>Ga0116152_10002045_pt1 | contig 16450 bp, 10 predicted proteins | sample AD_UKC119_MetaG_FD_89894 | JGI IMG/M metagenome (GOLD analysis project Ga0116152, IMG submission 89894) | Active sludge microbial communities of municipal wastewater-treating anaerobic digesters from Hong Kong - AD_UKC119_MetaG | ecosystem: Engineered > Bioreactor > Anaerobic > Digestate... | reverse complement strand
TTGAACAGCCGGATCGCTCAATCACACAGGTTAGCAGAGCATCGCTACCACTCGCTTGTCGTCCAGGTGATTTTATTAGTCAAGATCATGATGCCAGTCCTTTCGTAGTGGATTATGCCATTACTGAGCTTCGTCGACAAGAGATTCGTAGAATGGCAGATGCCTTCTTTGATTAAGTTCTTCATGAAAGTGACCCACATCCCCCGGGTCGCTTTTCATTTCGTATCTACCTCCTTTTTCTTGTAAAAGAGCGAGCTACCGGCACAAAGGCTCGCTTTTTTATTGTCACAAAGACAAGGAAGCAAGCAACGGGAAAAAGATCACAAGTAGCAGTAAAACCTGAATGACCTGGAATGGAATTCCCTTAAGGCAATCCGGCGTTTCTCCGAAAATCAACCTTCGTGAAATACTCCTTTCATAGAGCATTCCGACGGAAGTTCCCAAAGACAGAAGTGCAACAAGTCCATAGCAGATAATCATCGTAATCCACGCACTACGTCCTGAGGTATCGATTGTTTGAGCCATATAGTTGAATGGTAACAGAAGAATCAATACGAAGGAAACAAATGGATACGGTCTATATAGAATGGGACGCAGAGCCTCAATAGAGAAAAATATAAGATGGAAGATGACCGCGACGCCAACGCATGTAATCGTTAACAAATAAATCGAATCAAAAAGCCCCGAGAAGAAGTGCACGCATACCATAACTGCCGCTGCCGCCAAAAGATGTGCAAAGAATCGTATCACAAGCGCGCGAAAAAGTGCCAAATCCTCTTCTCTTTGCAAATGAACAATTTTTGAATCCGCGTTTTGCTCCACTGCCAAGATGAGGTGTTCTTTTCTTGCTTTGGAGCAGATAAAGCGATAGATAAGCATCATTAATATGACCAAAATTGCGCTTCCCGATGTATGCGCAAAGACACTGACGTACATGCTTTCTGGTATAAATGATATAGTTTCACCGAATATCTTGTGATAGCCGAAGAGCTCGCGTATGAACGAAATCACAATGACCATCGAGCTATAATAACCGAATGCCAAAAGAGCATAGCCGCGATTCTCTCGGTTTTTCTCTGCTCCCGTCACTTCGTTAATCAAAGGTGCCAGAAGGAAAAGAAATGATATTCCCGGTAAAAGAAAAGAGTGCATTTCCGGAATCGCAAAAGGCATAATATCTTGCAAATAGTAAAGGACAAATGAAAATGCTGCTACGGTCAGCCCGTAAATAATCCACGTGCCACCATTGGCACGAAGCAAGCTCGCAAGCGGAATCCATAACAGAAGGAATACCGCAGTTACGCAGCTAGCCATCAATGCCACCTTTAAAGAGTCCGACGTAAAGATTGCCATGATGGAATAGGCCAACAATATAGAATATTGATTTTTCGACAGATATCTTTTTTCCATATCATCCTACCCAATTCAAGTATTCACGCATAAACTTATATGCCATATTTACAGTCGTTATCGCCGCACGTGTCGTCGCGTCATTGCCAGACACGCCGTTGATCTGTGTCCTGATTTCCGAGAAAGGCAACCCGTCAATACTGTCCGCCACAACATTGCTATCCCCGTCAATGATGACGCCGTCTTCTCCGCCGATTACCGGAGAATCCGTCGGAATCGGCGTCGCCGTTGGAACCAAAGTCGGTGTGGGTGTCGGGGTAGGTGTTGGAGTCATCGTCATCTCCGGTGTCGGTGAATCTGCGCCCCACGATGGATCATCTTCCGGATTAGCAGGAGAAGTCATAGTCGGCGTAGGTGATGAGGTAGGCGTCGGTGTGAGCGACTCATCCTCCTGCGGAACAATTGACGCAAGATAGTCATCCTTCGTAAAGCCTTCTCTGGAATGTAGGATACACTCATCCGCTAATTGAACAAATGTGCGAACATTCATCGTAACACCGTCGATGATTTCCGTTGTTCCATCTGATTTCACCGCCAATTTAAGCGGATCTTGAACAACCACCAAGCGATTGGCAATGGTATAGGCTTGTTGTGCCCAGCTCACATCACCACTTATGGTATAGAAGCCGTTAATTGACGCTTCCTGTCGTGTCATGCCTTCGACTTCATTATCCGCATCCCAAACCACGCGAACGATTCGCCCCGCGGTTACGGTAATTTCAACATAATCGCGATATCCATAATCATCCGGCTTGTCAGTTTGGGCATAATACGTTCCGTCACGTAAGCCCGGCAACGAGTCGTATTCCATTTGAAAAGCGATTTCCGGTAACATCTGTGAAGCGAGTGCGATTGGAATGCGGGCCCCTGTGACTTCGTCATTAAAAATCGATTGCTCTGTAGAGGAAAATGAAAGACCACCTTCTTCTTCAATCACTCGCAATGCCATAAGGGTTTCACCGTCTTCACTGATGCTCATTTGCGTATGGATTTCGCCTTGAGGCGTTGTCGTTTTCACTTCAATGACATATCCTTCCAATTCGTCCGCCTCATTATATGCAGCGACTACCGAAAGAATATCAGGATAGTGAGACAGAACCTCGGTATCTAGCTCTTCATAATGATCCGCCAACAGAATCATTCCGTATGTCTCTCTAAATTGTCTTTGCACCGCGGCTTTACGTGTTTTTTCTGTACTGTAAGCACAAACAGAAAGGAATAATCCTGAGACGAGAATCAAAACTAAAGAACAGAAGAGCAGTCGACGAATAATCGTTCTTGTCATACGCTTTCCCCCTTCTTTTCATACCATTGCTGCTTACCAAAAACTCGCGGACGAATGTAAAAATCGAAAATTGGTGTAATCATATTCATCATTAATACCGGAAATACCATGCCAAGAACTGGATATGTAAATCGATTGAGGAAGACGGCTAATATTCCTGCTCCAACACCGAAAACGATACGACCACTCTTGCAAATTGGCATCGTTGTACAATCGGAAAGAGCAAAGGCAGCAATAAAAACGAAGCCGCCCGATGTCAACCAAAAAAGGAAATGCTCGAATGAAAACTGTCCCCAGCAAGCCGGAAAGTAGCCCAAGACAACAACAAATAAATACGCAAGCGGTGCTTCCGGCTTATAAAGCTTGCGCACCAAAAGATATACGATGGATAAGCCAATCAGAACAATTGATGCAACGCCCATCATTCCGGAATAACGGCCAGACAGTGTCTCCATAATTGTTGATGCTGATTGATCGGTAACGACGTTCGATGTTGCCCCAGTAAGAAGTGTATCTGTACGAAGCGAAAAAATACCCGGATATTCGACAGGTGTCATTTGATTTGGAAAAAACAATTCCAAGAAGGCACGACCGAGAAGTGCCGGATTAAATACATTACATCCGACACCGCCGAAGCATTGCTTCCCGAAGAACGAGGCGAAGAGAATCCCAACGAGCAACGCCCATATGGATGTGGAGGCCGGCACCATCAACACCAAAAGTATCCCACTAACAAACGAACTTTGGTCATATTGCTCCATTGTTTCTTTGCGTAGGTATTTCGCGAAAAGATAGTCAGAAGTAAAAAAAGACAATGCACCAACAGCCAAAAGAATGATGGCTCGTATGCCATAATAGAATATCGCGGAGACGATGCAAGGCATCAATGCAACGCACATATTGAGATAACGTTCTGACGCATTTTGTGACGCATGAATATGAGGTGCCAATTGTTTTTGAATCATATGGAACCTCTCTTTCTGATACGATAGGCTGCCTTTGCAATATTGGTAGAGAGAGCGATACCAGCTGGGCATACATAGGAGCAGGCTCCACAAGCAATACATGCCTGAATCGATTCGGATGCCAAGGCTTCTGACGCCCCCATCTCAATAAATCGATTGATATAGTTTGGTTCTAATCCGACTGGGCAAGCATGTGTACACGCACCACAATGAATGCAAGGTGTAAGTGCCGGCTCGTATCCACGAATCACGGAGATTGCAGTTGTCGTCTTGATAATGGGTACCTTTAAATCGTGTAACGCCACGCCCGTCATCGCCCCGCCCCATACGACACGTTGTGCCGAATGCGCCCCCGGTACACGCTCGAGAAGCTCGTCAACCGTCGTACCTATTGGCACAACTACATTGTGACCAGTCATGGTATCACCGGATATGGTAACCACGCGTGATGTGAGTGGTTGATTACGTTCAATCATTTCGGAGACCGCATAACAAGTCGATGTGTTAAAAATCACCGTCTTACATGCAACTTCCGGCAATTGATCTGGCGATATTTCGACATCAAACAACGCTTTCATCAATAGCTGCTGGCAGCCTTGCGGGAAACGGGAACGAAAAACCTTTATTCCAAAAGAACGATCTATATACTGATCACGTATTTTTGCAATGGCATTTTGTATGCTAATGATTTCTTCATTCCATGCATCTTCGATGCAAAAAACGATTCTTTTTGCACCGGTCGCGCCTGCTAAGGCAGCGGCACCGAAAAGCACCTTATCCGCTGTTGTGCGTACTATGTGTAAATCACATGCCAAAAACGGCTCGCTTTGCGTCACGTTGACAACTAATGTACGTACTCCGAAGGCCTGCGCACGTAGACACTTGGCATATGTCGGATATCCCTCTCCGCCCATTCCAACTATGCCTGAGGCAAATAGCAATGACCGAATCGCGTCCGGTTTCATCATGTCCGGATTTTGTCGGGGCGTGATGTTAGGAGATACGCGTCGGCGCAAATCGTTTTTTATCCAAATGGCCTTGCACTGGATACGATTCGGCAAGCGAATCAAATCAATTTTGGTAACGATACCGGAGCAGCTTGCGTGAACGGGAGCACTTAAGTTCCCGTCTTCTCGCGCAATCATTTGTCCGCAAGTCACAGAATCGCCAACGGCTACAACCGGAATTGCAGCACGTCCGTGATGCTGGACCATTGGCAAAATGACCTCTTTGGGAGTGAACACTTCCAAAACGGCTTCCTTCATGACCAAGCGCTTGTGCGCAAAATCTAAGCCGTCCGCTGGCAGCATTCCCTTTATGAATGATAATTTCTTCATGGTACCCCCAAAAGACCTGTCTTTAACGGGTATTAATCGATGTAGTCTTTTAGCTTCTTGCTACGGCTCGGGTGACGTAGCTTACGTAATGCCTTTGCTTCGATTTGACGAATACGTTCACGAGTAACGTTAAATTCACGACCAACTTCCTCCAAGGTACGCTGGCGTCCGTCATCAAGTCCGAAGCGGAGACGAAGAACCTTTTCCTCACGGGATGTCAGGCTGTTCATTGCTTCGAGAAGCTGTTCTTTTAGCAAGGTATAAGCTACCTGATCCGCTGGTGACATAGCGTCATCATCCGGAATGAAGTCGCCTAAGTGACTATCTTCTTCTTCGCCGATCGGCTTCTCAAGAGATACCGGTTCTTGCGAAATCTTTTGTATTTCACGTACCTTCTCGACTGACATTGACATACGTTCCGCCAGCTCCTCAACAGTAGGCTCACGGCCTAGTTCCTGAATCAATGTACGTTGCTCACGAACCAAACGGTTAATCGTTTCTACCATATGAACAGGGATACGGATAGTTCTTGCTTGGTCGGCAATTGCACGCGTAATCGCTTGGCGAATCCACCATGTCGCATATGTACTGAACTTAAATCCCTTCGTATGGTCGAACTTATCAACCGCCTTAATAAGACCTAAATTACCCTCTTGAATCAAATCAAGGAAGTGCATGCCGCGTCCGAGATAACGTTTTGCAATCGATACGACCAAGCGAAGGTTCGCTTCGATTAATTGTTCTTTTGCCTCTTCGTCACCAGTCAACATGCGTTGCGCCAAATTCTGTTCCTGTTCTGCAGTAAGCAAAGAAACCTTTCCGATTTCCTTCAAATACATGCGAACGGGGTCATCCATACCGGCACTTTCTTGTGTACCTGCATTTAAATCAATATCGCGGATGGCATCATCTTCGACGCTCGTTTCTGCCGTGACATTTACGCCCTTTGCTTCGAGTTCGTCGAATAGCTTATCGACCAATTCCGGGTCACCGCCGTTCTCGTCGATGGCATTCATGATGTCTATGGAAGAAATGGAATTTGCGTTTGCAGCCGCCTTGTTTTCCAACTTTTGCAATATAAATGAAAAATCACTGGCCATAAATAACTCCTTATTCTGTAAAGATTCGCTATCGAAACATCCTCGATTCGACTTTCATCAATTCATTCAACAATACCGTAAGCGCGTAAAAATCACTTCTTGTGTGCCATATGGGCAATGGCGCGTTGGTCATTGAGGTATGAATCCGGTTCCACTCGAAAAAGGATTAATTCTCCTCTGATTCATAAGCTGTCGATGAGACCTTTCCGCCATCATCGATGGTATACGATGCTTCGTTTGAATAAATGGTGACTGTTACATCATCATAGGCCTTATCCGAGGAATCATACCCGTATTCGTCAGCGCGTAATGCGCAATATGCCTCATATACGGCAAGTGCCTTAGCATCATTCAATGTGTCATTGGTAATTACTGTGAATTCACCATTTGTCTGACCACCCAAGCGATACCCGACAGCATATCCGTTCTCCTCGGTAACATCCACCGTGATATCGGTAAAGCATTCATCAATTCGCTTGGTGATTGCGTCGCGATGTGACATGCGTGATAAATAAAGCGGCAGGAAAATCGAAACAATTAAAACCACGAAGCCCGTGCAAGCCGCGGCGATGATAATCTTCACTTTCTTAGGTGCCTTAACGTCCTTGGCAGTAATCTCGAAAAGCTTCTCTCCGTTATTGTTCCCATCTGTCTTTGCACTACTCTTGATTGCAGCGGGAATCGGATCAGTGAAAACCGGTGTCGCATTATAACGTTTAACACCTTCACGTTTTGGTTGCTTTTCGTTCGGGAAAGTCACGCCTTCCGGATTATTGTAGATGCGAATAGCCTCCTCTGCAGGAAAAACGCAATCGCAAAATAAACATTCACATAATTCTTCTTTGGAATCCAATACAATTAACGAACCACAATTCTTACAAATACCGTGTGCTGTAGCCATCAGATAACCATCCTTTGCATATTCGCTCACAAAAGGGTATAATTCCACAAGTAAGCAGAGTATATTATAAACGTTTGGCGTGCTATACGCAAACATATTCCCCACTTTTTTCAAATACTTCCCGTTTTTTTTCGTCCGATTTTGCGGACGAAACGCAATCGGGTCAAATTAGCTTTGAGAAAGGGCACCAAAATGGCAATTCCGTCGGATGAAATATCTTTCGAAGAATCACTTTTCGCCGAGAAAATCATGCGAAGAGCTCTTCGCGAAGCAGAAAAAGCCGCCGCCATTGGTGAAGCACCCATTGGAGCGGTCATCGTTCATGACGGTAAAATCATTGCCACCGCACACAATTTGCGTCAAACCAAGAAAGATGCGACCCTTCATGCCGAGATGATTGCCATATCAAAAGCGTGTAAAAAGATGGGCGCATGGCATCTCTTCGATTGCGATTTGTTTGTCACACTGGAGCCCTGCTACATGTGCGCGGGCGCTATCATTCAATCCCATATTCGTCACGTCTATTTTGGTGCATTCGACCCGAAGGGCGGAGCGGTAGTCTCCGTGAATCACATTTTTGATTTACCGCATAATCATCACGTGGAATATACTGGCGGGATTCTGGAAAATGAGGCGAGTACTATGCTAACCTCTTTCTTTAAAGAGCTCAGAGAGAGTAAGCGCACGCGTCCTCAATCGACCATATCGTCTTCTCTTTAACAATCTTCCCCGTCGCCGCCGTTATCGCCTTAGCATACGTATCCAATTGAACAGCATATTTATTTCGAAGTGTGTCGACTCTCTCCTCATACGTACCGGATAACCGATCCGACTTATAGTCGATTAATACTGCCTGCCCATCATCATCGACAAACCAGCAATCAATCATACCTTGCACGAGCGTAAATGAACCGTCTTCGGTCGGATGCGCAAGTGCAAAAGGAATCTCCTTATACGGTCCACATTCTTTTCGAGATTCCGACGCCACGATACGCGCGCATAGCTCGCTTCGAGTAAAGGCATCGAGCTGCTTTTCATATTTAAGAACGATATCCATATGATCGGGAAGAATCATTTTGTATTCACTTAATCTTTGTATTTCGGCATGCCAATCAATCGAATCTCGTCGTGTATAAAGCGACGAATAATCGAGATATTGCCACACGCTATGAAGAAGTGTTCCCTTCGTTGCTGCATCCATTTGTCCGGATGCAACCGTTGAATAATCTCGAACATGCAAATTGATTGACGCTGCACGTCCTTCTTCGTCTCCCGAATCACTTAAGAGTCGCTTCATTTCACTTACCGTTGTTTTGGATGGCACATTCATTTCCGGCTTCACTTTATCAGAAGCGAGGAGCTGTTCGGTGAACGAACACCATTGCGATGAAGCAAGAACAGTGTCCACATCCGTCACTTGCATGAAATGGTTAACATCGCAGTCAAGCTTTGACGCATCTTGCATGTTTTCTTTGGGTATTTCCAGCACCGAAGAATGTGAAATGAATTGATATGCCACATCGGAGGTGCGTTTCGTAGCAACCGAAGAAAAAACCGCTTGGTTCGCCTCGGAAAGCGACGGAAAAAGACGGAATACGGGCGTTTTCGGATTACGAATCAATCCGGCAACGGTCATTTTCCAATGGTTATTAAGCTTCTCCATGAGCGTATCGGGAATATGTTCCTCACGGAGTGTGAAAATTTTCCCGATGGACGAGAATCCATCCAGCTCATCTTGCTTACCACGCTTCAAATCGCAAACAATAAACAATCGATTCATCGCACGTGTAAATGCGACATAAAGCACGCGTAACAGCTCGGCTTGTTCCGCCAGGAATTCACGGCGTTTTAACAAGAAATAGTCGTGCGTATCAAAATAAAGTGCCGCATCATTATCGTAATATGAAGAGGCGATGTCACCATTTTCGGAAAGCAATACCTTCGAGCTCCCGGCGTGCGTTGTCTTTCGATCCATACCACAAAGAAAAACATATTCGAACTCGAGACCCTTGCTCTTATGAATTGTCATACAACTAACAACATTTTCTACCGGATCGGAGAGCTCAATATCCGTCGTCTTAGCTTTTTGCTTGACTAGGGCCTCTACATACTGCACGAATGTATAAAGGCCGGTACGACGAGAACGGTCAAATGAGCCCGCCCATTCGCGGAATGCAATCAACGCATTCTTGCGTGATTCATAACTGGCCTGCGAGGAAATCGTATCGAGGTAGCGGGTTTGCACATATGTATGCATCAGCCATTCGGAAAGTGTCATTTGCATCGACATCTTTTTCAATTGACGGAGCCATTCCATGGTTTGATTGAGACGAAAAGCCAATAGGTCCTGATGCTCATCGATATAGGCTGTCACACGGTGATAAAGAAGTGTTTTCGTGCCTGCATTCGTATCCTGTTTGATGTGGCCTTTTAAGTAAATCTCCATCAAATCCGCATCGGTATATCCGGTTTGCTGGAAAGGGGCTTTCAATACAGATGCAAAAGGAATATCTTGCATCGGATTATCCGTAACACGCATCAAGTTGAGCCACAAATGAATATCTCGGTTGGAAAAAATGTCTTCGATGGATGGGCCTTGCGCCGGAATACCACATTCCTGCAGCTTCTTTGCAACACTGGAAGCCGATGCATTCGTCGCCGTCATGACCACACATTGTGACCATGAAAAATCCTCTCTTTGCGCCAGACTTTGGAGCTTCTTCGCAATAGCCAACGCTTCACAATCGATTCGTGTTGAATCTTCCTCTTCTGGAGCTGATGAAGAGTCCTCGATTTCCGTAGCATTTTCGTCCGCAGAATCATCAGCTCTGCCATTTTCAGGCGTAGCATCGGAAATGTCGGCATGTTCGACAAGCAAGAGCTCGCAAGTCGCCTCGCCGTCATTTTGTGCATCTCGATTGGCTATTAACATGTGTGACTCATCATATTCGATGCCTGCATACGATTCACTCATCAGTTGAAAGAAAAGATCATTGACGAACGCGATGACGCCAGGGACACTTCGAAAGTTACTGTTCAGTTCAAATAATGTGCCGTTCTCGTGCTTCGCGTAGGAAGCACGACGTTTCATGAACATCTCCGGTTTTGCATGACGGAATCGATAAATGCTTTGCTTCACGTCACCGACAAAAAAGACATTATCCTTCGAAATCCTTCCAACGATGGCATCCTGCACTCCACTGTTGTCTTGGTACTCATCAATATAGATTTCGTCGAAAAGCTCACGATAATAGCCTGCGACTTCTTCTTTTCGCAATAACGCTAATGCAATTTGTTCCTGATCGGCAAAATCGATACTATGAATCGCACGTTTTTTCTCTTTATACAACGCATCCACAGCCAAAATAACTTCAAAATAGCGAGAATAATAGGGCACCATATGTTGAAGCTCTTCTTCTGTCTGTGCTTCACTTTTTCCGAAGAAGAATCGCGGTGTACCCTCGCTTTCGTTCTTTAAACGCGTCTTGTTCGCTGTTTTTCCAAACAATGCATAAGCAATTTCCCAAAATGGTGCAATCTTCGCATCGAAATCCAACAAAGCAGAATCCTGATTCTTTCGATATGTCGGAAAATCCATAGAAGAATACGTTTGCGCGTACTCATAGAAATCTGCATACGTCTGGAAAGCCTTCGATTGTCGTTTCTGATATGCGGTTTCGACGGCATCAAACCACGCATGAAAAGAAGCGCGTCGCTCTTCATTTCCTTTTTTCACAAAGATAACATCATCCACAGCTTTTTGAAGCTCACGAACCACAGGCATACAACGCTCGAAAAGTGCATCGATATGAGCGAGTATCTGCTTCGCGGTATCCGATTCCGAGAAATGAAATGCCGCAAACTTCTTCTTTTGCAATGCCTTTTGTACCCATTTTTCATAATCCGGAAGACTTCGCAAATACGCTAATTGCTTGCCCATCTCTTCTTTTAGGCTATCGTTATCGCGCTTACCGCCAAAGGCCGTAATCATCTGTGTCATCGACTCTGTCCAGTCAAAAAACAGAAGCTTTTCGTCATCCAAGGTAAAAGGAAATCCGCTCGTACCGAAATGCGGTACAGCTTGCCCGCCAAAGGATTGTTCGGAGATGATTCTATTTGATTGCCCTTTTACCGGAGCAGTCAGGTCGTCAGAAGGAGTCTCCGGCTGCTCCTTACGAGCCTCAAGATAGAGATCGTATATTTTTCGAAAAACTTCATCAAATGATTCACTCAACAGCTCATTTGTGCGCACTTGGTCGAGAATAGCGCTTCCCGGAAGAATGAGAAGTTCCCCTTGCTGATCACGGGCCTCAAAACTGAAATTGCCGATTACTTCATTGCAAAATGCATGAATCGTCGAGATATGAGCCGCTGGCAAAAGAGAGATTTGTTCATTGATGTATTGCCTTTGTTCATTTGATAACGCACTATTTAGCTCCGCACGCAATCGTTTCTCCATTTTTGCACTCATATTTGCAGCTGCCGCATTGGTAAATGTCATGACCAACATGCGATCTACACTGAGATCTTTACTCATGATGCGGCGAGCGATTCTTTCCGTCATGACAGAGGTTTTGCCCGATCCTGCTGCCGCACTGACCAAAATATTGCCACGCGGTGCATCAACGACAGCTTGTTGTTGTTTTGTCAGCTTCATCGGTTTTTCTCCTCTTCACTAATGTTTTCCAAAAAAATATCGTAGGCCTTTTTCTTCATGCCACCTTCATCTCTCGTATCCTGAAGCTTCGGAATTCTTCTGTATCTCGGATTCTCCCATGAACCGCTGCAAACCATGCGATACTCGCAGTCCTTACATTGTCTAGCGGCTGGTTTTCCCTCGATTTTTGCGGGGGTCGGATCGAATTTCCCTTCAAAAAGCGATGTACAAGACTTTTCAATGGCATGAATGGCATGTCGTCCAATCGCCGCCATGTCCTCCGGTTCGCCGTCAATCAAGGATGGCTTCGTTAACTTTTCACGCGATTTGAGAGCCAAATCTCGAATAGTATCTGACTTGTAATCTTGCTCCAATGTATCGTCCTTGGTATCCGATGTGGAAACGTGAATGTATCCTGCCTTTTTCGGCAACCATTCTGGATGTGACGCACCAAAAACATAAGTATACGCCGGAAGCTGGACGCTTAATCCCGCAAATAGCTTGTCGTATTCCACTTTCTTGTTGCCGGTTTTATAATCCAACACGCGGAAACTATGTTCATTCTCATTGATATCCACGCGGTCAATCGTGCCTCGGAATGTGACATTTTGCCCTGTTGGCAAAGAAAGCTCGAGTTTTCCATCTTCTTTTTCTCCGAATTTCCATTCGAAATAGCGAGGAACGTAATTATCATTTTGCAAGCCATACAACATACCTTCCAATGTATGACTGGCGACACGCGTCAGCTTCATCTCTGTCTCAGTTTTCAGAGCCTCATCCTTGGCATATCCATAATCACCTTCTGCTTCCGCCTTTCGAACCAGACGACGACTCCATTCCGGAATATCGGCGGATAAATACTGATCGATCCATGCTTTAGTGTCCTTATGGCCTTGCATCCAATAATCGTGCGTCATCTGTTGCATCGCAAGCTCCATGACACGATGAAGAATCGTTCCCGTTTCGGTATACTCCGGCGTCACTTCACGTCTTTTTGAAAGTGAAAGTACCTTCTCAGCAAAATAGGAGTATGGACAGGCAGCATAATTTTCGATTTGCGAGACGCTCATCGTCAAACGATTATGGAAACGCTCTTCCATTTGCGATTTTGGAATTTGAATATGACATACCGAATCTGCCGTAAATAGCTTCTCACCTGAAAAATACTTTTTCCAAAGTGCTATCGCCTCAATAAATTCATCGTCGCTCGGGTTAGTAACGCGCAAAATCACGGTGCGTAAATAGTCAATCAAGCGCTCCTTTTGATAAAGACGTGGGTCATCCATCGATAACGAAAGGATTCGTTCTATCTCTAATTCCGGCATGATTTCTTGCGCAAATCGCATCACCGACGACGGCTCAACATTAGAAAGTGTCGTCATGTAAAGCTGCTCTGTCGGACAATCCAATAGCGCATATGCGGTGAAAAAGTCTTTGTACACTTGATCTTTTGCCTTGTTCGGGAAAGAGATACATAGCTTCTCGGCAATCATCTGTCGCTCTGTACCACGCAGGTATCCTTCAGAAATCGCTGAATAGGGGAAGTTACCGCGATTTGCGCCGACGATAAACATAACCTTCGTACGTCTCTTGTAGCCAAGCGACGGCGTAGTGACCTCAATTTGGTCTATGAATGACGGAATGGCCCCGGCCTTTTGCGTTTCCATACCGATGAGAATCGTCGAACGGAAATTTTCCATCTCCATATCGCAATCTCCTAAATCACCGGAGAGCGTAACCAGAATATCCATCATCGCCTGATAGGATGCAACCAAGCCGAGCGCCGCCTCTCGTTGTAAGGAGTCTGCCCATTCTTTTGCCAGTGCATCGACAATCTCGCCCTTAGTTTGCAAATGGTCAAAAAGAATCGTTGCCTTTTCCTTGCATGATTTTGAAACGGCCATACAATTGGAAAGAGTGAATATTGTTTGTAAAACAGGTGACATTTCCGTCCATATCGCCTTACCTTCTTCTGATTCATAAAGCGAATGGCGCATGATGCGTGATTGTTTATCCAGTCCATAAGCGAGGCAATAGTTTTCAAAACGACTCACCGCTTCATCGTTGCAAGGGCACAGGCCGGACTTCAAAATGGTCATTAAGTACTGATATTTTCCACCTGATGCAGCCAAGTCCAGAAGAGCCAAAACATACCGCATCCACGACGTGGCGCACAATGCTTGCCTTCGGTCCAAAAAAGCATCCAGACCATATTCCGCAAAGGCCGCATGTAGCGGTGTGCGATATTTCTCTTCGTCACATAAAACGATGGAAAAATCTCGATAACGCATGCCATCCAATGCCACCCTTTTTCGAATCGTCGCCGCAATATAGGATATCTCCTCAAAGGGTGTCTGGAATAACAAAAGACGGATGTCTTTGTTCTCCTTCTGGGGCGCGTCTGTTTCCGTCGTATTCGTCCGAGCGGCAAAACAAGAGGACAGACGTACCAAGCCCGTTGCACGTTGTTTTGCTGTTTCTGTCTTCGTTAGTGTGATTGGATGCCGCACCTCTTTTCGCAACGCTCGAATCGCGGCTTTTCCAAAATACGTAATATCCGTTGGATCCTCATCTTGCGTCGAATGAGAAAGCGCCGTTACGCATACCTTCTCTGTGATTACTTCAAGTAAAGAGATGAGCTTCAATTCTTCCGGCGTAAAGAAACGATCCTCTGCGAAACCCATAACCCAAATCGACGCATCCTTCAAAAAACGAAGTCGATTGAGCGGCCATGCATCAGCATTCGCCTCTCCCTTCGAGACTGTTTCCAATGTCGAAATTAACTGCTTTAACGTGTTTCGGTCGGATGCGAAGCCATATTCAGCTCTTTTTTCTGCCAAACGATTCATTAAGAGACCAAAATCATGTGTTTTCGCGCGAAAACCAGCCGATTCGCTCTCTAAAGACAGTGAAAGTAACATATCGCCCGTGATTCCATAGCGGTCAAAATCACCGAGTACTTCGTCAATTTTGGCTACAAAACCCACATTATCCGAAAAAGCAGATAGTGTGGTTAAATTGTCTTTTTCTTCCTTGAGAATGCGATAAATGAGCAATGATTTAGCAACAACATCAGGGGAATACCCCGGAGCGCCACCAACTTCAGACATAATGCGATATGCAAATCTCGAAAAACTCACGATATCAATCAACATAAATCCTGAAGATTGAATCGACTTCTTCTTTTCGGTTAAAATCTCGATATATCGTCTCTCGACATCCGCCTTACTCTGTTCCGGAACAATGAGATAGCCACGTCTTGTCGGCCAGGCAATGGCTTCATCACAAATTCGGGATAAGCAATCATCGCTGACATCACATGGATGTTCACCATATAGAACCGTAAGTCCCATGTCATATTCCTCCTACTCAGAGGGTATCGAGGTTTTGCGCGTTCGCTGCCTTCATCGTCATACCAGCTTCTTGAAGACGTTTTTGAATCGCTTCTTGTTCGTTACGTCTCTTCACCTTGAGCGTCGTTGTTTTGACCATCTCTTTTTCTGAAAAAACAAAATAACGGACCGATTTATACGAAGGCATTTGATGATTGATTTCCTTAATCGCATTCTTGAGATAACTCTCAATTGAATGGTCACCGGCAGTCTTTTCCGGAATCGGAATATACTTACCGATTTCCTGTCGATCAACCAAAATCTTCGTGCAGATATCAATCGCATCGCGCTCGGAGGCTTCACCCCAGACAAAAGCTTCTCGCACGCCGGGGATATTGTTGATTAATGACTCAATCTCTTCCGGGAAAGCCTTCTTCCCGTTCGTCAATACAATCATCGATTTCACGCGTCCCGTGATATGGAGGCATCCCTTCCTGTCAAGATATCCCATATCGCCGGTGTGGAACCATCCGTCCTCGTCAATCGCTTCAGCAGTCGCCTCATCATTCTCGTAATACCCGTTCATCACACAGTCACTTCTAGATAATATCTCACCGACTGTACCAATCTTGTCACTATCAGAATCAATTTTTACTTCGATGCCGGTAATCGGTCGCCCAACACTGCCATAGACATTACACTGATATGTAGTCACAGCAATAACGGGAGAAGTCTCCGTCAGGCCGTATCCCATGAGGAAATCAATGCCCAAATTATTGAAATCTTCAACATATTTTTTGTCGATACCAGCACCGCCAATAACCACAATTCGCATATGACCGCCGAGTTTTTGCAAGATTTTGCTAAAAGCCACGCGACGAAGATCGAGATGGAACTTCTTTAAAAAACGCGTTACAAAAACCATAAAACCGACGATTTCCGCTTTGCCAGTTTCTTCAATTCCAGACATAATCTTGCCATGAATGTTCTCGAAAAGTAGTGGTACGGAAATACAAGCTTCGACATGCCATTCCTGCATATTCTTGACTAAATAACGAAGTCCGTCCGATAGGCAAAGGCAACAGCCGCGAGAAAGCAAGAAATAATCGCAGGTATTTTCAAAAGTATGATGCAACGGAAGAATAGAATATGCGCGCTCGCCGGGATGTAAAAGAAGTGTCGTCGAAATGGCATACACATTTGTCATAATGTTCTTATGCGAAAGCATAACACCCTTGCTCATCGCCGTTGTTCCCGATGTGAAAAGAATAATCTTCGTCGCATCCGGGTCAATGACAGCATCACGCATCGTTGTTTTTCCCTGCTCAACAAGCAATTTACCCTGACTTAACCATTCCTGAATATCCGAAAACCGCTCATCATCCGGCAAAGTTTGCGAAGCCGGAATGTATATCTTCCCCATGCAAATAAAAGCTTTAATCGTTACACAATTTTCAGGCATA
>Ga0116152_10002044_pt1 | contig 16450 bp, 27 predicted proteins | sample AD_UKC119_MetaG_FD_89894 | JGI IMG/M metagenome (GOLD analysis project Ga0116152, IMG submission 89894) | Active sludge microbial communities of municipal wastewater-treating anaerobic digesters from Hong Kong - AD_UKC119_MetaG | ecosystem: Engineered > Bioreactor > Anaerobic > Digestate... | reverse complement strand
TGTCTAAAGAGAAATTTGAACGCACCAAGCCGCACGTGAACGTTGGGACGATTGGTCACGTGGATCACGGCAAGACGACGCTGACGGCGGCGCTGACGAAGGTGATGGCGGAGACGCACGGCGGCCAGTTCATGGCGTACGACCAGATTGACAAGGCGCCGGAAGAGAAGGCGCGCGGCATCACGATCTCGACGGCACACGTGGAGTACGAGTCGAAGGAGCGTCATTACGCGCACGTGGATTGCCCTGGGCACGCGGACTACGTGAAGAACATGATCACGGGAGCGGCGCAGATGGACGGCGCGATTTTGGTGGTCTCGGCGGCCGATGGTCCGATGCCGCAGACGCGCGAGCATATTCTGTTGGCGCGACAGGTAGGTGTGCCGTACATCGTCGTGTTCATGAACAAGGCGGACATGGTCGATGACAAGGAGCTGCTGGAGCTGGTGGAGATGGAAGTGCGCGAGCTGCTGTCGGTGTACAAGTTCCCCGGGGACGACACGCCGATCATCATTGGCTCGGCGCTGAAGGCGCTGGAGGGCGACACGTCGGAGATCGGCGTCCCGGCGGTGGTGAAGCTGGTGGAGGAGATGGACAAGTACATCCCGGTACCGACGCGCGAGGTGGACAAGCCGTTTTTGATGCCGGTGGAGGACGTGTTCTCGATTTCGGGGCGCGGCACGGTGGTGACGGGTCGGATCGAGCGCGGCATCGTCAAGGTGAACGACGAGATCGAGATCGTGGGGATCAGCGCGACGCAGAAGACCACCTGCACGGGTGTGGAGATGTTCAGGAAGCTCTTGGATCGGGGCGAGGCGGGGGACAACGTGGGCGTGCTGTTGCGCGGTACGAAGCGCGAAGAAGTGCAGCGCGGCCAGGTGCTGGCGAAGCCCGGTTCGATCAACCCGCACACGCAGTTCGAGTGCGAAGTGTACGTGCTGACCAAGGAAGAGGGCGGGCGCCACACGCCGTTCTTCAAGGGCTATCGGCCGCAGTTCTACTTCCGCACGACCGACGTGACGGGGACGATCGAGTTGCCGGGCAACACCGAGATGGTGATGCCGGGGGACAACATCAAGATGACGGTGGAGCTGATCAACCCGATCGCGATGGACGAGGGGCTGCGCTTTGCGATCCGCGAGGGCGGACGTACGGTCGGCGCCGGTGTCGTCGCCAAGATCCTCAAGTAAAGGTAGTTAGGTAAGGTCGTTTGATCTTCTCTTAACGAGTGTTTCTCTTACAGGCATCGCGCTGCGAAGCAGCGATGCCTGATTTAATTCCCGCGGAGCGATAACATGTCGAATCAGAACATCAGGATCAGATTGAAGGCGTTTGACCATCGCCTCATCGATACCTCCGCGCGAGAAATCGTGGAGACTGCCAAGCGCACGGGTGCAACGGTCAAGGGGCCGGTGCCGCTGCCCACGAAGATGGAGCGTTTCACGGTTCTCGTGTCACCTCACGGTGACAAGGACGCCCGCGACCAGTTCGAGATTCGTACGCACAAGCGACTGATGGAAATCGTCAATCCAACGGACAAGACGGTCGACGCATTGATGAAGCTGGAGCTGCCGGCGGGCGTTGACGTGCAGTTGAAGCTCAACTAGCGATCTTGCTCCGCGGGGTGTCGCCGCAAGGCGATTTGCCGGCGGGCAGCTCGCCGCGTTGCAGCAGCGCGCTGTTGATACGTGCAAACGGGTCGGCCGGGTCGAGTCGGGCGGCGCGCGCGAATTCGGCCAAGGCATCTCGTGTGCGGCACGCAGCCGCGTAAGCCATACCTAGATTGTTCGCAGCCCGCGCGCTGGCGGGACTCTTGGCTGACACGTCCTGCCAGAATGAGATTTCGTCCGCATATACCGCGTGCCGGGCGAGTGTTAGTTGACCGAACAGTACGACGGCTGCAGCGGCGACAGCCGCGCCGAACAATCGCACTGGCAGCATCCGCAAACTCGCAATACTCCAGCCCAACAACCATGCTGGTCCTGCCAGTGCCAGATATGCCTGGCGCTCGAATACCACGTCGACCCGCGGCAGAAGGGAATTCGTGGGTGCGAGCCAGATGAAGAACCACAGAATGCCGAATGCGATGGCCGGTCGACGACGCAGCAGCAGACAACCGGTTGCCAGGATCGTCAGCAGCAGCGTCGCACGCAGTGCGGTCGCGACATCGAGCGACATGACGTGCGGTAACGCCGGATCGGCATTCGGTGGCCGCACCAGCAGCACTTGCCCCAGAAGATAACTCACGCCATTCGCTTGCGAGAGCAGATTTGCCAGCGCCGGCCGGCCCTCGCTGGCGAGCGCGATCAGTCGCGGGTAGGGGGTCAGGGTAGCGGCGATCAACAACAGCAGCAGCGTGACCAACAGAAAGGGCGCAACTGCGACGCCCAGGCCAGGCCGCTCTTGCGTCCCGGTTCGTGGCGGCGTGCTTGTCAACCACAAGAGTCCAACGATCAGCGGCAATGCGAGTGCATTCTCCTTCGAACCAAGTGCCAGCGCGAAGCACAGCAATGCGGCCCACGGCACTCGCCACCAACGATCGTCAGGCTCGCGCTCGATACGGCGTGCGTGTCGGTGCCAGAGCACGAGGGCCAGCAGTGAGAAGAACGCGCTTAGAACACTCGAACGTCCGGCGATGTAGGTGACTGCGTCGCTCTGCACGGGGTGCAAGGCAAACAAGGCCGCTGCGATGGCGGCAGCGAGTCGACCGCGCCACCTGGCGCTCAGCCCGACATGGGCTGTCGAAAATCCGAGTAGACATAGATAGACCAACGCCGTATTGCAGGCGTGGAAGGCAATGTTGACCGCCCGAAAGCCGGCCGCGTCCGAACCCAACTGATTGTTGAGCGCGTACGTCAGCTTCAGGATGGGGCGAATGCCGGGCATCGACTGCCACCACGCGGCTAACGACTGGACCCGCGGTTCGTCGACGACGACATTCCAGTCGTCAAACTGAAAGCTGCCATGTAGGCCAGGTGCCCACACCAGCGCTGCGACCAAGGCCAGCGCGATCGCGATGCCGGGATCGGTGCGGTTCAATGCACGGGCTCGCGGGCGAGCATCGGTGTGGCGGCATACTCGAATGCATCGTGCAACATGCCGGTCGCCAGCCACCATCGATTGGGCGCGTCGAGCAGGACGATCCAGACTGTATGATCGCCCCGGCGCGCGACCGCGAGCAGGCACTTCCCAGCCTTGTTAGTGAAGCCACTCTTGAGGCCGAGCAGACCGGGTTCTCTGCCGAGCAGCAGATTGCTAGCCGTCAGTTCGATGCGCCGGCCCGCAATCGTGCTGATGACCGCATTGGGCCGCAGCGCTCGGGACGAAATCTCCGGATTGGCGATTGCCGCTGCCGCAAGTCGCAGAAGATCCCGCGCCGTAGTCTGCTGGCCCGCGGCGTCGAGGCCGCAGGGCTGTACGAAGTGGGACGATGTCATGCCCAGGGCGCGAGCCCTCTCGTTCATGCGTACTGCGAAATCCTCTCCGCCCCGACTGACATGAGCGACCAGCGCCATGCACGCGTCATTGGCCGAACTCACCAGCATCGCGGTGAGCGCATCGCCGAACGTCAAGACCTCGCCCATTCGCAGCCCTGCGCGCGACCCGACGGCTGCGGCAGCCTCGCGGTCGACCGCCACGAGCGCATCGCCATCGACTCCTGCCTCGAGCAGGACCAGGGCGCTGATCAACTTGGTGAGTGACGCCGGTGCGCGTGGCGTGTCGAAGGCGCGTGCCCACACGAGACGACCGTCGATCACCACAGCATAAGCTGACGCCGCCTGCGGATAGCGATCAACTGCTGCCGCGCCGCTCGGTGTGCTTACGCCTAACACGATGGCCGCCATGACTGACCAAATCAGCGGTCGCATGACCAGCGCGCCGCTTACGCCAATCGGGACGCGGCTCAACTGCCGCCGAAGATGCCTCGCAACGCCTTCTTTGCCTTGTTAGTCACGTCCTTGGCCTTGTCGCCGGCCGTGGCGGGTGGTTTGTCCTGCGGCGTCGCGGCAGCAGTCGCAGTGCTATTGTCGCTGCCGGTCGAACTGGCGTCTGCGGGGGCCGAGTTGTCACCCGCGGCGGCCGTTGCAGCCCAGCCGCACAGCGATCGATAGGTCGGCGCGATATCCCTGGAGTACCGCCGGCCAGCGCACTCCCTCTTGACGATGGCGTCGACCACCTGCGGCGCTTCGCGATGCAGAAAACCCCAGGCGCCGACTTGCTCGGCTTCGGCTATCAACTTGGTACGCACCGCGTCGACGGTCCCGAGCGAGCACTTGTCGAGATAGCGTTGATAGCTGAAACCCGCTGTTTCCTTGTAGTAGGTCTTTTCCGCGTCTCGCATGGACGTAAATCCTGCGCGCGTCGCGAGCGCCGAGCAAACCGTGGTTCGTTCGCGCGTATCTTTACAGATAGCTGGCGAGCCCTCGGCCGGGAAATATGACTGCACGACGCCCGCCACCGCTCCCGGGGATTTTTCCAGCTCCGCGGCGCTGGCACGACACTGTTCAGCTTGCATCTTGTTGGCGTCGCCCTGCGCTTTGGCCAGGATGGCGTTCATCCGACGTTCCTCGGCGGCGGCATCGCAGGCACCGGGCAATTTGGCGCTGGCGATGCGCATCGTCATCTCGTCGCCATCGGCGCTCCGCATCTTCATGGTGCCGCGATACTTGTCTGGGCCGTCGGCGAGTTGCTCTATCGTGCCTTCGAAAGCATCCTTGCCGCTGCAACGCACCTTGGCGGCGAAGCGATTGCTGCCGCGCGTAACGTCGTAAACTTCGCAGTTATCCTGGGTAGGGGCCGACAGCGCTTCGGCCGCCTTCCCGGTCGGCACGCAAGTCTCCCGGGTCTGGGCGGGCAGGGTCATGCCCTCCATTTCCATACTGGTGGTGGTGCGCCATTTTTCACCTGGTACGGGCGCCTGGGCGACCACGGCTGCGCTGGCAAGCGTGGCGAGCGGCAGCAGGATGATGGCACGGAGGCGGTGAGACGTTGGCATCGAATTGCTCCGAGAATAGGGTTAAGTGAGGACTTAGAGCGGGCCAAGAGAAGGGTCGAGTCGCGACGGGAGTCTCCGCCTAGGTCAGATACGCCAGCAATCCCCTGTTGCGGGGAGTGCCGCGGGCGCCGAGAAACCCCTTGCAAGAGCCGGACCCGCTGCTATACTGCGCGCCCTTTCGCTGGCCGCCCGTGGCTCTACACGGTGGGTCTGGCGTCTGAAATTCTGCGAAATCGGGCGAGGTTGGGCACAGTCCATCGGGCTGTTCAACCCAAGACCACCTGAGCTTCGTGGCGCCATTCTTGCGCCGCGTTCTCTCGTGTCCCCAAGCCGACGACGCTACCCAGCGCCAGCCAATCGAAGCTGGCGTCGTGAGAACGAGAGGAAGTCATGGGCATTGCTCTGGTCGGCCGTAAGGCCGGAATGACACGCATCTTTACCGATGCTGGCGAATCGATCCCTGTGACGGTGATCGAGGTGTTGCCGAACCGTGTAACGCAGCTGAAGTCGACCGAGAAGGACGGCTATCGCTCCGTGCAGGTCACTTACGGCAAGAAGCGTCCCCAATTGCTGAGCAAGGCGCTGGCAGGGCATTACGCGAAGGCGAACGTCGAGCCGGGCAAGGCGCTGGTCGAGTTTCGCCTCGCCGACAAAGAAGGTGCCGATCTGGCGGTCGGCAGCGAGCTCAAGGCGGATTTCTTCGCTGCCGGTCAGGTTGTCGACGTCACGGGCACGACTATCGGCAAGGGCTTCGCCGGCACGATGAAACGCCACAACTTCGCAGGTCATCACGCGTCGCACGGTGTCTCGCTATCCCACCGCACGCCAGGCTCGATCGGCCAACGGCAGACGCCGGGGCGTGTGTTCAAGGGCAAGCGCATGTCGGGCCACATGGGCGTCGTGCGTCGCACGACCGAAAACCTGAAGATCGTCGAGATCGACGCCGAGCGGAACCTGCTGCTGATCAGCGGCGCGGTGCCCGGTGCCGAGGGTGGCCAGGTGTATGTCCGGCCGTCCGTCAAGGCGGCGCGGCAGGCCAATCGTCGCAAGGTCGCCCCGAGCAAAGCGCCACCTGCCGCCAAGGCGGCTGGCGGCAAGCCATCCGGCGGCAAGAAATAATTTAGGAATCGTGTGATGAAATTGAAAGTCACAGGCGGCGGGGCCGAGCTGGCAGTGTCCGACACGACCTTCGGACGCGAGTACAACGAAGCGCTGGTCCATCAGGTAGTCACGGCCTATCGCAATGCCGGTCGGGCCGGAACCAAGGCGCAGCTCACCAAGGCTGAAGTGCGCGGCGGCGGACGCAAGCCGCGTCCACAGAAAGGTGGCGGTACGTCGCGCGCTGGTTCGATCCGCTCGCCGATCTGGGTGGGTGGTGGCCGCGCGTTCGCGGCCAAACCGCGTGACTTCGCGCAGAAGGTCAACCGCAAGATGTATCGCGGTGCCGTGCAGACGATGCTCTCGGAGCTCGTCCGGCAGGATCGCCTGGTCGTCACGCCGGAACTGTCGCTCGAGGCGCCGAAGACCAAGTTGTTAGTCGAGAAGCTGAAGGGACTGGGGCTCACGAAGACGCTGATCGTCGTCGAGGCCATCGAAGAAAAGCTGTTCCTGGCGGCTCGCAATCTGCCGCACGTACACGTTTTGCCGGTGGCCGCGCTCGATCCGCTGTCGCTGGTCAGCTACGACAAAGTGTTGATGACGGTTGGCGCCGTAAAGCTGCTCGAGGAGCGCCTGCAATGACATCCATCGCGAAAGAAAAGCTCTACCAGGTGCTGCTCGCGCCACACGTGACCGAGAAGACCTCGCTCGCGATGCAGAACGCCAACCAGTACACCTTCCGGATTCGTCCGGATGCCACCAAGCCGGCGGTCAAGGCAGCCGTCGAGCATCTGTTCGGCGTCAAGGTCACGGAAGTCCAGGTGGTCAACACGCCGGGCAAGGCGCGTCGCTTCGGCAAGATCAACGGCCGCACCTCGGCTTCGAAGAAGGCCTATGTGCGCCTCGCCGCTGGCCAGTCGATCGATTACGAAGCCAAGCTGAAGGCCTGACGAGTTCCGAGGATACGCATATGGCAGTCATCAAAACCAAGCCAACGTCGCCCGGCAGGCGCCAGGTCGTCAAGCTCGACAAGTCGCATCTGCACAAGGGCGGCCCGTTCGAGCCGCTGACCACCTCGCAGGCCAAGCATTCCGGCCGCAACAACGTTGGGCGCATCACCACTCGCCACAAGGGCGGCGGTTCGCGCCAGAAGTATCGGATCATCGACTGGAAGCGCGACAAGGACGGCATCAAAGGCGTCGTCGAGCGGCTCGAGCACGATCCGAATCGCACCAGCCATATCGCGCTCATCAAGTATGCGGACGGCGAGCGTCGCTACATCCTGGCTACCAAAGGCATGAAGCCAGGCGATGAAGTGCGTTCCGGCGCGGATTCACCGATCAAGTCTGGCAATGCGATGCAGCTGCGCCACGTGCCGGTGGGCTCGGTCGTGCACAACATCGAGATGAAGCCCGGCAAGGGCGGGCAGCTGGCGCGCAGCGCCGGTGCGTCGGTGCAGTTCACCTCGCGTGAAGGCATCTATGCGTTCTTGCGACTGCGCTCGGGTGAGACTCGCAAGGTTCACATCGATTGCCGCGCGACGATCGGCGAAGTCTCGAACGACGAGCACAATCTGCGCGTGTACGGCAAAGCGGGCGCCAAGCGCTGGCTCGGGATTCGTCCCACGGTACGCGGCGTGGTCATGAACCCGGTCGACCACCCGCACGGTGGTGGTGAAGGCAAGTCCGCCCAGGGCAACCCGCACCCGGTGTCGCCCTGGGGCTGGAACACCAAGGGTCTCAAGACCCGTCGCAACAAGCGCACCACGCACATGATCGTGCAGCGTCGCAAGAACCGAATCCGCTAAGGAGTTTGACCAGTGCCTCGTTCACTCAAGAAAGGCCCCTTCGTCGATCTGCACCTGCAGAAGAAAGTGGAGACGGCAGCCGCCAAGGGCGATCGCAAGCCGATCAAGACCTGGTCGCGTCGTTCTATGGTCACACCGGACATGGTGGGTCTCACGATTGCCGTGCACAACGGTCGCCAGCACATTCCGGTGCTGGTCTCGGAGAACATGGTCGGCCACAAGCTGGGCGAGTTTTCACCGACCCGCACGTTCAAATCGCACGCCGGCGACCGCAAAGCATCGGCCGGCTGATCGAGAGAGCTAACTGATGGAAACTTCCGCAAAACTTCGTTACGCGCGCATCTCGCCGCAAAAAGTGCGCCTGGTGGCGGACATGGTGCGCGGTCAGTCGGTCAATACCGCGCTGAACACGCTCAAGTTCACGCCCAAGAAGGGCGCCGCGATCATGCACAAAGTGCTGTGGTCCGCGGTCGAGAATGCACAGAACAACAATGGACTGGATGTCGATGAACTGAAGGTGCATCGCATCCTGGTCGATCAGGCGCCGCAGATGAAGCGCTTTGCCGCACGGGCCAAGGGCCGCGGCACGCGCATTGTGAAGCGCAACAGCCACATCACCGTGGTTGTCAGCGACGGCAAGAAGGACGAGTAATTCATGGGCCAGAAAGTAAATCCGGTCGTCATCCGCCTCGGTATCACTCGTGATTGGGTGTCGAAGTGGTATGCCGGCAAGAAGCAGTATCCCGTACACGTCGATACCGACTTCCGCGTGCGCGAGTTCCTCAAGGAGAAACTCGCCGATGCGTCGGTGAGTCGCGTGCTGATCGAACGCGCCGCGAAGAAGGTGAATATCACCATCCAGACCGCGCGTCCGGGCATGGTGATCGGCAAGAAGGGCGAGGACATCGAAAAGCTGCGCGCTGACACCGCCAAGATGCTCGGCATGGGCATGCAGGATGTGCGGCTCAACATCGCTGAAATCCGCAAGCCGGAACTCGATGCGCAGTTGGTAGCCGACGGTATCGCCCAGCAGATCGAGAAGCGCGTGATGTTTCGCCGCGCGATGAAGCGCGCCGTGATGAGCACGATGCGTTCAGGTGCGCTCGGCATCAAGGTACGGTTGTCGGGTCGCCTGAATGGCTCCGAGATCGCGCGCACTGAGGTTACGCGCGAAGGCCGCGTGCCCCTGCACACCTTCCGCGCGGATATCGACTACGGGCTGAGTGAGGCCAAGACCACCTACGGCATCATCGGCATCAAGGTGTGGATCTTCAAGGGCGAGGTCTTCGACAAGGCCGAGCTCGAGCGCGCAGCGGCGGAGAACGAGGCCGCACCGGCACCGGTGGCGCCTGCCGGCGTGAGTGAAGCACCTGCGACTCCGGCAGCCTAAGCACACCGCAAGAGCGAACCAGGTTCAAGAATCATGTTGCAACCCAAGCGAACGAAATATCGCAAGCAGTTCAAAGGCCGGAATTACGGTCTGGCGCTGCGTGGCTCCAATGTCTCTTTCAGCGAGTACGGCCTCAAGGCGACCAGCCGTGCCCATATGACGGCGCGCGAGATCGAGGCCGCGCGGCGCGCCATTTCGCGCTCGGTGAAGCGCGGCGGCGAGCTGCTGGTGCGCGTCTTTCCGGACGTGCCGATCACCAAGAAGCCGCTCGAAGTGCGCATGGGATCTGGCAAGGGCAACGTGGAGTACTACGTCTGCAAAGTGCAGCCTGGCAAGGTGCTGTTCGAGATCGAAGGGGTCGATGAGGCCACGGCGCGCGAGGCGTTTCGGCTGGGTGCCGCCAAGCTCTCGGTGTCGACGATGTTCGTCAAGCGGCAGGTGCGGTAATGACTAGCAAGGAACTACGCGGCAAGACCGCGGCAGACCTCAAGAGCGAGCTGCTCAGTCTGCGCAAACAACAGTTCAGTCTGCGTATGCAGGCGGTCACCGGCCAGGGCGTTAAGCCCTCGGATTTCGGCAAGGTCAAGAAGAGCATCGCGCGAGTGAAGACTGTGCTGCGCGAACAGGAAATCGCCGCGGGAGGCAAGAAGTAAATGAACGCCAATGAAACCCAAGGCGCTGTCGAGACGAAAGGTGCGAGCAAAGTCGTTGGCCGGGTCGTCAGCAACAAGATGAACAAGACCATTGCCGTCGAGATCGAGCGCCTCGTCAAGCATCCGCGCTATGGCAAATACATTCGTCGCACCACCAAGCTGCTGGTGCATGACGAGAACAACGAATCGCGCCCGGGCGATACGGTGGCGATCGCCGAGTGCCGGCCGTTGTCACGCAGCAAGAACTGGACGCTCGTTTCCGTAGTGGAACGGGCGCCACAGTCGTAACGGGTCGGACGGAGTCACAGCATGATTCAATTGCAAACGATGCTGGCCGCCGCCGACAACAGCGGCGCGCGCACGGTGATGTGCATCAAGGTGTTAGGCGGCTCGCGCCGTCGCTATGCCTCGGTCGGCGACGTCATCAAGGTGTCGGTCAAGGACGCGATCCCGCGCGGCAAGGTCAAGAAGGGCGAGGTGTACGACGCAGTCGTGGTGCGCACCAAGAAGGGTGTGCGGCGCGCCGACGGGTCGCTGCTGCGCTTCGACAGCAATGCGGCGGTGCTGCTGACCAACAAGCTCGAGCCGATTGGTACGCGCATCTTCGGACCCGTGACGCGCGAGCTGCGCACCGAGCGCTTCATGAAGATCGTGTCGCTCGCGCCTGAGGTGTTGTAACCATGAACAAGATTCGCAAAGGCGACGAGGTGGTCGTCATTTCAGGGCAGGACAAGGGGCGCCGTGGCGCGATCCTGTCCGTGCTCGGTGACAAAGTGCTGGTCGCCAACGTCAACAAGGTGAAGAAACACCAGAAGCCCCGCAATGTGGGCGGTGCGCCGCAGGCCGGCGCCATCATCGAAAAAGAGATGCCGCTGCCGATCTCCAAGGTTGCGCTGTGGAATCCAGCGGCAGAAAAGGCTGATCGGGTCGGCATCAAGACGCTGAACGACGGCAAGCGCGTGCGTTTCTTCAAATCGACCGGCGAGGTCATCGACGCCTGAGGCGTCGAGCGACTACCCCCGACAGGAATCCTGCAGGACAACGACAATGGCCCGATTGAAAGAGTTTTACCGCGAGAAAGTCGTGCCGCAGCTCATGCGAGAGCTGGCGCTCGAGAACGTCATGGAAGTGCCGCGAATCACCAAGATCACGGTCAATATGGGCGTGGGTGAGGCAGTGGCTGATCGCAAGGTGATGGATGCCGCGTTCGGCGATCTCACCAAGCTCGCTGGCCAGAAGCCGGTGCTGTGTGAGGCGAAGAAGTCCATCGCGTCTTTCAAGGTGCGCGATGGACTGCCGATCGGTTGCAAGGTGACGCTGCGCGGCGAGCGTATGTACGAATTCCTCGATCGCCTCATCACGATCGCCATTCCTCGCGTGCGCGATTTTCGCGGCATCAGTCCGCGCTCGTTCGACGGCCGCGGCAACTACAGCCTGGGCGTCAAGGAACAGATCATTTTCCCCGAGATCCAGTACGACCAGGTCGACAAGATCCGCGGCATGGATATCACGATTACCACGACGGCGAAGGACAACAAGCAGGGCCGCGCCCTGTTGGATGCCTTCAATTTTCCGTTCCGTAAGTAAGGAACCGTAGAGCATGGCCAAGACGAATATGGTGGAGCGCGAGAAGCGTCGCGCGAAGATCGCGCAGAAATACGCGAAGCGCCGCGCCGAGCTTAAGGAAGTGATTCGCAGCCCGAAGAGCACGCCGGAAGCGCGCCTCGAGGCGCAGGTGCGGCTGCAGAAGCTGCCCCGCGACGCGAGCCCGACGCGCGGACGCAATCGCTGCGCGATCACGGGCCGCTCACGCGGTGTGTATCGGAAGTTTGGTCTGGCGCGGGTCAAGATTCGTGAGGGCGCCGCGCGCGGCGAACTTCCGGGCCTTTCCAAGGCGAGCTGGTAGGAGTCGCTGGCATGAGCATGACTGATCCCATTGCTGATCTCCTCACTCGCATTCGCAATGCGCAGCGCGCCGGCAAAGCCGACGTGTCGATGAGTGCGTCCAAGGTGAAGGCCGCGATTCTGAAGGTATTGAAGGACGAGGGTTACGTCGGTGAATTCCGTCAGTCCAACGACGGTGCCAAGAGCACGCTGGTCATCGAGCTGAAGTACTACGAAGGTCGGCCGGTCATCGACCGCTTGGAGCGCGTCAGCCGCCCTGGCCTCAGGATTTATCGCGGCAAGGACGAACTGCCCAAGATCCTGGGTGGCTTGGGCACGGCGATCGTTTCCACGCCGAAAGGCGTGATGACCGACAAGCAGGCGCGCGCGATCGGGCAGGGCGGCGAAGTGCTCTGCATCGTGGCCTAACGAGGAATGTGACGACATGAGCCGAGTTGCAAAACGACCAGTAGATCTGCCGCAGGGCGTAACCGCCACGATCGCGAGCAATCTGATCAAGGTCAAAGGCGCCAAGGGCGAGCTGTCACTGCCGGTCGAAAGCGGCGTGTCCGTCGTGCAGGAAGAGAAGACGCTCGCCATCAAATACGAGAGCGTCGCCAAGCGCATGGCTGCGGGCTCGACGCGTGCGCATCTCGCGAACATGGTGCAGGGCGTATCGAAGGGCTATGAGCGCAAGCTGGAACTCGTCGGTGTCGGTTTCCGTGCGGCGGTGCAGGGCAAGGTGCTCAATCTGACCCTGGGTTTTTCACATGCGGTGAATTTCCCGATCCCGGATGGCATCAGCATGGAAACGCCCACGCAGACAGAAATCCTGATCAAGGGCATCGATCGACAGAAAGTCGGCCAGGTGGCCGCCGAGATTCGTGATATTCGGCCGCCGGAGCCTTACAAAGGCAAGGGCGTGCGTTACAGCGGTGAAAAGATCACATTGAAGGAAGGCAAGAAGAAGTAATTCTTCTGGTTAGTTACTATGTCAATCACCAAGAAAGAGCGGCGCCAGCGCCGCGCAATCAAGACCCGCGCGCGGATACGCGAGCAGGGCATTGCGCGCCTGACCATTCATCGCACGCCGCGCCACATGTATGCGCAGGTGTTCGATTCGGCAGGCACTACGGTGCTCGCCACCGCCTCGACGGTGCAGTCGTCGCTCGCCGCAGGTATGAAGACCAAGGGCAATATCGAAGCGGCCAAGGCCGTCGGTCGTGCCATTGCGGAAGCTGCCAAGGCAAAGGGTATCTCGAAGGTCGCGTTCGACCGTTCGGGCTTCATGTATCACGGTCGCGTCAAGGCGTTGGCAGATGCCGCGCGTGAAGCTGGCCTCGAAATCTGAGCGGAACTGGAAACATGGCACGAAACGACAAATCGCAGGCGCAGGACGAGTATCTCGAGAAGCTCGTGGCGGTCAACCGCACGGCCAAGGTCGTCAAGGGTGGCCGGCAGTTTGGCTTCACGGCGCTGACGGTTGTCGGCGACGGCGCCGGCCGCGTGGGCTTCGGCTTCGGCAAGGCACGTGAAGTGCCGGTTGCCATATCGAAGGCGATGGCAGCGGCGCGTAAGAACATGGTCAACGTGAGTCTGCGCAACGACACCCTGCACTTCGCGGTCAAGGGCACGCATGGCGCGACACATATCTACATGCAGCCTGCCTCCGATGGTACCGGCGTCATTGCCGGCGGCGGCATGCGTGCCGTGCTGGAATGTGCCGGCGTGCGCAATGTGCTCGCCAAGAGCTACGGTTCGCGCAACCCGATCAATGTCGTGCGTGCCACGGTCAAAGCGCTGGGAGCCATGCGCTCGCCAGAAGACATCGCTGCGAAGCGCGGCAAGTCGATCGAGGAAATTCTCGCCTGAGGCGGGCAGCGGAGATTGTACCGATGGCTAACGATTCAAAATTGAAAGTGACGCTGGTGAGGAGCCTGGCTGGACAGCTGCGGAACATCATCTCGTCGGTACGCGGTCTCGGACTGCGGCGCCCGCATCACACCGTCGTGATCACGGACACGCCGGAGAACCGCGGCATGATCAACACGGCATCGCATCTCCTCAAGGTGGAGCGCGCCTGACTGCGGTTGCAGTACAGGAATGCCAGGTTTATTGGAGTAGTCAGATGCGTCTCAATACATTGAAGCCAGCCAAGGGATCGAAGCGCCTGCGCTTGCGCGTCGGGCGCGGCGCGTCTGCCGGCCAGGGCAAGACCTGCGGTCGTGGCGTCAAGGGCCAGCGCGCGCGCAAGGGTGGTTATCACAAGGTTGGTTTCGAGGGCGGCCAGATGCCGTTGCAGCGTCGCCTGCCGAAGGTAGGCTTTCGCTCAGCGATGAAAGCGTCGCGTGCCGAAGTGCGCCTGAGCGAGCTTGCCAAGCTCGATGCCGCTGTGATCGATCTGGCGGCGCTCAAGGCCGCCAACATCGTGCCGGCGCAAGCTGAGCAAGCGAAGATCGTGCTGTCGGGCGAGATCAAGAAGGCCGTGAAGCTGAAGGGGGTCGGTGTGACCAAGGGTGCGCGCGCCGCCATCGAAGCGGCCGGCGGCAGCATCGAGGCCTGAGGCGACGGTCCTACCGACGCAATAGAGTTATAGAAGTGGCTAACAACGCAATCAGCAATCCGGCAGCGGTCTTGGGCGATGCGACTCGGTTCACCGAGATTCGCAACCGACTGCTATTCCTGATCGGCGGGTTGATCGTCTATCGGATCGGTACGTTCATCCCGGTGCCGGGCATCAATCCCGACGCGGTGTCGCGTTTCTTCGAGGACCAGGCCGAGACGATACTGGGCATCGTCAACATGTTCTCGGGCGGCGCGCTCGAGCGTCTGTCGATCTTTGCGATGGGCGTCATGCCCTACATCTCTGCCTCGATCATCGTGCAGATGATGAGCATGGTGGTGCCGCAATGGATGGAGTGGCGCAAGGAAGGCGAGGCCGGCCGGCGCAAGCTCACCGAGATCACTCGTTATGGCACGCTCGGCCTCGCATTGATCCAGTCGCTGGGTGCCGCGGTGGCGCTGCAGAACGGCGGCATGGTGCAGGCCCCGGGCTGGCAATTCCTGTTCGTCGCCACCATTACGATGACCACGGGCACGATGTTCCTGATGTGGCTCGGCGAGCAGATTACGGAGCGCGGCATAGGCAACGGTATCTCGATGCTGATTCTCGCGGGCATCATCGCTGGCCTGCCAGGCGCCATGGGGCGCACGGTCGACCAGATCTCCACGGGTGAGATGTCGGGTCCGTTCGCAATCCTGTTGATCCTCGTCGTGCTGGGTGTGACTGCGTTCTGCGTGTTCGTCGAGCGCGCCCAGCGTCGCATCGCAGTCAACTATGCGAAGCGCCAGGTTGGCCGCCGCATGTATGCCGGCCAGACCAGCCATCTGCCGTTCAAGCTGAACATGGCGGGCGTCATCCCGCCGATTTTCGCGTCGTCCCTGCTGTTGTTCCCGGCGACCCTGGCAAGCTTCTACGGTACCAACAACACATCGGCGATCGGCGGCTTTCTGCAGAACATGTCGGCGGCACTCGGCTATGGACAGCCACTGCACCTGGTGCTGTACGCTGCGCTCATCATCTTCTTCTGCTTTTTCTACACGGCGCTGGTATTCAACTCGCGCGATACCGCCGACAATCTGAAGAAGTCCGGTGCATTCATCCCAGGCATCCGTCCTGGGCAGAACACGGCCGAATATATCGACAAGGTGCTGACCCGGCTGACATTGTGGGGCGCGTTGTACGTTGCCTCCGTCTGTCTGTTGCCTGAGTTCATGATTTCGCAGTCCGGCGTGCCGTTCGTATTCGGCGGTACATCGTTGCTGATCGTCGTCGTAGTCGCGATGGACTTCTTCTCGCAGCTGCAGGCGCATCTCACGTCGCACCACTACTCGGGGCTGCTGAAGAAGGCGAATTTGACCGGCTACGGCCGCGGTGGCGGCTCGCCGCAGGGTTAAGAGGGTTCGAGCGATGAAAGTACGTCCGTCAGTCAAGAAGATCTGCAAGAATTGCAAGGTCGTGCGCCGTCGGCGCGTGGTCTACGTAATCTGCTCCGATCCACGTCACAAGCAGCGACAGGGCTAGAACTATGGCACGCATTGCCGGCATCAATATTCCGATGAACAAGCACGTGGTCATCGGCCTCACGCACATCTACGGTGTTGGACGTACGCGTGCGACCGAAATCTGCGCGGCAGCCGAAATCGATCCGACCACCAAGGTGAAAGACCTCACCGAAGCCGAGGTCGGCGCGATCCGCGCGCAGATCGCCAAGACGCTGGTCGAAGGTGACCTGCGGCGCGAGACCTCGATGAGCATCAAGCGCTTGATGGATCTCGGTTCGTACCGCGGCATGCGGCATCGCAAGGGACTACCGACCCGCGGCCAGCGCACGCGGACCAACTCGAGGACGCGCAAGGGACCGCGCAAGCAGGCGGTCAAGCTGAACGCGCCGCCGGGCAAGTAACAACATATGGGTACCACACAGCATGGCTGACGAGAAAGCAACCGAAAGTGCCGCCGCTGCGACTGCAGCGGCTGGCGCCAAAAAGGTCAAGAAGGGCCGCAAGAACGTGCTGGACGGCATTGCGCACGTGCACGCGTCGTTCAACAACACGATCAT
>Ga0116152_10002043_pt1 | contig 16452 bp, 17 predicted proteins | sample AD_UKC119_MetaG_FD_89894 | JGI IMG/M metagenome (GOLD analysis project Ga0116152, IMG submission 89894) | Active sludge microbial communities of municipal wastewater-treating anaerobic digesters from Hong Kong - AD_UKC119_MetaG | ecosystem: Engineered > Bioreactor > Anaerobic > Digestate... | reverse complement strand
TGTTCTCTACCGCCGCTGCCCTGAACGAATAGATCGCCTGTGCATCGTCGCCGACCACCGTGACCCCTGCGCCATCCGGTTTCAGCGCCAGCACGATATCGCCCTGCAGCTTGTTAGTGTCCTGATACTCGTCGACCAGCACATGGTCGAAATGCGCGCCCACATGTTTGGCCAGGCGCGGCTCGGACATCATCATGTGCCAATAGAGCAGCAGATCGTCGTAGTCGAGCACGTTGAGCTGCTGCTTGCGCTCGACATAGGTGCGATAGAGCCTGGTGAGGTCTTCTTCCCACTCCGCATAGTGCGGGTACTGCTGCTCGAGCGCCTCCTTGAGGGACTTCTGGGTATTGATGCGGTAGGAATAGATGGCAAGGCAAGTGTCTTTGCGCGGAAACCGCTTTTCCTTCGCAGCAAATCCCAGTTCCTGCCGGACCGAATCCATCAGATCCGCCGAATCGCCGCGATCCATCACCGAGAAATTGGGCTCGAGCGACAGGTGTTTGGCGTAGTGCCGCAGCAGTCGATTGCCGATCGAGTGGAACGTGCCCGCCCAGCCGAGTCGCTGCAGGACCGCCTGTGCGCGACCGCCCAGCTTGTCGTCGAGCGCTTCCTTGACGATCTCGTGCACGCGGCGGCGCATTTCCTGAGCGGCGCGCCGCGTGAAAGTCAGCATCAGAATGCGCCCGGGATCTACGTCATGCAGAGCGAGGTGCGCAACGCGATGCGCGAGTGTGGTCGTCTTGCCGGTCCCGGCACCAGCGACGATCAGCAGAGGCCCCGAGCGAAATCCCTTCTCACCCGTGGGTTCGCCATAGGTAACGCCTTTGCGTTGCGCAGCGTTGAGTTTGGTGAGATGCAGAGAGGTGGCCATCCAACCGACTATACTTAACGCCGACGGGCGTCGTCAGGGAACACGCTCACACCTTCGCCTTGGCAATGTGACCGGCATCACGTGCTGCGGCTGCGCCGCCTGCCAGGGCCAGGCGCACCACCACGCGAGTACCATCGCTTGGCCCCGGCCCGATCTCGATCTCCGCCTCGAGCGCTTGTGCCCGGCGGCGCATATTGGCGAGACCGCGCCCCGCCGCCCGGCCCGCCTGCATGCCGCGACCGTCGTCCTCAATTTCCACGGCGATGGCCGGTTCGCCAGTCGCCAGCTGGGCGGTTCGGGTACGGACCGTGATCGTTTGGGCACCCGCATGCTTGAGCACATTGGCGAACGCTTCCTGAACGATGCGCATCAGCTGCAGCACCTGCTCGGGTCCAAAGCCGGCGATCGGTGGCACGTCGGTCACTTCCCAACGGAACTCGATGCCGGCCGCAGCGAAACGATTGGTGACCCGCATGCGCAACATGCCGAGCGCCGTCAGCAGGTCCGCCTCCGTTGCCTCGAGCGAATCGATCATCATGCGCAGATCGTCGAGCGCCTCGTGCAGGAGTCCATCGAGCTCGCGGGCGGCATCGGGGCGCGAGGCAAGCGCGATCGCGGCGACCAGCTGACCACCAATGCCGTCGTGCATGTCGCGCATGATCCGGCTGCGCTCCCCGGCCAGCGCCTGATTGCGCTCGAATACCCGAATGCGCGCATAGTTGGCTTCGAGCTCGGCGGCTTTCTGTGCTACACGGGCCTCGAGCTCGCGATTGAGGACTTCAGTCTCCCGCAGGGCGCGGGCAAAGCGAAACATGATGAGACTGCCGAAGACGAGCAGCACGAAGCTTACTGTGTACGGCAGATACATGCCGGCGGTGCCCGCAACTGGTCCTGCTGCTGTCACCAGATAATCGCGCACCGCAGTCGCCCACACGATGAGCGCACAGAGCAGCATCAGGCGTCGTTCGATCGTCGCATTGGCGAGCGCGGCGCGCGTCAGCTGCCAGACAGCACGGCCGCTCAGGATCAGCAGTATCGGAATGCCGACGTAACGCTTGAACTCACGCAGCGGCTCGCCGTCGATGAATGTCGCGGCGGCGAATGCCACCACCAAGTAGGCGATCGCTCCGGCCAACAACCAGCGCTCAGCGCGACGTGGCCGACGACCCAGGAAACGGTGCACGGTCATGATCGCGCAGACGACGAACGCGACCAGCGTGAACTCGCCGAGCACTCGCCATTGGGCTTCGTTCACCCACCAGCGGTCCGGACCTAACGAGTAGCAGACGTGCATGGACCAGGCGAGAATCGTGATGCCGTAGGCTGCGAATACCGTATCGCGCCGACGAAGCGCATAGATGATCCCGAACAGCGCGGCGAACAACAACATCGCAGCGACTGTGGCCTGCTTGGCCGTCACGTCGAGCAGCAGATGACGCTCGTAGGCGGCCGCCAAAACTTGATGGGGGCCGATATACATCGTGTCCATCTGATCGGAAGGTGGCTCTGCGGCACTGCGCACTAGGAGTTCGTTGCGACCGGGCTGCAGCAGCGCAGCCGGCACCGCCACCAGACGCGGTGCCCAATCGTGGCCATAGGGACGCAGGAGTTCGCCCGCCGCGGAGACCGGCGTGCCGTTGATGAACATCGCCAGATTGGCGCGTGGACGGCGCTCGTACACGGCCCACAGTGCTGCCGGCGCCTCGCCGAGTTCGAATGTCAGGCGGTACCAGGCCACACCGTCGGCAGCGCGCGCGATCGGCTGGCGATGGGGCAGCGCCACGGCTGACCACGCGACCGCACCGAGATCCTGCGGTGTGGCACCCGACACTGCCGCGAACTCCGCAGTCGCGTGCCGCCATTGCGCAAGACCAGCAGGCGGCGCATCGATGAAGCGCATGGTGGCCAGGAACACCACCGGCAAGACGGCGGCCAGCAGCCAGTACGCGGGACTCGGCGGCTTGCGCTTAGGTACCGCGCCGGACTTCGTCGATGAGGCCGAGTCTCGAAGCCTCATATACCGCCTCACTGCGCGAGTGTACGGCGAGTTTGCCGTAGATCTTCTTGGTATAACTACTCACTGTCGCGCCCGAAATCCCCAACATCCGCGCGATCTCTCCATAACTGAAGCCTTTCGCCGCGAGCTGCAAGACCTCGAGCTCACGGGTCGTCAGATCGATGGTCGAATCGACCGGCGATGGCGGCGGTTGTTCAGGCGACTCGGTCGGACGGAACACACGGATGAGATAGCGGGCGATCGCCGGACTGATCGGCGATCCACCCTGCAACAGTTGCGAGATCGCCGCGCCGATCTCGGAGCTGGGATCGTCCTTCAGCAGGTAGCCGGTCGCACCCGCTTTCAGAGCGGTGACGACCCGCTGTTCGTCACCGAACACCGAGATCACCATCACCTCCACGTCGGGATGCAGATCACGTGCGACACGGATGACGTCGACGCCGTTGCCATCCGGCAACTGGAGATCGCACAGCAGCACATCGGGCCGACCGGCCCGGACGGCTGTCAGCATTTCGGTGCACGTACCCACGGAAACAGGTACCTCGATGCCCTCCACCGCCAGCAACCGTTCCTCGAGGTTGCGCCGCGTGACGGCATCGTCTTCGAGCAGATAAACGATGGTCATGGACTCATATGGCATGGGAGCGCGGCCGTTGTCCAGCCCTCGCGCCACTTATGTTTCAATTGGCCATCCGCCACACTGCTTCACGAGGTCCGTACCATGGCAAGACGCCCGAACTATCCGTCGCAACGCAAACATGTGACAGCACTCAAACTGCCACTCGCCAAGCGCAGCGCACTCGATCCGGACCTGCGCAAGTATTTCGCAGTGTGCGACGAGAAGATCGGCTTTCTGCCGAATGTACTGGCCGCATACAGCTTCGATCAGACGAAGCTGCGCGCCTTCATCAATTTCTACAACGACCTGATGCTGGGCGACTCACGCGTATCGAAACTGGAACGCGAAATGATCGCGGTGGTGGTTTCAGCAGTGAATCGTTGCTACTACTGCTTGACGGCTCATGGCCAGGCCGTGCGCGAGATGTCTGGTGATCCCGCTTTAGGCGAATTGCTCGTGATGAACTATCGGGCCGCGAAGTTGACGGCCAGACAGCGGGCAATCCTCGACTACGCCCACAAGCTCACCGCAACTCCCGCGGCAATGACCGATGCCGACCGCCGGTCGTTGCGACGTGTTGGCTGCAATGATCGGGACATCTGGGACGTAGCTTCCGTCACCGCGTTCTTCAACATGACCAATCGGCTCGCAACGGCCGTCGACATGATGCCGAACGCCGAATATCACGCCCGGTCCCGGTGACGCCGTGTTGATCGACCGTCGGATTGAGTTCGTCGGCCGCGTCGTCAAATTGACCGTCGATGCGGTCGAGCTGCCGAACGGGGTACGCTCGTCCTTGGAGGTCGTTCATCATCCAGGCGGCGCCGCAATCGTTGCAGTCGATGCGGACCAGCGCGTCTGCCTGCTGCGCCAGTACCGCTATGCCGCGGGCGGCTATGTGTGGGAACTGCCGGCCGGCAAGCTCGAGCCGGGCGAGCCGCCACTCGAGACGGCGCGCCGCGAACTGGCCGAAGAGGCTGCATTCCGTGCTGATCAGTGGCAACCCTTGGGCGATTACCTAAGCTCCCCAGGGGTGTTCACCGAGGTCGTGCATCTGTTCTTGGCTACCAACCTGTCCGCCGCTGCCAGCGCACCGGAAGAATCGGAAGTGTTCGAAGTGCATTGGTGGCCGCTCGAGCTCGCACGTGAACGGGCGCTCAACAACGAACTGCGCGATGGCAAGACCGTGCTGGGCATCCTGCGCGCCTGTGCGCGGCTGGCCAAACCGTGAGCACCGTCACGTTGTCGGTCGCCAGCATGCCTCAATCGACACCAGCTGTGACATTGTTCGACTCAAGACTCTCATCACTGTGGCATCTACAGCCAATGACGGACGAATCGGACAAGCCGCAGCGGTCTGCGCGAGCGGCACCCAAGGACGGACGGACGACGATGCAGCGGCTCGAGGGCCCGAAGCCGCTCACTATGGCCGTCGAACGACCCAAGGCTGCTGGCTTCGACCCGTATGCACGAGTCGGCGCCGGCGTGCAGGCGGGCAATGACCCCGGCGCGACGTCACGCCGTGACCTGCGCAAACTCGGCGAGTGGATCAAGATGAAGCGCGAGCTGGAAGAACGGCGCGCGCGCGGCGAATTCAACGACGATCAAGCTGACTAGGCGTGACGCTCGATGTGCGCGAGCTTGCGCATCACACCGAGGCGATAGAAGCGCCGCAGTTCGGACCAGATCGCCGAACCGTTGTCCACGACTGAGTTACGGCGCAGCCCCTGCGCCACGCGACGGCAATAGCGCGCGGCGTAGCGCGAAGCGGCGCGGTACATGCCAGCTCTATCCCCCGCGAGCGCCGCTGCGACACGAGTTCGAGCGAACAGCACGTGATGCAGTTCGCGCGGAAAGCGTCCGCCCTCCTGCTGCGTGAGCAACCAGGCCGAGGCCACGAATTTGTCGATCTCCGCTTGCAGCTCGAGCTCGAGCAACGACACAGGCTTGTCGAATGCAGCATTCCATGCCACGTACACGAAATGACTGACTCCCTCGATGGCGGTCAGATAGTCGGCGAGATTGGATTGATCGAGTCGTCGCATCGGGTCTGCCGCGCTCAGCCGCTGCAGTACCGCATCATCGAGGAACAACGACACCCCCAGCTCGTCGCCCGTCCTCGCGACGAATAGCTGTTCGTCGCTCGCCGCGCCGCCAAAGCCGCGGATGCTGTTCCGGTCAGTGACGACGAAATCCCGTACGTCATGTGCAGCCGGTAGGTCGTACAGACTGCCGAGTAGCTGTTGCAGTCTTGAGAGCAGCACGGCTCGCCTTCAGTGCGCCTGCAGCGGATGAGGCACGTGTGCGGGCTCGACGCCCAGTCGGCGCAGTATCGCCCGCGATCGTTCACTGCCGGTCTTGACCCACAGCTCGTAGAGCCGCAGCAGATCATTGTGCGAATACTGATAGGCCGTTTCGCTGATTTCGTTCAGCGCATCGACCATCGGTTGAAACTTCTGCGCCAGCTCCGCGAAGACCTGTCCCAGGGTCCGACGTCCACCGCTGCGCATGGAATCGGCCAACGTACCGTATGCCCGGCCGCCCATCGCAATGTGATAGTCGATATCGACGAGTTTCGCGGCAAAACCTTGGGCGAAAAATCCTGCCACGAACAGCGACACGTCGCCCAAACGCTGCAGGCCACGACAACGTTCCTCGTGCGTCGGTGCTTCCAGCGCCTGCGACAGCATGACGACTAGCGGCGTGAGTCTCGCACCGGCTGGCGTCTGCTCGAACAGCGCGTCGGCGCGGGCGAAAATCGTGAGCAGATTGACGACGTAATGCTCGGTCTGATCTTCGACCGCTATGTGCTGATGATTCAACGCATCGTGCAGGGCATCGCGAAAATACTCGCGTAGATCGGTGACCCGCTGCACGCGGACCTCTGTATCCATGACCCGAGTTCACCTCGCATCGGCAGGCATTGCCGTGATCAATGTCGCAGTTCTAACCTGGCACTCGCTGGGTTAGACTGCTAACACGTTAGACCGACACACGTCGAGGAGAGTTCAACGTGCGAGCGCGATTCGATGGGATGACTGCGGTCGTCACGGGTGCCGGCCGCGGTCTTGGGCTGGGTTGCGCCGAGGCGCTCGCACGGGAAGGCGCCGACGTCGTCCTCATAAGTCGCACGCGCAGCGAACTCGATGCAGCGATCGCAACCATCGTGCGCGATGGCGGCAAAGCCAGCGCGCTCGTGTGCGACGTTACGGACGCGACGGCCGTCAGCGACGCTTTCGCCACGCTCGCGCGTTGCGACGTGCTCATCAACAATGCCGGAGGCAACACACCGCAGCCATTTCTCGAAGTCGATCTCGGCACGCTGGATCGCCTGTTGGCGCTCAACGTGCGCTCGGCGTTCGTGGTGGCACAGAGTGCGGCGCGCCTGATGGTCGGCGCGAGGCGCGGCGCCATCGTCAACATGTCGTCGCAGATGGGCCACGTCGGCGGCCTCAATCGCACGGTCTATTGCATGACCAAGCACGCAATCGAGGGACTTACCAAGGCGATGGCACTGGAGCTGGCGCCGCATGGCGTCCGCGTGAATGCCGTCGCGCCTACCTACATCGAGACGCCGATGACGCAGCCGTTTCTGGCGGAGCCGGCGTTCCGTGCCGACACTTTGCGGCGTATTCCGCTGGGACGCGTCGGTACGATCGAGGAAGTGGTCGCTGCCACCCTGTTCCTCGCTGCGCCGGAGGCGAGCCTGATCACGGGCACCAGTTTGCTGGTCGACGGCGGCTATACGGCCCAATAGCTCGTCAGTGCTGGTCAGTCGCGTCGCGGCGCGTTGAGGCCGCGGTGCACCGCCGGTCGTGCACTGATGACGCGCCGCCAGCGGGCCACGTTCGGCCACGGATCGAAAGTGCCAAGTGTCGGAATTCTCTCCGCCGAGTTGGTCCACGGGTAGGTAGCAATGTCGGCTATCGTGTAGCCGTCACCCGCGAGATATTGCGTCTCGCCGAGTCGTTTGTCGAGCACGCCCAGTATCCGCTTCGCTTCGTTGCTATAACGCTCAATGCCGTAAGGCACCTGTGCTTTGGCGTACAGCGTGAAATGGCCTGCCTGCCCAAACATCGGGCCGACACCCGCCATCTGGAACATCAGCCACTGCAGCGTCGTGTAGCGCGCATGCGGCTCGACAGGCAACAGATCGCTGCGAACTTTCTCCGCCAAATAGATCAGGATCGCGCCCGACTCCCATAACACCAGTGGCCGGCCATCCGGCCCCTGGTGATCGACGATCGCCGGAATCTTGTTATTGGGATTGATGGCGAGAAAAGCTGGCGTCATCTGCTCGCTCTTGAGGAGATCTACCAGGCGCAGCTCGTATGGCAGCCCGAGCTCTTCGAGCAGGATCGACACCTTGTGACCGTTCGGCGTCGCATGCGTGTACAGTTCGATCATCCGTTTTCTCCGCGAGTGTCCTTGCATGATAAGCGCAATGCGCAGCTGCACGATCGGTGTGAGCGATCTCGCCACCAGCCTGCGGCTGTTTCACGAGGTGATGGGTTTGCAGATCGAGACACGCGGGCCGCTGTCCGACGCGCGCCGCGCCGCGTGGCAGCTGCCGGCGGATTGCAGCGGCGAAATCGTCGAACTTTCCTGTGCCGGCTATCCGATCGGCCGCATTCGCTTGCTGGCGCTCACACCAAAGCCGACCGAATACGTTCGACTCGATCCAGCGGTAGGCGGCAGCGACTCGCCCCTGGATATCGGTGTGAAGGCAGTGGATTTCTATGTCGCCGCGCCGATCGAGCGGCCGCTGGCAGAGCTCACGGCCGCCGGTTGCGTAGCGCGCTCAGCGCCAGTCAGGCATGTGATCGGCGATACGGAGAGTGAAGAAGTAGTGCTGTTTGGGCCAGACCATGTGCCGCTCCTGATCATGATCGGCCACCGCCACAGCCCGCGCAGCATGCGTGCTGGTACGCCGCACGGCAAATACAGCGAGGTACCGACCATCTCAGTCGTCGCCGCCGACCCGGCACTCAGCCGTCGCTTCTATGGCGACGGTCTCGGCCTCACCGCAGTGGTCGATGACGAAACACCGGCGCAATACCGCGACTTGGTTTGCAAACTCACCGGTGCACCGCCGGGCACGCGTATTCACTGGTTGCTCTATCAGGATCCGAACGAGCCGTCCGGCAAGATCTTGTTAGTGCATTTCATTGGTCGACCCGGCCACCGTCTCGTAGGCCGCATGCATCCGTCCAGGCTTGGCGTCGGTTTGTTCCAGCACAGCACACCCGATCTGCAAGCCTTGCAGTCGCATCTGGTCGCACTCGACGCGCAGCTCGTGACGCCAATGACGACGGTTGATGGGGAACGTCTGCTGCTGGTTCGCGGCCCCAACGAGGAATTACTGGAAATCACCGAACGTTGAGCGCGCGCACTAGTGCCGTGCAATCAGCGACTTCTATATCGGCCGGTTCGAGTTCGGTGGGCCAAGCCATGGCCGTACGATTCATCCATGCCGTGCGTAAACCTGCGCCACGAGCGCCGTGCACGTCGAGGTGTGGATCGTCGCCGACGTACAACACTCGATGGGCGGGCAGATCGAGTGCGCGCAGTGCGGCCTCGAAAGCGTTGTGGTGCGGCTTGGCCGCGCCCACATCGGCGGCGGTGAGCGAGACCGCAAACCAGGCACGAATACCCACCCGGCCAAGATCTGCGTTGCCATTCGTGAGGCTCGCAAGTGTGTAGCGCTGGCCCAGCTCCGCCAGCGCCGACGCTACATCGGCAAACAACTCGAGCTCATTGCGGGCCGTGAGGAACACCTCGAACGCCTCATCTGCCAGTGCGCGCATATACCCCACTTCGGTGGCGAGTCGGGCCAACGACTCTCGTCGGACGTACGACAGATCATGCGCGCGTTGCGGCTCAGCCTTGATCAGACTCAGGCGGTGCGCACGCATATCGTCGACCGAGAATGCTTGCGGCAACAGCGGATAGTGTTGCTCGAGCCAGGCGCGCAGTCGGCGCTCGGCGCGACCGATCACGACCGCCGAATCCCACAGCGTGTTGTCCAGATCGAAGCAAATGGCCGCAATCTCGCTCCGCATATCGCACTACGTCCTGCTTGAGTCGCGCCCGGCGACCGGGCACCCTACGATGCGGTCTGCCGCGGGTCAATCACGATCGTTGCCGCAGCCAGGAGCCATACATGTCGGATTTGAAGCTCATCATCGGGAACAAGAACTACTCATCCTGGTCCCTGCGCCCGTGGCTGTTGCTACGGCATCTCGGCCTCGAGTTCGATGAATACCAGTTGCGGCTCGACACACCGGAATTCACCCATGACATTCCCAACTGGAGCCCGACACGGCGCGTGCCGGCCCTGCACCATGGCTCGCTCGTCATCTGGGATTCACTCGCCATCTGCGAATACGCCTGCGAACTTGCCGGTGGCGGACTGCCAGAGGATCGGGCGGCGCGCGCCGTGGCGCGCTCCATTGCGGCCGAGATGCACGCCGGTTTCACTGCGCTGCGCGAGCGCTGGCCGATGAATGCCCGTGCCGATAGGCGCCGTGTGCCAGCCACGCCTGATCTCACCCGGGACCTCACTCGAATCGAAGCGCTGTGGGCGGACTGCCGGCAACGCTTCGGTACCACCGGTCCGTGGCTGTTTGGTAGCTACTCACTGGCCGACGCCATGTACGCGCCGGTGGTGCTGCGTTTTCGCACCTACGGCGAACGGTTCGCCTCACCGACCCAGGATTATCTGCAAACAGCTTTATCAGATCCGCACTTGCGTGAATGGCTGGCCGCCGCCCGGGCCGAGCCCTGGATGATCGCAGCCGCGGAGCTCGGCGCCGCGCAGGCAACGTTACCAGGGTAACACCACGCCATCGTACTGGCGGAACTGACCGGAGGTCGCAGCATCGAGCTCGGCGATGCGCGCGCGGATGCCAGCAACGCTCGCTGCAACGGAAATCGGCGCGTCGGGGCCACCCATGCGCGTCTGGGTCCAGCCAGGGCAGATCGCCAACACGTGCACACCGCGGCGCGCCAAATCTTTTGCGAGCGTCGCCACGATCATGTTGACTGCGACTTTGCTCGTACGATAGGCGTAGAGACCGCCCTCGGTCGTCGCGATCGAGCCCACACTACTCGAAATCATGATGGCTTTGCGCTCGCTGCTGATCGTCACGTTGCCGATCAGCGCCTCCGTAACCTGCAGCGGCCCGAGCGTGTTAGTGCGCCACACTTCCTCCAGCACTTCATAGCGGATACTGCCGAAGCTCTGGCCCAGGTCCTTGTCCGCACCCGGCTTGGGACCGAACAACCCCGCATTGTTGACGAGAACATCGATTGCGACGCCGTCGAGTGCCTTGCGAACGCCGGCGATCGAGCTGCTGCTGGCCACGTCCAGAGCAAGAATTCGAACCTCCGATTGGCGACCGAGCGCTTGCAGGTCGGTCGCAGACTCGGGCGCGCGACACCCGGCGATGACACGCCAACCATCCGCCGCGTATTGCCGGGCCAGTTCGAGTCCAATGCCCCGATTCGCGCCGGTGATCATGACTGTAGCCATCGCTCGCTCCTCCTGATGTCGTTGCATTCGGCCTGACATCCACAGCCTCCCAGCCTAGAATACGCTCATCATTTGCCCGATTCCCGGAGACTCAGCATGGCTGGTCGTAACTGCTTCCGCTCGTTCATCGTCTGCTTGGCGCTGAGTCTGCCGCTAGTCGCGGCAGCGCAGACGGACCGCGCGCCGTTCACTGCCCAGGATCTGGTCGCCATGAAGCGTGTCAGCGATCCGCAGACCTCGCCCGACGGCCGCTACGTCGCATTCGTCTTGCGGGAAACCGATCTCGCAGCCAATCGCGGCCGCACTGACATCTGGCTACTCGACCTGCAGCAGAAAGATGCCCAACCCCGCCAGCTCACGCGCGATCCGGCTAACGACTCCGATCCGCGCTGGGGCTCGGACAGTCGTACCATCTGGTTCGTCTCCGCGCGGTCCGGCACCTCGCAGGTCTGGCGTCTGTCGCTCGACGGCGGCGAGGCGGTGCAGATTACCGATCTGCCCCTCGACGTGGCCGCTGTGAAGCCCTCACCCGATGGCAAATCACTGGCGCTCAGTATGGAGGTCTTCCCGGACTGCAAGGATCTGCAGTGCACGAAGGATCGGCTGACCGCCAAAGAAAAGAGCAAAGAGACGGGGCTACTGTTCGACAAGCTGTTCGTCCGGCACTGGGATACCTGGCGCAACGGGACACGCGCCAACCTGTTCACTGTCGTGCTCGGTGCCGACGGTCGCGCAGGCACGCCGGTCAACGTCTCCGCAACGCTCGATGCCGATGTGCCGTCGAAGCCGTTTGGGGGTGATGACGTTTACACCTGGAGTCCGGACAGCCAGCGTCTGGTAGTCAGTGCGCGCGTAGCGGGCCGCACCGAGCCATGGTCTACCAACTTCGATCTATTTGAGGTGGCCGCCAATGGCAGCACACCACCCGTTAATCTCACTGCTGACAACCCGGCCTGGGACACCCAACCTATGTTCCTCGCGAATGGCGATCTGGCGTGGCTTGCGATGCAGCGTCCGGGATTCGAAGCGGATCGCTTCCAGGTCATGCTGCGCGACAGTCGCGGTGGCGCGCCTCGGGCTCTCACGGCCGGGTGGGATCGCTCCGTTTCACACCTGGGTCGCAGTGGTGACGGCCGCAGCCTGCTGGCAACAGCCGATGACATCGGCCAGGTAGCGCTGTTCCGTCTGGACCCCAAGAGCGGCACTCGCACCAGGCTCGTGCAGGACGGCCAGGTCACCGGGTTTTCACCAACCGAGACCGGGATTGTCATCTCGTGGGCAAGTCTGGGCGCTCCCAACGACCTGTACTGGCTCAGCGGCAGTGATGCACCACAACGTCTGACGAACATGAATGCAGACATGCTCGCGGCGCGTTCCATGGCTGAGTACGAACAGTTCAGCTTTGCCGGCGCGGCCGACGCCAAGGTGTACGGCTATGTCATGAAGCCGCATGGCTATCAGGCCGGCCAGAAGTATCCGATCGCTTTCATCGTTCACGGCGGTCCGCAGTCGAGCTTCGCCAATTCCTGGAGCTGGCGCTGGAACCCGCAGGTGTATGCCGGGCGGGGCTATGCCGTCGTGTTCATCGATTTCCATGGCTCCACTGGCTATGGTCAGGCATTCACCGATGCCATCAGCGGTGACTGGGGCGGCAAGCCGCTGGTCGATCTGCAGCGCGGCCTCGCGGCTGCCCTCCAGCAATATCCATGGCTGGATGGCGAGCGCGCCTGCTCGTTAGGCGCATCGTACGGTGGCTACATGCAGAACTGGATTGCCGGCCAGTGGCCCGATCGATTCCGCTGCATCGTCAACCACGACGGCATCTTCGACAACCGGATGATGTACTACACCACCGAGGAACTGTGGTTCCCGGAGTGGGAGCACGGCGGGCCGCAGTTCGAGAAGCCCGAAGCCTACGAGAAATTCAATCCCGTCAATCACGTTACCAAATGGCGTACGCCGATGCTCGTGATCCACGGCGCGCGCGACTATCGCGTGCCGGACACCCAGAGTCTCGCCGCGTTCACCGCGCTACAACGACGCGGCATCGAGAGCAAGCTGCTGTATTTCCCGGACGAGAACCACTGGGTGCTGAAGCCGGCTAACAGCCTGCAGTGGCACGACACGGTGCTTGACTGGCTCGATCGCTACCTCAAATGAAGGACTGCTAGCAGCGAGTTACTCGACGACACGCTGCAGGCGCTCGCTGACACCGCCACAGGCGTAATCGAGCTCATCCCCAGCTGCGGTGAGCGTGACGCTGCAACGCGACGTGAGCCGCAGATCCTGGGGCACCAGTGACTTCAGCAGCTCGGGTGCTTGCAGGGCGTTGCGCCAGCGCGGTGCGTCCTTGAACACGAACGCATGCTGCATGATCTCCTTGCCGTCCACCAGCTCGAGCGACAGCATGTATTGCGACTGCTCGCCGTCGCCGCCGCGCCGTTCGAGATAGAACACCCGATCGCCGATCATCCCGGCATGCACCGGCAGGATCACGAGTGCCCCGCCGCGCTTGTCGGCCGATTCGTACTGACCGGTGATGTCACTGGCGAGTTTTGCCAGCTCACCTTCGCGGCGCGCCTTATCCGATGTACAGGCGACCAACGTGCCGACAACCAACAGCGCAGCTATCAGCCAGAGATTTCGATTCATTGCTCAATTTCCTTGGGCTTGCAATCCTTGGGTTCGGCTCGATTCTCAACCGTAGAACGCGCGCCATTCCGCTCGATAACTCAGGCCCAGCGTCATGATGCGATCCAGCATCTCAGGATAGGTGATTTCGGCGGCGAGCGCCGCCTGGGAGAAATCCTCGTCCTCGGTCAGATTCGGATTGGGATTGGCCTCGAGGACGTACACCTCGCCGGCCGGCGTCACGCGGAAGTCCATGCGGGCGTAGCCCGACATACCCAACGCCCGATAGATCCGTCGCGACAACTTGTCGAGCCGCGCCACGATCGCGGGTGACAAGCCGGCCGCCGCATGGGTCGTGATGCCATGCTTCTCCTGATAGCGCTTGTCCCACTTTACCTTGCGCGTGGCAATGCCGGCTGCCGACACGCCCAATGTACCGAAAACCATTTCCCACACGGGCAACCGGGTGATCCGGTCGTTGCCGAGCACCGCGACATACAACTCACGCCCTTCGATGTACTCCTCGATCAGCGCGTCGGTCTTCACCTGCTCATGGATGAACTCGATGCGCTCCTTGAGCCGCGCAGGGTCCTCGACGATCGACGCCTGCGCAATACCGAGAGAAGCATCCTCGGTGGCGGACTTCACGAACAATGGATACTTGAGACGACGGGGAATCTTCAGTTTGACGCCGCGGCGAACGACGGCGAAATTGGGCGACGGGATGCGATGATAGGAAAGCAACTGCTTGCAGAGGGGCTTGTCGCGCGCCAACAGCAGCCCGCGGGGATTGCAGCCCGTATAGGGCTGGCGCATCAGCTCGAGAAACGCCACGACGTGTTGGTCGTATTTGACGATGCCGTCGAACTCTTCCAGCAGATTGAACACGATATCCGGCTGCCACTCCGCAATGACACCGCGCAACTCCGCGACGCTATCCGACACTCCGAGGCAACGCACGTCATGACCGGCTTTGCGCAAGGCGGAAATGACGTCGTATTCCGTCCGCCATTCATCGATCTCTTTCTCGGTGAACCCGTCGAGGCTCTCTGGTGGTATCAGCGTGGCATGCACCACCACCAGGGTCCGCATTCTCTTCATAGGGGCAAGCGCGGACTCTCTCTATCGGCATAGAGACGTGTTATCCGTAACAACATCCAGCGCGCATGGCGCAGCGCGTCCCGGCGGCTGCCGTGAACATAGAGACGCAGCGTCACGCAACGATCGATCGCAATTCTCAACATCTGGCGCACGCTATAGGCTTCAGTACCGAGCTCGTTTACCACACTCTCGACGAGTACCGCACGTTCGCTATGTAAAAACTTAGACGCACGCACGGCGCCGGCACGCGTCGGCTCGAACGTAAACACGCGTTCCAGCACCCGATCGACGTTCGAGCGGTGGTATTGCGACAGGCGGGCAATCTTGCGTCGATAGTGCTCAGCCAGCGTGCGCATGTTCTCCTCCAGCGGTTCGATCCGCTCCCGGCTAACGACCACCGGTCGCCGCGTCCGCACCTCGTTCATCAGTTGATCGATGAACTCGATCTTGTGAAAGGCCGGCCAGTCTGCATAGGCCGTGCGCCACTCCGAATTGGGTTTGAGCCACACCGCAAAAGTCTCGGCGAAATCCTCGCACGGATGGGACTGCGCGTACCACTCGCCCAGATGTTGCACATAGCGCTTGCTACCCGGGCGAGCTCGATAACTGCTCGGGTATGGCAGTGACGCCGGACCGAACACTTCACGCCAGGCTTTGCGACGACGCAGCCGATAGGCCGTGTCGATCGCGTGGCCGGCCTCGTGCCGCAGAATCCGCATCGACCAGTTGGCATTGCCACCTTCCACTTCGTTCATCATGCGGCGCTCGAGCCGTTCGAGCCGCGGATGCGCGAGATAGACGGGGATCGCGATACCGGGCACACCGTCGGGCGAAAACCATTCTTCCGCGAACCACACGTGCGGTCGGAACTTCACCCCGCGCTTCTCGAGTTCGCGATACAGGCGTCGCACACGCGGCGCGATCGGTGAGTCTTCCACCTTCACTTTAAAATCGCAGAACCGCAGCTGCAGCAAGTCGTCATCCGCGAGACGCGCCCAGGGACGCGCCGGCGCGCGGCGCCGCGTGACGATTTGACGGGTGGTTGAGGCCATGGAGGGCGGCAAGCTTAAGCCAGGTGACGACGCGACGGAATCAGTCCGCCAGCGCGACCATTGCGTGCGTCAGGAGGCGATCAGAGGTCTCTTCGATCAAATCCTTACGGATCAAACTATTGCGCCAGTTTCCCGGAATCGCGGTGACACCGTAGAACGCGCCGGCGAGCTGCCCGTAAATGGCCGCCGCGACATCCGAATCCTCGCCGAGATTGACGACCTGCAGCATGCCGCTACGGAGGTCGCGACTGGTATGGAAGGCCCACAGCGCTGCTTCCAGCGCCTCGGTCACTGTCCCGCCGCCCGTGATCGCCGGCGGCGCTTTGCGGGCATAAGAACCCTCTAGGATCGCGCGCACCACCGGCTTGAGCGTCGCGGTAGCCAGCAGCGCTTCATCCGGCCGCAAGATGCTGAGCTTGTCGCGCCCCGCGAGTGCCTGGTGCAGCATCGCTGCCAACACCCGAGCACAGTCGAGCGCGACCGGCGCCTGGTTGGTGATGCGCGCCGACTGCACGGCCTGGTGCACGGCGGCGGCCGCATCGGCGAAGAAGTACATGACCGCTGGCACGATACGCGACAACACTTCCTTGTCTGGCTGATCAGGATCGTGTGAGCCCGCGAAGGGCA
>Ga0116152_10002038_pt1 | contig 16463 bp, 15 predicted proteins | sample AD_UKC119_MetaG_FD_89894 | JGI IMG/M metagenome (GOLD analysis project Ga0116152, IMG submission 89894) | Active sludge microbial communities of municipal wastewater-treating anaerobic digesters from Hong Kong - AD_UKC119_MetaG | ecosystem: Engineered > Bioreactor > Anaerobic > Digestate... | reverse complement strand
CGCGGTGGAGGTGCTTGTCGAGGGTCTGCAGTTCGCGAACGGCGTCGCGCTCACCGAGGACTTCCTGGCGGTGGCGCAGACGGGTCTGTACTGCGTGGACCGCGTGTGGCTCAAGGACGGCACGCACGAGCCCTGGATCACCAACCTCCCCGCCTTCCCCGACAACATCTCCGAGGGCGACGACGGTCTGGTGTGGGTGACGATGGCCAGCGCTCGCAAACCTGCGCTGGACAAGACCGCCGGACAGCCGTTCCTGCGCAAGGTCATCTGGGCCCTGCCCGAGGCCCTGCACCCGAAGCCGGACAACCTGGTCTGGGTGCGTGCATACGACCCCGAGGGGAACGTGGTCCACGAGTTCTGCGGCGAGCACGAGCAGTTCTACATGTGCACCGGGGTGCGTGCCCGCGGTGGCAAGGTCGCGATGGGCAGTCTGAACACCACTGCGCTGGCCTGGTTCGAGATCTGAGCCCGGCGTCCGGTGGGGTTCAGCGGGCGACGAGCCCCATCGTCCTGCCCAAGCCCCATCGTCCTGCCCGAGCCCCATCTAACTGCGCGAGCCCCACCCGACGGCCCCTGGATTGCGCGACGACTTGGCGCACTCCGGCAGATGTCACGTACCGTAGGTCTATGGCGAAGGGGAACAAGCAGAGCGACCACTGGCTCAAGGTGGTCGAGGCTGGCTTCTCCGCGGGCCTCGAGCGGTACCAGGCGTACCGCGCGACGAAGCCGAAGAAGCCCACCCCGCGGGAGGTGGTCCTGCAGCAGCGGCAGGCGATCATCGCCAACCACCAGAACCGGGTCGCCAGTCACGAACGCCGTCTGCAACGCATGAAGACGCGGCAGACCATCTACACCGCCGGTGCAGCCGGTGCATCCGCGATGGGCGTCGTCGGGACGGTCACTCCGCAGCCGTCCCTGCTGTGGTTCACGGCCGCGGGCGTCTCCGGGATCCTCGCCTTCCTCACAAGGGAGAAGCGCCAGACCCTGCAGGCGCCGCCGATGCCGGAACTGCCACCCATGCCGGTCGAGCCGCTGCCGACGGGTACACCCGGCTCCGACGAGATCGCCCGCTGGTCCCGCGCCGCGCATCGGTGGGACGATCTTCTTCCGCTGGTGGATCAGATGCACCCGGACGCCGGGCTGCAACTGCGCAAGGCGCTCGCGGACGTCGACCCCGCCCTGCGCTCGCTGGTCGAACGCCTCGGCACGTTGTACCGGACCACGCAGCAGATGCCCGGCACCCAGGCCGCGACGGCGGCGCACCACGCGAGTATCGAGGTCGCCGCGAGGCTGCGCGAGGGTGTCGAGGCCTACGAAGGTCTGGTTGCCGCGGCCGCCGAGTTGATCGCAGCCCCCGACTTGCAGCAGTCTGTGACGCAGATCGTCGGACCGGCTGTGCTGGACGTGCAGGCTTACACGAGCGGACTGCGGAAGGCTGCCGGCACGTTCGATCCCTCGTACTGACGAAAGAAGGTTCTGGTGGCGCGCAAGAAGGTTGTGGAACTCCCGGCGATCGTCGATGTGAGTCTGGCCGATTCCGATCGAAACTACGACAGCAACGTCACGTTCCTCGAGAAGGATTTCAGGGTGTTGCGCATCGGCGCCGACGGTGACGTGGGCCGTGCCGAGGAGATGATCAAGGAGTGGATGCCGGGGACGGCCGTCTTCGCGATCACCGGGGCCCGTGACGCACGCACCGTGGGCATTCTCGCCGGGGATGAGAAGGCCGCACTGCGCCGGCTGGAGTCGGCGACCGGCGAGGTCCCCACCACGAACGGGCACCGTCTGCGCGACGTGCTGCAGGAGTGGACCGTGCGCAAGATCCAGGCCGATCAGCCGGGTCTGTTCAGCAACGCCCGCACCGTGGTGCTCGGCGGGTCCAACCACCGCCGCACCGCGCGGGTGCTTTCCGAGTACACCGACAACATCAAGTTCGCCGACGCGGTACTGCAGTTCGGCCTGCCCTCGATGCTGGACTCGTTCAGCGCACTCGACCGCTTCGTGGGTGTGAGTTCCTGGTTCCTCAACCGGGTGCCGGATCAGATCAGCACACCGGTGACCGCGCCAGGACGGCGGTTCAACCAATCGCTGTTGCGTGCGGCGGTGCGCGAGGCGGACGTCCTGGTCGCCACCTACGACGAACTCATGATGTTCGGCCTCGAGGAGCTGGCGGGCAAGACGCTGATCACGTCCGCGGTGTCCGAGGCGCGCCTCGAGGAGTTGCACAAGCTCGGCGTCGACCTGGTGCTCGACGACACGCCGCAGCCGTTCGAGGGCATCACGGTGAACGCGGCGGTGCTTGAGGCGCTCATGATGGCCGCCACCGCTACCGAAGAGTCCAGGCTCACCGATGACGATCTGCTCGACATGATCACCTCGGCGGGGCTGGAGCCGCGGACGCTGTACCCGGGCGGGTTCAAGCGCAAGAGCAGGTTCGCGTTCGTCATCCACCCGCTGTCGCAGCAGTACTTCCGCAAGGTCGAGCCGTTGAACACGATCGCGAAGGTCTCTCCGCAGGTCGTCATGGACGGCATCGAGAAGGCGATCGCCTACGCCCCACCGTTCACCTACAGCCACGTCACCGGGATCACCTCCCCGACCGGCGCGGAGGCCGAAGGGTGGCTGATCACGGTCAGCGGCACCCCGAAGCAGTTGCTGGCCCACGATCCCGAGTTCACCTACAAGCGCCTGTTGCAGGCCGCCGACATCGCGAAGAAGCTCGGTGCGCAGATCATGGGGCTCGGCGCCTTCACGAAGGTCGTGGGCGATGCCGGGGTGACCGTGGCCAAGCGTGCACCGCTGCCGATCACCACCGGGAACAGCTACAGCGCCTCGGGTGCGCTGTGGGCCCTGCACGACGCGCTGCGCCGGCTCGGGATCGCCGATGTCGACGAGGAGGGACGTCTGCTGGGCAAGGCCATGGTGGTAGGCGCCACCGGCGCGATCGGGTCGGTGTGCGCGCGCCTGCTGGCGATGGCCTGTGACGAACTGTGGATGGTGAGCCCCGAGGCGGCCAAGCTGCTCGCACTGAAGGCCGACATCGAGAGTGAGAACCCGCGGGCCAAGATCTTCGTGGCGGCCACCCCCGACGATGCGCTGCCGGACATGGACGCCATCGTGACGGCCACCTCAGGAGCGGGCAAGCGGGTGCTGGACATCATGCAGGTCAAGCCGGGTGCGGTGATCACCGACGTGGCGCGGCCGCTGGACCTCTCCGCTGAAGACGTCGCCAAGCGCCCCGATGTGCTGGTCGTGGAGTCCGGTGAGATCCTGCTACCCGGCGACGTGCACATGAAGAACATCGGCCTGCCGCCCGGAGTGGCGTACGCGTGCCTGGCCGAGACCATCGTTCTCGCGCTCGAGGGTCGCTACGAGACATTCACCATCGGCCGCAACATCGAGTGGCCCAAGGTCAAGGAGATCTACCGCCTCGGCCTCAAGCACGGGATGAAGCTGGCGACGATCTCCGGGGTGAACGGCGTCTACAGCGACGAGGATCTCGAGCGGGTGCGGGAGTTGGCACTTGCCAAACGCGCGGAGATGGCCGACGCCTGAGACCGGTCTGCTGCGAGCGGCCCAGCATTGCGGCCGGGTCAGAGGAGCAGGCCGACCAGACCCAGCAGGGTCTGCGCCAGGAACACGACGAGCAGCGCCCCGGCGATGATCATCGGGACCTTGGCCCCGCTGGCACCCTCGCGCAGACCGCGACGGCCGAACAGTATCGAGACCACCATCGGTGCCATCAGGATCAGAGTTCCGGTCCCACCCGCGATCAGGATCGCAAGTCCTCCGGGATCGTCGGGGTTGTCCGCGAGCAGCGAGAGCAGCCCTTCCCCCACGACCATCGCCAGCGGGAAACAGATCAGTAGGCACCCAAGGGAAATCCAGGAAAGCTTGGTCCAGTGATTCATGATCACCACCCCGCTTCCCAGGCTATGCCTGCTGCCGGGTCAGTCCGCCACCTTCGGTTTGATCAGCATGTCCGAGGGAGCCGCGCCGTAGCGGCCCGGTCCCACGACGTTCAGCCCGTGCAACCACGTCATGCTGAGGTCGTAGGTCGTGGCCGCGTTGTCGGCGCTGCGCCGGAAGTCGTCAGGGCGTCCACGCATCGGCCACGGTCCGGGCAGGTAGAGCACCACCCGGTCGTCCACGGTGCGCAGATCCCGGCGGACCTGCTGGGCGGCCATGATGGCCGCGGTGCGCAGTAGCCGCCCGGTGGCGGTGTCCTCCTGCTCGGGTGCCATGACTGTGAAACCGCAGTCCAGCACCACGATGGTCGCGGCCCCCTGGTCGGCGGCGATCGAGATCGGCACGTTGGCCACGACCCCGCCATCGACGAGCTTGCGGTGCCCGCGCTTCACCGGCGGGAAGACCAGCGGGATGGCGGCACTGGCCAGCAGCGCCGAGACCAGGTCGCCGCTGTTCACGGGCACCGGCTCACCGGTGTCGAAATCCGTGGTCACCGCCGTGTGGGGCAGCACCAACTCCTCGAAGGTGCGCGCCTGTACAGCACTCTCGATCACCGCTCGCAGGCCGGTGTTGGGCACCGCCGAGGCCTTGCCCTTGGCGATGCTCAGTGCCGTCCCGAGCATCTTGCCGAAGACGGCCTGCCGGGTCATGTTTGCCCACAGGTCGGCGAGCCGCTCGTGGGCGGTCGCCGGGTGTTCGGCGAGGATCGCGCCGTTCAGCGACCCCACCGAGGTGCCGACCACGAAGTCGGGGGTGATGTCCGTCTCGGCCAGCGCCCGCAGGTGCCCCACCTGCACCGCGCCGTACGAGGCGCCGCCGCCGAGGACGTAGGCGATCGGGCGGGGCAGGCTGTCTGCGATCCTCAAGCGCACGTGTTCATTGTCCACGTCGGCGGGCGGTCAGGCCCGATGACTACAGTCGAGGGGTGACTCCTCGACTGCTCGCGGTTGCTGCGGCCGCCCTGCTCGCCCTCGCCGGCTGTACGTCTGGTGGCGACCCCGATCCCACCGAAAGCCCCAGCCAGGCGACCTCGGTGGAGCCGGAGGATCCCGCCCTGTCGGCCTACTACGGGCAGAACCTCACGTGGACCGGCTGTGGCGGCAAGTTCGAGTGCGCGACGATGTCGGTCCCGTTGACCTACGACGAACCCGACGGCGAGTCCATCGACATCAAACTCCTGCGGCTTCCGGCGGCAGACCCCGAGCAGCGGCTCGGCTCATTGGTGCTCAACCCCGGCGGGCCCGGCGGGTCCGGCATCGAGTACGCCCGCGCGGCGCGGGTGGTCGTCACGGGAGATCTCCTCGACCACTACGACATCGTCGGCTTCGATCCCCGCGGCGTCGCCGACAGCACGCCCATCGAGTGCCTGACGGACCGGCAGCTCGACAGGTTCCTGAACGTGGACCCGAACCCGGAGACCGATGAGGACATCGCCGCGACCGTGGCGGTGTCGAAGCGATTCGGTCCACGCTGCAAGACCAACTCCCCGGAGTTGGCCCCCAACATCGGCACCCCGTTCGTCGCGCGGGATCTGGACATCCTGCGTTCCCTGGTCGGCGACGAGAAACTCAACTACCTCGGGAAGTCCTACGGCACCTTCATCGGCGCCACCTATGCCGAGCTCTTCCCGTCCCGGGTCGGTCGCCTGGTGCTCGACGGAGCGGTGGACCCGGCCCTGACGAACGCCGAGGTGAGCAAGGGACAGGCCATCGGATTCGAGAAGGCTTTGCTGCGTTTCACCGAGTGGTGCGCCGGTGAGAAGGACTGCCCGACCGGCGACGATCCGCAGGCCGGGGTCCAGAAGATCGCCGACTTCCTCGCCGACGTGGAGGAGAACCCACTGCCCGCCGACACCGGACGGCCGCTGACCGCCGCCCAGGCCACCACCGGCGTGATCGGCAGCCTGTACTCGGCAGAAGAGGGCTGGCAGTCGCTGTTCTACGCACTCGAAAGTGCCTTCGGCGGTGACGGCTTCGGGCTGCAGGCGCTGGCCGACTGGCTCACCGAACGTAAACCCAACGGGTCCTATGCGAACAACGCTAACGAGGCCCTGTACGCGGTCAACTGCATCGACCGGCCCGACCGTTTCGATCCGGAGGCCACGCAACAGCAGGCCGAGGAGTGGAGCAAGGAGGCCCCGATCTTCGGAGCGGCCCTGGCGTGGGGCAACCTGCCCTGCTACTACTGGCCGGTCCCGGCGGTCGATGAACCCGGTCCGGTCACCGCCCCCGGGACACCGCCGATCGTGGTGGTCGGCACCGAGTACGACCCGGCCACCCCGTACGAGTGGTCGGTGGCGCTGGCCGACCAGTTGGAGTCCGGCGTGCTCGTGAGTTGGAAGGGCGGCGACGGTCACACGGCGTACTACTCGGGATCGAAGTGTGTGGATTCAGCGGTGGACGATTTCCTGGTCGAGGGGACCGTCCCGGAGGACGGCTTGGAGTGTAAGTAGCGCCCAGTTCGGCGTGCGGGCAGATTGCGTGACCGACCACGTACTGGCCGTCCGCGCAATCTGCCGGGTTGCTGTTGCGGCGGGATCTGCCCCACCTTCTGCCGGGTTACTGTCTCGGCGGGATCTGCCCCACCTTCTGCGTGGTAGGTGCTTCTGGGCAGATTGCGTCGCCGACCACGTACTGGTCGCTCACGCAATTTGCCTGCCGTGTTTCGCGGACTAGCCTGACCTCATGGATTTCATCTGGGGTCTGATCGTCTCCATCGCGTCCGCCTGGTTCTGCTACTTCATCGCCGAGCGCAACGGCATGAGCAAGGTCGGCTGGCCGATCCTCGGCTTCCTGCTCCCCGTGCTCGGGGCGATCGTGACGATGGTCGTCGCATTCAGCAAGCAGAACGACCCGGCCTGACATGACACTGGTCATCGACGACGACCTGCTCGACGGGCAGCTCCTGCGGGTCCTCGGTTCCGCCGCGTATGGCGGCGCGGACATCGGGGAGTGCATCGCCACGGCACGACTGGTCGATCTGAAGAATCCGGTCGAGAGCTGGTACGAGCAGTGGACGGCGCTGGCTGAGCGGGTGTTGGAACTCGCGGCCCATGCCGAGGACGCCCAGAGTGCGCGAGCCGGGTACCTGCGCGCCGCCAACTACCTGCGCGCGGCGGGCTCGATCCTGATGGGGGTGCCGCTGGATCCGCGCCTGGTGGACTCGAACACGCGCCAAGCCGACGCGTTCCGTCGCGGTGTCGCTCTGCTCGAACACCCACCGGAGGTCGTGGAGATCCCCTTCGAGCAGACCACGTTGCCCGGCTACTGGTTCACCCTCGACGACTCACCGCGCCCGACGCTGGTCCTGATCGGCGGGTACGACTCGTGTGCTGAGGAGGGGTACTTCTTCAACGGCGCAGCAGGCTTGGCGCGCGGCTACAACGTGCTGACCTTCGACGGCCCCGGGCAGGGCGCCGCCCTGCTCCAGCAGGGGCTCGTGATGCGCCCGGATTGGGAGAACGTCCTGCCCCCGGTGCTGGACTGGCTGCTCGACAAACCGCAGGTGGATGCGTCCAAGGTCGCGTTGGTCGGTCTGAGCCTCGGTGCGTATCTGGCGCCACGCGCAGCGTCCGGCGAGCACCGATTCGCCGCGTGCATCGCCGACTGCGGGACCTTCGACATGTACGAGACGTTCCTCTCGCGACTGCCGGAGCAGGTGCGGGGGCCGTACGAAGCCGGTGATCCCGACGTTGTGGCCGGGGTCGGGAAGATGCTCGAGCAGATGGCCGCGCAACCCACTGCCGGGTGGTCGATGCGACGCAACCTGCTGGTCCATGGGGTTGATACCCCTGCGCAGTACATCGAGCTCACCAAGGCCTACACGCTGAAGGGACACGCGCAGGACGTCACGTGTCCCACCTTCGTGTGCAACGCCGAGAACGATCCGATCAGCAGCACGGCACCGGAACTCGTGGCGGCGCTGACCTGCCCAAAGGAGTTCGTCACGTTCACAGCGGCCAAGGGCGCCGGTGACCACTGCGAATCCGGCGCACGCCTGCTCTACCACGCCCGGAGCTTCGGGTGGTTGCAGAACGTGCTGAACTAGCCGGGTGGGGTGCAGTTGGCGGGGATCCGGCTGGATGACCGGGAAGGTTTCGCCCGGGCGTTGGCCGGGACGGTGAGCATCGTAGACTTGTCGGGTAGGGCGGTGCGCCGCCCACGCCGCCTTAGCTCAGTCGGCCAGAGCGACGCACTCGTAATGCGTAGGTCGTCGGTTCGATTCCGACAGGCGGCTCCACGTTCGGCCTGATCAGGGATGATTCTGGGAGCGACGAGTTTTCCGCGTTGCTCAGGGTGGCATCGACGGTGGCTGCATCGCGCCCCCTCGAAGTGGCGCCGTTAATCGCAGAGGCGAGATTCCGGCCGCCGCCAGCGCGAGCGCGCAACGTATCTTCGAGCGGCTTCAGCATGCCGAGCGTCAAGAGCCCCTGGCTGCCGCCTTCCAGAGAGAGGATGCGCGTGTGCGGTGTCGGGCGAGGGGGCTCGAACAGCGTCTTCGGCATGGCCATTCCGTTCTAGCACCGAAGCGGCTCAGAAGAAGTCCAGTGCCGCCGGATCGCGGCCGCGATCCACGGCTTTGTATTCAGCCGCCAGGAAGAGGCCACCCGCGACGTAAACAGCGGCTTGTGTGGCCCGTGCTTTCGCCATTGCGAGCCGGCGCGCATCGGCCACGCTCTCAGCCAGGAGAATCTCGGCGCGAGGATTGGCCGCGTGCGCGTATGCGGCGATTTCCGCCGCTGGCGCGCCTTTGTGCGCGGCGGCTGCGCAGATGATGATCGGGAAGCTGGGCGCGAGGGCGCTGATGATGGCGGCGGCGTCCTTGTCTCGCGACGCGCCGCAGACCAGCACGCCGGAAAGACCGCCGCGCATATCGTGATAGCCCTCCAGCCCAACGCGGATCGCATCGGGCGTGTGGCCGACATCGATGATGGTGCGCGGATCGTTGCCGATCATTTCGAGGCGGCCCTGCCAACGTGTCGCCGCAAAGCCGGCCCGCGCCGCCTCATCGCCCAGTTCGACCAGATCGCGCGAAAGGGCGAGCGCGAGTGCGGCATTGCCGATTTGGTGCGGGCCGTCCAAGGGCGCATGGAGCCGGCCGAGACCGTCGTTTTCGATGAAAGCCGTGCGCACGCCGAGCTTGATGCAATGATCCTCAATGGACCTTCGCTGCGCAGAGACGGCCTCGCCGATGAATAGCGTGCCGCCGCGCGGCGTCGCTTCGCTCTTGTCGCGCGCGATCTCCTCGAGCGTTTCGCCCAATAGCTCCGTGTGTTCCACATCGAGCGCCGTCAGCGCGACGCGCTGTGCTTCGATCAGCTTCACTGGATCGAGGCGCCCGCCAATTCCCGCTTCCCAAACCGTGTGCACACAGCCGCGTGTGGCGAACCAATCAGCCGCAACGAGGAAGAGAAACTCGAAACCACCTATGGTTGTGCTCAATCCTTCTGAGTCGATGGCCGTAATCACACGCGTCCAATGCAGATCCAGCTCCTCGTCGGAGATGTCTTCGCCATCGATGTTGAAGCGCTCACTCAGAGAGAAGAGATGCGGCGAGGTGAATAGGCCCACTGGCCGCGCCGCCTGCCGCAGCAACGCCGCGCACATAGCCGCCGTCGAGCCCTTGCCATTTGAGCCGACAATGACGACGCCCTGCGTGCCAAAGCCGGAAAGCGAAACACCAAGGCGCTCCGCCACCGCCGCTACGCGCGCCAAGCCCGGCCCGTCGCCGAACTTCGGATACGGCACGCGCCACGTCTTCATGTGAACGCCGCTTTGATTCTGGCTCTCCGAATCTCGACAACGAGATACCAGCGCTGATGATCCTCATGCGTCGCCAGCATCGGATTGGAGTTCACGTCGATCACGATCGGATCGTTTCCATGACGGGATCGTACGCGCCCACCTTCGGTCGAAGAAGTCGACCGCGGCCAGCGAGAGGCCGACGGCTTCGGTCGCATCAAGGGCGGTTATCCCAAGCGGGAACCGCTGGTGTGCCGGGCGTCATGCCACCGAACGTCACCCAACTCGGCTTCGTTCAGCAGCGCCCCGACGACGTGGTCCTGCTCGTGTCTGGATCGAGGTGTCTTCCCGGCTCTACCGGTTCTGCAGAGCCTGGGCCACGGAGCCGACGTATGCGCGGTAGTCCACGGTCGCCGTCTGCACGGCAACTGCCACAAGGTCCAGGTCCACCTCCACGTATTCGTGGGTGAGGATGTTGCGCAGACCAGCCGACGGCGCGAGGCGCTCAGCGAGCTCCGCGGAGATGAAACCCGCGTCCGCGGCGGCAATGAACGATTCCCGGTACGTCCCCGGCACCGAGGCGGCCACGTGTGAGTTGATGGATACCGCGAACTCGACGAGTTGGGTCAGAATTCGTTCGACAGCGTGCCGAGTGATCCGGTCGGAGCGCAGAAGCGCAACGTCGACACCGCCGATCGACTCAAGATCGCCCAGCAGGTCGCTCATGAGGCCCAAGCGCAGAACGAGGGTATCCCGGTCGAGGGTCATCCTGCGAGTTCCTCCAGGGCGAGGTCTCGCAGCCATGCGGTATCCATACGTTCCATGGTGGCAGCGACTGCGGCATTCGCGTGTACGCCCTTTCGCGCTTCGTGCAGGACCTTTGCGCCCACGAGCGCGCGTTCGCGGATCACTGGACCGGCGCCGTTGAGCACCACCAGATCGATTCCCTCGTATCCAGTCAGCGCCACGAGGTTGTCCCGCAATCCGAGGGCATCGTGCGCCTCCCCATACTCGAACAGAACCCCCAGATCCAAGTCGTGGGGTTCGGCCGCCGGGCGCAGGACACTTCCGAAAGCCGTGAGGAGGATGACGCCGTACTCGTCGCACAAGACGTTGAGCTGCGCGGACTCTTCACGCAGTCGCTGCAGTGCGCTGCCGGGGGTGGACACGGGACAACTGTACGGCCCAGTTGGCCCCGAACGTCAGTGTCGCGACGGAGCCACAGTCGCATGCCCGTGGGAGCGACTGCTGGCACGGGACTCGTGCATAGGGGTTGCGCATCCGCAACCACGCCCTTGGGCGGATACCTGCCGCGACTACACCTCCCCCTGGACGCGCTCTCCTCATTTTGTGCAACCTGTCCCTTCCGGGCAGTTCGTTGATCATCGCCGTACTACCCTGTAGGTGAGGGCGCGACGCTGGCGCCTGAATGTAGTCCGGTCGCGTCCCGTGGAGGGGAGTGGCCGCCATGAGCCGGTTGACATCGATCCTGACCACCGCCTTACTGCTTGGGCTCGTAGGTGCCGTGGCACCCAGCAACGCTGATGGGCCCGGGTTGTCCGGCACCATCACTGAGGGCGGGCACACGGTGAGTTGGAGTGTCGGCGGAGTGAGCCCGCCGCCACCGGCTCTTGCGGGGCAGTACGCCGGCGTGGTCAAGGCCGGAGCCAAGGTCACCTTGAGCGGCTCCATGACGTACACGTTGCAGAAGGGCTACGCGACCAACCTCAGGCAGTCCGCGTCGCTGTCGGGCGCACCTATGCAGTCCTTCGCCGGCTTGGTCTACGGAGGTACCTACCCGTTCTCCTACAGCATCACCTCGGTGGCGCCCAGCGGTGATGGTAGTGGCGTCGTGAGCCAGATGTACGTCGTGGTGAAGGGAGTCAACTGCAACGATTCCGGCGTGTGCGGCGGGCCGACCGTGCGGTTGACGATCGGCGTGACGTCGAATCTGGACACTGAACCGCCCACGATCACGATCAAGAAGCCCCGCGGAGTCACCGGTATCGGCGAAAAGACCGAGGTCGTCGGGACACTGTCGGACAACAGCAAGAAGGCCACGATGCACGCTGCCATGTACTCCGACGGCGCCGTGGTGATGACAGGAACCAAGGGTCCGGTGCGTGCGGTGGGGCAGCGCTGGTCGGCTACATGGAGGTACCCGAAGGGTCATTCCGGTCCGTTCTACGAATGCTTCTGGGCCGAGGATGCAGCTGGCAACCGGAGCGAGAACGCACCATTCACCGCGTGCCGGTGGCTGTCCATCAAGGTCCCCATCACACGAGTGTCGAACGGCTGCGGCGGGTCCGCCTGGGGCCAGAAGGCCATCGACATCATGAACTGGTTCGGCGATGTCCGCACCTACGGCAACCGACCGGTGAGCATGCGTGTCGCCTGCAACCAGCACGACGCTGCGTACGGAGGGTCGACCGTCGCAGGGATGCGCACCAAGAAGGCGACGGACTACCGCCGGTGGTCACGTGAGGCAGTGGATGAGAAGTTCGCTGCCGACCTGATGGCGCAATGCGACCGGTTCTTGAAGGGCAAGAAGCTGCGCAAGGAGCGCCGGGCCTGCTACAAGGAGGTTCCGATCTACGTCGGGCTGGTCCGGGAGTTCGGCCAGAGCGTCTTCGACGCCAACTCGACGGTCCCCGGAACCCAGACCGAGATTCCGGGCCGGACCACGCCGAGAGGGGGGAGCCGCGACAACCGGTGAGAACGGAACTCGTAGCGGCGGTGCTCGCCAGCGGGCCTGCAAAGAGCATCTACGAGTCCCACCGGCAGGGCCGCTGCCCGCCGCATTCGGCCGACGACCTACGTCACGACCCGGATCGTGGACACGGTGGGGTCGGCCGCATACGCGATCCTTACTCCGGCGGCGCGGGCGCTGGCCAGAGCCTCGATGACCGCGGCAGTCACCTCCTCGCCCGGAGCGAGAACGGGGATCCCCGGCGGGTAGGGCGCGATGAGTTCGGCGCTGACCCGTCCCACCGCCTCATCGATCCCGACGGGCTTGGCGGCGGCGAAGAAGGCTTCCCGAGGCGGGACGACCACGATCGGTTCGACGGAGTAGGCCGCCGGTCCGACCGGTGGCCGGGGATCGCCCCGGTGCCGTTGGATCGAGGCCGCCAGGTGGTCGGCGAGACGGGCGAGGGCCTCGTCTGAATCGGCCAGTGTCACGATCGCGGTGAGGACGTCGCGGTCGGCGGATTCGACGGGCATTCCTGCGGCGATGAGATCCCGCTCCACCGCGTTGCCATCGGCACCGGTCCCCGACAACACGAGCGTGAGTTTCACGGGGTCGACGCTCGGTCCGTCGAGCACCGTCAGACCCTCGACCCGCTTCAGCCGTTCGCGGGCGGCGCGCGTCGCGGCGATGGCTTCCGCCAGCAACTCGCGCCCGTCCCGTTCGAGCAGGGCACGGGAGGCGTCGGTGCTGGCCAGGATCGCTCCGGCCGGGCTGGTCGTCGCCGTCGCCTCCACGCCGGCATCGAGGCGCGCCGGATCGATCCGTTCGGTCCGTGCCAGCACGAGAGCGGCCTGACTCCAGGCGGGCAGTGTTTTGTGGGCACTGGTCACCATCGCATCGGCACCGCACTGGAGGGGATGCGGCGGGAGGTCGGGGTGGAACCCGAAGTGCGCGGCCCAGGCGGCATCCACGATCAGGGGGACGTCGTGGGCATGGGCCACTTCCGTCAACCCCCGCACGTCCCCGACCGTGCCCACATAGGAGGGATCGCCGACGAAGACCGCCCGCGCCTCCCGGTGAGCGGCCAGCGCCGCCGCCACGGTCTCGGGCGCGACAGCCAGGGGCAGCCCCGTCGCGGCGTGCACCTCAGGTCGCACCCACACCGGCGTCAGCCCGGCGAGCACGAGACCGATCAACAAAGAACGATGCAGCGTCCGGCTCACGATGACCGTGTCGCCAGGAGCCCCGACCGCCAGGGCCAAGGCCTGGTTGGCGTGTGTGGCACCGCCGGTCGAGAACCGGCAGACGTCGGCGCCCCACAGACGGGCGGCCCGCGCCTCGGCTTCGGCGAGAACCCCGGTGGACAGCTTCATGGTGTCCAGCCCCCCGTAGAGCGGGACGTCCCCGGCGACCACGTCTCCGACCAGATCGCGACGGTGCTTGTGCCCGGGAATGGTGAACGGGGTGGGCGCGGACTCCTGGAATCGCAGCCACGCATCGAGCAAAGGGGCGTCACCCCGCAGGGAGCGCGGGTCAGTGGGCATGGCGGCTCCTCACAGACCGGAGCGTGTACGAGGTCTCACTCGAGCATTGTCCATCGCGCCGCGACCTACGCCTTGCCGCGTGGGCCGGTTCGCCTGATCGGTGTTGATGGCGAGAGGTGCGCCAGCGATAGGGGGAGCGAAGTGCGTTGCCCGGCGGGCCGCAACGGCGGATGTTGTCGTCCGCTGTCTCTGCCTAGACGAACCGCCTACAACTGCAGATGTGTGCGCAATGCGTCGTCGAGTCGCTGCATCAACGGTGGTGGAACGTGTCCGATGGCCGCACCCAGCCGGTGCACCGACACCGATCGGATCTGTTCGCACTGTGCTTTGGAGTCCACGGGCAGACCGGTCTCGTCGGCCGGCAGCAGGACCTGGAACGGGTAGACGCTGATGACGTTGCTTGTGACCGGGACCACGGTGACAACTCCGCGGCCCAGCCGGGCGGCGGTTGTATTGGCCCGGTCATTGCTGACCAGAACGGCGGGGCGCCGCTTTCCGGTCTCGCTGCCCTGTGCGGGGTCGAGATCGGTTAGGCGGATCTCACCGCGCAGCATCGGCAAGCCCGTCCGCAAGTGTTCCCTCCCAGGCATCGGCGTCGCCCGAGGTCTCCCACTCCTCCCAGGCCGCCGCATATGCATCGTCGAGTTCCGGGTCGCCGAGCATGCGGATCGCCTGCTGGATCGCGGCCGAACGTGACGACAGCCCGGCGGCCTCGGCATAACGGTCCAGAACAGCGACGTCATCGTCGGGCAGGCTGATGCTGAGTTTCATAGCGCAATGCTACTGCGGTAGTAACCACTGTGCTACCAAGCCGGGAAAGGACGTCACACACCGAAGCCTTGCAGTGCCTGGTCCCGCCGCCGAATGATCTCGGCCCGGCGTGCGGACAGCAGGAGGTCGGAGGCGCCCAGCCCCAGGTGGCCGGAGTTCCGCCGTGCCTGCGGATCCGCCCCGATCGCCTCAAGCATCGGCTGTGCCCGCTCGGAGACGCTGGTCTTGAGCCCGAAGGACTCTTGGATGAACTTGCCGGTGAACATACCGTTGGTCTCAGAGATCGCCCATGCGACCGCTGCGGCACCCCGCACGGCTGAGGCCCGGCGACGGAAGATCCACGGACCGCCGGCAGCCGCGCGGCTGAGGAAGCGCCGCATCGCCGTGCGGTATTCCACATCGCCCACTTCGTCGGCGAAGTGATCGCACGCCTCGAGCATCTCGGCCACAACCGGGTGGATGTCTTCGGGTATGCCTGCCCATTCGAACGGTTCGTCCGGCAATGGATCGTCGTCGAGCGACTGCAGGCGCACGCGGCCTCCGACCTCAGCATCCAGCCCGCTCAGGATGAGCTCTTCCAGGCTCATCTCGTCGCTGTCCAGGCTCGAGTTCATGACGGCTGCTGCGATTGCCGCCGCCCCCTGCTCACGTTCCGACCGGATCAGCCGCTGGTACTCGGGTTCGTGGTGATCGATGGCGGCAAGCGTGTGCGCCGTCAGATCGGTGCGGATGCCCTGCACGTCGTGGCAGTACCGGACGTAGGCGCGCAACACATCGGGCATCTTCGCCAGCTGGGCCGTCGGCGCGACGATCTTGCGTGGGAACCAGTCCTCCAGCAGAATCTCCACCCGGACATTGCTCCAGCGGTAGGGGTCGTCGCCGGAGTATGACGACGCGAACCACAGGATGTTGTCCATCAGGTCTCGCTCGTCCTCACCGTCGATCGAGCGGCCGAACCGCGAGGCGAAGAAATCGTCGGCGATCTCGGCGAGATCCTTGTCGGACCACTCCACGACATCCTTGGCCTGCCCGCCATCTGGCTGCATCCGCACGATCCACTCGACCAATGGCCGGCACATGGGCCAACTGTCGGACGTGATCGGGGGCCAGAACAATGCGGCGGTTGCGATCGCCTTCTCCACCTCAGCTCGGCCATGCGCCGGGTCGGTACGGGTCAGCGACTGGTCCCGGTCGTTCATCAGCCCACCGAGTTTGATCACCAGGTCGTCCAGGGACTCGGGCACGACGAACGCGTCCTTGACCACCTGTCCCATGTTCACGTCGATGTAGACCAGCGCAGACAGACAATGACCGGTGGGAAGGGTGACGGCGAACAGGTAGTCGTCGCCGTCCTTGAGGACGTGGGTGAGCAGAAAAACCCTGGGCTCGGCCACAGCATGCTCAAGGCCGTTCAGCCACAGGGGCATGGGATGCCGGCGGTTGGTCAGTTCACGGGCGATGCGCGCCTTCGTGATCTCATCGCCGATCAACGACCGCCACACCATCAATGCTGCGGTCGTCTCGGCGAACGGAGTTCCGATGAAGGACTCAAGGAGTTGCTCGCGAGTGGTGGCCCGCTCATTCTCCGAGAACGGATCCCGGTTGCGAGGGTCGGTGGCCTCTAGGAGCCCACCGACGAGTGCGAGCAGGTCCAGGGGTTCGTCGGACCGGAGCGCACGCCGAATCTCTTGGACCACCTCCAACTCCGCGAAGCCCTCACGTGGTTGCGCCGGGTGGGGCCTGCTGCGG
>Ga0116152_10002037_pt1 | contig 16467 bp, 17 predicted proteins | sample AD_UKC119_MetaG_FD_89894 | JGI IMG/M metagenome (GOLD analysis project Ga0116152, IMG submission 89894) | Active sludge microbial communities of municipal wastewater-treating anaerobic digesters from Hong Kong - AD_UKC119_MetaG | ecosystem: Engineered > Bioreactor > Anaerobic > Digestate... | reverse complement strand
TGATTTTAAAGCTGATTAATATGTCAACTGAAGAAAAAAGTCTGCCCGTTTCGGAGAGTAAATCATCGGTAAATTTTATTGAAGCCATCATTAATGAAGATCTTAAACAGGGGAAAAACAACGGTCGTGTACATACCCGTTTTCCTCCGGAACCTAATGGTTATCTTCACATCGGTCATGCCAAATCCATTTTGCTCAACTATGGTATTGCCCGAAAATACAACGGGAAATTCAATCTTCGTTTCGACGATACCAACCCCACAAAAGAAGAGCAGGAGTATGTTGATTCGATTCTGGCTGACGTTCGCTGGCTGGGGGCTGAATGGGAAGACCGGCTCTTTTTTGCTTCTGACTATTTTGATCAGTTGTATCACTGGGCAGAAAAGCTGATTCAGGAGGGAAAGGCTTATGTGGACGATCAGCCGGCCGATCTTATTTCGGAGCAACGTGGTGTTCCCACCAAACCCGGTATTGAAAGTCCGTTCCGTAATCGTACACCTGAAGAAAATCTGGATTTATTCCGTCGGATGCGGGCAGGTGAATTTCAAAACGGGGAAAAAGTACTGCGTGCAAAAATTGATATGGCATCACCCAATATGCATATGCGCGATCCGGTTATGTACAGGATTTTGCATGCTCATCACCATCGCACCGGAAACAAGTGGTGTATCTATCCAATGTACGATTGGGCTCATGGTGAATCAGATTACCTGGAAGGCATTACCCACTCCATTTGTACACTTGAATTTGAAGTACACCGTCCATTATACGACTGGTTCGTTGACCAGATAAAAGAAGCCGATTACCGCCCCCGACAAATTGAATTTGCCCGTTTAAATCTTACCTATACCGTTATGAGTAAACGTAAACTCCTTGAACTGGTCAAAGAAGGTTATGTCAACGGCTGGGACGATCCGCGCATGCCCACTATTTCAGGTCTGCGCCGAAGAGGCTATACTCCTGAATCGCTCAGGATGTTTGCCGAAAAAGTCGGAGTAGCCAAGCGCGACAATGTGATAGACGTTGCATTGCTTGAATACAGCGTGCGTGAAGATCTCAACAAAAAAGCAAAGCGCATGATGGCAGTGCTTAATCCCGTAAAACTTATTATCACTAATTATCCTGAACATCAGGTGGAAGAACTCCCAACCGAAAACAATCCCGAAGACCCAGATGCCGGCCTTCGTAATATCCCTTTTACCAGGGAAATATACATCGAACGGGACGATTTTATGATTGATCCGCCAAAAAAATATTTCCGTCTGACTCCGGGAAATGAGGTGCGCCTGAAAAGCGCATACATCATCAGGTGCGAAAGTTATAAAACCGATGACAAAGGTGAAATCACCGAAATTTATTGCACCTACGATCCCGAAAGTAAAAGTGGCGCAGTGGGAAGTAACCGGAAAGTAAAAGGAACTTTGCACTGGGTGTCAGCCATACATGCCGTGGATGCCGAGATCAGACTGTTTGACCGGCTTTTCAGGGTAGAAAACCCTGAAGATGTAGCTGAAGGAGAAGATTACAAAATCAACCTCAATCCGGATTCCCTGAAAATACTCACACACTGTAAACTTGAACCTGAACTGACCAATGCAGTACCTGGTGAAAAGTTTCAGTTTCAACGACTTGGCTATTTCACAGTTGACCCTGAAACAACTCCGGGTAATCTGGTGTTCAACAGAACGGTTCCTCTTAAGGACAGCTGGACAAAATCAAATCAGTAAGCTTAGCTTTGTGCATCAAAAATACTCACTGAGCTCAAAAAGTGATTGTTCCGGAACTAATTCCGATATTAAATCTTATTATTTATCAGTCTGTTTATTTTCCCGGTGGTTGACCATTGCTCGTACAGCACAATAATCTGAAATAAAAAAGAGGCTGCCTCAAAGTCATTAATTTTGCGCAAAGCTAATAATGATAATAGTTTCAGAAGTTATTAGTCTTCTTTTTATCTATTATGCCGAATTTTCATTTTGCAGTAAATTCCGGTTTATTTTACCTGCGAAAGATGCACAAAAGTCTGAGGATATGGAATTGAAATGTCGTTTTTATCAAAACTCTTCTTTACTGTTTCGTTAAGATCGAAGAAGACATCCCAGTAATCAGCAGCTTCGACCCACACACGAAGGGCAATATTCACTGAACTATCGCCAAGGCTGGCCACAGCAATTAAAGGTTCAGGGCTCTTTAAAATTCTTTTGTCGGCATCAATCAAACTTTTTAAAACTTCTTTGGCATGGTCAATTTTGTCATCATAACCAATACCAAATGTCAAATCCACACGGCGCTGCGGTTCTGCGGAATAATTAACCAATGCACCTGTTGAAAGTCCACCGTTTGGAATGATAATGGTTTTATTATCCGGAGTCTTCAGGATTGTATTAAAAATCTGGATTTCACTTACTGTTCCTGAAAATCCCTGAGCCTCGATAAAATCTCCCACTTTGAATGGTTTAAACAAGATGATCATAACCCCGCCGGCAAAATTCTGAAGTGAACCGGAAAGTGCCATACCTACGGCAAGACCGGCTGCAGCGAGAACAGCTACAAACGACGTCATTTCTACACCAATCATAGAGATTACACTGATGAACAGCATGATTTTAAGTAAAATGCTGATAAGTGGCAAGAGGAACTTTCGAAGGGTGAGATCGATGTTTGCTTTTTCCATTGCGCGGCTGGTAGCTTTTACAATCAGTTTTATGATCCATAGTCCGATGATGAGTGCCACCAGCGCCAATAAAACTTTTAGCCCATACTCAATGGCTAATGCATAAATCGTTTCAAAAATTTCCATAATCTGCTTTTTTAATTAATGATTAATAAAAATAGGTTGTTAGTTGTTACAATGCACAATGAACGATAAAATTCATTTTCAGGGATTAATTTAAAAACAAAAGCCCTCCGGTTTCAATGAAAGGCTTTGCAAGTATAACCCTGAATTACTTTTTGAGCAAGTCTCTGATTTCGGTGAGCAGCTGCTCTTCTTTGGTTGGGGCGGGTGGTGGTGGAGGTGGTGCTGGTTTTTCCTTTTTCTTGATAACATTAATTGCCTTGATAACCAGGAAAATGGAAAAGGCAATAATCAGGAAATCAATGGTCACCTGAATAAAGTTACCATAGCGCAAAGTTACAGCTGCCACATCGCCCTGGGCTTCCTTGAGGGTAATGACCAGGTCGGTAAAGTTCATCCCACCTAACAAAAGTCCGATCGGTGGCATTAACACATCAGCAACAAAAGAGGTGACAATTTTTCCAAAAGCACCGCCAATAACCACTGCAACAGCCAGGTCAATCACATTGCCCCGCATTGCAAAGTCCTTGAATTCTTTAATCATACTCATATTAGATAATTTTTGATAGTAAGACTATTATTTAAAAATTATAAGCAAACCCAATCCCGAAGGTTTGTTTCACCTGAAGTTTATCATTTGCTTTAACATCAATGTTGTTCCCGCCAATCCCGCCAACCGGAGGAACACTTTCAATACGCACATCACCGGGCATGTAGGCAAAGTGAATAAAAGCATTGGCCGAAAACCATTTGCTAAGTTTGTAATTGATGAAATTTTGCCAGTTGAAATCCAGGGGTGCTGTACCGTCAGGAATAACATCGTCTTTCAGATAATTGTAAAAAAGATTTAGCTTGGATTCAAAATTAAGGTCAGTCTTGATGTCTTTTTTCAAATAAAACTCTGCAAAAGCGCCGAGTTTCAGTTTTGATAAAGAACCATCGGAAATTTTTATACCCTGATCATTATATTCAGCAGGATCAACACCGAATGCTCCAAGATCAGCCAGGGTCTGATCGGTTACAAAAATGGTGCGCATGGTAACCGGGCTGAAAAGTATGCTGAAATAATCCACCGGTTTATACATTAAACCTGGTGCAATGGTAAGATAAGCGGGAGCAAGGAATTTGGAAATCACGGTGGAATCGTCAGGATAATTGTATCCGTTGGAAAACTGAGAGGTAAAATTGATGAGACCACTCCCACTGAGTTTATCAGAAATTTTTTGATTAAACTGAGAATTTAACTCAATAAGGTCTTCGTTTTTTCTGATATCCTGATCTCCGCTTTTTAGCAAACCGTATTTCAGGGTTGCACTGTTATTGACCGAAAAATTGTTTTTTGTGTAATCAGCAAAAAACTTGAACAGTGCCATTGTTGCAAGTGAGTTTTCACCACCAGCCGACCAGTTCGAAAAACTTGCCTGATTAAGCGTTAAACTGGTAATCCCGCTGATTTTCCATGGGCCTTTGATTTCTTCTGCTTCCTGTGCTACAACTCCAAGACTAAAAAGGAGTAAGATCATCAATGCAATTCTTTTCATTTTCTAAAATAAGTTTTTAATTGATTAAGTATTTTAATGTGTTTTTTTCTTTGTTTGCAAAGGTAGATTAAGACAGACAAATTAATGGTTTAATAGTGTGTTTTTTATAACTTTTAACAGTTTGTTGGCCATTTGAAACACTGCATCTTTGTTGGTTTTCTTTTCTTCGAAATAATCTGCCGTTTTATGTCTAAATGGTTGCTAAGCAATTGTTTATTAACTAAAATCTTTGCTCTTACAGGAGTTTCTGATAAGCGGCAGTGAATCGGGCAGTTCCGGCATTGTTATTTTACAAAATTCATTTCCTGCCAGGAAGATAAGATGAATAACAACCTAAATTATTATGGTTTACATGTAAACAAAATATCGTCCTTGTATGAAAAAGACCCAATAAGTCTTTTGACACAAAAACAACTTCAAAAAACCACTATATGCTTTTATTGATGATTTCTGTTAAAGCAGCGTTTGTTTTAAAAGTCTCAGTTTTTGATTTGTAAAATTTTTTAGGTCCTGATTCCTAAAAAAAAATGTTGAAAATCAGGACTGCCCGTATTATGGGATAATCCTGATTTTCAACATTTCAAGGGCAAATCAGATTTTTGAAACGACCTGTTTCAATGATTGCCACAGGTATCATTAAAACCGATTTTTCGATGTTGTTTGTTTTCCGAGAGCACCTTAAATTAATAGGCAAAAAGCGGGAACTGTTCCATCATTTTGTTCACCTCTTTTTTTACCTGACTGATCACATTTTCATTTTCAAAATCAGAAATCACCCTGTCAATGAGTTCCACGATTGGTTCCATGTGTTCTTCTTTAAGGCCTCGTGTAGTGATGGCTGGGGTACCAATTCGCAGTCCGGATGTCTGAAACGGACTACGGCTGTCAAAAGGAACCATATTTTTGTTAACGGTGATATCAGCTTTTACCAGCGCATCTTCCACCTTACGTCCGGTAATATCAGGGAATTTGGTTCTGAGGTCAATCAGCATCAGGTGATTGTCTGTTCCGCCGGAAATGACATGATAACCTTTATCAACAAATGCCTTAGCCATAATGCTTGCATTTTTTTTAACCTGGATAATGTAGTGCATGTATTCATCGGTAAGTGCTTCGCCGTATGCAACTGCTTTAGCAGCAATGACATGTTCGAGCGGACCACCCTGAATGCCCGGGAAAACAGCTGAGTTGATCATATCGGACATCATTTTTACTTCTCCTTTTTTGGTTGTTAGTCCCCAGGGGTTTTCAAAATCTTTTCCCATCAGAATCATCCCTCCTCTCGGACCACGCAACGTTTTATGAGTGGTAGTGGTAACAAAATGGCAGTGTGGCAGTGGGTCAGTCAACACACCGCGGGCAATAAGTCCGGCAGGGTGAGCTATGTCAGCCATCAGCAAAGCTCCGACCTGATCGGCAATAGCGCGCATACGGGCATAATCCCAGTCACGTGAATACGCTGAAGCACCGGCAATAATAAGTTTTGGTTTTGTTTCCAGTGCTTTCTTTTCCATCTGGTCGTAATCTATTAGGCCGGTTTCTTTTGAAACGCTGTAAGCAACCGGATTGTAAAGAATTCCTGAAGAATTTACCGGCGAACCATGTGAAAGGTGTCCTCCGTGCGACAGATCGAGTCCCATAAAAGTATCACCCGGTTTAAGACAAGCAAGAAAAATAGCCATGTTGGCCTGTGCACCTGAGTGAGGTTGAACATTGGCATATTCGGCATTGAACAATTCTTTTGCACGGTCTATAGCAAGCTGTTCGGTCTGGTCAACCTTTTCACAACCACCATAATAACGCTTCCCGGGGTATCCTTCAGCGTATTTGTTAGTCATTACTGACCCCATAGCTTCAAGCACCTGATCGCTGACAAAATTTTCAGAGGCAATCAGTTCGATACCGTGCATCTGCCTTTCGCGTTCCTGTTTGATAATGTTAAAAACCTGCGTATCCCTTTTCATAATATTTATGTTAATGAAATGATTAATGATAATTCTTCTGTTGATAAAACTGCAAAATTAAGTAAATATTTGCCATGTCATCCTCTTTGAGATGCTTCCAAAATCAAACATCCGACAAATAAAAAAGTTTGAAATCCGGAGGACGGAATCTCAAGAAATACTTAAGCAGCTTAACGGACAGTCACAACCAGTTCCGGAAAAAATGGTTTTGGATTACAGATTTTCCAGCATACCCAGTATAAGTTTTGTCATATGAGGTTCAACCAGGCTTGCTGCATCAATAACGCCCTCGTGAGTGATTCTTTCGATTTTTCCTTCCACTCCGAGATCAGAAATAACCGAAATGGCAAAACACGGAAGTGACATATGCCGTGCAACAATAGCTTCAGGTACAGTTGACATGCCGACAGCATCTGCACCAATTTTTCGAATATAGCGATATTCGGCCGGGGTTTCGTAATTTGGCCCGGTAACGGCAGCATAAACGCCTTTTCTTATGTGAATATCCATCTTTGCAGCTATTTCTGTTGCCAGTGCTATTAATCGCTTGTCATACACCTCACTCATATCGGGAAACCGGGGGCCGATCCTGTCGTCATTGGGGCCAACCAGAGGATTTTGGCCGGTGAGGTTAATATGATCTTCAACAATCATCATATCGCCGACATGAAAATCAGGATTTGTTCCGCCGCTGGCATTCGAGAGAAACAAATATTTGATTCCCATTGCAGCAATTACCCTGATCGGAAAGGTGACCTGCTGCATGGTGTAGCCTTCGTAATAATGAAAACGACCTTTAAGAGCCACAACATTTTTGTTTTTTACTTTTCCAAAAATCAATTGGCCCTGATGACCCTGAACCGTTGATACCGGGAAGTTGGGGATCATTTGATAGGGTATGGTGTGAACGATCTCTATCTGGCTGGTAAAATTTCCAAGACCAGTACCCAGCACAATTCCGATTTCGGGCCTGATGCTCGTGAGGTTCTCAATAAACTTCTTTGTTTTCTCTATTTTCTCGAACATAATTTCTGATTTGGTCATTAAAACTTTTCCTGTATTCGGTATGAAATTTTACTTCGATGGGCAAATAAAATAATGGCAAATCACTTAATTGATCGGGTAATTCAGGATAAGCCAGACGAGCTATGTCTTTTTCCGTAGTAATAAGGATTTTTTCTTTAGAAAGAAGATCTTCAAAACGTTTTCTGATGTAATTCAGATCATTGCCGGTGTAATGGTGATGATCGCCATAGTGGATATGCTCAATTGTGTGTGCATATCGTGAAACATGATCGAGCAATGGATAGATATTGTCAATTCCTGCAAACAGCAAAATGTTGGTAAAATGTTGGGGAATTTTTTTAATTTTGAGGTTGGGTGCTAAGGTTAACTCTCCGGAACTGATATAGGAAAAAAGTAATTTTTGATGTAAAGCGGGTCTGACAAGTGCCTGAATACGACGAACAGTCAAAGGTGATAACGGTTTTGGAGTTTTACTTATGATGATAATATCAGCTCTTCCGGCCCCTGATTTAAACTCACGGAGATTGCCTACCGGAAAGATGTAGTTTTCGGGATAAAGCCGGTGGAAATCGCTGAGTAGAATTGATAAGCCTGGTTTTACCGATCTGTGCTGATATGCATCATCAAGAATAATAACGTCACATTCGGGATATCTTTTTTTTATTTCTCTTATCCCGTGAACACGATCTTCGTCAACAGCAACAATTACATGGCTGAATTTCCGGCTGATCTGAACAGCTTCATCGCCGATATCATCACAAACCGAGTGTTGGTCTGCCAGCCTGAACCCCCTGGTCTTTCGTCTGTAACCCCGGCTAAGTACAGCAACTTTAAAATCATTACTCAATAATCGTATTAAATATTCCACATGAGGTGTTTTACCAGTACCTCCCATTGACAAATTCCCCACAGAAATAACCGGGAAACTGAATTGGGTTTCCGTGAGTATGCCCCAGTCGTAAAACTTGTTGCGCAGGAGCATCACCAACCCGTAAAGCCAACCGACAGGAAAAAGAAGAAACCTCATAACAGACCTGATGTTTTCAGTTTTATTTAATTATGAATTTTTTGACTATAATCCAATAAATTCCTCTTGAAGATTCTTTGTCAGAATATTCACAAAATTGGTAAGTGGTCGTTTAACTATCATTTCCAGAAAAGGGTTGATTTCGGTTTGAATTTCGAATGCTCCGGCAACTTGCTCATCAATCTCCTGAAACCTGAAAGTAAGGGTAAAATCAACTTTTGAATCGGCAGTTGAGATGAACTCGTATTCGCTGTCGGGATTCACAAAACCCTTTTCCATACTCATTGTGCCAAGGTTTTTGATATGAAACGAACACCGGTTTCCGGTTGCTTCCCACTGTTCAATTTCTGATGGCATAATTTTTTGAAGATTATTAATCCTGCTGAAAAAGTCAGCAATTTTATTTTTATTCGCTTTGTATGTAACGGTTTCAGCCGAAAATTTTACCATAATATTTAGTTTCTGATTTTATCAGCCCCATTTTTCAGGAGCCAGATGCCAGGTATTAAGTGATTCAATATCTGCTTGCCGAACATAGTTGTTTTCGAGGGCAATTTTAATGAGTGTCGGGTAATCGGTCAGCGAGAAAACCCGACATTCCGTTTCATAAAATTTATCGCAGGAATTAACAAATCCGTAAGAAAATATAGCGAGTAATCCTTTCACTACCGCTTCTTTTTCCCTGACAACCTGTAATGCGCTAAAACTGCTGCCTCCGGTAGAAATGAGGTCTTCGATCAAAACCACACTTTGTCCCGTCTCAATTACTCCTTCAATCTGGTTGGCAAGTCCATGATCCTTTTTCCCGGTACGGACGTAAGCAAAAGGCAACCCTAATTCCTGTGCTACCAATACACCATGAGGAATGCCTCCGGTTGCAATTCCGGCAATAAGATCAATATTTCCAAACTCATCTTTAATAAGACTACTGAACTGCTGCCGGATATAAGTCCTGATTGCCGGATAAGACAGGGTAATCCGGTTGTCGCAGTAAACAGGGGATTTCAAGCCTGAAGCCCAGGTAAACGGTTCTTTGACATTAATTTTAACAGCTTTAACTTTGAGTAAAAACTCAGCCATTCTCTGGGCAGTATCTTCATTATAAATCATGTGTTAAACGTTGAAAAAGTGAATATTAGGGGTTAACTTTGAACTCATAGGTTACTTCAGACAATTCCTGGTTAGCTTTTACAACTTTATCCTTTAGTTCTTCTTTAAATACTACCAGGCGTTGAAAAAGACTGCTATCGGCAATAGAGAGAATTTGTGCGGCAAGTATGGCAGCGTTGCCGGCGCCATTAATAGCCACTGTAGCCACAGGGATTCCCGGTGGCATTTGGACGATGGCAAGCAAAGCATCCAGGCCATCAAGTGAAGATTTTATGGGCACACCAATCACCGGGACCGGAGTCATGGCAGCAATTACACCCGGAAGATGTGCAGCCATTCCTGCACCGGCTATTATTACACGAATGCCTCTGTCGTATGCCGAACGCGCAAAAACTTCCACTTTTTCGGGTGTGCGGTGTGCTGATAACGCATTCATCTCGAATGGAATTTTCAAATCGTTCAGTATTTTGGCAGCTCCTTCCATTACCGTCAAATCAGAGGTGCTTCCCATAATTATACTCACTTTTGGGATCATAGCGCTCTTTTTGTTTATCAGTTTGCGGGCAAATTTAATATTAATTGCCACATTGCTTTTCATTTTCAACTTATCTTTGCACGAAAATTGACATCATGAGTCAAAAACACAATACCATCAAAGTAAGGGACAAATACTTTGAATTGTTTATTTCTTCCGAAACCATCCAAAAAGCAGTTGACAAAATAGCGGATCGGATCAATCACGATCTTGCAGGCAAAAACCCACTGTTTCTGGTAGTGTTGAATGGCGCTTTTATTTTTGCCGCTGATCTTTTCAAACGGATTGACATTGACTGTGAGATTTCCTTTGTAAAACTCTCCAGTTACAATGGAACTGAAACCACCAATGTAGTGCGTGAGCTGATAGGACTGGACGATGTACTGCACAACCGCACGGTGGTTATTATTGAAGATATCATTGACACAGGTATAACAATGGCAGAAACTATAAGCAAACTCAAGCGGCTTGAAGCCAGGGAAGTAAAACTGGCCGCACTTCTGTTCAAACCAGCTGCCTTTCAGAAAAACTATCCGATTGACTACATTGGAATGGAAATCCCAAACGATTTTATCATCGGTTATGGACTTGATTATGACGGTTACGGCCGCAATCATTCCAACATTTACAAAATTATCAAAAGCTGATGAGCACATCCAATTTTGTAGATTACGTAAAAATTCTCTGTCGCTCGGGCAGCGGAGGCAAAGGATCAGCACATTTTCACCGTTCAAGAACTAACCCAAGGGGAGGTCCTGACGGTGGTGACGGCGGACGTGGCGGTCACATCATTCTGAAAGGAAATCAACAATTATGGACTCTTCTTCACCTGAAATACACCAAACATGTAACCGCAGGCCGTGGTGGAGATGGCGGTTCACAACTCAAAAGCGGTGCCTATGGTGAAGATGTCGTTCTGGAAGTCCCCCTGGGCACTATTGCGCGCGATGCCGAAACAAATGAAACTGATTTCGAAATTACCCATCACGATGAAGAAAAAATTCTTGTTGCCGGGGGTCGCGGTGGTTTGGGGAATGACCATTTCAAATCTGCAACAAATCAGGCGCCCAAATACGCTCAACCCGGCGAAGAAGGAATTGAAGTCTGGAAAATTCTTGAGCTAAAGCTGCTTGCTGATGTTGGCCTGGTTGGTTTTCCCAACGCAGGTAAATCTACCCTCTTGTCAGCAGTTTCGGCAGCAAAGCCCGAAATTGCCGATTATCCTTTTACCACCCTTAAACCAAATCTTGGAATAGTGAATTATCGCGATCATAAATCTTTTGTCATGGCCGATATTCCGGGAATAATTGAAGGTGCGCATGAAGGAAGAGGCCTTGGATTGAGGTTCTTACGTCATATCGAACGCAACTCTATATTGCTGTTCGTCATTCCGGCAGATGCCAAAGACATAAAAAAGGAATACGAAGTCCTGCTCAACGAGCTTAAACAATACAATCCCGAGTTGCTCGATAAATCCAGGTTACTTGCCATTTCAAAATCTGACCTTCTCGACGAAGAACTCACCCGTGCACTCAAAAAAGAGCTTCCACGGGTTCCGCATGTCTTCATATCAGCTTTCACCGGACAGGGACTGATTAAACTAAAAGATATGATCTGGAAAGAACTAAATTCCGAAATTTACTGATTCGTTTCAATGATCGACCTGCTCAACAGAATAGATACCTGGTTGTTTTTGCTCCTCAACGGTTTACACACTGCCTGGCTGGATGAACTGATGTTCCGGATCAGCCATAAACTCACGTGGATTCCGTTGTATGTCTTTTTTATCGTCCTGTTGATCCGGAAATATAAACTGCGGATATTTTGGATTCTTGTGTTTGTGGTAATTCTCATCACATTGAGCGATCAGCTCAGCGTACTGATAAAAAACCTTTTTCAGCGATTGCGTCCCTGTCATAACGATGAGCTTAATTTGCTGATCCACACGGTAAAAGACAAATGCGGCGGGAAATATGGTTTTGTGTCTTCGCATGCATCAAATACCTTTGCTTTGGCTGTTTTTCTTATTCCCTTTTTAAAAAGTTACTGGAAGGGATTTTCTTTTTCTCTCATTTTGTGGGCTGCACTCGTTTCCTATTCGCGTATTTACCTCGGGGTTCATTACCCTGGAGACATCCTTTGCGGAGCTTTACTTGGGGCGACAATAGGCATAACTCTTGTAAAAGTGTACAACTTTTTCAGTGAATATTTAGCAGGTTCCAAACGATGATTTTGCCTGGATTTTGGCTCTAAAACAATTTTACCTGATTTTTTCTTCAGGGAAGTTACCCTGCCTTACCTTTCCGGTTTATACGCTGAGGCTTTAAAAAGAGACTGAAAATCATCGTTTTCAATCAACTCCCGAAGAGTAATTTTGCGGTTGTTGTTCATATAACTTCTTACAATCTGCCAGCCAATCCATTCTCCGATTCTTGCTGGAGACTGCTGACCGAATTGTGAAGTAAAAGGACCGTCGGCAAAAAACTTACGCAATGTTACGGCATCCGAAGCATAGAGCAGATCATTCTGAACTAAGAAAGCCCAGATGTTCTGTTCGTTCTCAAAACACCACTGCAGCTTTTCTTCAGGGAATCCAATTTTGATATGATCGGGCAGGTCGGGCATCACGGCATCCATAAAATAAAGCTGCTTGCCATTACTGATTGCTTTTTCAAGGAAATTTTCTCCAGGTTTTTTAATAAAATGATAATAATAAAAATCGTAGATTCCATCTCTGACAATGTACTCCCTGCGCATCCGTTCAATCCGGTAAAGCGGAAAACGGAATTTGCGATAAATCTCCGGATCGTCACCAAGATACATATCCAGTGCAATAATCATCTGCTTGTCGAAAAACTGAACCGGAAGCTCGTACATCAGGCCGGAAACATAAGAAGTAATAGCTGTAATTTCTTTGTCAGGGAAATAGTAGAGAAAATGCCGGAAAGCATCAGAAAATTCATTTTCAATCAATTGCAGGTCAGCATATTTTTCGGATACTTTTTCGTATAAGTCGATATTTACAGGATCGGTAACAAAATTTCGCAATTGAATGATGTTCAGAGTGTCATCCAGATCTACATCAAGAAAAACGGGAAATTGCGGTGCAATAGCTTTGAGACCGGCCTGTAGTGTGTCGGGATGAATGGTAAAAAGAGCCTGTTCGTAACGTCGGATATTCACATCATCAACAACAATTTTGCTGACATCAACATGCAGGTCTCTTTCTTTGTCACTTTTGCATGCCGTCAGAAGATATATAACCAGCAAAGCGATCAAAAAAAAGAGATGACGCTTCAAACCAAAAATGAGCATTTCAAATTTTGGCATCAAACTAATAAAAAATATGTTTTCTACTTAAGCAATGATGGTGCTTACCCGTTACAAAATTTTCCAGCCCAGCGAAACCATGAAAGATTTCCCTTTGGTATTAAATTCAATATCACCGGCGGTTTTGATCAGTTCTGTCAGTCCCTCCTGATAACGTACATCAAGGGTAAACATGAACAAATCAACTCCGGCACCAATATTGAAACCCCAGGTTAAATCTTCAATATCAGCTGATGTAATGGGATTGGTAAATTCACTCCCATTGGTTGTACTTACCGATTTATCGATGGTGATGCATGCCGATGGACCAGCCATTAACCTGAAATTCCCAACACCAAAATTTAAAAGCCTGAAACCAACGAGTACCGGAATCTCAATTGTTTTCAGGTCAATTTCCTGTGATATACCTAAGGTGTTTACATCCTGATCTCTGGCAAACTCGGTGTTTTTGGAATGCCAGATCACCTCAGGCTGAAAATAAGGTTTTTTCCCCAGACGTAAGAAGACGCCAAAGTTAAAATTACCTTCAACGTCTGTTTTGATATTATCCGGATCCGTCGAAAGGTCAGTAGTGATATAGCCGACTTTCGGCCCAAGAGTAAACTGACCAAATGCAATACCTGCAGGCAGCAGGAAGAACAGAAGAAAAATGAGTTTTTTCATAATTCAATCAATTTCATAATGATGATTAATAACATCGCAAAAGTAAAAAGATTATCTTTACAGTTCCTATAATTTCATATTCTTTGATATTTTTGCAAAAATTAAATATTTTTCAGCCATGAAAAAGCTATTTCTACTTTTCGGAATTTTGTTTGTATTCATCTCACAGGTTGCTTTCCCGCAGGTAAAATCATTCCGGTTTGGGCTTAAAGTATCACCTTCCATCAGCTGGCTTTCCCCAAATACTGCAGGTTATGAAAATGACGGTGCCAAGCTTGGATTCAACTGGGGGCTTATCAGCGATTTTGCACTCACCGAAAATTATTTTTTGTCTTCCGGATTTAATATCAATTATCTGAATGGCAAATTATTATATGAAACAAACATGTCAGTTCCCGGTGATACATTACTTAAAACCGGCAATCTCAGCCGAACCTACAATTTAAGGTATATTGACGTACCGTTGATGTTGAAAATGAAAACCAATCAATTCAACAAGAGCCAGTTTTACGGGCAAATTGGTATTTTACTCGGTTTTAATGTCAAAGCCAATGCCAAGGATTCATTTACGACAGGCGGTACAACCACAGATTTTGAAAATGAAATCTCTGATGAAATCAAATTTCTGCGTTCATCCTTACTTTTAGGCGGTGGTGTCGAGTATTACCTGGATAAATCAACCTCCATTATCGGAGGGATCAGCTTTTCCAACGGGTTTACAAACGTTCTTAACAAAAATAACCCCATTACCAATGAAAAGCAAAAAGCAGTTTTCAACTATTTTGAACTTACGCTTGGCATAATATTTTAAATTCACCCGATGAAAATTGCACTTGCCCAGCTCAATTATCATGTGGGCAATTTCGATGGAAATGTGTCCAAAATAAAGGCAAATATTCAAAAAGCCAAAGATGCCGGTGCAGATCTTGTTGTTTTCGCCGAACTTGCTGTTTCAGGATACCCGCCCAGAGATTTTCTCGAATTCGACGATTTTATCGACAAATGTCAAAAAGCAATAACCGACATCGCCGTTAAGTGCAAAGGTATAGCCGCTATTGTTGGTACACCAACATTAAATCCTGAATTTGAGGGCAAAGACCTCTACAATTCAGCCTGCTTCCTTTGTGAGGGAAAAGTAAGGCATGTGCGCCATAAAACCCTGTTGCCAAACTACGATGTCTTCGATGAATACCGCTATTTTGAGCCTAACAAAAAATGGGAAACCATTGAATACAAAGGAGAAAAAATTGCACTGACCATTTGTGAAGACCTTTGGAACGTAGGCAACGAGCCAATGTACACAGTGAATCCAATGGACAAACTGGCAGAAAGCGAACTGGACCTGATCATAAACATTGCTGCCTCTCCTTTCAACTACAATCAGTACCAGGTCAGAACCGAAATACTGCGGGAAAATGCAAAGATGTACCATTTGCCGCTATTTTATGTCAATCATGTCGGAGCACAAACCGAGCTGCTCTTCGATGGGGGATCGATGATCCTTGACGCAGGTGGGAAAATCATTACCGAACTAAAGTATTTTGAAGAAGATTTTACCATTGTTGATACTACCAAATTACAATCGGTAACCAATATGAGGCAGGTGGATCATTATCCCCCGCAATATATCAAAACCGGACTGATACATGATGCGCTGGTTATGGGTATCAGAAACTATTTCCAGAAACTTGGATTTACAAAAGCAATTCTTGGGCTTTCCGGTGGGATTGATTCAGCCGTAACACTTGCCCTTGCTGTTGAGGCACTTGGCAAAGATAATGTCGTTTCAGTACTGTTGCCTTCGCAGTATTCCACCGATCACTCGGTAAACGATTCTCTCGAAATGCTTAAAAATACCGGGTCTCCTTATCATCTCCTCAAAATTCAGGACACGTATGAAGTGTTTCGTACCTCATTGAAACCATTGTTTGATAATCCCTCCATCGGAATCACTGAGGAAAATCTGCAGGCCAGAATACGCGGAGTTTACCTCATGGCTCTTGCCAACAAATACGGCTACATCCTGCTCAACACCTCCAACAAAAGCGAAGCTGCCGTAGGCTATGGAACCTTATACGGTGACATGAACGGAGGAATTTCCGTTCTTGGCGATGTTTACAAAACCGAAGTTTATGAACTTGCCGGCTATATCAACCAAAACATCCCGGTCATTCCTGAAAATATTATCAACAAACCCCCTTCAGCCGAACTTCGCCCCAACCAGAAAGACTCGGATTCACTCCCTGATTATGCTATTCTCGATAAAATTCTCTATCAATACATCGAGTTGCGCAAAGGTCCCAAAGACATTATCGCAATGGGTTTTGACGAAGAAACTGTCAGAAAAACACTGAAGCTTGTAAACACCAACGAATACAAGCGCTACCAAACTCCTCCGATCCTGCGGGTTTCTCCCAAAGCCTTCGGAATGGGTCGCAGAATGCCTATTGTAGCTAAATATCTGGGATGAGAAC
>Ga0116152_10002035_pt1 | contig 16479 bp, 17 predicted proteins | sample AD_UKC119_MetaG_FD_89894 | JGI IMG/M metagenome (GOLD analysis project Ga0116152, IMG submission 89894) | Active sludge microbial communities of municipal wastewater-treating anaerobic digesters from Hong Kong - AD_UKC119_MetaG | ecosystem: Engineered > Bioreactor > Anaerobic > Digestate... | reverse complement strand
TCCAGACTGGTGAACTCTTTCTTGTACCCTGCCATACGCAGCTTATTCATATCTGCCTCGGTGAAGTACTGGTACTTCGCACGCAAGGATTCTGGCATATCAAAATAGTTAATTTTGGGAGACATGCCCGCCGCCTTAAATGTCGCTTCGGCCAGATCTTTAAAACTTCTGGCTTTGCCTGTACCTACATTATAAAGACCATTTACATCCTTGTTTTGATACAACCACAGCATCACATCGACACAGTCTTTAACATACACGAAGTCTCTAAGCTGCCCTCCATCCTCATAGTCTTTATGATGGGATTTGAAGAGTTTAGCCGCCGCACCCGCAATGACCTGCGGGTAAAATTTACATACAACGCTCATTTGATCGTCTTTGTGATACTCGTTTGGGCCGTACACATTGAAGAATTTCAGACCCGCCCATTGAGGGGGAAGAGGTTCATTTTTTCCCTCCAGTACGCGGGCAACGCGGCGGTCAAATACATGCTTTGACCACCCGTATGCATTAAGGGGTTTCAGCTTCGCTAAATCATTAATTTCCTGACTGTCGTTAAACCCTTGCGCCCCATCGCCGTATGTTGCTGCACTCGAGGCGTATACCATACGTACCTGGTGTTTTCCGCACCATTTCCACAGACGTCTGGAAAGTACGATGTTCGTTTCAACAATTAAATCAACGTCCCGCTCAGTCGTGGAGGAAATCGCTCCCATATGGAAGATCATTTCAATATTGTTCTTATGCGTCTCAAGATAGTCAAAAATGCGCTCTGGGTGAACCACATCGCGCACCTCTCGTTTTGCAATATTGCGCCATTTATCTTCGGTACCGAGCGTATCGCAAATCACAATATCCTTCACGCCATGCTCTTCTAACCCTGCAATCAGGTTCGAGCCAATAAACCCTGTGCCGCCTGTTACAATAATCATCTCTGTTGCCTTATCTTTTTTGAATCTCTTCCCAATACTTTACCCCTCATGAAGTAAAAACCAAATAAATATATGTGGTGGATATATCAGAGATTTTTTATCTCACATCTTGTCGGGTTTAAAACACGAATGCTATCACAAAGAGACCATGACAAATTCCAGTAAAATTATTGATGATATTGCACAATTGGCGGGCGGCGCGGTTGGCCTTTTAAGCAGCGCACAACAACAAATTCGTGATGATATCAAAACACGTATTGAAGACATGGCAAGTACCATGGATCTTGTTCCTCGGGATGAATTTGAACGCGTGGAAACCTTGCTGAACAAGGCTTTGGCAGAACAGACCGATTTGAAAAAACGATTAGAAAAATTAGAAAGCAAAAAATAAATGCCCGAAAGTTCCCGCTCAGAAAATATTATTGATCTCTATGATGACGTCAGCAATCCGCTTGATGGCATTGAGGAAATCATGCTGAATAACGACTGGGCATTTGATCGTCGTGACAATGACCAAATGAGTGTGACTGTCACGGGAAAATCAGGCGTCTACCAGATGGCTTTTGTCTGGCAGGAGGAATTTAGCGCTATGCAGTTCTGCTGCGCTCCCGACATCACAATCCACCCGTCTAAAATGGATGAAGCTGCTAAAGTCCTTAACCAGATTAATTCGACCCTATGGCTTGGGCATTTTGACGTGCGCTCGGAAAGTCTTTCTGGAAATGATAATATCGACCATAAAACCGCCTATGTCCCCTGCTTTCGCCATACCAGCCTGTTTCGCGGCATGAATGAGACCTCTGGGGTCGACCATATCGAAGATTTGATTGATATTGCCTTGGCAGAGTGCGAGCGCTACGCCATGACTTTCGAGCTTTTATCCAAAGTAAATAACCAGGATATCCCCATTTCAACAGCCCATATTAATCTGGCAATGATGGATGTTGCAGGACAATCCTAAACCTCTCAAAAGGAGCGTTTGAATACCATGACCCAAACAAAAAAGGTTCACGCCACAATCATCGGATGTGGGAAAATGGGCGCCGCGCTGATTCATGGATGGCTCGCTGCTGATTTACTCAAACACGCGGATATCATAGATCCTATGGGTGTACCTGAGTCATTATTGAGTCATGAAAACTTGTTTCACGTGAAACAAATGGCTGAGGCCGAACTCATAAGAACCGATATTGTCATCCTGTGCGTCAAGCCCCAAATTATGGATGTTGTCTGTGCGGGGCTAAAAAATTATATCCCTTCTGGCGTGCCCGTGTTGTCAATCGCCGCGGGTAAAGATATCGCCTATTACGAACAGCAATTCAGTGCCAACACCCCCCTTATTCGGGTCATGCCCAATCTGCCCGCAACCGTCGGTAAAGGGATCAGCGCGCTCTACGCGAATAAGGCCGTGAGTGCAGCCCATAAAAATATCGCACAGGAATTAATGAACGCTGTCGGTCAAACATTATGGCTTGACGATGAATCCCACATGGATGCTGTCACAGCCCTTTCGGGGAGCGGCCCTGCCTATATCTTTTATATGATAGAGGCAATGAGCGCTGCGGGAGAGAAAATCGGCCTCACGACGAAACAAGCTTCCATGCTCGCCCGTCAAACCGTAATTGGTGCTGCCGCACTTGCCGATGCTGCCACCGATGTTACCGTCGAAGAGCTCCGTCAGAGCGTTGCGAGCAAAGGGGGAACCACAGAGGCCGCCTTGACCGTTCTCATGGATGGACGTTTTCAGGATTTAATGGATAAAGCTATTCAGGCGGCCCATGATCGCGGGAAAGAATTGGCTAACTAAAAGCCCCGTTTAAACTTCGGCTAATTTTCGCGGCGGCATTTTAGGGGATGAAATGTCCGCCCCTCTCAGATAAAGAGGATGGGGCCTACCTTGATCCCCCTGCTCTTGAAAAAGATCCCATCCATATTGCGCCATTAAAATAGGGTCAGGTTGAGTCATGTTCTCTAAAAGGTTTAAATCTTCTGAAACGCTTGTTTTGAAACGCTCCAGACAATCTCCGCCTACATTAAAATCATCTACAGGGGCGCATTGAATAACCGATGGCCCGTTAACGGCAAAAGGGTCGGTTAAAGGATTTTTCTGGCTATCATAATAACATCCATAGAAGTCCTGCCGTTTGGTCTCGAGAACAATCAATAACGGTTTAGCTGACTCATAGTGACGAGCCATGACATCCAGTGTGTTCAGCCCTATAATTGGTTTATTCAAAGCCAAAGCCATCGTGCGGGCGGTAGCCAAGCCAATGCGAAGACCTGTGAATGATCCTGGTCCTTTGGTGCAAACAATCAGGTCAATATCCTTAAAATCAATGGCAGCTTCGCTGACCACTTCCTGAATAGTCGGCACCAGGATAGCGGCCTGTGCACGCTCTGTTTCAACCATACGGCTCACAATATGGCCATTCGCGGCAATCAGCCCTACGCTTACGCCGCTAAGCGCTGTATCGATCGCCAAGACCGTTTTTTTATCGTTATCTGCTTTATGGGTGTCTATCATTGTGAGCGTACTTTAATCGCCGCCCTTCAAATATCAACTCAATTTACTGGAAAACACCCCTAAAATAAGCTAACCCTATGCCATCATGCGTTTTTATCTTGTTTTTGCTGTTTTGGCACTTTGTCTGAGACCAAACTTTGCCATCGCCACTTCTTCCCTTGCAGAAGATCAAACCGCTGCACGCGTTTTGGTTTATTTCATGGTTGGGCGGGATGAAACTCCCGAGGCCAATGTCACACGTGAGCAATTTTTATCGCATTTACAGGCATTGAAGAACGGCGGATACACCGTTTTATCTCTCAATCAAATAACCCAAGCTTATGAGACAGGCGCCGTTTTACCAGACAATACTGTCGCTATCACCTTTGATGGTGGCGACAAATCAATTGTTAAACACGCTGTTCCCTTGCTAGAGGAATATGAATTTCCTTATACAGTTTTTATTTCAACAGACCGTGTGGACGCCAACGACCCCCGCTATTTGAACTGGGACGATCTAAAAAAAATAAACCACTCCCCTTTGGGGACAATCGGCCTCCACCCTCAGTCCTATAGCTCTATTGGTTTCGATACGACCCAAGTTATCCGCAAAAGTGTCAACAACGCCACGTCTCGTTTACGCGAAAAGCTTGCTATAAACGCTGATTATTTTGCATACCCCTTCGGAGAATATAATTCCGATTACCCAAAAGTTATTCAGGAATACCATTTCAAAGCAACCTTTGGACAGCATTCAGGTGTTGCCTATCAATCAGACGCGCCGCTTCCTCTACCCCGTTTTACGATGACGGAAGACTACGCCAACCTTGACCGTTTTAGAATGATCCTGAACAGCCTGCCACTTCCCGTCAGTGACGTTACTCCAACGGTTTCACAAATCACTACATCAAACCCCGCGATTGGTTTTAGCGTTCCAGAAATTATAGAAGAGGACCTTGCCCGCCTGTCCTGTTTTGTTTCGGGTCAGGGCAAACCCCTGCTAAATATCATAGGGAACAGGGTTGAAATTCGATTGCCCTCCCCCACCACAGAGGACCGTTTTAGGATCAATTGCACCTTACCTGAAAACAGTGAAAATGAAGAAAAAACAACACGTTGGAGATGGTTCGGACAGCTTTATAGTGTCACTGAACCGTAAAAAAGTTAACCACCTGCCTGACGCACCTCTAGCACTTCGGGCACGTAATGACGCAGCATATTTTCAATACCGCTTTTTAGGGTCATTGTTGAACTGGGACAGCCTGCACAGGCTCCGCGCATTGTTAGATAGACAATTCCGTCTTCAAAACGGTCAAACACAATATCTCCCCCATCCTGTGCTACCATCGGGCGCACACGGGTTTCCAACAGCTCCTTAATCTGGGTCGTAAGCTCATCATCCTCTGCGGCAACTGCTGTTTTTTCTTGGGGATCCATTCCTTCACGAAACAAGGGAAGCCCCGTCATGTAATGGTCCATAATTGCCGCCATGATACGCGTCTTGATGGCCTCCCATTCCGCCATATCCAGTTTTGTAACAGAAATAAAATCTGTTCCAAAAAAGACTGCGGTTACCCCTTCAAGCCCCATAAGTTTTTGAGCAAGCATTGAGACGCCCGCTTCTTCCACTGTTTTAAACTCAGCCACGCCGCGCGCCATAACAGGACGGCCTGGCAAAAATTTCAAGGTGTTCGGATTAGGGGTGTTTTCGGTTTGTATAAACATACTGCTTTGCTTAAAGGTTTTTTATAAGAAAAGCAATCTTATCTATCGGGAAAACTATTAGTACTGGGTTGTTCCTTCAGAACCTGTCTGCGCCCAAAAATATTGTTCAGCACCCGTCAAGAAATCATGGTACTCGCCAATTATTTTTTCGTTGTACATTTTTTTGAAATCAATGGATTTAATGATGCTACGAAAATCATTATCCCACTTATCATAGGCATAGTTTAATGCAGAGCATTCTACAACATAAAGCTTATCATAATATAAGGATGCGAACATAATCGCCTGACGTCCTTGCATTACTGTACCATTACGTGTGCTATAACTGCCGATAGCATAGCTTGCGTGCCACCGTCCCAACCCACCGCCGTCATAAACGCGGTCAATCGTATAGTCGTCATAATTTGAAAAATATGATTTCCAAAATGGAATACTCACCGCTTCGCGCTGTATCGCATCGCCATATTCTGCAGGATAAATCACATAACGTTTATCGTCACTTACACTCACCTTACATACAGGGTCATCACCGTTGGAAGGAGCCAAAATTGTCATGACGTCATCGGGGCCGCGATTGCTCTGCTTCTTCCAGGTATCTGGATAAGTCATTGTCAAACCGCTATCGCTATCTTGCCAAAAGAAATAATCTGCTTGCGCTGCAGAAGGGAAAATAAACAAAGCCACAATAAGAAGTAGGTATTTCATAGAATCACTATAGCGCGAAGCATGACCAAGGCCAATAGATATGCGGGTTTTACCGCCAAAAACCCATAAGTTTCATGGTTTCGTCCAAAGTCGGTTTAGCCAATTCGTTGGCTTTTTCCGCTCCTGCTTTCAAAATGGCATCAATTTGGGATGTATCGTCCATTAACTCATTCATCCGTGCAGTAATTGGCGAAAGCTTTGCCACAGCAAGATCAGACAGGGCAGTTTTCAGGGTTGAAAATTGCTGTCCGCCAAATTCTGCCATGACCTGTTCAACTTTTTGGTCGTTGAGCGCCGCATAAATCCCCAGAAGATTCATCGCTTCTGGTCGCCCTTCACCTTCTTTTGCATCTAAAGGAACCGCACCTGCATCGGTTTTGGCCTTTTTGAACTTATTGGCAATGGTATCCGCATCATCTGTCAAATTGATCCGCGTCATGTCACTTTCGGCAGATTTGCTCATTTTCTGTGTTCCATCCCGCAACGACATGACCCGTGTGGCAGGCCCCGTAATAACAGGCTCAGGCAGTGGAAAAAACTCTGCACCTTTCGCGTAGTCTTGGTTGAACTTTTGGGCAATATCACGCGCCAATTCAAGATGTTGCTTCTGATCATCCCCGACAGGAACATGGGTGGCCTTATAAATCAAAATATCTGCCGCCATTAACACGGGGTATGAATAGAGCCCTAATGAAGCCTTTTCCTTGTTTTTGCCTGCCTTGTCCTTGAACTGGGTCATGCGGTTCAACCACCCAATAGGTGTTTGCGTTGTAAACAACCAGGACAGCTGTGAATGTGCGGGCACAGAAGACTGCGCAAAAATATATGACCGTTTGGGGTCAACGCCTGCCGCAATATAAGCTGCCGCCGCTTCCCGCGTTGCATTGGCCAAGACGTTTGGGTCATGTTTGACGGTGATGGCATGAAGATCAACAATGCCATACAAACACTCATTATCTCCCTCGTCTTGCAATTTTACCCAGTTTTTGAGCGCCCCCAGATAGTTACCGAGCTGAAGCCTGTTGGTGGGTTGCATACAAGATAGAATTCTTTTGGACATTACTTAATCAACCTTTTCAAAAAATATCTAATGAGATCGTCGGTTTTAACCGCCCCTGTCGTCATAATACTTACGGCGTAAGCAATCAAGCCTATAAGCACCAAACCTACCAAACCCAAAATTTTGGCAAGCTCTCCGCCCTCCATAAAACCTTGAACATACTTGTCAGAAACCAATAAAATTAACCCCATCAAAATGGTTGAGAAAACAATTTTAAAAAAGACAGATTTAAACCGCGCATCAAACTGCAATGCATCATTCGCTCTTAAACCCTTATACAAAAAGATTAGTTGAAACCACCCAACGATCCCTGTTGCCAGGGCAATACCCGCAACACCGAAAGAACCAATCAACAATAACGCCAAACAAATATTAAGCGCCGTTGTCATGATGGCAATTTTAACAGGGCTGAGTGTGTCTTGTTGTGACCAATAGGCTGTTGAAAAAACTTTTACGGCGATATATGCAGGAAGACCGATGGCATACCCCATCAAAACTTTAGACGATGCCTGAACATCTTCAGATGTAAAAGCACCCCGTTCAAACAGAACACTTATTAAGGTCTCTGGAATAACAAATAATGCCACTGCCGCAGGAAGAGCCAGCAGCATACAAATTTCGAGAGCGCGATTAAAAAGATGTTGTGTTTGTTCTTTATCTCCCGATGAAACCGCCTTTGACAGCATCGGCAATAACGCTGTCCCCACCGCTATCCCTACCATCCCGAGCGGTAGTTGATTCAAACGATCTGCATAATAAAGATAGGAAATAGACCCACTTGCCAAAAGTGATGCAATAATCATATCTGCAAAAAGATTGATATGAACAACCCCTGCCCCCAGAACACCTGGCCCCATTAACTTAAATAATTTTTTAATATTGTTTGTATATTCGGGAACTTTAAAAATAATTTTTATTTTCAGTTTTCGAATAAAATAGACAAGCCATAGAAGTTGCGTCACCCCTGCAGCCGCAATACCAAAAGATAAGGCATGACCCGCCGTTTCTACAAAAGACGGCAATGTTAAAAGTGAAATAATCAAACAAAGATTGAAAAAAATTGGTGCACTTGCGAACGGTGCGAATTTATCATGGGCATTGAGAACCCCTCCAAGAAGCGCCGCTAGCGACATCATTAATAGATAAGGAAAAGTAATACGGCTTAACTCAACCGCCAGATTGTAACGCACAGGGTCATTCCCAAATCCTGGTGCAATAACATCAACAATATAAGGCATCGCCATAATTGCCAAAACCGAAAAAGGCACGAGGAACAGCATCATGGTACTAAGTGCATTTGAAGCAAAAATTGAGGCTTTGTCCTGTCCTTCTTTTTCAAGCAATCCAGAATAAATAGGCACAAAGGCTACACTGAACGCGCCTTCGGCTGTAACTCTGCGGAAAAAATTGGGAAGTTTCAGCGCCACAAAAAAAGCGTCTGCGACGGGCCCTGCACCCAAAATTGCTGCCGTAATAATATCGCGGATAAAGCCCAAAATGCGGCTTGCTCCCGTTAGTCCTGCAACTGTTGCCATGGCATTGAGTAATTTCATGGTAAATGTTGTATCACAGCGTTCAGAAACGTCACAGGGAATTAGAGATCTTTAGAAAAATAAATATAATTTCGTGCGATCACTTCGCGAATAGGTTCCAATGTTGAGGGCGGTGTTTGTGCCCATGCTCTTGCAAGAGATATAATCTGGTTCACGTCCGAGGATTTAGCACAATCCGCGTGCATAATTTTTTTTTGGATATGTCCCCACCGTGCCCGCTCTCCTCTAGAAACGTCAAAGTGTTGCGCAGGAGATTGCCATGCAAGTTGTCTGACCGATAAAGAAAACCCTTCCCTTAAAGAAACCGACTGGGTCTTGCATCCTTTAAGAATATGATCTCTAACCGCAAGACTGGCAATACACTGAATTTCTGGAGACTGCGGATCACAGCCCTTCCGTTCTATGCTCTTAAATATTTTCTTTAAAGTGTTACTCATCACCAATATGTCATAACATAGAAATGCTTTTCGTCCAGAATAAAAATCTACGTGACCTCCGCGTTGTGTATGCTAAAACACTTTCATGATACAAAACCCAGAAAGCACTCAATTTGGTACAGAAACCGTAACACCAGAAGAAAAAACTGCCAAAGTGCGCGGTGTTTTTGATTCTGTGGCGGATCAGTATGACCTGATGAATGACTTGATGTCTGGCGGTGTGCACCGTTTATGGAAGAATCATTTGATCCGCAAAATTCGCCCTAAGGCAGGTTTAAACTATCTTGATGTCGCAGGTGGCACAGGCGACATCGCTTTTAGAATAAAGGACGCTATTGAGAAGAAAATCCTCTCACCCTCCGCTACTAACGTCGCTCCTCCCTCTCCCCAAGAAGAGGGTTCCATCACCTTATGTGATCTTAACTGGGACATGCTGCGCGTGGGACGCGACCGTGCTATTGATAAAGGGTGGCTTAACGGCTTTGATTGGGTCACAGGCAATGCAGAGAGCTTGCCCCTGCCCTCAGACAGTATCGATGTTTATACGATTGCGTTTGGTTTGCGCAATGTGACCCGAATCGATGACGGATTAAAAGAGGCCTATCGGGTCTTAAAACCTGGCGGCCGGTTCTTTTGTTTAGAGTTTTCCCATGTAAAAAATCCCCTGCTATCGAGGCTTTATGATGGGTTTTCTTTTGGAGTTATCCCGCACATTGGACAGGTTGTTGCCAATGATCGTGCCAGTTACCAGTATCTTGTTGAATCTATTCGGAAATTTCCAAAACAAAACGCCTTAAAACAACGCATGATTGAAGCGGGTTTCGCTAAATGTTCTTATGACAATTTAAGCTTTGGGATTGCTGCAATCCATTATGGAATTAAAATATAATTTTCATATATCACGAAAAAGTTGTTGCATTTGACACGAAACTGCTCTTAATTAGGGCCAATCGACAATAACGGCGATGAATTTAGAGTGCTGGGTGGGAAACACTCCCGTACATATATTTTGTAATTTAAGGAAGGAAATATCTAATGAACAACAATGTAATGAAATCAGTCTTTTTTGCGGCTGTTGTATTGGTTGCAGGTATCGTAGCGATGCAGGTTGTATACAACAACGTAACAGACAGTGACGCAGACGGTATAGCGTCTATCTCTCCTGCTGCTGGTGAAGCAATGGAAGGTATGGGCGAGGCCATGGGTGACGCTGCTGATGCAACTGCAGAAGCCGCTGAAGAAGCTGCCGACATGGCATCTGATGCTGCTGATGCTGCAACAGAAGCTGCAAGCGATGCACAAGCTGCGGCGGCTGACGCTGTAGATTCTGCAAAAGAAGCGATGGGCACAGAAACAACTGCTGAAGAAGCTGCCTCTGATGCGGCTGCTGATGCTGTTGATGCCGCTGAAGCTGCTGCTGATGCTGCTGATGAAGCCGCAAAAGCTGCTGCTGAAGCTGACGCTGCTGCAAAAGCTGCTGCTGAACAAGCTCCTGCTGCTGCAGACGAAATGGGCATGTAATTCTCGACCTTTCGAGAATAAAGGAATAGGATGAGCCTCGCTTTCATGATAAGCGGGGCTTATTTTTTTAGCTCCCTACGCCTACAAAATGCGTGACAGAAGGATATAAAGATTGCTTGCAGGTAAACGTATATTGCTGATTATCTCTGGTGGCATTGCCGCCTATAAATCGTTGGAGCTAATCCGCGGTTTCAAGAAATCTGGCGCAAACGTACGCTGTATTCTAACCAAGGGTGGTAGTCATTTCGTTACCCCTCTCTCCGTCGCAGCCCTGACAGAAGAACCCGTGTACGATGATTTATGGTCTTTGAAAGATGAAACGGAAATGGGGCACATACGCCTATCCCGTGAAGCAGACATTATTGTTGTAGCCCCCGCTAGCGCCAACCTTCTGGCGCAAATGACCCACGGTCTGGCCGAGGATTTGGCCTCAACCACTCTTCTGGCAACCAACCGCCCCGTTCTTGTATGCCCCGCGATGAACCCCATGATGTGGAATCATACAGCAACGCAAGAAAACTTGACTACGCTTCGCGCACGCGGCGTTCAAATCCTAATGCCAACAGAGGGTGACATGGCCTGCGGCGAAACGGGTACGGGCCGTATGCAAGAACCCGAAGACATACTTCATGCTGTCATCGCTTACTTCCAAAACCACAAACCTTTAGCGGGGCGAAGCGCCGTAGTGACAAGCGGCCCAACCCATGAACCGATTGATCCAGTACGTTTCATTGGTAACCGTTCGTCTGGCAAGCAAGGACATGCAATTGCGCAAGCGCTTAATGATGCAGGCGCCTCTGTTACGCTTGTTACAGGTCCAGTCAATCTGCCTGATCCTCTAGGATTGCAAACCGTGCGCGTACAAACTGCGGCGGAAATGTATGCTGCGGTACAAGAGGCTCTACCCGCCGATATTGCCGTATGTGCGGCCGCTGTTTCAGACTGGCGGGTGATGCAACCTGCTTCAAACAAAATCAAAAAGAATGGTGGTGAACCACCCCTATTACAGCTAAGCGAAAATCAAGATATTCTGAAGTCTATCGCGGCACATGATACGCTTCGCCCCTCCCTTGTGATTGGCTTTGCCGCAGAGACTGAAAACCTACTTGAAAACGCCAAAGCAAAACGTCTGAAAAAATCCTGCGACTGGATCATTGCCAACGATGTCAGTGACAACGTCTTTGGTGCAGAGGAGAATCATGTTTACCTTATCAAAGATAACCACATGACCGAATGGCCGCGCACAAGCAAAGAAGCGGTTGCGCGTGATCTGACGCAAGAAATTATAGATTATTTTAACCCCCAGAAACTGCCGCAAGCTGCAGAATAACAGAAAGATAAAACAATGCCTGATAAAGTCAAAATTCAGCTTACCCCGATGGAACATGCTGTCGGTCTTGCTTTACCAACCTATGCTACAGAGCAATCTGCAGGTATGGACCTTACGGCCGCTCTGGAAGAAGCTATCGAACTCGGCCCGTGGGAACGCATGCTGATCCCTACAGGCCTTTCAATTGCGTTGCCCGCAGGGTATGAGGCGCAAATTCGCCCCCGCTCAGGTCTGGCGCTCAAACACGGTGTGACCGTGCTCAACACGCCTGGGACAATTGATGCGGATTATCGCGGTGAAATTGGTGTGATCCTTGCAAATATGAGCAAAGATCCCTTCACTGTGGAACGCGGTATGCGTATCGCCCAAATGGTGATCGCCAAACACGCCACTGTTGAATGGGAAGTTGCAGAAGAGCTTGACCAAACAAAACGCGGCGCGGGTGGTTTTGGTTCAACAGGAACAGGTGGGTAATAATACAATTCTATGATATTTGTAGAATTTTCTCTTTTATGTTAATGATTGGGGTGCGTAATAAATTACGGAGTTTTCAATGGCTGATGATTTGACCAAACAAGAAATTCTATTTTATACCGTTATACTCGCAGAACCTGATGGCATAACTGAAGATAATATTCTTGAAGGAATGGGTAACCTTGCAGAAGAGTTAGGTGGGCCAAGATATTTTGATGCCGTTCCCCGACCCCTAGAGGAAAGACTTAAAGATGGTGAAGACAGAGACGTTATTAAGCTTTGTCGCCCCCTTACTTGGCGTATTAGCAATGCAACAGTCAGACCATATGTATTGCATCTCACCGAGAGATACTTAGTTAGAGATGAGGAGCAATCCGCACGTGCCATTCTATTAGAAAAACTTGGTTCGCCCTCCTCTGCCTCTATAAGCAAAGGATTGGGTTTTCAAGGACCTACACCCCTTTCTGCATAAAAAGATATTAAACAATAATCCTAGGAAAACCCATAGAAACTGCGTGACGTAGAACACCTGCCTGTTCTAATCTGTCCCTATGTCACAAGCCGCACTGAAAAAAACTGAAGATCTTTCTTCTGTCGAGGATTATTTGGCCGCAGGTCATACCCCGATGATGGCGCAATATCACATGTTGAAAAATCAGTATCCTGATTGTCTGTTATTTTATCGCATGGGCGATTTTTACGAGTTGTTTTTTGATGATGCGGTTCAGGCTTCACAGGTTTTGGATATCACCCTGACGAAGCGTGGCAAAACCGATGGCACGGATATTCCCATGTGCGGTGTACCCTTCCATTCTTATGAGCCGTATCTCGCAAAACTTATTCGCGCAGGTTATAAAGTTGCCATCTGTGAACAAGCCGAAACACCAGAAGAAGCAAAACTGCGTGCCAAACGTGAAGGCAGACCTGCATCCAAAGTTTTAGTGCACCGCGATGTTGTGCGTATTGTCACGCAAGGCACACTGACCGAAGACAACCTTTTGGAAGCGCGTGAAAGCAATTACCTCTGCGCGTTATCCGAAATTGCGGGGCAGTACGGACTCGCATGGATTGAAATATCGACAGGCGCTTTTCACGTTCAAGCTGTTCATGAAAAAAATCTATCCCCCGCCCTTGAAAGAACCAATGCCAGAGAATTTTTAATTCCAGAAAAGTTGGTACAACGTGAACAATTATTTGACGTGTTTTCTTCTTACCAAAACTTAATCACACCCCTTTCAGGCAGTTTATTTGACGCGCAGAACGCGCAGAAAAGATTAGAAAATATTTTTGGCGTTGGCACACTGGATAGTTTTGGTGCATTTAGCCGCGCCGAGATTTCTGCCGCAGGGACTTTGATTGATTACATTGAACGCACACAGAAAGGGAAAATTCCACATCTTATGCGGCCGCAACAATTATCTGGTGGCACAATCATGGAAATTGATGCCAGCACGCGGCGCAACCTTGAACTAACCCGCACCCTCTCTGGCGAACGCAAAGGGTCTCTTCTTGACGTTATTGATCGCACCTTAACAGGATCAGGGGCACGTCTTTTACACCTTCGCCTTTCTTCTCCGCTAACAGATCCTCTTGCCCTGAACCAAAGATTGGATGAAGTTGAAGATTTGGTTAACACCAAATCTTTGCGCGAGGGTTTGCGCGAAAAACTAAAAAATATCCCCGACATGGAACGCGCCCTTGCCCGCATTTCGGTTGATCGCGGTGGGCCTCGTGACCTTGGCGCCCTACGGGATGGACTGCGCATTGCTGAAACCCTCTTGGCTTTCTTACAAACATCAAAACAAGATGCCTTACAAAATATCATGCAGAATTTGGTACAATCAAATGCACTGAAACAACTCTCTGACACACTTTATCAGGCGCTTAAAAATGATCTGCCGTTTTTAGACCGTGACGGCGGGTTCATCGAAAATGGCTACCACGCAAGACTAGATGAACTGCGCGGCCTTCGGGATGATAGCAAACGTCATATAGCCGCTCTGCAGGCTAAATACAGACAGATGAGCGGGATTGAAACCCTAAAAATCACCTATAATAATGTTTTGGGTTACTTCATTGATGTCACGGCGCGTCATGCCGATAAACTCATGGTCAAACCTGGCGATGAAAAGCAGCAAGATAACCCCTTTATCCACCGTCAAACACTTGCCAACAACGTCCGCTTCACCACACCAGAACTTTCAGAACTGGAGCGCGATCTTTCTAGCGCTGCGGATAAAGCTCTCGGCATTGAACAGGAAATTTTTTCTGATCTTGTGCGCCAAATCAATACCCTTTCTCATGAGATTGGCGTTCTTGCAGGTGCACTCGCCGCCCTTGATGTTGCTGTTGCTATGGCTACTTTGGCCATCGAGCAAAACTATACACGGCCCAAACTTGATACCTCTCTTGCCTTTGATATTCAGGGCGGACGTCATCCTGTTGTTGAAACCGCCCTTTCAAAACAATCCGAAAGTTTTATTCCAAATGATTGCAATTTAGGTGAAGACCGTCGCCTTTGGTTGCTCACGGGTCCCAATATGGCAGGCAAGTCAACATTCCTGCGTCAAAATGCGCTCATTGCCATTTTGGCCCAAATGGGATCTTTTGTTCCTGCAACGCAGGCACATATCGGGGTCATAGACCGTCTCTTCTCCCGCGTGGGCGCGGCGGATGATTTGGCACGTGGGCAATCTACTTTCATGGTTGAAATGGTGGAAACAGCAACCATTTTAAACCAGGCAACTGAACACTCCCTCGTCATCCTCGATGAAATTGGACGCGGCACAGCGACATTTGATGGCCTATCCATTGCGTGGGCCTGCGTTGAACAGTTGCACGAAACCAACAAATCACGTGCACTTTTTGCAACTCATTATCATGAGCTCACAACTCTGAAGGAAAGATTAAAATCTCTAAAATGCTATTCCTTGCAAGTCAAAGAATGGAAAGGTGAAATTGTTTTTACTCATGATGTAAAAGAAGGAACTGCTGATAAATCATACGGCATTCATGTTGCAAAACTGGCAGGCCTGCCTGAAAATGTTATCGCGCGCGCGCAAGATGTTTTGATGAATTTAACAAGCGGCAAAGACTCAAAAACCCTTAAATCATTGGGAACTGATCTACCGCTTTTTAACGCACATCCTGCCGCCCAACCAAAGCAAAAATCAGAAATCGAGGAACGCCTTAAAACGATTAATCCTGACGAACTCACACCGCGTGAAGCACTTGAAGCCTTATACGCGCTCAAAGAAACTTTAAAAGACGAAAGTTAAATCTTTAGACGGTAGCGCCGAATAACCAATATACAGACCTATCAAGATGATAATGATTGAGGAAAAGATTCTTAAACCTTTTAAAAAATCCGTCGGTAATTTCTTTTTAAATAGCGCGAAAGGCGCACAATAAATCAGGGGCATTCCCCCTTCTATTCCCAAAACAATAAAACTGACAATAAACATGTCTTTCAAGGACATGGAATGAATATCAATCACTGTTGGCAAAATACCTGCATAAAAGACAATAACAATCGGGTTTGCAGCCGTTAGCATAATCGCCGCACTTAAGTTATCAAAAAAACTATGCCCCTTGGGTTCATCTACACCATAGGATACTTCTGGATAGATAATCCCTTTTGCCCCCATATGAATAAGGTAAACCGCTGCCGCCGCCTTTACCAGAATGGCCAAAAAGACCATATCTAGCCCTATCAGGTGAAACCCTAATAACACGATCCACAAATAGACCATGGTGACCAACAAAAACCCTAACATGAAGGTAAAACAGGCGCCCATCCCGCCTGAAATGGTTCTGGACATCACCATCATCATCCCTGGCCCAGGTTTTAATGCCAGAGCAAAAACGGCAAGAGATAAGGTGATAATTGCATCTGATGTCATTGAATAAAACCCCTCGAAAATTCTTGGAAAAATAGGTGAAAATCCCTTGTTTTTCCGTATTCTACACGATAAAAAAGAAGCTTCACAGATTAAAGATAACGAGAAGCCCCATGAAACAAACACCTCTTCACGCCCTACATGTAGAGCAAAAAGCTCAAATGGCTGAATTTGCAGGTTATGATATGCCGATCCAATATCCGACAGGGGTCATGACAGAACATAACTGGACGCGTGAAAATGCAGGTATTTTTGATGTCTCCCACATGGGACAATTAACCTTTGAAGGCAATGATGTCGCGAAGTTTCTCGACATCATTATGCCCTTCCACCTTTTCTA
>Ga0116152_10002034_pt1 | contig 16480 bp, 15 predicted proteins | sample AD_UKC119_MetaG_FD_89894 | JGI IMG/M metagenome (GOLD analysis project Ga0116152, IMG submission 89894) | Active sludge microbial communities of municipal wastewater-treating anaerobic digesters from Hong Kong - AD_UKC119_MetaG | ecosystem: Engineered > Bioreactor > Anaerobic > Digestate... | reverse complement strand
CTTTTTTCATCAACGTCATAATCTTCGGGCAAAAGATCCGGAATAATTTTATTGATGGAAATATAAAGTTCTGATTTGTCTTCGGTTGGACCGGAAATAATAAGCGGGGTGCGTGCTTCATCAATTAAAATACTGTCGACTTCGTCAACAATGGCAAAATATGGCTCACGTTGCGCCATGGCATCCTGATGAAATTTCATATTGTCACGAAGATAATCAAATCCGAGCTCATTATTGGTAGCGTAAGTGACATCACAGGCATAAGCGGCTTTTCTGTGTTCATCAGCAATATTAGGGACAATACAGCCGACGGTCATGCCGAGAAAACGGTAAATCTGGCCCATCCAGTCGGAATCGCGGCTGGCAAGATAGTCATTTACTGTCACAATATGGACGCCGCGGCCGGGAAGGGCATTCAGATAGCCGGCAAGTGTGGATACAAGTGTTTTACCTTCACCTGTTTTCATTTCGGCGATTTTTCCTTCATGAAGCACAATTCCGCCGATCAGCTGTACATCATAATGGCGCTGGCCCAGGGTTCTTTTGGCTGCTTCCCTGACAACGGCAAATGCTTCAATAAGCAAATTGTCAAGCTTCTCACCTTTTTCTAGGCGTTCACGAAATTCAATCGTTTTGGCTTTTAGCGCGTCGTCTGATAAGGCCGAAATTTCAGGTTCAAGAGCATTAATGGCGTTGATGCGCGGCTCCAGGCTTTTTAAATATCGTTCATTTGATGTGCCAAATAATTTTTTGGCGATCTTGCCCATTCCCAGCATTATTTATTCCTAATCGGGGGCCTTAAGTAACCACCCTCACTTTATCGAATTTCTAAGCCTGATCTTGACGGGCCAAAATTCGGACATTTACATACATGTAGAGTAGCACAAATAAGAGCGCAAAGCCCTGCTGTCAATGATAGAAGGTTATATTATTGATTATTTTAAGAGAAAATATGGACAATTCTTCTTTTTGAAGCTTATAAGGGGAAATATTTGAGAATAACCTCGAACCAATGTGATAAACAATAATGAAAAAATCTCCTCTGGCACCTGATACGATTGTTGAGCTTCCTGAAATATCCGGCGTAATTCTGGGAACGGCGGCAACGCATATGAAATATAAAAATCGTGACGACTTACTTCTTGTCTTATTTCCAGAAGGGGCGACGGTTGCCGGGGTTCTGACCAAATCCAAATGCTCATCTGCGCCAGTTGATCAGTGTAAAGCTAACCTTAAATCAGGCAAAATGGCAAAAGCCCTTCTTGTAAATGCAGGGAATTCAAACGCTTTTACAGGTCAGGCCGGCATTGACGCAATGACGTCAAATATTGATCTTGTCTGTAAAATTGCAAGTTGTGTACTTGATGAAGTTTATGTGGCTTCTACCGGTGTTATCGGGGAGCTTCTGAAAGCCGAACTCATAAATAAAAAACTGGAAGAAGGAATAAAAGTTGAAAAGGATAATTGGCAACAGGCCAGTGATGCAATCCTGACCACGGATACATTCCCGAAATTAAGCACAAAACAGGCTAAAATCGGCGATAAATTGGTTACTATTAATGGTTTTGCAAAAGGGTCCGGCATGATCGCACCGGATATGGCGACAATGCTTGGGTTTATTTTTACCGATGCCGCCCTTGATCAGGCTGTTCTGCAAGCTCTTTTGTCTTCTGAGAATGATAAATCATTTAACAGCATAACGGTGGACAGTGATATGTCCACATCCGATACAGTTCTTGCCTTTGCAACAGGAAAAAATGATAAAATCTGTGATGTACGTGATCCAATCCTGGACGACTTTAAAGAAAAGTTGTCCGAACTGATGCTTGATTTGTCCCATCAGATTGTCAGGGATGGTGAAGGGGCCACTAAATTTATTACTATTAAAGTATCAGGGGCGGAAAATGACGGATCGGCAAAAAAAATTGCTATGAGTATTGCAAATTCACCACTGGTAAAAACAGCAATAGCCGGAGAAGACGCCAATTGGGGGCGTATTGTTATGGCCGTCGGCAAAGCGGGTGAGCGGGCAAACCGGGATGCGCTGATGATCACAATAGGTAATCAGAAAGTGACTGACCGTGGCATGAGAGTCAATGGTTATGATGAAGATCTATGTACACAACATTTTCAGGGAAACGAAATTGATATTAAGGTTGATGTCGGTGTCGGAGAAGGCGAAGCTACCGTTTGGACATGTGATCTGACACATGATTATATCAGCATTAACGCTGATTATCGCAGTTAATCTGCGCGTTGGCGCCAATCCATAGGGAAATGATATGAGTGTAAAAGAATTTTGTCCCGACCCGCCAGGGGGAAGACCTCAGGGGCCAGTGAATGTCATCACCGTTTCTGCAGTGGTTATGGTTGATATTGATGGCAGAATTCTTATTACACAAAGACCTGAAGGCAAAAGTATGGCCGGTCTCTGGGAATTCCCCGGCGGCAAACTCGAAGTTGGGGAAACCCCGGAGCGGGCCCTGATCCGGGAACTCAAAGAAGAATTGAATATTGATACGACCGAATCGTGCCTTGCAGCCTTTACATTTGCCTCGCACAGTTATGATGACTTTCATTTGCTGATGCCGGTCTTTTTATGCCGAAAATGGGATGGTGTCCCTCATCCTCGCGAAGGGCAGAAACTTAAATGGGTAAAAATAAATGAACTGAAAAATTATCCCATGCCTCCAGCGGACGAACCACTGATCGCAATGATCCGCGATTTTTTATAGTTTTTTGGTATTTGTCCCCAAAGCCTCTTTCAGCGATATTTTTGCTGTCCCGGGTTTTAAAGGCTTCTGCTGACTTTCATGAGGGGCCCATCCCTGCAGATAGACGATATCAAAAGTGGCAGGAACCCTGCCATCCTTATTGGCATAACTCTGATGATAAATTTCGGCCGTTTTTACCATTAAGCGTGGGGATGTTAACCCTTTATACTGCTTAATAAGGGCATTATTTTCACCCATTGCTTTAAGCTCTTTCATCAGGCCTAAGGCATCAGAATAGGTCACAGTAATTCTTTCTGTACTGACAACCGGGAGCGCAAATCCTGCTCTTTGCAACAGAGAACCGGCATCCCGGACATCAATAAACGGCGAAATATGAGGACTTGTGCCGCCACGTAGTTCAATATCCGCTTTTAGCATTGATTGGCGTAATTCCGTCAGCGTTTCGCCGCCAAAGATCGCACCAAGGAATAACCCATCCGGCTTTAGGGATCTTAAAATCTGGATCAAAGTTCCCGGTAAATCATTTACCCAATGTAGGTTAAGACAACTTAAAACCAACTCAAGACCTTGATTCTTATAGGGTAAATATTCTTCATCGGCCTGTATTGATATGCCGGACACATTTTTTAGCATGTTTAATGACAAGTCCTGGCTAATGATGAAGGCTTGTTTAAATCTTCGGGTCAGACAACTTTCATCTACATTCAAATTTAATATGATATCGAATGATTTTTTTATATCGCCTAAATTATCAACCAGCCTGTGACTGATTTCTTTTTTTAAGAAATCATGGTTGGCAAAAGTTGTGCTAATTTTATCGCGCCGCAACCTTATAAGGGACCGGTTGAAGAGGTCACTTTCATTTGAAGCTTTAAATTTGAACTTTTTCTGTGTCATACTGTCTATATGACATTTTTGAACCCAGACGAAAAGCAGCAAATGTACATCCGGAGGAATAATAAAATTTTTAGGACCTTTAATAAGATTGTCCATATGACACTCGATATAATTTTGCCGCCCAAATGTCTAAACTGTTCAGCCCGGGTCGACAGTGCGCAGAATATTTGCCCGGACTGCTGGAAAAAACTCCATTTTCTTTCCGGCCCCAAATGCAGTTGTTGCGGATATCCATTCGAAATTGAGCTGGCCAATGATTTTCGTGATTTAGGGGAAAACTTATGTGCTGCCTGCCAGAAAAAAGAACGAGCATTTGACCGGGCGGTTTCTGCACTTAGATATGATGATGACAGCCGCAAAATGGTGATCGGATTTAAACATCACGATAAGCCGGAATTTGCAGGGTATTTTACCAAATTGATGTTACAGGCTGGAAAAGAGCTTTTTGAGAATGCTGACCTTATTATGCCAGTCCCCCTCCATAAACATAGGCAATTTTCCAGACGTTATAACCAATCAGCGCTTTTGTCCCGAAACCTGGCAAAAGCGCTTTCCCTTAAACATGACCCGAAAATACTTGTGCGCATTAAAAATACTCCTCCTCAGCAGGGTAATTTAAAAAGGCGTGCCAAAAATGTGATTGGTGCCTTTAAAGTTGTCCCGGAAAGGAAAAATGATATAAAAAACAAAAATATACTTCTGATAGATGATGTTTATACAACGGGTGCAACGACTGAAAATTGTGCAAAAGCACTTAAAAAAGCGGGCGCTCAAAAAGTTTTTGTTCTGACAGTTTACCGGGTTGTGTCCCCATATGACCCTAATTAGTGAAATTGACCATTGAAAAATTTACCCAAATCAATATATATCAGGGAACTTAAAACTGAAGGTGAAAATGAATATGGCTGATGTCGTTATTTATACCCGTCCGGGCTGCGGATACTGTACTATGGCAAAGCAACTGCTGACTGCCAAGGGAAGCCAGTTTACCGAATATAATATTTGGTCCAAAGACGAATATAAGCAGGAAATGCAAAGTCGTTCCGGTGGCGCAACGACCGTGCCTCAGGTTTTTATTAACGGTGATCATATTGGAGGCAGTGATGATCTCTATGCCCTCGACCGTGCCGGGCATCTTGATGCCTTATTAGCCCAAAATCCGTCCTGATGGATCGGTGGCGGAAATTATGTTAGCTTGAAGGATGACTTCCTTAAACAGATTTTTTAAAGTCGGCCTTGTTCAAATGACATCTGAAGATGTTATTGAGGAAAATATTGCCGTTGCAGATAAATATATTCGTCAGGCGGCGGCAAAGGGGGCTGAATTTGTGCTCACTCCTGAAATGACAACGCTCCTTGACTTTGGCACAAAACAGGTCATGGAGAAAATATCCACCGAGGAAGAAGATACGTCATGGCGTCATTTTGCCGCTTTGGCACAAGAGCTCGGTATTTGGCTGCTGATTGGTTCTATAGCCATTCGAAATGGTGATAAAGCTGCGAACAGAAGTTTTCTTTTTTCACCTGCCGGAGACAAGATAGCCACTTACGATAAAATACATATGTTTGATGTAGATTTGCCGGGTGAAAAAGCCTATAGGGAATCAAATTCGTATCAGGCGGGCGATATTGCGGTACTTGCCAGCATGCCCTGGGGAAAAGTTGGCTTGTCAATTTGTTATGATCTTCGTTTTCCCTATCTTTACAGGGCTCTTGCAAAGGCGGGCGCCACGATGTTGACGGTTCCGTCTGCTTTTACCTATCAAACAGGTAAAGCACACTGGCATACGCTCCTCAAAGCACGGGCTATAGAAAATGGTGCTTTTGTCTTTGCGCCGGCACAGGTCGGAAATCATCGAAACGGAAGACATACATATGGTCATTCCCTGATCGTTGACCCTTGGGGCAATATTCTCGCCGATGGTGGCGATAAACCAGGGGTGATAGTTGCAGAAATTGATATGGCAAAAGTGAGCGAAGCAAGAAATAAAATTGCGGCTTTGACCCACGATAAAAATATTGCTATACAGGAAGTTAGATAGATAGTTGTCTTGAAAAGTAAAGTTGTCCATATGGTTAACGCCTTCGTTAAGTGGTTGAAAATATTATGATTTTATTTGATATTAAATGTAGTGACGGCCATGTTTTTGAAGCGTGGTTTCAAAATAACGACGCTTATCAGACGCAGGTTGACAGCGGTTTAGTTGAATGCCCGCTGTGCGGAAGTACAAAAATATCAAAATCATTAATGGCCCCCAATATTTCAGCAGGCAGCGAGAAAAATCAGGACAGAGGTCACTATTCAAATGATCAGGATGATCACAGAGTGATGGTTAGCGCACATTCCGATCCGACAAACCAGGTCAGTTCGGAAGATGTGAAGCGTGCTCTTGAGCATATGCATAACACAATGGCCAAGTTTCGCCGCCAGATTGAAAAGTCGTGCGAATATGTTGGCACCAACTTTGCCGAAGAAGCCCGCAAAATTCACTATGGTGAAGGTGAAAAGCGGGGCATTTACGGTGAGACAACTATTCGGGAAACCGAAGAGCTGATTGAAGAAGGTATCGACATCATGCCTGTACCGGGGTCCGGCAAGCTCGATAGCTGATTTTCATGAATAAAGAAATGTCTAATAAAATCCACCTGCTCGGGGTTATTCTGGCAGGGGGGCAGTCACGTCGTTTGGGTGGCAATGACAAATTCCTTATAACGTTGGGGAAAAGAAGAATAATTGATCATATTGTTGACCGACTGGGACCACAGGTTGATAAGATAATTTTAAATGCCAACCGGCTGGATTTAGACATTAGATTAGAAGTTGTGCCGGATATTCTGGATTATGGGGGCCAGGCTGGCCCAATGATTGGGCTTTTTTCGGCATTAAAATATGCCAAAAGTCACTCTTACAAGAAAATAGTCACAGTATCCGCTGATGCACCGTTTATTCCGGACAACTTTGTTGAAAGGCTGATGCGCCACTCTTCAAATTCTGTCGTGGTTGCAAAATCAAACGGGCACGTTCATTCGACCCATGCAGTTTGGGACGTCTCATTATTAAATGATCTTGATAAAGCTTTAAAAATGGGCGAACGAAAAATGATGTCATGGATCAAATCACAAAAAGCTGTGGAAATCGAATGGTCAATTGACCCGGACCCTTTTTTTAATATCAATACAGCAGAAGATCTGGAAAATGCAAAAAAGTTGGCTGAACGGTTCAAGTTTTTATAAATTCATTAATTATAATATGCGATTTTCGCTGTCAGTAACGACATTCAAACCCTGTTTCCGGGCAAATGCAATTATTGAAATGCCTGCCTGATCGGCAAGATCAACGGCAAGGCCGGTGGTGGCGGATACTGCAGCAATGATCGGAATGCCTGCAATGGCGCATTTCTGTACCATTTCAAAACTGCATCGGCTGGTAATCATGGCAAAGCCGCTACCCGGATCAATTTCTTCCAGCATCAGATGACCGATCAACTTATCAAGGGCATTATGACGTCCGACATCCTCACGTACGGCGATAATTTTTCCCGAATGGTCAACAAATGCGGCTGCATGCAATGCCCCGGTTTCTTTGTTTAAATGCTGATGGGCTTTTATGTTCTTCATTGCGTTATGAATCAGTGCAGCCGCAACTTTTAAATCCGAGCCAACTTTTTCCAACGGCTTAAAGGCCTGATCAAGTTTTTCAACACCACAAAGGCCGCATCCTGTCCGCCCCGAAAGGGTTCGGTTATATTTTTCAAGTTTGTGAAAAGAACGGGCATTAATCTCTATAGCGGCAACTTTACCTTTTGGGGCTTCTTTAATCTGGGCGTAGATTATATCTTTTTTTCCGGAAATGATGCCTTCTGTAAGGCTGAAACCATAGGAAAAATCAATCAGATCAGTGGGTGATGCCATCATGACGGCAAAAGTTACACAGTTATATTCTAGTACGACGGGCACTTCATTTGTAATCTGGCGAATTTCAGTTTTTTCGCCTTCCGGGCTCCAGATTCGCATGGTTTGGTTTTCAGGACGCTTATCCATTGTTTGATTTTACTGCGAGGGCAACATAATTTACTGAAAAATCATGTGGATCAAGCATCCAGGAAGCGTTAAGCGGATTATACACCATTCCGTTAATTGTGGTAATACTGAAGCAGCATTTTGAAGCATGGTCACATAATTCAGAAGGTTTCAAAAATTTGTGCCAGTCATGGGTACCTTTCGGCAGCCAGCGCAATATATATTCTGCCCCGATAATGGCCATGGCCCATGATTTTACAGTTCTGTTCAGGGTGGATAAGGTCATACACCCATTATCTTTTAGAAGTTGATGACAGGCCTCAAGAAATGATTTGATATCTGCAACATGCTCAATCACTTCCATATTTAGGATAACATCAAATTTTTCCCCCTGCTCTGCCAGTTCTTCAGCGGTGGTATGTCTGTAATCTATATCAAGATCCATTTGTTCCGCATGAAGCTTTGCTGTTTTGATATTTTTTTCGGCGGCATCCGCGCCGACCATCGAAGCGCCAAGTCGGGTCATGGGTTCACAAAGCAGCCCTCCTCCACAGCCGATATCAAGAATCCTTAAACCCTTAAGGGGCATTTCAGACTGTGGATCACGCCCAAAATGGTCACAAATCTGATTCCTGATAAATTCGATTCGAGTCGGATTTAATTGATGCAGAGGCTTGAAAGGACCTTTCGGGTCCCACCAGGTTGCCGCCATTGATGAAAAATGTGCTATTTCATCCGGATTGACGGATTTGGCCTGAGCAGTTGTATTTTCGGCATTCATGGCAATCTCAAAGAAAAAAAAGGCAATTATTATCTAATATATACAAGTCGGCACTTGCTTCAAGCACCGATAAGGATATATGTATTGCGCGAAACAAATAAAATGGAAACAAAAAACTGCCCATATTATTAAATATGTGCATCTGAATAGAAGTCTGTTATGGCACGAATTGTTATGAAATTTGGCGGGACATCTGTTGCCGATATTGATCGGATCAGAAATGTTGCCCAACGTGTAAAAAAAGAAGTGGACCTTGGTAATCAGGTTTCTGTCTTTGTATCTGCTATGGCAGGGACAACAGACAAGCTCATTGGCTGGGTAGAGGAGATTTCTCCACTGCATGATGCCCGTGAGTATGATACTGTTGTTTCAGCAGGAGAGCAGATCACCGCCGGTCTGCTGGCATTGGCCTTACAGAATATTGGCATACCGGCCCGATCCTGGCTTGGCTGGCAAATTCCGTTTCGGACAAATCAGGTTCATAGTGCCGCCCGGGTTGAGGAAATTGGCACGGATGCCATAAACGAACGTATGAATGAAGGTGTCGTATGCGTAATCGCGGGGTTTCAGGGAATTTCTGATGATAACAGAATAACCACGCTTGGCCGTGGCGGTTCTGATACCTCGGCCGTGGCGTTGGCAGCGGCAATTGGAGCTGACCGGTGTGATATTTATACTGATGTGGAAGGGGTTTATACGACAGACCCCAGAATTGTACCGAAGGCCCGTAAACTGGATAAAATTACCTATGAAGAAATGCTGGAAATGGCTTCTTTAGGGGCGAAGGTACTGCAAACACGTTCAGTTGCCATGGCAATGAATCACAGGGTTCGTGTACAGGTGCTTTCAAGTTTTACAGATAAACCTGGAACAATGGTCGTTGATGAGGATGAAATTGTGGAAAAACAAGTTGTAAGTGGTATTGCATATGCCAAAAATGAAGCCCAGGTCACCCTGGTCGGTGTTAAAAACAAGCCGGGTATTGCCAGTGACATTTTCACGCTCTTGGCAGACGGGAATATTAACGTCGATATGATCATCCAGAATGAAACAGAAGACGGTAAAAAAACAGACCTGACATTTACAGTGACACAGACTGACCTGGAAAAAGCGGAAGAAATGTTAAACAGGGCTGATAATATTGAATTTGATAACCTGATTACAGACGTGAATGTTGCCAAAATTTCTGTTATTGGTGTTGGAATGCGTTCGCATGCCGGAGTAGCAGCAACCATGTTTAAAGCACTTGCCGACAAAGGGATCAATATTCAGGTGATTTCGACTTCAGAAATTAAAATCAGCGTTCTGATAGAAGCGGAATATACGGAACTTGCGGTTCGGGCTCTTCATACAGCATATGGTCTGGACGGCGAATAAAATAATAATAATAATACAAAATAAAGTTTGGGTGAAAATATGACCACAGCAGGCCGTAAGAAACTGGATCAATTATGGAAAAAAGGAACGGACTTTCTGGGAACAGAATACGCAATCCTTGGTGGCGCTATGAGTTGGCTATCAGAAAGCAATCTTGTAAGTGCCCTTTCCAATGCAGGCGGATTTGGCGTGATCGCCTGTGGAAGCATGACACCGGACCTGTTGTCAAAGGTTATTGAAGAAACCCATGCAAAGACAAAAAAACCTTTTGGTGTTAATCTTATCACCATGCATCCTGATATTGATGCATTAATTGATGTGACGTTGGCACGGAATGTAAAATTTATTGTTCTAGCAGGGGGGATTCCTTCCGGTGATTCCATAAAGAGAATTAAAGAAGGTGGCGCAAAAGTAATTTGTTTCTCGCCAGCCCTCATATTGGCAAAAAAGCTTGTAAGAAGTGGTGTTGATGCCTTGATCGTCGAAGGGTCGGAAGCAGGCGGCCATATAGGCCCGGTTTCAACTTCGGTATTGGCGCAGGAAATTTTGCCTCATATTACGGAAGTTCCGGTTTTCGTTGCGGGCGGTATTGGCCGTGGCGAGGTCCTTGCATCCTATCTGCAGATGGGTGCAGCGGGCTGCCAATTGGGAACAATGTTTGTTTGCGCCGAAGAAAGCATTGCCCATGACAATTTCAAAAAAATGTTTATCCGGGCAAATGCACGTGATGCGGTAACATCCATACAGATTGATAAAAGATTTCCGGTAATTCCTGTTCGCGCTCTAAAAAATGAGGCGTCGGAGGAATTTATGGATGTGCAACGCGAAGTCATTAATAAATATCAGACAGGGAAGTTGGAAATGGAAGCTGCCCAGCTTGAAATTGAACATTACTGGGCCGGTGCACTGCGCCGTGCAGTAATAGACGGGGATGTTGACAGGGGATCGGTTATGGCGGGACAAAGCGTTGGAATGGTTAAAAAAATCCAGCCCGTTTCCGAAATTATTGCGAATCTGATAGAACAGGCCGAAAAACAACTGGCTTAATTTTCTTAAGCCAATCAGGGAGGGTAAATTGACCCCCATAAATAACGCACCTCGTCGTATGATGAGGCAGTTACACGAGATTATGGCGAGTGAGGACGATGCTGAAGTCCGGCTCAATAAAGTGGTGCACCTAGTTGCCAGCAACATGGTTGCCGAGGTCTGCTCTGCTTATTTTATCCGCGGTGATATGCTTGAACTTTTTGCGACCGAAGGTTTAAAATCAGAAGCCGTTCATAACACGCGTTTAAGGGTTGGGGAAGGACTGGTTGGTCTTGTTGCCTCTACGCGGTCCTCACTTAACCTCAGCAATGCGCAGGATCACCCCAAATTTGTTTATCGCCCGGAAACAGGGGAAGAAATATATAAATCCATGATGGCCGTTCCTATTCTTCGAAGCGGTAAATCAGTTGGCGTTCTGGTTGTACAAAATCAGGCAAGTCGTCATTATTCAGAAGAAGAAGAAGAAGCATTGCAAACGGTTGCAATGGTTCTTGCGGAGCTGGTTGTAAGCGGCGACCTTATAACATCTCATGATCAGAATGACGGAAATGGTGATCGTTCAAGTACAACCCGGTTTAAAGGTATGGTATTTGCCGAAGGTCTGGCTGAAGGCGTTGTCGTCATGCATGAGCCCAGGGTCGAAATCACCCAGCATCTATCTGAAGATTACGAAGGTCAACTGAAGCGTCTTGATAAAGGGTTTGAAAATCTGCTGGCGCAAATTGATGAAATAATGTCGGCAGAAGATATTCTTCATCACGGTGAACACCGGGAAATTCTTGATGTCTATAAATTATTTGCCAGAGATAAGGGATGGCGGCAAAAAATTGAAGATGCCATCGAAAGCGGACTGACTGCGGAAGCGGCGGTTGAGAAAATTCAGGTTGAAAATCGTACCAAAATGATGAAAACCGAAGATCCTTATCTGAGGGAGAGGTTGAGCGATCTCGATGATCTGGCCAACAGACTTATTCGTCACCTTATGGGTAAAGCGGGGACAGCAGCCTCAAAAGGACTTCCGGAAAATGCCGTAGTCGTCGCTCGCAATATGGGACCCGCCGAACTGCTGGATTATGACCGTGATAAGCTTAAAGCCGTGATTTTACAGGAAGGGACCCCTACGTCTCACGTGGCAATTGTTGCGCGGGCCCTCGGCATTCCCATGCTAGGTCAGATTGAAGAAAATCTGCTTGATATTGATGAAGGTGTCCAGATTATTGTTCACGGTCTTGACGGCGAAATATTTATTTCACCTCCTCCGGATATCCTGGAAAGTTATCGGGATGCCATTGGCGCCAGGGCGAAATTGCTTGCCCGTTACGATGATATGCGGGACATGCCAACTGTTACCAAAGACGGCGTTGAAATTGAGCTGGTCGTTAATGGTGGTCTGACAATGGATATTGAAGGGATGCACAGAACAGGCGCTCGGGGTGTTGGCCTGTTCCGAACAGAATTTCAGTTTATGATCAGTAAAACCTTACCGAGAATTGGTCCACAGGCAGAATTTTATAAATCCATCATCGATGCGGCAAATGGTAAACCAGTTACCTTTAGAACACTTGATATTGGTGGCGATAAGGAAGTTTCATTTTTGAAACGTGATGACGAAGAGAATCCGGCCCTTGGCTGGCGTGCTATCAGAATTGCCCTTGATCGTCCGGCTCTTCTAAGATATCAGCTGAGGGCTCTGATTACAGCAGCGGCAGGAACGACATTAAATGTAATGTTCCCGATGATAACCAATGTGGATGAATTCCGTCTGGCAAAATCAATTCTTGAGAAGGAACTGGCTCGTCACAGATTGAATAAAAGAGCAATGCCTAAAGAAATCAATGTTGGGACCATGCTGGAAGTACCCAGTCTTGTCTGGCAGTTGGACAGTTTGCTTCCTCTGGTCGATTTTGTATCAATTGGCAGCAATGATCTGATGCAATTCTTTTATGCGTGCGACAGGGATAATCCTAAACTCAGCAATCGTTATGATCCTTTATCCCCCCCATCCCTGCATATGCTTAAGTATATTGTTAAGAAATGTAATGAAGCCAAAGTTCCTCTTACTCTTTGTGGTGAAATAGGTGGCAAATCGGTCAGTGCTCTTGCTTTGATTGCTATCGGGTTTCGGCGGCTGTCTATAGCCCCGGCCGCAATCGGACCAGTAAAAATGATGATCCGCAGCCTAAATCTTGCAGAAATTGAACAATATATAAATGAATTGCTGAGTCGTTCCACCAGCAGTATTCGTCCTGATCTGGAGGCCTATGCCAGAGATCATGACGTAAAAATTTAGTGATTCGATACCAAATTCCCCTATAATTACCGTTAGTTGCAGTTTTTTGTTGACTCATTGCATTAATTTAAGGTTGACTTTGTTTAACTTAAGGAAAAATGCGTAGTTTGTTTTTTGGTTAATTTTAAAAAACGTATTTCTTTTAACGAAATCATAATCTTATTGAAGTTAAATGGGTGCGTGGGAAAATTACGTTAACCATACTGTTAAGTGAAAGGGGCATTTAATAGGAAAGACAGAAACGAACTGGCACGGCTCGCCGGACTTAGTTTGGTTAAATAAAAAAAAATAGAAATAAAAGAACGTGGGCGTCTTTATAAAGCTGGGAACAGAAAAGTGAACTCAATTTGCACAGAAATTAAACCGGATCAAACACTGGAAAGTGTTGGAACAATTTTAAAACATGCACGGCAAAATCATAAGATTAGAGACTTAAATATAATTGCCGAAGAATTATGCATTAAACCATATTTGCTGGAAGCTTTGGAGCAGGATAATTTTGACTCCTTCCCTTCAGCCTGTTACGCAACGGGTTTTTTAAAGAATTATTCAAAATATCTTGGCCTTGACACGAAAGACGTTGTTACTCGTTATGAAGCGGAATATGCCGGTTCTAAGGAATGTGTTGTTTTGGCATTTCCTGAGGCAGAAAAGCATAAAATATTTCCCCTTAAAGGAATTGCAAGCATAGCGGCGGTTTGTATTGTTGTTTTGGTTGGTGTCTTTATAAATATTGACAGCAATAATGGAGCAGACGAGAACACTGTTGAAAAGGTCAATGCAATAGTACCGGCTAAAATTCAATCCGGTACGGTTAATGTTTCGGATAAAAAAGGTTTGGAAAATGAACCCATTAGTGTGGCTAAGCCTGTAAGTGCTCCTGCCAATGCTGACGAGGTTCGTTTAAAAGCAAATCAGGACGTCTGGGTAAGATTGTCTGATAAAGACGGTACAGTGCTTATTGAAAAAATTCTTCCAAGAGGAGAGGATTTAATTGCTTCACAACAGCAGGGGCTAAGCCTGATGACCAATAATGCTGCGGGCCTATCAGTTTACGTTGACGGAGAGGCAAAAAAAGCCCTCGGCGACGAAGGTGAAATAATTGAGAATATAGCGCTTGAGCAGGAAAAATTGCTTGAGCTTTCTATGCTCCACTAAAAATTCTAAACAAACTGATTTTCAAATGTGTTACTCCTTGTTATTAAGGGGGTGCTGTTTTGCGTCGATTCTAACTGAAGATGCATGAGATAAAATTTTAACAGGGTTTCTAAAATGAGCATTCGTCCATATCGCGATATAATCCGCCGCAAATGTCGCCAGATTATGGTTGGTAATATTCCTGTTGGTGGTGATGCACCAATTAGTGTTCAGTCAATGACCAATACTTTGACGACGGACATTAAGGCTACTATTGAACAAATTCAGGATCTTGAAAATGCGGGAGCCGATATTGTTCGCGTTTCCTGCCCGGATGAAGCATCAACAAAAGCGTTGAAAGAAATTATTAAAAATGTTTCGGCGCCCATCATTGCCGATATTCATTTTCATTTTAAACGAGGTATTGAGGCTGCTGAAGCCGGGGCGGCGTGTTTAAGAATTAATCCCGGGAATATTGGAAGTTCCGATCGGGTTAGAGAGGTCGTTGCCGCCGCGCGTGATCACGGATGCTCGATGAGAATTGGTGTAAATGCAGGATCACTTGAAAAACATCTGTTAGAGAAATACGGGGAACCTTGCCCGGCTGCTATGGTTGAAAGTGCTTTAGAGCATGCCCGAATCCTGGAAGATAATAATTTCCATGAATTTAAAATCAGTGTCAAAGCATCAGATGTCTTTTTGGCTGTTGCCGCTTATCAGGGATTGGCGGATGCCTGTGATTATCCGCTGCATGTCGGTATAACGGAAGCGGGCGGTCTGCGGGCTGGTACTGTAAAGTCGTCTATTGGCATGGGGATGCTGCTCTGGTCCGGCATTGGTGATACTATCCGTGTATCCCTGTCAGCTGATCCGGTTGAGGAAATTAAAGTTGGCTTTGACATTCTTAAAAGTCTTGACCTTCGCCACCGTGGGGTTCGAATTATTTCCTGCCCGTCCTGCGCCCGACAGGCATACCCTGTCATCAAAACGGTTGAAGAGCTTGAAAAAAGGCTTGGGCATATTTCTACTCCGCTTTCACTAAGCATAATTGGATGCGTGGTCAACGGCCCGGGAGAGGCTCGGGAAACTGATATCGGACTGACTGGTGGTGGAAATGGAAATCATATGGTTTATTTAAATGGGGTCACCGACCATAAGATTGACGATGATGGAATAATTGATCATATTGTTGAGCTGGTAGAGGCAAAAGCAGCCGAACTGGAAAAAGAAAATAGCCAACATAAAATTTAGCGTTTTTTGGGAGATATAAAGTGGCGCGGCTTCAACCGGTACGCGGAACTCACGATGTTTTAGGCGATAAAGCCATACGGTTTCGTACAATTTATGAAAAATTCAAATCGGTGGCGGAACGCTACAGTCATCAGGAAATTGATACACCGATTTTTGAGTTTACGGAAACATTTAAGAGAACTTTGGGGGACACATCCGATGTCGTAACCAAAGAAATGTACACATTTGAAGACCGTGGCGGGGAGCAGGTGACGTTGCGCCCTGAATATACTGCCGGGATCGCGCGTGCCTTTATGTCTAATGGGCTTCAGCAATCAGCCCCGTGTAAATTTTACAGTTTTGGGCCGATGTTTCGTTATGAACGTCCGCAAAAAGGCCGTATGCGCCAGTTCCATCAGATGGATGTTGAGATTCTCGGTGTGCCGGAACCACAGGCAGATATTGAAGTAATTGCGCTCGGGTCTGACCTTTTGGATGAGCTGGGGATTGGCAAGCATATTACACTTGAACTGAACAGTCTGGGAGATCCTGAAAGCCGGTCCCTTTACCGTGATGCTCTTGTCAGTTATTTTACGGGCTTTAAATCTGCGTTAAGCGAAGACAGTCTGCAAAGACTGGACAAAAATCCATTACGCATTCTTGACAGTAAGGATGAAGGGGACCGCGCACTGATTGAAAATGCTCCACGGATTTTTGAATTTTATAATGATGCCACCAGAAACTTTTTTAATGCAGTAAAAGGTGGTCTGGAAGCGCTTTCTATCAAATATGTCATTAATGATCGGTTGGTTCGGGGGCTTGACTATTATTGTCATACCGCGTTTGAATTTACCACGGATCAGCTTGGGGCACAGGGCACGGTTATGGCGGGTGGACGTTATGACGGATTGATGGAAATGATGGGTGGGCCGCCAACGGCTGGTATTGGCTGGGCGGCCGGTATGG
>Ga0116152_10002031_pt1 | contig 16484 bp, 18 predicted proteins | sample AD_UKC119_MetaG_FD_89894 | JGI IMG/M metagenome (GOLD analysis project Ga0116152, IMG submission 89894) | Active sludge microbial communities of municipal wastewater-treating anaerobic digesters from Hong Kong - AD_UKC119_MetaG | ecosystem: Engineered > Bioreactor > Anaerobic > Digestate... | reverse complement strand
TCTGCCATTAGTGAACACACTCATTCTGCTTCTGTCAGGGTGTACTGTAACCTGGGCCCACCATTCGCTTATCGAAGGTGACCGTGCAATGTTTAAACAAATGCTCCTATTTACAGTTCTGCTGGGCATGAGCTTTACAGGCATTCAGGCATACGAGTACCATCATGCAACATTCGGATTTGCTGATGGCATCTATAGCTCAACATTCTATATGGCAACAGGGTTTCATGGGTTCCATGTTCTGATTGGAACTATATTCCTTCTTGTGAATCTGTTCCGTGGAATGGCCGGGCACTTTACGCCGAAACACCATTTCGGATTTGAGGCTGCGGCCTGGTACTGGCATTTCGTTGACGTTGTCTGGCTTGTATTGTTCTTCTGCATTTATGTGGGAATTACAGGTTAGAAAAATTGTCTGATATCAAAAAAACAGACACATCAGCCTCGCCTATAAAAGCGGGGCTGATGTGTCGTTGTCCCCGGTGTGGCAAAGGTAAATTATATAAGGGGTTTCTTGATTTCGCCGATAAATGTTCAGAATGTGAACTGGACTATTCGGACTTTGAAAAAGGCGACGGACCTGCCGTCTTCATTATTCTGATTATGGGTTTTATTGTCGTCGGTTTTGCCCTGGTTGTTGAAGTTAGATTTCATCCGCCGCTTTGGGTTCATGCGGTTCTCTGGACCCCGCTTATTCTTGGCGGGTCTATTGCAATGCTCAGACCAATGAAAGGTCTTATAATCGCCATGCAATATATATATAAAGCACGTGAAGGTAAATTGGACCAATAATAAATGTTTCCCTATTCATTCAAGCCCAGACTTTGGCCAACTCTGATCTCGATCATTTTGCTGGCTTGTCTGTTATGGCTAGGAAACTGGCAGGTAGAGAGGCTTGAATGGAAACTCGGTTTAATAAAACAGATTGAAAACAGGGCCTATGCAGAGCCCGTTACGCTTCCCGCCACATTAAGCAATCCTGAAGATATGGAATATTTGTCGGTGAAGGTTACCGGTAAATTCAGCAATGATCAGGAAATGACATTATATAGTGTCGGCCCGAATGGCGAGGCGGGTTATGATCTTTATACACCGTTTGCTGATCAATCCGGGAAAATAATCATTATAAACAGAGGTTGGGTCCCGGAACGGATGAAGAATCAGCAAAGTCGACCTGAAACCCTTGAATCGGATATTGTTACTGTTGCTGGATTGTTAAGAGCACCGGTAAAGAAGCTTTGGTACGGTCCAGAAAATGATCCGGACAATAATAATTGGTATTACGGGAATTTGAATGCCATGATATCGGCACAAAATCTGACAAATGTATTTCCCATGTTTTTATATGCTGTAAGTATGGGAAATAACGATGGTTTTCCAATTGCGGGTCGAACAGAACTTAATATCGTCAACAACCATCTTGATTATGCCTTGACCTGGTATGGACTGGCTATTGTACTTGTGATCATTTATTTGATCGCACATTTGAAAAAGAAAGAAAAGTAACTGTTGCAAGTGGCAGACATTTCGCTAATGTGTGCAACGCAAATTTAATGTCTAAGGGACAGTGAAGTGAAATACAAAAGCACACGTGGCAAAGCGCCGGATTTAAATTTTGAAGACGTGCTGCTATCGGGTCTTGCCCGGGATGGCGGATTATATCTTCCGGAAAGCTGGCCGCAGATTTCTGAAGCTGAAATCAGGGCTATGCGTGGAAAAAGTTATCAGGAAATAGCTTTTCAGGTAATGTCGCCATATGTTTGTCCGGAAATTCCCGAAGCGGATTTTAAAGGCCTGATCGAAAAAGCTTATTCCACCTTTCGTCATGAAGCCGTTGTCCCGCTGTCCCAACTGGATAGTAATGAATGGATGCTTGAACTATATCATGGTCCCACCCTGGCCTTTAAGGATGTTGCCTTACAGCTCCTTGGTCATTTGTTTGATTATGTTCTGACCAAGCGCAGTGAGAAAATTACCATTGTTGGCGCAACTTCAGGCGATACTGGCTCTGCTGCCATTGACTGCGTGCAGGGACGGGCATGTGCGGATATTTTTATGCTCCACCCGCATGGGCGGGTATCGGATGTTCAGCGTCGGCAGATGACCACTGTCCTTAAAAATAATGTTCATAATATTGCCATTGAAGGTGATTTTGATAATTGTCAGGCTCTGGTCAAGGCATTGTTTAATGATCTTGAATTCAGGGATAAAATCAGACTGTCCGCTGTAAACAGTATCAACTGGGCACGGGTAATGGCTCAGATCGTCTATTATTTTACGGCTGCCGTGGCTTTGGGATCACCCGATAGAAAGGTTTCTTTCAGTGTGCCAACCGGAAATTTTGGTGACGTTTACGCAGGCTATATTGCTAAACAGATGGGTCTTTCTATTGATCGTCTGATAGTTGCCACCAATGTTAATGATATCCTGTCCCGAACATTATCAGGGGGCGAATATAAAGTGGGGAAGACCATACCAACCATCAGCCCAAGCATGGATATTCAGGTTTCCAGCAATTTTGAAAGACTGCTGTTCAATATTTATAATGGTAGTGGTGCTGAGGTCCGGCATTTAATGGAAAATTTAAAACAGTCTGGCTCGTTCATTATTTCATCCGAGCAGTTAGACAGAGCAAAAGAAACATTTGATGCTCTGCGTGTCGCGGAAAACGAAACAAAATCCACGATTGCGGAAGTTTATAACTCAACAGGCCAGATCATTGATCCTCATACAGCTGTTGGTATTCATGCAGCAAGGCAAATCAGACAGAATAAATCAGTGCCAATGATCAGTCTGAGTACGGCTCATCCGGCTAAATTCCCGGAGGCTGTTGAGGATGTCACGGGCATTCATCCGGCGCTACCGGCTCACATGGCGGATTTGTTTGATAGAGAAGAAAAATTCGATATCCTTCCAAATGATCTTGGCGCTCTCAAAAAATACATACTGGACCATTTATGAGTGTTGAGGTAACGAGACTTAAAAACGGTCTGCGTGTTGTTTCTGACAGGATTGCCAATGTTGAAACAGTAACTGTTGGAGCGTGGGTTGATGTTGGCAGCCGTTTTGAGCAGGAAGAGGAAAACGGACTTTCCCATATGCTTGAACATATGGCCTTTAAGGGAACCGAAAAAAGATCCGCATATGATATTGCTGAGCAAATAGAGGATGTGGGGGGATATTTAAATGCCTACACATCCAGGGAACATACCACATATTACGCAAGACTTTTGAAAGAAGATCTGGAACTTGGTGTTGATGTGCTTGGTGATATTCTGCAACATTCCATTTTTGATGAAGGTGAACTGGAACGTGAACGCGGTGTAATCATTCAGGAAATTGGCCAGGCCGAAGACACGCCGGATGATGTGGTTTTTGACCTGATGCAGCAGGCCGCCTATCATGACCAGCCTATGGGAAGACCAATCCTTGGGACTATAGATCTGATCAACCAATTCAGTCGCAATGACCTGACCGGGTATATGGCAGATCATTATAAAAGCGAACAGATGGCTGTGGTTGCCGCCGGAAATCTTGATCATGATAAACTTGCCGCCATGGTAGAGAAATATTTTTCAGATCTTGATTTTAAAAGAACCAAAAACAAGCAAACAGCTATTTATACTGGGGGCGAGAAACGCACCGAACGTGATTTGGAGCAGGTAAATCTGCTTTTCGGATTTGATGGTATTTCTTATTCCGACCCTGATTATTTTGCATCTCAGGTCATGTCGATGGTGTTGGGAGGCGGAATGTCTTCAAGACTTTTTCAGGAAGTGCGTGAAAAGCGCGGACTGGTTTATTCCATATATTCATATATGGGATCATACGTAGATGGTGGGACCTTTGGCATCCATGCCGGAACCGGCGAGGATCAGGTCGGGGAACTCGTCCCGGTCATTGCCTCTGAGTTTCATAAGCTGGCGGAATATACAGATGAGCAGGAAGTCAATCGTGCCAAAGCTCAATTGAAAGCTGGTCTTCTTATGTCGCTAGAAAGCACGACAAGCCGTATGGAACAACTGGGCAGGCAGCAGATGATTTTTGGCCGACATGTGCCACATGATGAAATTCTGCAAAATATTGAAGTTGTAAATGCCGAAGCCGTCATGAAATGTGCCAGGAGAATTTTGTCGGGCAGTACCCTAAGTTTAGGGGCAATCGGCCCTCTTAAAAATCTTGTTGAGTTTGAAAAAATATCCGCCCTTTTTTAATTTGGTGCACCTTCATCATATTTAGGAAGTCCGTCGTCCAGATAAACATGTTTAAGAGCACGTTTAACCCAGATATGCTGTGTAATTTCAATTTTATCAGGATCTTCAAGTGCGCCGATCGGTATATCAAAACATTTTTCAGAATGTATCGACATATTGGAGCCGCAAGTGGCGCAAAATCCTCGTTTTAATCGACTGCTTGACGCATAAAGCTTCAGACTGCCTTTGGTGATTTTTACCTTATCTTTATCAAAGACCACCCAGACCATGAAACTTGATCCGGATGATTGCTGGCAGGTTTTACAATGACAATATTCCGCATAATTAGGCTTGCCGCGGGCTTCTAATTCAATTTCGCCACACATACAGCTGGCTTTATGAATTAATTCTGTCAATTTCTTTTCCAGTCCTTCGGATACATGGTCTGATAATTTGGCTCTGCTTCAATTCGCTCAAACCATTTTTTTATTGCCGGGAAGCGTGTCATATCGAAATTTCCCATATGGGCTTTATGGCTATACGCATAAAGCGCGATATCGGCGATCGACAGATGATTTCCAACAAGATAGTCGTTATTTTTCAAATGATCTTCCATAATTTGTAAGGCGGCATATCCCTTTTCATGGAGTGTGGGGATTTCAGCTCTTCGTGGTGACGTTTCCGGTAACATGGTCAGGATGAATTTTGCGACAGCAACAAAAGGTTCATGCGAATATTGTTCAAAAAACATCCATTCCATAACTTTGGCCTGCTGCCATGGATCATCCGGAAAATAGTCCGTATTTTGTGACATATAATAAAGTATGGCGTTTGATTCTGCCAGACATCTGCCGTCTTCAAACTGAAGAACGGGAATGCGTCCGTTTTTATTTATATTTGTCAAAAAATCCTTGGTACGGGTCTCTCCGTTGACCACATCATATTGAATATTTTTGAAATCAGTTTCCAGTAATGAAAGCAAAAGGCGTATTTTATAAGCATTCCCGGATTCGGTATTATCATGAAGTATCAGCATAGTTTATAGATCCAATAAGGGTTCACCGACATGAGTGAAAATTTTTTTCATAACAGTTGGCAGGGCATATTTTTCAGTTTCATTGACAGCACACCATTCACCTTCCTGAAGATTAATCATTTCTTCCAGATCAAGTTTTACTATTTTTAATTCTAGATGAAAATGGGTAAATGTGTGCCGAACAATGCCGGGCAGCAAATCCCAGTTTGCAATAATGGGAACTCTTGGGGGTGGAATATTGTCCCAACTGTTGCTTAAGGCCCATTCATCGGATGGAACTTCCATCATGCCGCCAAGCAACCCTTTATCTGGCCTTCGTCTGAGCCATACTTTCCCGCCATACTCAGCCCAGAAAGCATATCCTCTTCTGGTCGGGCGCTCTTTTTTATCGATACGTGCCGGCAATTCTGCCGCAGTTCCCAGTGTATGAGCAAGGCAGTCATTTTCAATGGGGCAGTTCGGGCATTTTAAATTTCGCGGGGTACAGATCGTCGCGCCAAGATCCATAAGGCTTTGTGCGTAATCTCCGGGTCTGTATCTGGGGGTTAATTTTTCGGCAAACTCTCTTATTTCCGCTCTTGAATCCGGTAAGGGAGTTGTGATGTTGAATATACGGGACATTACCCGTTCGACATTGCCGTCAATAACAGTTGCCGGAATATCGTAGGCAATAGAGCTAATCGCCGCAGCGGTATAGGTGCCTACACCGGGTAATTTTAAAAGTTCGTCATAATTTTCAGGAAAATTACCACCCAGTTCATCAACGATATAGTTTGCACATTTATGCAGGTTTCTGGCCCGTGCATAATATCCCAGTCCTGCCCAGGCGACCAGGATATCGTCAAGATCAGCTGCCGCCAGGCTCGCTATCGTCGGCCATTCGGTTGTAAATTTTTCAAAATATGGAATGACAGCAGCAACAGTGGTTTGTTGCAGCATAATTTCACTTAGCCATACATGGTAAGGGTTCGGAAAAATGCCCCCGATTTTTGCCTCGGGCGAAATTCGCCAAGGCAGAATACGTGCATTCAGATCGTACCAATCAAGCAGTGCATCAACCAGTTCTGCCTTTTTTTCATCATTATCAATAATGCTGCCCATTTTTATCCTGATCTACCGATTCTCTTAATAAACTATACAATAACGCGAGAGTGAATACAGACATGAATCAGCAAATTATATATAATAGACCGGATTAAAAGCCTTATTTTTGCCACCAATTTTCCTATCATGAATATATATAAAAGGGTATTGTGTAAATTATGTCAGAAAATGTAACAGAGAACAGAACCTTTAAAACCAAGTCAATTGCCGAACTTGCCGGAGCCATTAACAACACGACATTCCAGCGGTTTGGTTTTGTAAAAAGCGATATACTCATTCATTGGAAAGAAATTGTAGGAGCTGTTCTGGCAAAATCAAGTCTGCCTGAGCGTCTTATTATGCCCAAAAATAATGATTATGACGGTATTCGAGCGGGTACACTTCATATTCGGGTAGAGGGAAGTTTTGCTCCAGAAATGCAACATCTTGAACCTCTGGTCATTGACCGGATAAATTCTTATTATGGTTATAAAGCTATTGAAAAACTTGTCTTTCACCATGGTATGATCAATCCGGTTCCAAAGACAAAGAATTATCAAAAACCGATTCTTAACGATTCTCAAAAAAGTGAACTTGAATCTCTGCTTAAAAATATAAAAGATGACAAATTAAGAAAAAGTCTATTTACAGTTGGGGCGGAGTTAATCAGCAGAAGCAATAAGCAAAAACCGAAGCAAACCAAGAGATTTACAAGGCGCGGTCTGGGGAGTATGGAAACAGTTGATAAAAAAGATCGGTAAAAGCAGGGCACTTTGTTATTCTTGACTTGATTTGTAGATAATTTCATTTTTATATTAACAACAATATATTGTAGGTAGATTATGATTAAACAACTATATACGCGAAAAATTGCTGTCTTTATCGGGGCGGCGCTCTTTGGAATGCTCTTATCCATACTACCGGGCTGTGCCCAGGAAAACAACGATTCTGGAGCATCGGCTACTCCTGAGACATCTGCAGAGATGACATTTCTTGACCATGATATGGTTCTGGGAGATCCGAATGCACCGGTAGAGATGATAGAATATGCCTCACTAACCTGTGTGCATTGTGCTGAATTCCAGAAAAGAATCTTGCCTGAGATTAAAGAAAAATATGTTGATACGGGAAAGTTGAAAATTGTGATGCGCAGTTTTCTTCTGAATGCAATTGATGCTCAGGCAACACTCCTGACCCGTTGTGTTCCGGAAAAGCGATATTTCAAATTCATGGAAGCACTGTTTACATTACAGGATCAATGGTACGATATTCCGGAATATCAAAGACTGACCAGTCAACATGATACACAAACGGCAAACCGGATGTTCGTTGAACATACTATGGGGGAAGTTGAAAAAATGGCACGTCAGATCGGCTTGAATAAAAGTAAAATTGACGCCTGCCTGACGGATCAGAAAATTGCAGATTATGTATTTTCAGTACACAGAGGCGGTATTGAGCAATATAAGGTAAATGCAACTCCAACAATTATCGTCAATGGCAATAAAGTAAATCTTGATCTGGCATCTGTTGAAAATGCTATCGAGGCGGCACTGAAATAAGTTTCGGCAGCAAAAATATAGGAAGGGAATATTTTGCATTTTACACGACTAAGATTATCCGGGTTTAAATCATTCGTTGATCCGACGGAACTGGTTATTGAACCTGGATTAACGGGTGTAGTAGGCCCGAATGGTTGTGGAAAATCAAACCTTCTTGAAGCCCTGCGCTGGGTGATGGGGGAAAATTCCGCAAAAAGCATGCGTGGGAATGGGATGGATGACGTGATTTTTGCAGGCACCTCAACCCGTCCCGCCCGTAACCTTGCGGAAGTTACCCTCAGCCTTGATAATCAGGACCGAACAGCGCCATCTGCTTTTAACGATGAAATTGATCTTGAAATTTCAAGGAGGATTGAGCGGGATAGCGGCTCCGCCTACCGGGTGAATGGCAAGGAGATCCGCGGCAAAGATGTTAAGCTTATGTTCGCGGATGCCTCAACGGGTGCCCATTCGCCTTCTTTGGTAAGTCAGGGACGGATTGGTTCTTTGATAAGTGCCAAGCCAAAGGAAAGAAGGGCCATCCTCGAAGAAGCCGCCGGGATCAGCGGGCTTCATTCGCGTCGTAATGAAGCTGAAAGCAAGCTTAAAAGTGCGGATAAAAACCTGGAACGGTTGGGCGATGTGGAAATCGGTCTTCAGGAACAGATCAGAAACCTTAAAAATCAGGCTAGGCAGGCAACACGCTATAAGAATGTCGCCGGTGAAATTAGAAAACTTCAGGCACTTCTCCTGTATATCGAATGGCAGACTATAGAAAAAAATATCGGCACGACGTCACGGGATGAGAGAGAAGTATCGCTCATTGTCGCTAAAGTAACGGCTGAACTTGCAGCGTTAAGTAAAGAGCAGGCTATAATTGCATCAGGACTTCCGGAACTTAGACAGAATGAAGCCGAACTGGCGGCGAAGCTACACCGGATAACCGTAAGCCGTGACAGTCTCGATGGCGAAGAGCAGCGCGTAATAGAAACACAGGAAAAGCTGAAGGCCCTGCTTATTCAGATAGATCAGGACGAAGAACGGGAAAAGGACGTTATAAAGGATTCTTTATCCACTATGGAGCGCCTTGAGGTTGAGAAGAAATTTCTTGAGGATGAAATTGCTGGTGCTAAAGGTAATATTGAACAACTTGCAAAAAATTTACAGGAAAAACAGTCTGATACGTTGGACGCTGAACTGGCACTGGAAGAATTGACGGGCAGACTGGCGGAAAGAAATGCTGACCGTATCAATTTTACCCGTGAGATTGAAGAGCGCAGGGGGCAAATTCAAAATCTTGAAGACCAGAAAGTCACAGTTGAGGAAAGACTTTCCACACTTGAGAATAATAATCTGTTTACCCAGACTTTAAGTGGTGCCGAGAAAAAGCTGAAAGCGGCCGAGCAACAGATAACAAAAATGCGCCTGGCCTTTAATGAGGCAGAAGACAAAAGGCAATCAATTCAGCAAATGGAGCAGGAGGCAAGAAATCTGCTACAAATGTGTGAAAGCAAACTGGCCAGAGTAAAAGCAGAGAAAGAAGCCCTTGAAGAAGTGTTAAGTGCCGATTTTGACGGCAAAGGCATCCCCCTTCTTGAAAAGCTGTCTGTTAAAAAAGGCTATGAAACTGCCCTTGGTGCTGCCCTAAATAGTGATCTGGATGCAAGTGATGATCCACAGTATTCTGTGCACTGGCGCGAATTGCCGCCCTTGGGAGAAAATAATAAATTCCCGCAAGGGGTGGAAACGCTTGATCAGTTCGTTAAGGCACCATCGATTTTAAAAAGACGTCTTTGCCAGATAGGTGTTGTGGACAGTGAAGAAAAAGCCCTTGAAATTTTAAAGGATTTAAAAGCGGGACAACGTCTTGTAACGCTTGGCGGTGGTCTCTGGCGATGGGATGGGCTTTGTGTTTCACCTGATGCACCATCGGGAGCTGCGATAAGGCTTGCCCAGAAAAACAGACTTGAAAATCTCAAAAACGAATATTCGGAAAAAGAAAAAGAAGTATTAAAGGCATCAGAAAAGCACAGTAAATTTAGTGAAGAACTTTCATCAATAAAAGACATAAGCAGAGCGGCGCGTGACGAATGGCGCAAAGCGGATGAGGAAGCGATAAATGCCCGTCGGGAAATGACAGAGGCAGAGAAACTGGCTGCCCGGCATCAGTCGGAAGAAACAGCGCTAAAGGATCGTCAGGCTCACATTGTGCAGGATCTGAAAGATCAGAATATTCGTTATAAGGCGGCAATAGAAAATCTCGAAAAACTGCCGGAGATGGTCGAGCTTGAAGAACTGATCGCCCAAAACAGGGAAAATGTGGAAGCGCGTCGTAGAGAATTTTCAGAAGCCAGAATCGCCCATGACAGTCATCAAAATCAAAGCGAAATGCGCCTTAAGCGCCTTGAGCAGATAAATTCTGAATATGACAATTGGCAGGTGCGGATCAGAAACGTCAATAATCATCTTGAAAATCTCGCCATAAGAAGCGAGGAGACAAAAAAAGAGCTGAGCACACTGGAAAACAGACCCGGTGAGATTGTTGTAGAGCGGCGTAAACTGAATGTATTGATTGACGAAGCTGAAACGGAAAGAAAAGCCGCTGCGATAAAATTGGCGGAAGCGGAAAATACGCTGGCCAGCAAAGAGCGTGAAATGCGTGAGGTTCAAAGTCGTGTCAGTGAAGCGCGTGAGCGTAAAGTACGCCTTGAAACCAATCTTGAGCAGTTTATCGAACAGAAAGATCATCTGGGTCGCCGTATTCAGGAAGAGTTTGACCATGAACCGGCCGAACTTTTCGCTCTTGCAGAACTTAATGAAGGTGATGAATTGCCGGATGAAGATGAATCGCATCAGAAGCTGGAGCGACTTAAAATTGAGCGTGAACGACTTGGGGCAGTGAACCTTAGAGCTGAAATTGAACTTGAAGAAATAAATGCCCAGCTAGATGCGTCTATAAAAGAACGAGAAGAGTTGGAAGAGGCAATCAAAAGACTGAACAAAGCCATTTCAGATCTTAACCGTGAAGGCCGTGCCCGCCTGCTCAAAGCCTTTGATGAGGTGAATAATCATTTTAAAGATTTATTCACCACCTTATTTGGTGGCGGTGAAGCCTTTCTTGAGCTTACAGAATCTGATGACCCGCTCGATGCAGGACTTGAAATTATGGCCAGTCCTCCGGGCAAGAAAATGCAGAATTTGGGCCTTCTCAGCGGCGGTGAACAGGCTCTAACAGCGCTTTCGCTCATTTTTGCGGTGTTTATGACAAACCCGTCCCCGATTTGTGTGCTTGATGAGGTTGATGCACCGCTTGATGATGCCAACGTGGAACGATTCTGTGATTTGCTTGATGAAATGAGAAAAAACACCACCACCCGTTTTCTGATTGTGACGCATAATGCCATCAGCATGAGTCGTATGAACAGATTATATGGTGTGACAATGGCGGAAAGAGGGGTTTCCCAATTGGTTTCTGTTGACCTGGAAAGTGCTGAAAAAATCCGTGATCGGGTCACGGATTCTCATTTTCAGAACGCCTGAATATTTTAAAGCTTTTTACTGAAAAAAATTTGATCTTAAATACCATTTAGTTTCAATAAGTTAATTTTATGAAATCGGGTGAATAATGAGTGCTTTTTGGTGCTTGACAGCTGTGACGTCTGAAACTATGTTGCACACAATTTTACGGGTGTGGGGCAAGGTGTTTCCAAGTGTAACATCTCTCCGGAATATGCAGGAGCCTTTCATTGACTGACAATAAAAAATCGTCAGAGGAAATGAAAGCGGAACTGGATGATTTAAACGCCCGGTTAAGCGCCGCTCGCGAAGCCTCTAAACCAAAAGTGGCAAGCGGGTATAATGAAGCGACCACTTATGGCAGGGCCACAAGACTGGTTGCGGAATTGATTGCCGGAATACTGGTAGGGGTGCTTTTGGGCTGGTATTTGGACCAGTGGTTGGGTACCAAGCCGTGGCTGATGATCCTGTTGATCATAATTGGAGCCGCTGCTGGTATTTTGAATGTTATGCGTGCCGCCAAGCAAATGGTGCAAGGTGGGTCGTATAATGAAGAAGGTAAATAGAGACTAAGGATATTTAAAGTGGCAGGTCCGCTCGAACAGTTTGAAATTCATTCGAAAGTTCCGATTGAGGTCGCTGGATACGATATTTCAATCACAAACTCTGCAATAAGCCTGGCAATTGCCTTGGTTATTTTGATGGTCTTTATGCTGGGTGGCATGCGTAAAGCGGCGCTGGTACCAGGCCGTTGGCAGTCCAGTGTTGAAATGTGTTATGAATTTATCGCCAAGATGCTTGGGGACACAGCCGGCCATGAAGCCCACCAGTTTTTCCCATTTGTCTTTACGCTCTTCATGTTTATTCTGACCGCAAACCTGATGGGAATGGTGCCCTGGCTGCATCTCTTTACGGTCACCAGTCATATTGCAGTCACCTTTGCGTTGGCATTTTTTATTTTTATTGGTGTAACAATACTGGGTTTCATTAAGCATGGAATTGGCTTTTTGAAATTTTTTGTTCCCGGTGATGCACCGCTTGCCCTGTTGCCCTTGCTGGTGATTATTGAGATTGTATCTTATCTTTCCCGCCCGATCAGCCTTTCAGTGAGGTTGTTTGCAAATATGGTTGCAGGACATACCATGCTGCAGGTGTTCGGCGGATTTGTGGTAAGCCTTGCGGCAGCGGGAGGTATTTTCGCTCTTGGCTCAGTATTGCCATTTGCATTCATCGTTGCCCTAACTGGACTAGAATTACTGGTTGCCTGCTTGCAGGCATATGTATTTGCAGTACTAACCTGCATTTATCTGAACGACGCTCTTCATATGCATTAATAGATATGAGAAACGAAACTTTTAACGACTAAATGAATTTAAACTTTTCATAATTAAAGGAAAATAAAATGGAAATGGAAATCGCAACCCTCGCAGCAAATGCTGACATCCAAGCTGCTCGTTATATTGGTGCCGGTCTTGCCTGTACAGCGCTTATCGGTGCTGGTGTTGGTATTGGTGTGATCTTCGGTAACTATGTTTCTGCAGCAATCCGCAACCCATCTGCTGCCGGTCCGGTTTTCGGTCAGGCGATGCTTGGTTTCGCACTTGCTGAAGCGACTGGCCTTTTCGGTCTGGTTATCGCCTTCATTATCCTGTTCGTATAATAAGTCTGAACTTTAAAATTAGATTATTAATGAACAGGCCTGATCCGTCAGGATCAAGGAGGAACCCATGCCACAATTAGATCCAGCGGTATTTCTGCCCCAGATTTTCTGGTTAATCGTTGTTTTTGCTGCACTCTATATTTTTATTGCCCGCAATGCGGCACCAAAAATTGCAGATGTGCTTAAAAAACGTCAGGATAGAATTGCTGATGATTTAACAGCTGCGGAACAGCTTCAGGCAAAAGCTGAGGAAGCCCGCATCGCCTTTGAAAAAGCACAGGCAGATGCCCGTAATAATGCGGCATCGATTGTGCTGAGCAAGAGGGATGAGATTAAGGCTGATACCGAGGCAGCTTTGCAAAAGCTCTCTGAAGAGTTGAATGCAAAAATTGATGAAGCACAAAAACGCATTGATGAAGCAAAAAGCAAGGCTTTGAGTGACGTCCGTGACGTTGCAACCGATGTCTGTTCAGAAATTGTATCGCAAATTTCAGGATTAAATCTGGATAAAAAATCAATTGAAAAAGTTGTTAAAGCAAAAACCGATGCTGCCATGAAGGGAGACGCATGATGGAAGAACATGTAAGCTTCTTTGCCAATCCTGAAAGCTGGGTTTCAATAGCGATCACAACTTTCTTCATTCTTATCATCTGGAAAAAAATTCCGGCTGTTTTTGCCAAAATGCTTGATGACAGATCGCGGGAAATTGAAAATCAGCTAGAAAATGCAAGAAAACTTCAGGCTGATGCCGAGGCGCTTCTTTCAAAATATGAACGTGATCTGCATGATGCTGAAAAACAGGCTGTTGAGCTGATGGAAAATGCAGAAGCGGAAGTGAAGCTGATGGTTTCAGAAAGCAAAGCGCAAATGGTCGAGCTGACCAAGCGGCGCAGCGAGTTGGCCGAGCAGAAAATTGCTTTGGCTGAAGCCGCCGCTCTAAAAGAGATCAGATCGTTAACCGTTAACATTGCGACCGAAGCGGCCCGTGACCTGATTGGCGAAAACATGAAAAAAGCCGATCATGATAATCTGATCAAATCCGGCACGGATAAACTGGATGCTAAATTCCATTAATCTTTGGTGATAAAAAGTTTTAAAGCCCTGTCATTTTTGACGGGGCTTTTTATTTTTTAAGGCTGTAAATGGAATTTTCTGTCGGCGGACTGTCACTGCTGACTTTTCCCAATTCAACCAATCGGATCAAATGGGCAAATATCGTCCTTGATGCCGCCAGATATAGGCTCTTATCAATCGCCGGGTAGATCATCCTTACAATTTGATCCATTGATTTGTCGCCCTGTTCAAGAAAACGGCAAATTTCATTATCCCGTCTTAACCTGTGGGCATAAACCTGTTTCACAAATTTTTTGGGATCATCAATGGGCCATCCATGGGTTGGGTAATAAATATTATCATCCCGCATCAGTAATTTTTCGAGACTTATCAAATATTCGGTCATATTGCCATCCGGCGGTGAAATAATAGTTGTTGACCAACCCATGACATGATCGCCGCTGAATAGGGCTTTTTCCTCCAATAGCGCAAAACAAAGATGATTGGAAAGATGCCCTGGTGTGTGAATAGCCTCAAGCGTCCAGTTTTTCCCTTTCAAAATATCGCCATCTTTTATAAGGATGTCGGGTTTGAATTTTTTATCGAGCCCTTCAGCACTTTTGCTCATTGAATATTGCTGTCCACTTACATCAAACCCATATATTTTTGCTCCGCAACGTTCTGCAAGGGGTCTTGCTCCCGGTGAGTGGTCGGTGTGATTGTGGGTTACCAGGATATGGCTGATCTTCTCGCCTTTAAGCGAGGAAATGATTGCCTCAATATGGTCAGCCATATCGGGGCCGGGATCTATGACGGCCACATTTTTATGGCCGATAATATATGTACCGGTACCTTTAAATGTGTAGGGGGCTGGGTTGTTGGCGGTAATGCGTCTAATAAGCGGGCTTATATTCTCTATTACCCCATATGGAGGTGAGAAATCCTGCATATATTAATAAGCTCTGTTGATGCAGAAATCGACGATCCCGATCAGGGCTTTTCTATACTCATTATCCGGGAAGATTGCCAATGCATCACGGGCAATGGAGCCATAATGACGCGCACGTTCAATAGTGTCAGAAAGGGCATTATGCTTATTCATAAGCTTGATAGCATGTTCCAGATCGCCTGGTTCCTGCTCAAGATCTTCCATCGTCCTTCTCCAGAACTGGCGCTCTTCGTCAGTACCGCGTCTGAAGGCAAGAACAATCGGCAATGTTATTTTTCCTTCCTGGAAATCATCGCCGACGGATTTGCCCAGCGTTTTCTGCTCTGCCGAATAATCCAGCACATCATCAATCAGCTGGAAAATAATGCCTAGATTTTGACCGTAACTCATCAGTGCTTCGCATTCTGATTTTGGACGAGAAGCAATAACGCCGCCAATTTCACAGGCCGCTGCAAATAAGGCCGCTGTCTTTGCACAAATAACTTCCATATAAGCGTGCTCGGTCGTGTCCGTATCATTGGCGGTGACCAGCTGCAGCACTTCACCTTCAGCAATAACGGAAGAGGCACTTGAAAGAATGCGTAAAACCTCTAGTGATCCGTCCTCAACCATCAGTTCGAAAGAACGGCTGAATAAAAAATCGCCAACCAGAACGCTGGCTTTATTTCCCCAGATGGCATTGGCGGTATTTTCACCGCGCCTAAGATCACTTTTATCGACCACATCATCGTGCAGCAGGGTTGCAGAATGTATAAATTCAACACAGGTTGCCAGATGGATATGACGGTCACCTTCATAACCGCATAGCCGACTGGCGGCGAGTGTCAGAAGAGGACGCAGTCTTTTGCCGCCTGAAGCAATCAGATGCCCGGCTAGCTGAGGGATAAGGGCAACTGGGCTCTGCATTTTGAGCAGAATTGTCTGATTAACTTTTTCAAGATCATCACTTACAAGATCAACCAGTGTTGCGAGTGCGGTCGCACCTTTATCTTTTTTTTCTTCTTCAAAATTTATTACAAGGCCCACTTTTCTTTTCCCTGTTGCGGATTTTAAATTTACGCTAGAACTGAATATACTGCAAAATAGTCATATGGGTACATTATGGCAAGCAGACAAACGAGAAACCACATAAAAAAGGGCAATTTTATTGAAAGATTTGTTATTTACTTCCAATCCTGTTTTACTTTCCCGCATTTCTGCGATTTTGGAGGCAGAAAATATTGAATTTGTTGTTCTGGGCGGTGTTGCAAGTCTGTTTGGAGGTAGTTTTGCAGGTATGTCGACACGGGTGATGGTTGAGGAAAGTAAATTTGAAAGAGCCATAAGATTGATTCGTGAAAATCATCTGCAGGATGATGTGGAACTCGTGCAATGACTGACGGGAAAATAACAAAAGATGACTTTCTGGGAGGGCGCATTTCATTAAGCCAACCTGAAAAAGGATACAGAATTA
>Ga0116152_10002029_pt1 | contig 16494 bp, 9 predicted proteins | sample AD_UKC119_MetaG_FD_89894 | JGI IMG/M metagenome (GOLD analysis project Ga0116152, IMG submission 89894) | Active sludge microbial communities of municipal wastewater-treating anaerobic digesters from Hong Kong - AD_UKC119_MetaG | ecosystem: Engineered > Bioreactor > Anaerobic > Digestate... | reverse complement strand
CCATGGTCAAAGTGCCGTTTCTCGGCGGAAAGGTGCGCGCCTTTGAGGCCGCGCACGACCGGCTGAACGACTGACGACGGCGGGCGCGAAGTTTCGCAGAGGAGAAAACGAAGTTATGGGCAAAACAGAACCGGCTGTCGCCGGGAAAGAGATTTTTGTGCCAAGGCGCGATGGAAACCGCGTTTCCATCCTCTATTACAGCGCGCCCGAGCCGAATGCGCCGCTGCTTTTGGACGTGCATGGCGGAGGGTTCGTCTCCGGCCATCACACGTCGGACGACAACCTGTCCTCGCTGCTGCGCGACAAGGCGGGCGTCAACGTGGCGTCGGTCGAGTATCGCTATGCGCCGGAGGCGGTCTACCCGGTCGCGACAATGGACTGCATGGATGCGCTCGAAGGCCTCTGCGCGGATCGAACGCTCAACTTCGATCGGGAGCGTATTTTTCTCATTGGTCACAGCGCGGGCGGAAACGTCGTTGCCGGGCTGTCGATTCTTGCCGACGGAAAGCGGCGGCTAAGCGGGCAGATTCTCGATTATCCGTTTCTCGACGCGAAGATCGATCCGAGAAAACGCCCGCAGATTCTGCTTTCCATTCCGCCTTCCGTTATGAAGCGCTTCAACGACAAATATTATCCCGACCGTTCGACACGCGGCGAAGCCCTGGCAAGCCCCGTTTATATGAGCGCGGCGCAGGCAGGGCGGATGCCGCCGACTCTGGTATTGACTTGTTCGCGGGACAGCCTGCGGGACGACGGAATCCGCTATGCGGAGCTGCTGCGGGAAAACGGCGCGCGCGTGGAACACGTCGAAATCGAAGGCGCGGTGCACGGGCTGACGGAGATGGTCGCCTCCGGCGGAATCGACGACTGCTGGTGGCTGGGCAAGAAAAAGATCGCGACGCAGAGAGAACTGTTTCTTCAGGCGGTCGACGTAATACAATCGTTTATAGAGCGATGCACGAATTCATGAGCGGAACAGGCGGGGGAATATGGCGACACTAAACGCAATTTGGCAGGAAGCACTGGAAATACTGAATACGCTGACCAACCGGGAAAGAGCGCGGCTTTTAACGGGCCGGGACTTCTGGCATTCAAATGGACTGGAAGACCGAGGCCTGAGCAGCGCGCTGCTAACGGACGGACCGCACGGACTGCGAAAACAGGAAGGCGCGAGCGATCATCTCGGTATTCACGGTGCCGCGCCGGCAATCTGCTTTCCGACCGGCTGTTGCAGCGCCTGCTCGTTTGATCCCGAGTTGATCGGGCGACTTGGCCGCGCGCTGGGAGAGGAGGCGCGCAGCGAAGGCATAGACGTGCTGCTCGGCCCGAGCGTCAACATCAAGAGAAACCCGCTCGGCGGGCGCAACTTCGAATACTACTCCGAGGACCCGCTTTTGGCGGGCCGGCTCGCGGCCGCGTTCATAGAGGGCGTGCAGTCCTGCGGCGTTGGCGCGAGCCTCAAGCACTACGCTGCGAACAACCAGGAAAAAAACCGGATGTGTTCGGACTCGGCTGTGGACGAGCGCGCCCTGAGAGAGATTTACCTGCGCGCGTTCCAGATCGCGATCGAGTCCGCAAAGCCATGGACGATCATGACGGCATATAATAAGCTCAACGGCACATACTGCTCCGAAAACAAGCGGCTGTTAACGGATATCGCGAGAGACGAATTTGGGTTCGACGGCGTTTTTGTGACCGACTGGGGCGCAATCAGCGACCCCGCGGCATCCTATGCGGCGGGGCTCGATCTGGAGATGCCGCCGTTTAAAGGGTCCGCGCAGGACATTCTAAATGCGGTGAACGCCGGCGAGATGAAGCAGGAGACGCTCGACGCTCGTGCGGCAGAGATGATTGCGCTGCTGATCCGCGCAAGAAACGGGAAGGAACAGAAGATCATCAGCGACACCGCAATGCACATTGCTTTGGCACAGAAAATTGCGGAAGAGTCCGCCGTTTTACTGAAAAACGATGGTATTCTTCCGCTGCAAAATCAAAAGTTGCTCGTTGTTGGCGCGTTTGCAAAGCACCCGCGCTATCAGAGCACGGGCAGCAGCCATATCAACCCAAACACGCTGGACTGCTTCTGCGAAGCGCTGGAAGACGCCGCGGTGCCATATGGTTACGAAGAAGGATACCGGCTTGATCAGGTTGAGCCGGATGCGGCGCTGATTGCGCGCGCAAAAGCCGCGGCAAAAGCCAGCGAGTGCGTCGTTGTGTTTGCCGGACTGCCGGACATCTGCGAAAGCGAAGGATTCGACCGCGATTCACTCGAGATGCCGGAGGGTCACAATGCACTGATCGAGGCCGTCTGCGCGGCCAATCCGAACGTCGTCGTCGTGCTGCAAGGCGGAAGCCCGATGGCAATGCCTTGGCGCGAGCGCGTGAGGGCGATACTTGTTTTATATCTCGCGGGCTGCAGAAGCGGACACGCCGCGTGGAATCTGATCAGCGGGGCGGTCAACCCCGGCGGAAAGCTGGCCGAAACCTGGCCGCAGAGCAGAAGGGATCTGCAAAACAGCGCGTATTTTTCCGGCGAGAAGCGAGTCGTGGAATATCGCGAGAGCATCTTTGTCGGATACCGCTATTTCGACACGGCGAATGTCCCCGTGGCGTATCCGTTTGGACACGGGCTTTCCTACACGTCGTTTGCCTATTCCGATCTCGCGATGGAAGACGGCGCGGCATTGCTGCGCGTGACGAACACCGGAGCGGCGGCCGGGCGCGAGGTGGTGCAGCTCTATGTGAAAAAAGTGGATTCCGCCGTGTTCCGGACCGAAAAAGAGCTTAAAGCATTTGCAAAAGTTTCGCTCGAACCGGGGGAAAGCAAGATTGTCCGCATTCCGCTTGGCGAGGACGCGTTTTCGTTTTACTCGGTGGAGCACGGCGCCTGGGTGGTGGAGCAGGGCGCATACGAGGTGCTCGCCTGCTCGTCCAGCCGCGATATTCGGCTGCGGGCGACGCTCACGAAGTCGGGCGTTGTCTGCAAAAAAATCGACTATCCCTGCCAAGGAGCGGACAGGGCGGCGTTTGAAGCGCTGCTCGGACGGCCCGTCTCACTCGAGCCAACGAGGCGGCCGTTTACGCTCGATTCCCCGTTGGGGGCGACCAAAGGTACGCTCCTGGGCAATATGATCCTAAAATTCGGCGTCGAAACGGCGAAAAAGGCGGTCGACGGCGGGCAGGCTGCGGAGAAGATGGCGCGAGCGAGCATCTATGAAATGCCGATTCGAAACATGGGGATGAGCGGCGGACTGACGCGGGAAAACCTGAGAGGAATGGTGGAGCTGTTTAATGGGAATCTTTTCCGCGGGCTGAAACTGCTGGCAAGGCGCGAGAAACAGGCGGCTTCGCAGGCAAAAAAGGACGAAGCTTTATGAACCGGACGATAGAGAAGCTGCTTTCCAAAGAGACGCCGAGCCATCTGTTTCCGTTTTTCTGGCAGCATGGCGAGAGCGAGCAGACCCTTCGGGAATACGTGGACGCGATACAGCGGGCGCACTGCGGAGGCTTTTGCATCGAAAGCAGGCCGCATCCCGACTTTTGCGGGCCGGGCTGGTGGCGCGATCTTCGCGTCATACTCGACGAAGCGAAAAAGCGCGGCATGCGCGTTTGGATTCTGGACGACAGCCATTTTCCGACGGGCTATGCCAACGGCGCGCTGAAAAAAGCCGATGCTTCGCTCTGCAAGCAGAGCGTCGTCTGCCGGCTGCTCGCGTATACCGGTGCGCAAAGGCAAATTCGTTTTTCGGCTGCGCGGCTGTCCCATCCGCCGAAATATCCGACGAGCCGGTTTTCAAAAATGATGGTGCTTCTTGCCGGAAGGCAGCGGCATTTCCGCGACGACCGGGTCCTTGCGCTGACCGCTTATGGCCCGAACGGCGAGGTCGTCGATTTGACGGGACGCAGAAGCTGGAAAAAACCTAAGGGGAACTGGCAGGTCGCCGCGCTGGCGCTGAGCCGCAACTGCGGCGCGCGAAGAAGCTATATCAACCTGATGAGCCGCGAAAGCTGCAAAGCGCTGATCGATGCGGTCTATGAGCCGCACTATGCGCACCTAAAGGAATATTTTGGAAATACGCTCGCGGGATTTTTTTCCGACGAACCGGAACTGGGAAACTTTGCGCCGTATGCGGAGGACAATTTTCTCGGCACCGGGCAGGACCTGCCTTGGAGCGCCGAACTGGAGCAGGAGCTAAGGCTTGCGCTCGGGGAAAGCTGGAAAAACAGCCTGCCGCTGCTCTGGAAAAACGACTTTGACGCGGACGAAACCGCGCGTGTCCGGCTGATCTATATGGACGCGGTGACGAGGCTTGCGCAGAAGGATTTCTTTTACCAGATGCGCAACTGGTGCCACGCGCACGGCGTGGAATATATTGGACACCTGCTGGAAGATAACGGCACGCACAGCTGCACGGGCCCGGGCGTCGGGCACTTCTTTCGCGGGATCGATGCGTTTGATCTTTCCGGGTTCGATATCATCAGCGACCAGGTCCATCCCGGGACGGAGGACAAGCCGGATTCGATCTTTATGGGGCGCAGGCGCAGCGGCGGATTTTATCACTATACGCTGGCGAAACTCGGCGTTTCCGCCGCGCAGCTCGATCCGAAGAAGCGGGGCAACACCTTTTGCGAAATATTCGGCAACTACGGCTGGAAACTCGGCATAGGCACGATGAAGTATCTCGCCGATTTTTGTATGGTGCGGGGCACGAACTATTTCGTTCCGCACGCATTCGATCCGAAGAAATATCCCGATTACGACTGCCCGCCGCATTTTTTCGCAGGCGGAAACGACCCGCAATTTCGCCATTTCTGCGCGCTCTGCGCCTATATGAACCGCGTTTGCGAGCTGATTTCGGGTGGCAGGATCGACGCGCGCGTCGCGATTCTCTATAATGCCGAGTCGGACTGGATGCAGGCGAAAAGCAGCATGGCGCTGGACGTGCCGGCAAGACTGCTTTACGACAACCAGATCGACTATCTGTTTTTGCCGGCCGACGCGCTGGATCAGGCGGAGAAATTCGACTATGTCGTTGTTCCGCGCGCGGCGTTCGTTGATCCGCGGGTCGCGGCTCTGAAAAACGCGCTGTTTCTCGACGAGCGGCCGAGAAACTGTTCCAACGGGTCGGTCGTTGCGCTGGATACGCTGGTCGCGTTTTTAAGCGAGCGCGGCGCAAAAAACGTCTCGCTCGCGCCGCAGAACGACCGCATTCGCTGCATGCACTATCGGCGGGAATTCGATCTGTATTACTTCGTCAACGAAGGGGAAAAGGCGTATCGAGGCGTCGCGAAGCTGCCGCAAAGCGGCGCCTGCTATGCCTATAACGCCTGGGAAAACACCATGGAACGGGCCGGGCTGAGCGAGGGCGGCGTCGCGATCGACCTGGAACCGAAAAAGAGCCTGATTTTGCTGTTTGACGAGCCGGACGCTATGCGGCTTTCGGCGCCGTTATGCACGGACGGCGAGAAAACGGAGCTGGCTTGCTGGACGCGCTCGCTTTGCCGCAGCGTCGATTATCCGGGCTTTGCAGAAGAGCGGGAGGTCACCCTGCCGGATCGGCTTTCGAAAGAGAAGCCCGGATTCTCCGGCTTTGTGCGGTATGAAACAACGATTTTTGTAAAGAAAGGCAAGCGATATCTGCTTTCGATTACGGATGCCGCGGAGGGCGTGGAGGTGTTCGTCAACGGGGCGAGCGCGGGAATCCAGATTGTACCAAAGTTTTTATATGATCTGACGCCGCTGCTTTCGAAAGGCGAAAACGGCATTGCCGTTGAGGTTGCAACGACGGCGGAGCGCGACGCCTACAAAAGGACGAACCCGATCACGCGGATGATTGCGGGAAAACCCAAGACAAAATCCGGGATTACGGGCAGGGTATATCTTCTGGAGCAGCAGGAGAACGCCGAGTGACGCGAAAAACAACGTTGAAATTCTGCATGGAGGAACCAAAATGAACATACTCATAAACGATATCGACACGCTGCAGGCCAAATATCCGTCGAGGCGGCCGTGACGCGGCGCCGTCAGTATTGTCTAGCCATTTTCTGAAAGAGGTGGAGGAGTGGAGCCGAAAGACCGGGTGTATTGCAATCCGCTGAATCTGAACTATCGCTATCAGCTGATGAAGACGCTTTTGCACAAAAAAGCCTTTCGCGAGGCGGCGGATCCTTCCGCCGTGATGTTTCGCGGGCGGCTGTATCTGTTTGCGTCCATGAGCGGAGGATTCTGGGTCACGAGCGATCTGGCCGAATGGGAGTATCACGAATTGAGCGGGCTGCCCGTCCACGACTATGCGCCGGATGTGCGTGTGATTGGCGATGAGCTGTATTTCTGCGCGTCGAAGCGCACGAAAAGCTGCCCGATCTACCGCACGCACGATCCGCTGACGGAGCCGTTCGAGGAGGTATCCCGCCCGTTTGCGTTCTGGGACCCAAACCTGTTTGCGGACGACGACGGGCGCGTCTATTTCTACTGGGGCTGTTCCAACCGAACGCCGGTCTGCGGCGTGGAGATGGACCCCGCGAAGATGACGCCCATTGGGGAGAAACGGGCGCTCGTCTTCGATCAAAGCGGAGACCACGGCTTTGAGCGGACGGGCGAAGACCATGTGCCCGCAAAACCGAAGACCTTTGGCCAAAAGCTGCTGCGCGCCGCGTTTGGGACCGCGCCGTATATCGAAGGCGCGTGGATGACCAAGCATGACGGCAGGTATTATCTGCAATACGCCGCGCCGGGCACGGAATACAACGTCTACGCGGACGGGGTCTATTGCGGGGCGCATCCGCTCGGGCCGTTTGCTTACGCGAGGAACAATCCGTTTTCCTATAAGCCCGGCGGGTTCATTACGGGCGCCGGGCACGGCAGCACGTTTGAAGACCGCTTTGGCAATCTCTGGCATGTTTCATCGATGCGAATCAGCGTCAACCACGCGTTTGAACGCAGAATCGGTCTTTTTCCCGCCGGGTTCGATGAGCAAGGCGAGCTGTTTTGCAATCAGCGGTATGCAGACTGGCCGCAGGCCGTTTTGCAGGGGCGCTTCGATCCCTGGCGCGAGCCGGAATGGATGCTGCTTTCTTATCGAAAAAAGGCGACCGCTTCCTCCAGCGCGGGCGGACATTTGCCACAAAACGCGGCGGACGAGGACGTGCGCACCTGCTGGCAGGCGGCTTCCGACAAAGAAGGGGAATGGCTCATGCTGGATCTCGGCGAACCCATGGACGTCCACGCCGTGCAGATCAACTTTGCGGACTGCGGGACGCAGGCAGACCTTCCGCAAGGTGCGGTCGTGGACGGACAGTTTCCGATGAAGCGGTATATCGAGCAAAGAGTGCTTTTTACACGCTGGCTTCTGGAAACGTCGAGCGACCGCAAAGTATTTGAAACGCTTTGCGACAAAAGGGCGGCGCGGACCGACCTGTCGCACGATCTGGTCGTGCCGGACCGGCCGGTGCGCGCAAGATTTTTGCGTCTGAGCGGGATGCGACTGCCCTATGGGCAGAAGGCTGCGGTGAGCGGGCTGCGTGTGTTCGGAAAAGGCGGCGGAGCGCGGCCGGAGCAGATTGGCGGCGTAACGGCCGAGCGCAAAGGCCCGCTGGATCTGCAGGTGCGCTGGGAGCAATCGGGCGCGATCGGCGTAACCGTACTCTGGGGATATGCGCCAAATCGGCTCTACCACAGCAGAATGGTGCTTGGCCGGTCTTCCGTCGACATCGGCGCGCTGAACCGCGGGCAGGACTGCTATATTCGAGTGGATGCGTTTAACGAAGCGGGAATCACGCACGGCGCCGTCGTACCGGCCAAAACGCTTTGATGAATGCCTGCGAAAGGAGAATTTATGAAGTCCATCATTCGTGCGACTACCGATAAAGCCGTCTCCCGGCGGGAGAAGGAACATGCCGCCATCGCCCGCAGGGCGGCAACGGAAGGGATTGTGCTGCTAAAGAATAAAAATGGCGCGCTGCCGCTAGCACGCGGGCCCGTCGCGCTTTTTGGCGCGGGCGCGCGCAACACGTTGAAAGGCGGCACCGGCAGTGGTGAAGTCCGGGAACGGGATTGCACGTCGATTGAGCAAGGGCTGGAGCAGGCGGGCTTTTCGATTGCATCAAAGAGATGGCTGGACGACTACGAGCGGCAGCTTATGCAGGGAAAAGCGGATTGGAAGGCGAACATTGAGCAAAAGATCCGTTGGAAAGGCATCCGCTCGATGTTTGGGATTATTTCGGCGCATCCGTTTCGTTTTCCGACCGGCAGGCGCATCGGCGAACATGACCTGCAGGACGGCGCGGCGGACACGGCGATCTATGTAATCGCGCGGCAGGCCGGGGAAGGAACGGACCGAAAACTCGAACCAGGCGATTTTTACCTGGACGAAACGGAACGCGCGAATCTGGAATTTTTGTGCCGCTCCTATCAAAATACGGTCGTTGTGCTGAACGCTGGCGGCATGATCGACCTAGGGTTCCTCGATGAGTTGCAGGGCATCGACGCACTGCTCTTTTTTGGCCAGGGCGGCCAGCAGGGCGGAAACGCGCTTGCGGATATCCTGTCCGGCGCGGCGAGTCCATCCGCCAAGCTCACGGACACCTGGAGCGCGCGGTACGGCGACTACCCGTCTTCTGCGGAATACGGCGCATCGCCCGAACGTGCGGCGTATTCGGAAGGAATCTATGTGGGATACCGTTATTTTGATACCTTTGACGTCGAGCCGCGTTATCCCTTTGGATACGGGCTGTCCTATACCGAGTTTTCGATTCGAACGACCGGCGTGATGGCGGAGGATTCCATCGTCAGCCTGTCGCTGACTGTGAAAAACACGGGGATACGCTATGCGGGCAAAGAGGTGATACAGGTTTACCTGTCCGCGCCGGCCGGCGGACAGGCGCACGAAGCGCAGAGCCTTGCCGCGTTTTTTAAGACGGATTTGCTGCAGCCGGGGCGGGAGCAGGCGTGCTCGATCTGTTTCGACTTGCAAGATTTTGCGTCGTACAACACGGAAACGGCGAGCTGGGAGCTCGGAAACGGCGAATACCGGATCCTTGTCGGCAACTCGTCCCGGAATACGCGTATAGCGGCCGTACTCGTTCTTGAGGAACGGACTGTGATTGAAAAGGTTACGAACATCTGCGTGCCGCAAGCGGCGATTGCGGAACGCACGCCACCGGAACGCACGGTAGCCGCCTTGCCTGCGGAGACGCCGCGGCTTACCGTTCGCCTGGCGGAGAAGACCGAGACCGGAGCGGACGCAAGGCCGGCGGAAACGCGAAATGAAGCGGTGGAGACGATTCTTAGAAAACTGACCGGAAAGGAACTGGTATCGCTTACGGTCGGCGGTGGCGTGGTTGGCTGGCGTTACAACCTTGTCCCCGGCGCGATTGGAGCAACGACTTCTAAACTCGTGAAAAAAGGCGTTCCAAACATTTGCATTGCGGACGGACCGGCGGGACTGCATCTCTTTCCCGAGATGGCAATCATGAAAAACGGCGGGCAGAAGTATATGAAAATGCCGGAGAATTACGATTTCGGCATTCTTAAAAAGATGAAGCGGCTGTTTGTCGCTCCGGAGGGAACCGGCGTGCCGCACTATCAGTATGCGACAGCATGGCCGATCGAGACGGTGCTTGCGCAGAGCTGGAATACCGAACTTCTGGAAGAGGTTGGCGCGGCAGTCGGGAGGGAAATGCGGGAATTCGGCGTAACGCTCTGGCTTGCGCCCGGAATGAACATTCACAGAAACCCGCTTTGCGGCCGGAATTTTGAATATTACTCCGAGGATCCGGTGCTGACCGGCAAGATGGCCGCCGCCCTGACGCGGGGCGTGCAGAGCCACGGCGGCGTCGGCGTTACGATCAAGCACTTTGCCTGCAACAACCAGGAGGAAAACAGGACCAAAATTTCAAGCGACGTTTCCGAGCGTGCGCTCCGCGAGGTGTATTTGAAGGGCTTCGGAATTGCCGTGCGGGAAAGTAACCCGGCGGCGGTGATGACGAGCTATAATCGCGTCAACGGCGTGTACGCGGCGAATGCCTGCGATCTATGCACGACGGCGCTGCGCAGGGAGTGGGGATTTCGCGGCGTTGTGATGACGGACTGGAGCGCGACGGGCGACCACAACGGCGAGCATGCGCTCTGCATTCCGGCTGGCAACGATTTGATCATGCCGGGCAGCAAAACGGCGCGAAAAGAGATTCTCCGCGCGGTTCGCCAAGGTCAAATAACGAAGGAACAGCTGGCTCAATGCGCGCGGCGGGTGTTGACGATGGTACTCGAAAGCAGCGTGGCGCGCGAGGACGCGCAGTAACGAAAGGAGAACCGCATGCGTGCAGCCCGCTTACGAACGGAGTATCTTGAAAATCCGCTGGGGATCGATCTGCTCAGCCCGCGCTTCAGCTGGGTCTGCATCGGCGCGGGCAACGGCGACACGCAAAGCGCCTATCGGATCGTTGCGACAAGCGAGCCGGGGGAAGCGGTTTGGGACAGCGGCAAGGTGGCGTCCGCGCGCTCGACGCAGATTGCGTACGCAGGCGCGCCGCTGGTCAGCCGTGAGCGCGTCTGCTGGCGTGTGAAGCTTTGGGACGAAACAGGTTTTGAGGGCGAGTGGAGCGAAAAAGCCAGCTTTGAGATCGGTTTGATTTCCCCTTCCGACTGGTCGGCAAAATGGATTACCGCTCCCATCACGCCTAAAAAAAAGGATCGGTATCCTGCCGACTGCTTTCAAAAGACGATCCAAGTCGAGAAGAAAGTTGAAACCGCGAGGCTTTATGCGACTGCTTGTGGCGTGTATTTTGCGCAGATGAATGGCAGGCGCGTCGGGCGGGACCGGCTTGCACCGGGGTACACGGACTATTCCAAACGGGTGCAGTATCAGACATACGACGTGACCCAATTGCTCGAACCGGGCGAAAACACACTTGAATTCATGCTTGGCGACGGGTGGTTTCGCGGGAGTATCGGTGCCTATAACAAACGCTGCGTCTATGGCAGACGCACAAAGCTGCTGGCGCAGCTGGAACTGCGCTATGCAGGCGGAAGCAGAGAAACTTACGGTACGGACGGGAGTTTTATCTGGAGTAACGATGGACCGATTCGCGAAAACGACATGAAGGACGGCGAGGTGTACGATGCAAACCGTTCGCCGGAATTTTGCGAACATGCGCAAGAAACCGCGTACAGAGGGAGGCTTGTTTGCTCCAACAACGTGCCGGTACGGGAGCACGAGCGGCTCCCCGCGCGGCTGATCCATACGCCGAATGGGCAGAGCGTGCTCGACTTTTCGCAGAACATCGCGGGGTATGTCGAGTGCGCGGTTCCGGCGGCGCCGGGAAAAACGGCGAAGCTTCGCTTTGGCGAGACGCTGGATGCGGAAGGCAATTTTTCGCAGCGGAACCTTCAAATTTCACCGCATCCGAAGCATCCGACGCTGCAGCGGGTGGAGATTGTCTGCGCGGAAGAGCCGTTTATCTATCAACCCGAGTTTTGCGTGTTCGGGTTTCGCTATGCGCTTGTGGAAAGCTGGCCGGGCGAACTTGATCCCGCGGATTTTACCGCGATTGCCGTGTATTCGGACATGGAGAAAACGGGCGACTTTTCCTGCGACAACGAGCTGGTCAACCGGCTCTTTGAGAACACGTGCTGGAGCATGAAGAGTAATTTTCTCGACGTGCCGACCGACTGCCCGCAGCGCGAACGCAACCCCTGGACGGGGGACGCGCAGGTGTTTTTTGAGACGGGCGCGTATTTGATGAACGTTGCTCCGTTTATGCGAAAATGGCTGATTGACATCGCCGACGCGCAAAAGAAGAACGGCTGTGTGCGTTCGCTCGCGCCGCACGGCGCGGAGAGCTGGTTCGTCAAAGGCATGGATGGTTCAGTCGGCTGGGCGGACGCGATCATCCTGATTCCCTATCGATACGACCGCCTGTATCGCGACGAGTCGCTCCTGCGCGCGGTTTATCCGGCGATGCGCAGATATGCCGAATTCATGATTCGCCGCAGCAAACGGCCGGGACTGCTTTCGGCACCGCGTAAAAATCCGTATCGCCGCTATACCTATTCGGTCGGGCAGCACTGGGGCGAATGGGCCGAGCCGAAGGAGGACCATTTTGAAGGGCTCCTTGCGCTCGGGTTGCCGCGGCCGGAGGAGGCGACGGCGTATCTGGCCTATTCGATGCGCTGCCTTTCGGAGATTGCCGTCAGGCTGGGCATGACAAAAGACGCGGTTCGCTACAAAGAGTATGCAGACGGCGCGAAAAAAGCATATCGATATCTGTTTGTCAAACATGACGATATCTTGACCGACCGCCCGGCAAAGCTCGTGCGCCCGCTGGCGCTGGAGCTTCTGGACGAACCGGCGAAAACGAACGTCGCGCGCAGACTGGCGGACGTGATGCGGCGGCGCGGGTACACGGTCGGCACGGGGTTTCTCAGCACGCCGTTTCTGCTTGGCGCGTTGAGCGACAACGGCTTTGCCGACGCCGCGCTGAGCACGCTGCTGCAGGAAGGCACGCCCGGCTGGCTCTATCAGATTCGCCGCGGCGCGACGACGGTCTGGGAACGTTGGGAAGGGCTGGACGAGAACGGCATTGGCTCGCTGAACCACTATTCCAAAGGCGCCGTTTGTCAGTGGCTCGTGCAGACGCTCGGCGGAATCCGCATGGGAGAAACGGAAACATTCTGCATCAAACCGCTGATCAATCATCGGGTTGGGGATGTGCGCTGCTCGTATGAAAGCATGTATGGCAAGGTGGCGTGCCGCTGGCGGCTGGATGGAAACACGGCGAAAATTGATGTAACGATACCTCCGAACACGAGCGCGCGCGTTTATCTGCCTGATGGCAGCGTACGGGTTGTGTGCGGCGGAGAACATACGTGCTCCGTTGAAATTGATTGAGTCGAAACTAACCTTGACCAAGGCGGCTTGTTTAGGATTGCCGGACTCCGAGAGCCTGTGCGCTGAGCTGATCTGCCAGCCGCGCAAGCTGGACCGGGTCGCCCTTCATCCCGCCATAAACCCAGTTCTTGATAACGCCCATACATCCGTTCATGACGTAGCAGCGGATGTTCTCCAGATTTTGCTTGGTTTCCGAGGGAAACTGTCGCTTGAGAAATGCGACCATCTGCTCTTTTTGGATATCGCAACAGCGGTTTAGGAACGCATCGTCGCCGTAACGTCCGAAGAGCGCTTCACAAAGAGGCTCGTTTTTTGCTATGGTCTCATATACGGGGATCATAGAGGCATATTCCGCGCCGTTACGGAAGTACCGGTCGATGGATGCGACGAGTTCGTCAAAAAAAGCGTCTTCTATCTTCCTCTCCAAATCGTACACATCGTCATAATGCATATAAAATGTTGTCCGGTTCACGTCCGCACCCTGGCAGATTTCCGTGACCGTGATTTGTCCCGCCGGCTTTTTCAGAAGCAACGCTAAAAAGCTCTCCTTGAGTACCCGTTTGGTATACTGCACCCGCCGGTTATCCGAAGTATTCATTCCATTCCTTTCTGATCCTGGAAACGATCCATTCGACAAAAATGCGAATAATGTTTAGTTAAAGACAAATTCGCAATCGCTGTTCTTGCCACGGGGACACTTCGTTATTATATTGATAGTATGACTTAAAGTCAACAGCATGTCGAAAGGAAGACGAACGATATGAAAGTTTTTATGATTGGCGGCACCGGGCTTTTAGGCAGCGAAGCGGCCAAGGAACTTATTGCACGCGGGCATGAAGTGGTCTCCATTGCATTGCCGCCCATCCCCGCCGGCGCGCAGTTGCCGCCGGAGATGAAAATTGAGTTCGGCAATTATATGGAGCTGGACGACGAAGCAATTCGCGGGTATATGAAAGGCTGCGAAGGCTTTGTGTTTGCTGCGGGCGTGGACGAGCGCGTGGAAGGTCCCGCGCCGATTTACGACATGTTCAAAAAATATAACATTACGGCACTGGAGCGCTTGCTTCGGCTGGCGAAGGAGAGCGGCGTGAAGCACGCGGCAATCTGCGGCTCTTACTTCTCCTATTTCGCGAAGCTCTGGCCCGAAAAGGAACTGACAAAGTGGCATCCCTACATTCGCAGCCGTGTTGATCAGGAGACGATGGCGCTCTCGTTTGCGGACAGCAATTTTGACGTAGCCGTGCTGGAACTGCCGTATATTTTCGGAACGCAGCCGGGCAGAAAGCCTGTTTGGGTATTTCTGGTCGAGCAAATCCGCAGCATGAAAAATAAAACGATGTACCCCAAAGGCGGAACGGCAATGGTGACCGTCCGACAGGTAGGGCAAGCGCTGGCGGGCGCGATTGAGCGCAACAAGGGCGGCAAATGCTATCCGATCGGCTACTACAACCTGACCTGGGTCGAGATGCTGAAGATCGCGCACAAATACATGGGTACGCCGGACAAAAAGATCGTGACCATTCCCAACTGGATGTATGCGCTCGGCGGAAAGCAAATCATGAATCAGCAGAAGAAAGCCGGGCATGAAGGCGGCCTGAACATGGTGAAGTTTACGGACATCATGTGCTCGAACACATTTATCGACAAGTCGCTGGGCTGCGAGCCCCTCAGTGTTCAGCCGGACGATATCGACGCGGCGATTGGCCAGAGCATTCAACTGTGCCTGGATTTGCTTGACGGCAAGACGAAAGCGATCGATATGAAGGGGGAATAAGCATGTCGAAACAGCGCGTATTCCTGACCGGCGCAACGGGTGCGATGGGATTCCTCGGCATGCAGGAACTCATCAAAAACCCGCAGGAACGGGAAGTGATCATTCTTGCCCGGCCTTCCGAGAAAAACAAGGCGATGCTTGCGCCTTACGAAGGCAGGGACGGGTTGACGATCCGCTGGGGTGATTTGACGAACTATGAGGATGTCTGCGCATGCGTTGAGATGTCGGATATCATCCTGCACGTTGCGGCGTTCGTTTCTCCCGCCGCAGACTATCACCCCAAAGAAGCGATGAAGACAAACTTCGGTTCTACACGAAATCTGATTCGAGCGGTTTATGAGCAAAAGCGCGAAAACGAAGTACGGTTTGTTTATATCGGTACGGTTGCCGAGACCGGGGACCGCATGCCCCCGATTCATTGGGGACGCGTAGGCGACCCCATCAAACCAAGTGTCTATGACTACTATGCCGTCTCCAAGATTGCGGCGGAACGGCTTGTGATCGAGTCCGGGCTGAAATACTGGGTGAGTTTGCGTCAAACGGGTATTATCGGCCCGAAGATGAGCGAGATCGACGACGCGATCATGTTTCATAACTGCCTGGACAACGTGCTGGAATATGTTTCGGACCGTGATTCCGCAGTACTGCTGAAGAACCTCTGTGATTTTCACCGCTCCGGAGAGCTGCCCGACGGTTTCTGGGGTCATATCTATAATATCGGCGGCGGCCCGGGCTGCCGGACCAGTACGTACGATATGTATAAAATCCTCTTTGGCGCGCTGGGGATTACCGACCTGTCGAACGCGCTGCTGGACGCAAAATACTATGGCGTACGAAATTTCCACGGGCAGTATTATCTGGATTCCGACAAACTGGAGAACTATCTGCATTTTCGGCATGACTCCATGCAGTATTATTACGACTGCTACCTCAAGCAACTGGGCTCGACGCTTAAAATCTCTAAATTTATCACGAAACTGCCCGGCGGACAAAAGCTGATCGGCAGCGCGATGAAGAAGCGGTTTATGAAAACCGCGCTGACGGAGCACGGCACGGTCCGATTCATCAATGAGGGCATGGACGACCAAATCGCCGCCTACTGGGGTTCGAAAGAGACGATGGAAGCCACGCCCGCTCTCTGCGACTGTCACCATTTCACGGACTGGGATACGGTTGTGCCGATCGACCATGGCTATGACGAGTCCAAGCCGGAGAGCGAACTGACGCTGGAGGACGTCCGAAAGGCGGCGGAGTTTCGCGGGGGAGCGTGCCTTTCGGATAAAATGCAGAAGGGCGACTGGTCCGGCAAGCTCAAATTCCGCTGTGCATTCGGGCACGAATTTGACGCAAGCCCGCGCCTGGTGCTCGAAGGCGGGCACTGGTGCCCCGTTTGTGAGCGGGAGAGCTGGAATTATCAGAACCGCGCGAAAGTCGATCCCTTCTTTGCGCAGGTGTGGTACCCCCTGCATTCGAAGGACGAAACGCCGCGCGTCTACCCCAAAGCGGTATCCGAACTCGACGTGCCAGACGGCGAAGCATAAGTCAAAAGTTATCTGCTTTGCGCTCGGCCGGGCCGATTTAGTCGCTTGCACGGGCAGTACGCTCGCCATCGGTAGTATCGGCAGCTATCTCGGAATGGGCAAGTAAGCTGCTTTTTACGGCACGGCCCTTTCCGAACGGCCCAAACTGCTGGGTCGCAAAAGGGACTGCTTTTACGGCACGTAAAGCGGGAAGGCATACGAGCGGGTTTTCAAAAACCGCATCTGCTTTCAATTTGCTCAAAAATAAAGGCATGTTCCGAAAGAGCTCATAATCCGCTGAAAATCCCCAAGT
>Ga0116152_10002028_pt1 | contig 16495 bp, 19 predicted proteins | sample AD_UKC119_MetaG_FD_89894 | JGI IMG/M metagenome (GOLD analysis project Ga0116152, IMG submission 89894) | Active sludge microbial communities of municipal wastewater-treating anaerobic digesters from Hong Kong - AD_UKC119_MetaG | ecosystem: Engineered > Bioreactor > Anaerobic > Digestate... | reverse complement strand
TTTGCCTCAACAAAATAGAACATTGAGTCAAACGCAAGTCCTCACATTCGTTCGGATACCCTAACATTCCACTATCCAACATCTTCCGTTATCTCTCCAGACATCGGATCAGTGCCAACGTTGAGACGAAATACTTTCAAAAAACCAAACTTTTTTGTCACAAAATCAATTTTGATTCGTATAACAATACAGTGGTATTTAAATTTTTTTGTCTATATGAAACTAAAAGACTATTTTATAGAACAAAAGTGATACAAAATAGATCAAAATGACAAATTTTTTCTATATGAAAAAATAATTTCTCAAAAAGACAAAAAAACATTTGCCCGCACAAGACGCTTTATCAGTATCAAATCATTTGCTTACTGATTTGCTATGGTGATACTACTCATATGAATATACTGAGTATATTTTTTCAATTGAGATCTTTCTTATGAAGGATTTATGGTAAGAAACTCTTGATACGAAGTAAATGCTGATTATATAGCGCAGGTTATAGACTTCAATGGTCACTTTTACATCAAACATGATGGTAAATATTACAAGACTAGCCACATATCAAATTGAGACAATGTAATACTCAAAAAATGATCAGAGATGATATTCAACATAAACTCCGGTACACAAGCCAAAATTATATGACCAGCAAAGTTTACATTAAACAAAACTGAAGACAATTATCAACTATATATGTCAGATGGAGATTTTGTACAGATGGAATCAATAAGCCAGACTCCAAAATCTATGGAATTGATAATGAATGATATCACTATATCTAGTCAAAACAATATAAACTTCCAAGTAAGTAAAGAAGACGATGAATATCAAATAAATAACCAATGAGACAAAATAGTCGTAACAAAAGAAAATGACACTAGAGAACTAGACAAACAACAGTTGCTGGCTATAAATAAAAATGATATCACCCTCATAGAGGATATAAAAGACTTTGAAGAAGCCATTACAGACAACAATATCAGTCAAACATTTGCTATAAATGACAAAAAAGAAACTCCAAAAGAAGAGATAGCACAAAAATTTATAGAAAGTATAGATACATCAAGCTCTAACAAAGAGATAACAAACAAAGAATTGGCACAAGACTTATGATTGGTAGATGATAAAATTATACCAACACAAGAACAATCAAAACAAATACACTCTCTATTAAATCACAACTTCACTCTCTGAAATATTGAATGAATATACAAATGACAAATACTTTGAGACCAATCACAATACGACTATAGTCAATGACTATTAAATTCTAGAATCGAAAAAATATACAAATTATTTGATATAAAATACATAAACGAAGATCTAATTACTAACATTGAATATCTAAAAAATGAACTAACAAATTGATATCACATACCAGTTAAATACACAGAAAACCTAGAAACTATAACAAAACGAATAGAATATATACAATGACAATGATATTGATCAAACACAAATATAAAAGAAGTAGATCAATTATGGAATGATTTGGAAACCAATCCACCAAGCTATTTGGTGTTTAAATAATTTGGTTTATGCTCAATATGAGCAAAGTTTAGTTTTAAAAACCACAATCTAAAACTAACTAAACTAAAACGTAGGTTCACCCCGCAATACTGCGGCGGTAAAATAACTGGCTGTCGAATTAAAACTCGCCAGTTATTTTTTTATATTCAAAAAGTTGATAGTTTCAGTATGAAACTACCAACCAATTACAAATAAACTAATAAACCAATTTATTTAATTTCTTTTACAGTTATATCAAATATAAGACTCTTTCATGCTAATTCATGATTAGAATCCAAATGAACTTCCTTTTCTGTCACTTTAAGCACTCTAACTGTTTGTCAATTTGGAGCATACAAGATATCTCATTGATCATACTGTCATGGAAGATTCAATTTATCTTTTTCCACAACTACAACCTTTTCTTTATCTCGTTCTCCATAGGCATCTGATGGAGCAATTTCTATAGTTTTTGTCTGCCCAATCTTCATACCTTCTACTCATCTATCAAATCATGGTATCATTTGACCAGCTCATACCAAAAAATTTAATCATTCATCATAATTTCTAGCTTCATTGTACTTATCGCAAGATTTAGCTACTTCTACTATACTTGTATCAAAAACAGTACCATCTTCCAGTCTTCATATATAATGAACCTCTACAGTATCTCACTTTTTAACCTGTTGACCAGCTCATTCAAAATCTACTGAAGACAAATACTCATCTACAGTCATCTCACACATAGTTTTTTCTTCTTTACAAAATAAAACACACACAACTACCAATACCAACAGCAAAATCGCTGTAAAAATAGATAATTGTTTAATAGAATACTTTTCAAATTTTTTCATTAAAAAAATAAGAAAATAAAACACAAAAAGATTAATTAAAAAAAGTCAAATTTCAATATAAAAAAAATACACAAAATTTGCAAAAAAATAGCTTATAAATATACTATAAGTAGTATTTTAAAGAATAATACAAAAAAGAAATGAAAAAATTTATGAAAAATGGTGCTAAATTATTAACTTTGTTATTTTCTATCAGTTTGTGAGTGTGTTTTGCCAACATACCAAACGAATATATAGCAAACTATGATATTTTAGATGATCGAGAAAATATATCACAAAGTTTTGTACAAATAGAAGCAAACAACAAAATATGAGTACAAACACCAATATCTACCTTTAGTAGCCTAAACAATAATTTTCAAAATATTTTTTCAAAATTTCCGCAAGATTATGAATTTCAAATAGTTTACCAACAATGTCTACAACTTAGCAATAGTCTAAGCACAATATACAATTACAATACTTTTGTATCTTTTATGGACAACTGCCACAAACCATTGAGTCAAATATTACAAAAAATTAATTCAGACTATACAGTAAAAGCAAAAGCATCTGTAAATCCAAACAACTGACCAGCACCACTAAACGTAACATTCGATGCTAGGACTAGTATAGATCCATCAAATGAGACAATACCATCAGAAAATTATTTTTGGTACTATAGAGATACAAACTGAGTAGACCAAACAATATGAAACAATCCTGTAGTAAATTATACCTTTGAAGAGGCTGGTAACTACTTAGTACACTTGACAGTAAAAAGTTCTAACAATATCAATGAAGGTATATTCGACTGACAAGAAACACTGTCTATAGATGTGCAACCAAAATCAGCAATCATAAGTGTATATGCAAACAGCAAAAAATTAAAAAACTTTGAAAAAGAAAAATTTGGCACACAGGAATGACAAAAATGAATAGTTTTTGACTGATCTGCTACAATACCAATATGATGAAGACAAATCTTATCACATAGGCGAGTAATATCATCAAATGAATGATTTTCATTTGTAAAAGAATGAATGTGAAATCCATGAATAATAAAGGTTGTACTACCAAAAGAATGAGAATATAGCATCAAATTGATCACAAACGACAATGAATCAAACACTATATCAGAAGAATATTTCTTGTTGATTTCAGACCCAGTAGCAATTATCAAAAAAAATCCAGAAAAAGGAAATACGAGCAATAGTTTCAATTTTGATTCTAGTCCTTCATACTCTGTAGTATCAAGCCTAAGATTATTTACTCGAGAAATATTTAATAGCAACTGAGATAAGTTGGAAACTTTTCAATGAAAATCCATCAATCAACAATTTAAAGAACCAGGATCATATACAGTAAAATTGACTGTAGAAGATGAATTGTGACAATCAAATATAGACACAACCCAAATATATATAGAATCTTCAGATCCTATAGCACAATTTAAAAGCAAACAAACAAATGAACGAAAATATCCATCAAAATTTAAGCTAGATGCAAGCTTATCATCAGATATTGACGTAGAAAACAAATTTGATGAACTTACATATGAACGAAGTTTTTCAAGTCCAAACAGCACAAACATAGAATCCACAGAAGAAAACAACAAAAAAATAGAAGTAAGCTTTGATGAAATTGGAACACAAAAAGTAAAACTAAAAGTAAAAGACAAATTTGGTAAAATCAATGAAATAGAAAAAGAAATTGAAATAGAATCTACATTGAGACCAGAAGTATTTATCACACCAAAAGCTACAATACGATGAAGTAATGTAAATTTTGTAGTAAAAAGTGACAAAGATATCATCAACTATTCGCGAGAATTTGGAGATTGAGAGACAATAAGTACTCAAACAAACACTATAACACATCAATATCAAAAAGCAGGTATATACAAAGTAACATTAAATGTAAACTGAGCAAACTGAATGAGTAACACTATATCTGAAAATGTATTTATATGAGACAAAAACTCACCAATAGCTGCATATATTATAAAATGATACGACCAAGAAATCATAAGACAAAATGAAGAATGTATAGAAATGGTTGACTGAAAAGAACTTGTACACCCTGCATACAAAATAGAAAGATATGAGGATTTTACAGTAGACCCAAGTGATTCAGTAAATATAAAATGAGAAAATTCTGATTTAAGTTTCTACTTTCAACCAAGAAACGGAGAAATATACAAAGAAAATAATTTCAAACATAGTTTTGATGAACTATGATGTCAATTTGTAGATATGACAGTAGAAGACACGTCAATGTGAATCAACGACAAAGCTAGAATATGGTTTAAAGTATACAATGCGCTACCTATTTTAAAAAATGTGGTATTATTTTTCCCACAATATGGAAATGAAATGTGAATATGATTCAATGAAAATTATGTAAAAGATATATTTAATACTGAGTTTGATCCACTTATAGTAAAAGTAAATGCTACAGAAACTATAGATCCAGACGGTTTCATATCTTATTTTAAACGATATTACTATTATAAAGATGATCCAACAAGATTATTGGAGACAAAGATTACACCATGAGACATCAACTATGCATACTTTTCTTTGCCAAAGATACCTTGAGAATTTATGTTTGGAGTGACAATGTATGACAGTGATGATGGTAAAAATTCAAGTGAAAATATTATATGAAACTGACCTATAGTATTTTTCCCACCAGATACCAAAAGACCAGATATACCACTAGTAACACTAAAACTAGACAAAACTACTGTAGAAGTCGGTGATGAAGTCACTTTTGATGTAATATCAAAAATTATATCAGACAAAGAAGACTTTGTACAAGAAAGGACAATAATGTATGATTTTGACTGAGATGGAGAACGAGACTTAACCACCAAAAAAGATCGTGTAAAATATGTATATACTACACCTAGTGATATATGATACACACCAAGAGCAGCAGTATTGTATAGATGATACAAATGAATATGAAAATGATGAAACATAATAGTAAAAAAATGATTAAAACCTAGATTGTTGTTTGATAATGCTTGAAAATTTGTAATCTTTAGAGATGTGAGCATATGAGAAATAGAAGAAAGCTCTACTTGTCTAAGTTTCGTAGATTGTAAAAGAGAAAACAACGGATATCTAATTGAAAACAATGAAATACCATATTTTGCTTTTGAATATCCAGAATACCAAAAATATTTTGTATCAATGAATATAAAAGACAAATATGCAAATGAGGCTAACAAAAGACGAGCACTAACTTTAACTGGTATTGAGATATCAAGTGGTACTAAAACAACAAGCGGAGAATATATAAATTATACTTGAGATTTCAAATTATTGTCTATACCTGCTAATCAAACAAATGGTAGTGGTGAAATAGAGATATTTGTATGAAAGAGTCTTGAAAATAGTATATTGTTTTATCTCATGTACAATGATCCTGATCAAAACAAAGAGTGTTATGTAGATCTAGACATTAGTGATCAAAACGAAAAAGACTTTTATTGTAACGAACTATTTTTCACAAAATTTGATCCAAAATACGAAAGCAATGTAGGAAAAATATACTACCAATCATGATGAAAACTAATATCAAAAGATCTTAAAATATCTTTCTTAGATTTTGCTATAGAACTAGATGAAAATACACAAGTAATATACAACAAAATTACAAAACTAATCAACAACGTAAAAGATGAAAACGTTAAAGCACTTTTGATCAATCTACAAAAATGAATAATAGACCCTATAGAAGTAGAATCAAACATAATAGCTATACAAAACTATCTAGTAAGCAATGAAAATATTGCATTAAATGACCAAGAAAAAGAAGATGTAAACCGAGTAATAAACGAACTATCAAATACAACTACAATATCAGCAAACTGATGAACTGAATATGATATAGCAAAAGCAGAAATACTTGGTATATTGCCAAGCAATTTGAGAACTGATACAGAAAAGCTATTTGTAGAATTTGAAAATGCTCAATGAAATCAAGATGAATGATTAGACCAAAATACACAAAGAAAAAATATACTAAACAAAATAGTATCTTTGATATCTCAAAAGATAAATACAGACGAAACAGAACAGGGTGAAGACGAGATAGCAAAAGACGACATGGATCTTATCATTATGCCAAATATCTGTAAAATAATGGACTATTATAACATGCCAAGTGAAAAATGTGTATCTGAAGATACTAAAATAGTAGAAGAACAAAATCTTGAAATAGAGCAATGAGCAAAATCTTGGCTAAAAACACTTCTAATTATATTGTGAATATTCTTGTGAATATTTGTCGTATTGATAGTGGTTTTTGCTGTAAAAGCCAAGATAAACAAACAAAAAGAAGAATGAGAAGAAGAATAAAAAAACAGTAATAAAAACTTGACATAAATAGATAAATTATTATAATAATAAAGATTTAATAAATAAAACCTATCAAATGAATTTAAACAAAACACCAAACACACCAAAAAGATTAAATCCAAAAATGTTTGCATTAGGTGCTGCTACTATTTTTATGTTGTTGTGACAACCACTAGATAGTCTTGCAAAAAACAAAAAACAAGAAATAGCAAATGCTTTAAACATAGAGCTAAAAGAAAACAATCTAAATATAGATGAGATGAATAAAGCTATTTTTGAAGAAAATAAATCTTTTGAGATGAATGGGCAGATAATCGACAAAGATAGTATCTGTAAAGCTTACATAGCCAATAATATTTACATATGATGAAAATCAATTACAGAAACAGAATTTGGTTATTGAGTAAATAGGTCAAGCTCTTTGGAAAATTGATACAATATAATATATACTCAAAAATTCAAATGAATAAAATGATTTGAAGAACAAGAAACAGAAGTATCTATGAAAATAGACTTAGAATTTATATATGAAAACAACAATATATATATAAAAATTACATGACTAACAGATATAGATCACTCAATAGAATTACCAGACAATTGAGAATATATACTAAAAGATGTAGTATATGACTATGAAATCAATGGGTTAAATAAAAAATGAAAAGCTATAGATATAAGTTTCAAAGCCAACCCAGAAAAGACAGAAAATAGAATAAAAGAAAAAATAAAATGATTTGAGTTTAAAAACAGTACTAAAATAAAAAACATAAAAGAATATGAAAACACACAAATTACAAAATTAAACGACATATCTTTGTGAAAGGAAGTATACAAAGAATGAGACAAATATTATAGAGATTTGTGTATTGTGGAAAACAAAATATATCGTCCAATACTCAAAGTATATTTTGACCAAAAAGGTAAACTAGATGAGACAAAGACGAAAGAACAGATCAAAGACAATAAAATCACTGTCTTTTGAGTTGATATAAAAATAGAAAAACTAGAACTAAAGGACAACACAATATTAGTTGATTTAAATCAAGACGATATAGCAAAGCTAATAAAAAAAGTAAAAGAACATAGAACTACACTAATCGAATTAATCAACAATGCTGAAGTGTGACCAAATAGTTCATTTACTTGATTTAATAAAGAAGAAAGAGAAAGAGAATGGAGTAACCAAAAAGAACGAACCTTTGATAGTAAACTAATGTCTTTGCAATTGGTAGATGACACTTATATATTTACAGTAAACAACTGAGATAAAATAGAATTATATTTTGGTATGAAACCAAACAAACAATGAAAAGACGAAGTTTATCTCAAAAATAAAAACAACCAAGAGGTGGGTGCATTTTTTATCAATACAGATAAAGAATGATTTTATAAAGCTACAATAGAAAGCTGACAATTGAAAATAATAAAAATCAAAAAAGAATGAGAAAATGTAGACAATCAGCTACCAGAATTTTCATGACAAAACAACATGGAAAGTATATTAGAAAATGAAAGTATAAACACATTTTACAATGAAAAACAAAAAACTTTAGAATATTTCTCAAATGATTGAACTTTGATCACAAGTATCAAGTGTGAAAAAAAAGAAAATGGAACATACAAACTAGAAAAACAAGAAAATGATATATCTATACAAGATCTTTACAACTATAAAGATTTTGCAAATATAGTAAGTACTATAGAGACAAACCAACTAGAATTAAATATATTGGATGTGGATATACTAAATAGTTTCAAGACCTTATTATCTTCATGACAATTTAAGATAAAAAATAAAGAACAAAACTTAATTAAAATCAATGATGGAGAGTGAAACATATACTACTGCGAAATAAAAGACAAAAAAAATACTCGATCTGTTAGTCCAGACCAAAATACATACGAACAAAGCAAAAAAGCCTTAAATTTTATCAAATCTAGACTCGAAGTAGTAAAAAAACTTCAAGACGCATGAATAAAATGGAAAAACAATTGAAAAGAAGAGGATTTCACAAAATTTGTATGATGATGACGAGGTATTGGTAAGAGCATAATTAAAGCAAATGATATAATTAATTTTATATCATGAATCACAAATACCACAACAATAACAATATTGCGATGAGAGTGACAAAGAACAGAAATAGTACACGATTTATCAAGAAAATGACGAAAAATACAAATAAGATGAAAAGACAAAGTAGATATATGAAATCAATGGTATAGTATAAAAATAAACAACGATGGAAATATAATATTAGATCCTATAGAAATAAAATAATTAATTAAAAAATACAACAAACTAACAAATTTCATCTCAAAAACCCAGTTAGTTTCGTTGTATTTTTTGCTATATTACAAATATCATCTTTCACCCAATACTTTTATCGTTTGTTCAAAAACTTCTTTTATTTTACCTCTACCATCTATTTCTATCAACCTTCATTTTTGTCTAAAATAATCTATCACTGGCATAGTTTCTTTTTGGTATATATCAAGTCTAGTCTCAATAGATTCAATGTTGTCATCTTCACGTCATTCTTTTTTTGCTCTAGCCAAAAGTCTCTCTACAGCCAATTCTCTTGGTATGTCATAATAAATCGCTATACAGTCTCTTTTTTTGAGATAAGACTTAGACAAAAAATAGTGTAATTGATTTTCTGTCCTCAAAAAACCATCTATCAGCATATTTTGATCTTTTTCTAATAAGTGCATATATATATCAAAAAGGCCAAATACCACAGCATCATCCACCATTTTTCACTCTTTCATACTCTCTCTAATGTGTGCTCACAATACATTATCATTTGACTTCAAGGCTCTTAAAATATTTCCAGGTTCAAAATACTGATAACTTGGAAATTTTTCTAAAAATAAATCAGCTTGTGTTCATTTACCAGATCATTGCATCCCAAAAAATACTATATCTTTTTTCATGTTTTTTATATTTAATAAAATATATATACTATTATTTTATAGTTTTATTCTAAAAAAACAAATTTTTAAAACAAAAAATCTCACCATTTGGTAAGACTTTTGATATATGTTTTATATTTTTATCTTTTTGACCAAGTAGGAGCTTTTCTCGCTTTCTTCAAACCTGGTTTTTTTCTTTCTTTGATTCTAGGATCTCTTTTCAAAAGACCATGAGGTTTAAGTGTTGTCCTAAGATCTGAATCCCAATCTATCAATGCTCTAGCAAAACCCAATTTGATAGCATCAGATTGTCATGCTGTACCTCATCATTTTACAGATATATCAGCATCAAAGTTTTTTACATAATCTTTACCAAGCACCAAAAATGGCATAATAGCATTTTCATACAAATGAGCATTACCTCAAAAATATTCTTTCAAGCTTATTTCTTTTTCACTTGGAAGCTTTATATTAAATTGTCATTTTCCCTTTGGAAAAAGCTTTATCACAGCAGAAGTTTCTTTTCTTCTACCTATCGCATAATTGTATTCTTTTGTGGCCATTATTTATACAAGTTTACAGGTTTAAAATTATCATATTTAGTAGTTGTTCATACAACCAATTTTAATCTTTTCATCCTACTATCTCTAAGTTTATTTTTTGGCAACATACCTCTTACAGCAAACCAAAGAGCTTTTGTAGGATCTTTTTTCAACAAATTAGCCAAATTTATACTTTTTACATTACCCTTATATCCACTATAAGAATAATAAGTTTTTTGTTGCAATTTATTGTTACCAGTTACTTTAAATTTATCAGCATTTTCTACTATCACACAATCTCAAGCATCCCAAAAATCAGACAAATAACTTTTGTTTTTTCACATAAGTTTTTTGGCAATATCCACAGACAGTCTACCCAAAGTAAGACCGGTAGCATCTACCTTGTATCGTTTTCTATTTTTTTCTTGGTCAACCCTTTTTACCCATAGAGTCTTATTCAAGTCACTTTTTGTAAATTCCATTTTTAAAACAAATTCTATATAAAATCATAATCAAAAACAAATTATGCCAATTTTAACATAACCTGTTCAGCCGCATCTCCTTTTCTAAATCACATTTTATAATTAGAAACGAAAGATTTATTTTGTTCTTTGATATATTTTGGCAACAAAGTATTCATTACCTTTTTTCACTCTGCTTCTCCATATATTGTAGCCTTGATTATCCTAATACACTCTCTTTTGCTATCATTTTCTTCGTTGTATCTATTGTAAGTCTTTACCAATTTAGAAAAAAATGCATCAGCCTCAGCTTTTAATACTTTAGCTCTTTTCGGTGTAGTAACAACCTTTCCATTCTTTACCAAACTAGTAAGCAAATTTCTCAAAAAAACTTCTTTTTTCTTTGCTCCAGTATTAAGTTCTTTTAATTTATTAATTCTATGTCTCATTTTTATAAACAAACAATTTAAATAATTTTCATTTTACAACTTACATTGTGCATTTTGCATTACAAATTTCACATTGCACATTTTGCATTTCTATTACCCTGCCAATGCTTTTCATATATTACCAAGAGATTGGTTGATCTCATCAATAGCTTTTCTACCAACTCACTTCATAAGAAGTAATTCCCCCTTTTTCTTTTTTTCCAAATCTTCTACATAAAGAATATTATTTTTGATCAAAGCATTTCTTGTTCTTTCACTCAAAGGTAATGCATCAATTGGCATAGTTTTTATATTATCTTCCTCTGGTAACTTCTCTTTCTCAAAATTCAATTCTTCATATTCCATCAAGACAGATTTGTCTATATATACATCGTCAAATATAAACAACTTAGCATATGAAGCCAAAACCTCTCCAGCAAACATTACAATTTCTTTTGCAGACACACCACCAAACAAAGATCTAATCTCCATTTTTAGGCTATCTTTTGTACCTCAAGTAAAATCATCTATCACTTCTTCTACATCATATTTTACATAGTCTACCAATTTAAACTCATTATCTATTATCAAAGTATTTACATCAGTATTTTCTTCTTCTGTATCACGATTTCTCAAAAAATCTACACTATAATATTTATATCCTTTTTCTGCTCTTATATCAGCATTAAACTCCAAAGACGGATCTGTAATTTCAAACAAATATTCATCTTTATTTAAAAGTTCTACTCCACTAGGCAATTTTAAAGATTCAGAAGTATATTTCCCAACTCCTTTAAATCTCTGTGGCATCCATTGAATTTTTTCTACACTTTCATCAAACTTAAATCTAAGTTTTTTAAAATTTAACATAATATCTATTACACCTTCTTTCACACCATCCATCACATAATATTCATGTGGAACTCATTTGATTTTGATACCAGTAACTGATCCACCCAAATTATAAGATAAAACAATTCTTCTCAATGCATTTCAAAGTGTGTGTCCAAATCATCTAGGTAAATAATTCAATTCAAATTTTGTAATGTTATTGTCTTCTTCAGACACAACAATTTTAGGCGTACCTATAAACTTTTGGATATCTAGCATAGTTTTTTAAAAAGAATATAAATTTTTATTTTGTTAGATTATTTTCAATTATACATTTAACATTTCACATTTCTTTACGCTCTAGCATAGAACTCAATTACTTTTAGTATATCAGCCAATACTCATATTTCTCAAAGTTTTGGCAAAGATATAACTTCTACCTCATATTTATTTCTATCTACTTTTATCCAAGAAGGGATTTTAAGACTTTTGTCTACAGACGCACCAGCATAAAGACCAGAGTCTTTCAGCTTAGGTTTCAATGTTATTTTGTCTCAAACTTTCAAAATAGTAGATGGAACATTGTGTTTTTTACCATTTAGCAAAAAGTGCCCATGTGATGCCATCTGTCTGGCTTGCATCATAGTTTTTGCAATACCTGATCTATACAATATAGAATCCATTCTAGATTCCAAAAATATAAACAAAGCAGCATCATGACTCACGTCATTATTTTTTGCATATTTAGCTGACAATTTTTGTACCAATCTAGAAAATTGTTTTTCTGATAATCCATAAGATCTCTTCAAAACTTGTTTGTTTCTGAGTAATTTACCATATTCAGAATTTCTTTTCATAGAAGAACCATGTTGTCCCGGTAAAGATCTTCTTTTTCTTACATCATATTTAGCAGATCCAAACAAATTTACTTGTTCTCTTCTACATAGTTTAAACTTTGGTCATGTATACCTCATCGATATTATAATTTATAAATTGTAAATTGTACACTGTTAATTGTACACTATTAATTTTATATTAGTTTCTCTTTGGTCTTTTTCATTTACAACCTCCAAACTGTATAGGAGTATTCTCTTTTATATAAGACAAATCAATCAATCATATTTCATTGATAGCCTTAAATACACCATCTCTAGCCATACCTACTCCCTTAAATATTACTCACATTTCTTTTAGTCAATAATTTTGAGCTTCTTTCAACAAATTTTTTGTCAACATTTCGGCAGCATATGGAGTGTTTTTTTTAGCTCACTTATATCACAAAAGTCATGTACCACCACCTATCAACTTATTTCAATTTTGATCACACAAAGAAATAAGTGTATTGTTTTTTGTAGTAGTTACATACAATATACCATTTGTAATTTTTATATCCTTCTTTTTAGATTTTTTTGCAACAGCCATTTAATTTTAATTAATAATTATAAATTATTTCTGAATTCTGAATTCTAAACTATTTTTTAAGTACAGGTCTTACTCTTGATCTTCCCATAAGTTTTTTAGCAGTTCTAGCATGTTTTCTAGTACATTGACCCCTTACAGGTAAACCGATATTATGTCTAATTCATCTATAACATTTAATTTCTTTTAATCTTTTGATAGCAGAAGCTATTTCTCTTTTTAGATCATTTTCTAAAACATAAGATTTCAATTCATCAGATATCTTTTTTTGTTCATCCTCAGAAATATCTTTGACTTTCTTCATAAAGTCAATCTTTAGTTTATCTAATATCTTTTTGGATCTACTTCTACCAATACCATATATACTAGTTAACGCTATCCATATAGATTTTTCTTCAGGTAGCACATGTCACATCAATCTAAACATCAAATTATTTTTAAGTATTAAATAATTACAAATTTAACAATTGTACACTATAAATTGTACGTTAAACTTATCCTTGTCTTGTCTTGTGTCTTGGATTTCTTTTACATATTACGTAAAGTCTTCCTTTTCTCTTCACTATTTGACAAAACATACATCTTTTTTTTATCGAACTTTTTACTTTCATTTGAATTTAAATAAATCATTTAAATATTTCTACTCTTCAGTACTATCTGCTTTTGGATCATAATTGTTGTATCTGTATGTTATACGACCTTGCGTCATATCATACTGATTTACCTCTACTTTTACCCAATCACCAGGTATTACAGATATGTGTCTTTGTTTCATCTTACCTGACAACTTACAACGAATTTCTGTACCTACATCTTTCAATCTTACCTTCAATATTCATGCAGGTAATTTTTCCAATACTTCACCATCTCGCTCTAACGCTCAATCCTTAACCATTAAGATCTATTTTTTTAATTTTTAAAACAGTTTGGTGTGGTCTAAACCCAAAGTTTCTTTCATACCTATTCTTCTTCTTAAATTTCAAGACATTGATTTTTTTTCATTTTTTTGTCTCCAATATTTCAGCAGATACTTTGGCTTTTTCGACAAAAGGTTTACCAACTTTTACATTTTTTCATTCTGCATCAAAAACAGACAAAACTTCTTTTATATCTATTTTGGCACCTTTTTTACCTTCTATTTTATCTACAATCAACTCCAATCATTCATTTACTACATATTGATGTCATTGTAATTCTATTACAGCATACATGTTTTTAAATTTCTTAATATATTAAAACAACAAAACTTAGGCAATTTTTCACAATTGAGCCAAAGTATTATATTTTTTCTTGTTAGTTCTATAAGCATTTGATACTATAGCCTTTATTCTTTTGTATCTTCTAGCACTAGGAAAGTTGTAAGATACAAATTTTCTATACCATTTTGTACCGTAGTGTTTTTGCTTTTTTGCTTTATCTAAAATGTGAGAAGATCGCAACTCTTTTTTATAAAAAGAGATCATTCTTTCATTTGTACTTAAATCTCAAGTCCTTCGTACTGTAAATCACATAACAAACATTGTTTAATTATTTAAAACAACTATCAATTGCACATTTTACATTGCAAATTGATGAATTTATTCTCGTTGCCGAGGACCGGAATCGAACCGGTACTCCATTGGATGGAAAAGGATTTTAAGTCCTTCGCGTCTACCAATTCCGCCACCCCGGCATATTAGTGAATAAGTGAAGAATTAAAAGTTAAAAGTAAAAGATTTTTTTATAAACCTAAACTTTTCACTATTCACTATTCACCTTTCACTATTAATTTATTTAACAACTTCTTCATATATCTTTGTAAACACCTCTGGGAATGCAATTGATATATTAGACAATACTTTTCTATCCAATCTAATATCTTTTTTATACATTTCAGACATAAATACACTATACTTAGATCACTTTTCTCTTAAAACGGCTGACAATCTTTCTATCCAAAGTTTCCTAAAATCTCTTTTTTTCAATTTTCTAGAAACATAAGCATGTTGTCATTGTTTTACCAAAGCAGCTCTTACTTGAGTATAAACATTTTTTCTACCCAACCTAAAACCCTTTGCTTTTTTAATATATTTTTTATGTCTTCTTTGTCTTTGCAAACCATTACTAACTCTAACCATTTTTTATACTATTTATAAGGAAGTAAATTTTTAACCATCTTACTATTTGCTTTAGATAACTCTTTTCCATAAGGGTGTTTTTTATTTGAATCTCACTTATTTGTAAGCAAGTGATTATTGCAAGATTTTTTAGCCATTACCTTTCTCTTTTTTGTAATTTTAAATCTTTTGGCTGCTCCACTATGAGATTTCATTTTATTACTCATTTTATTACTAAGATTTACTGAATAAAACAATACTATATCATTGTGCTTCTTTTTTTGGATGAGGAAACTGTGTTTTACTGATATCTTCCAATTCTGTTACAATACCTTTCAATTTTACGATAGCTTTATCAGCATATATTCTTTCTCTTCATCTCAATCTCAAAAGAAACTTAACGTTGTCTCATCACTCCAAAAATTCTCTTCACTTTCTGACTTTCATCTTCAAATCATTTTCTCATATCGCATAACTAACTTTCAATTCTTTAAGTGATCTTTGTTTTTGGGTTTTTTTCTTTTCTTTTTGATCTTTTTGCTTTTGATACATATACTTACCATAATCTGTAATTATTGCTGTGCAAACTTGTTTTATAGGATCATAATGCATCTGTACCAAATCCAATCATCTTTCTTCTGCCATTTCTAATGCTCTTCTCCTAGGAAAAGAACCGAGATTATTTTTCTCTTCATCAACTATCATTATAGTTGGGGCTTTAATATTTTGATTGGTGTAAACCATTCTGTCATTCCTTTTTACAAAAGGTTTTTGTTGCATACAATGTATTATTAAATTAAATTTACCCCCAGGTGGACTCGAACCACCAACTTACAGCTTAGAAGGCTGTTGCTCTATCCGGTTGAACTATAGGGGCATATACAATAAATGTTCCAACCTTCAATATTCAATGCAAAATTTTCAAAACTCATTTCACATTTAAGAATTTTTAATTTTACATTTAAATTCACTCCCGGCGGGACTCGAACCCGCGATCTTCGCCGTGAGAGGGCGACGTCCTAAACCACTAGACTACGAGAGCCCTCAGGTTACAAATTTGGATTCTATGGGAGTCGAACCCATGACCTCC
>Ga0116152_10002027_pt1 | contig 16497 bp, 14 predicted proteins | sample AD_UKC119_MetaG_FD_89894 | JGI IMG/M metagenome (GOLD analysis project Ga0116152, IMG submission 89894) | Active sludge microbial communities of municipal wastewater-treating anaerobic digesters from Hong Kong - AD_UKC119_MetaG | ecosystem: Engineered > Bioreactor > Anaerobic > Digestate... | reverse complement strand
CCTCGAAGGCGACGGCGGCACGGGTTTTCATGAGGGTCCTCCGGGGTTTTCGGCTTGCGGCAGACTAGCCGCACCCGGGGACCTGGCACAATGCCGGATGCGACGGATCGTTACCCCGGCCCGTCACCGAAAGGACGGGAGGGGGGCGCGCCCCCCCTCCCGCAAGGGATCAGAACGGTTCGACCTGTTGCACCCAGACGCCATCCTGGACCTGGTCGATCGAAACCAGTTCGGGCATGGCGTGGTTGTTCACAAAGGTCTGCTCGCCGTAACTGGTGAAATCCTGGTGATGGCTGGCCTGCGCGGCGGCGACGAAACCGTCGGTCGTCAGATCCGTGCCGGCGGCGTCCAGACAGGACAGGAACCAGTTCGTATAGGAATAGGCGATCATCGCGTTCTCGTCCGGGTCGGCGTTGTAGGCCGCGCGATACGATTCGATAAAGGCATGGGCGTCGGGTTCGGTGGTATCCATCGGATACATCTTCCACCCGCCGACCCCATAGAGCCCGTTCACATCCGCGCCGCCCAGCGCCGCCACCAGCGAGGCCCGGCCGGGAATGCCGGTCAGCACCTTGACGTCGGTCCAGCCCAGCTTGTTCACCTCGGACATGACGCCCACGGTCTCGCGGATGATGGTGCCCGCGATGATGAGGTCGCAGTTCGCCGCCCGGCAGCGCGCCACCTGCGAGGAAAAGTCGATCTCGCCCGGCCGATACGAGGCGTCCTCGACGACCTCCATGCCCAGGCTGGCCATTGCCGGAACGACGCCCGCACGCATCAGATCGCCGAACGGCCCCTCCATCATGATCAGGCCGACCCGCTGCGAGCCCCAGACGGGGATCATGCGTTCCATCGCCTTCTGCATGGTCGTGTTGTAGTTCTGCACCGTGGTGAACAGCAGCGGCGAGTTGCCCGCGACCTGGTGCATGACGGCCGACGCCGCCCAGGGCGCAAAGACGATGGTGCCCGCTTCGACGGCCTGGCCGATGGTCGCCGCGTTGGTGCCCGATCCGAACGGGTTCAGCAGCGCGAACACCTCGTCCGAGCGGATCAGCTTTTGCACCGCGCGCACGGCCAACTGCGGCTGGCCGCCGTTGTCCTCGACGATGAAGCGGATCTGGCGGCCGTGGACACCGCCGGCCGCGTTGGCCTGGGCAATCGCCAGTTCGGTCGCGTTGCGCAGCCGTGCCATGCCGGCGGCGGCGGGACCGGACAGGTCGAGATGCGTGCCGATGACGATCTCATCGGCGCTGACTCCGGCGGCGCGCGCCGGGCGCAGACTGCCGCCAAGCGCCAGGGCCGCGGCACTGGTGGCGAGCATCTGACGACGGTTCATAGTCATGACTTCCTCCCATGTTGGGTTTGACGGGGTGATCGTGTGTTCGGCATGTCCTCCACTCCCTCCTGCCGCCTCAGGCGGGATACATGCCGTCGATGAGGGTCGCGTATTTCTGCGCGATGACCTTGCGTTTCAGCTTCATCGTGGGGGTCAGCTCTTCGTCCTCGGGGGTGAGAAGCTGGTCGATGATGCGGAAATCCTTGATCTGTTCAACCCGGGCGAGACGGGGATTCACGGCCGCGATCTCGGCGCGGATCAGATCGACCACGGCCGCCGCGCGCGTCAGGCTGGCGAAATCCGTATAGGGAATCGCGTTGTCCTGCGCGAATCGCGCGACGTGCTCCTGGTCGATCATCACCAGTGCGGTGACGAACCGCTTGCCCTCGCCGATGACCACCGCGTCGGTGATGTAGGGGCTGAACTTGAGCTGGCTTTCGATCTGCGTGGGCGTGATGTTCTTGCCGCCGGCGGTGATGATGATGTCCTTGATCCGGTCGCGGATCGCCAGATAGCCATGTTCGCTGATCTCGCCGCAGTCTCCGGTGCGAAGCCAGCCGTCGGGGGTTATCGCCTCGGCCGTCTTTTCGGGTTGCCGCCAGTAGCCGGCAAAGACATTCGCGCCCCGGATCTGGATTTCTCCCGCCTCGGCGATGCGGATCTCGGTATCGCCCGCCGGAAGACCTGCCCAGCCCAGCTTGATGCCCCGGGTCGGCGTCGCGGTGGCGAATCCCGCGGTTTCGGTCATGCCGAAGGCCTCGCGCAGTTCGACGCCGATGGACAGGAACCAGCGGATCAGGTCGGGCGGCACCGGCGCCGCGCCGGTCAACGCGCTGCGGCAATTCTGTAGCCCCAGAAAGATGCGGATGTTGCGGAATGCCAGCCAGGACAGCAGCCGGTCCACCGGGCCCGGCGTCGGCGGATCGCGCCCGTCGAGCTGGGCCTCGACCCCGGCGCGACCGCGCGCCAGGGCCCGGCGATAGACCCAGCGCGCCGGGGCGATGGCGTCGCGCAGGAACAGTTCCACTTGCGAGTGCATCTTTTCCCAGAATCGCGGCGGTGCAAAGACGATGTGCGGCGCGACCTCGCGGATGTCGTTGGGCACGGTGCCGGCGTTTTCGGGAAAATGGACGATCAGCCCCAGCGCGATCGCGTTGAACACCGAAGCCATGCGTTCCGCGATGTGACACAGCGGCAGAAAGGACAGCGATTTGTCCCCGGGGTTGGCGGCCAGATACTCGGGCGCCTTGCACATCTGGAACACGGCGTTGCGGTTCGCGATCATCGCCCCCTTGGGCGCCCCCGTGGTGCCCGAGGTATAGACCAGGAACGCCAGATCGTCCGCCCGGCCCGCGTCGATCGAATCCTCGAAGTCCTGCGCGTGGGTCGCGGCGAGATCGTCGCCGCGTTGCACGAAACCGTCCCAGAATTCCACGCCCGGGTCATCGAGGCGGCGCAATCCCTCGCGTTCGATGACGATGATGCGGATCAGCGCCGGGCAGTTGGCACGGACCGACAGGGCCTTGTCCAGTTGCTCCTGGTTTTCGACCACCAGAACGCGGCACGCCGAATCCTGAAGGATGTATTGCAACTGCTCTGCCGACGCGGTCGGATAGACCCCACAGCCGACGATTCCCATGGCTTGCGCGCCGATGTCGGCGAAAACCCATTCGGGGCGGTTTTCGGCCAGCACGGCGATGACCTCGCCGCGTTCGACCCCCAGCGCGCCCAGGGCCAGCCCGACCGCGCGGGCGCGTTCGTAATACTGGGTCCAGCTGTAGCTTTGCCACAGGCCGCGCAGCTTGTGCCTGAGGGCAGGCCGCGCGCCCCATTCGCGCACGCGGGCGCGGAACACGCGGGCCGGTGTGTCGTGGCCCATGAAGCGGATCTCGGTGCTCATCGGCTCATCTCCAGGTCTTTCGACGTTTCCAGCGTTGGGCGGTGCCGGACAGGCCCTGCCCGCCGCCGCCGCCCAGATAGGCCTCGCGCACGTCCTCTTTCTGGCTGAGGGCGGCGCAGGTATCGGCGGCGACGATGCGCCCCAGTTCCATGATATACCCGTCATCGCCATGTTTCAGGGCGACGGCGGCGTTCTGTTCGACGACCAGCACGGCGGTGCCGGTCTCGTCGCGGATGCGCTGGATGATGCCGAAGATCTCGTGCACCAGCATCGGCGACAGGCCCAGGCTGGGTTCGTCCAGCATCAGCAGTTTCGGCGCGGACATATAGGCGCGGCCGATTGCCACCATCTGCTGTTCGCCGCCCGACAACAAGCCGGCGTGCTGCGCATCGCGTTCCTTGAGCCGGGGAAACCATTGATGCACCCGCTCGATGTCGCGGGCCACGGCGTCGCGGTCCTTGCGGGCAAAGGCGCCCATCAAGAGGTTGTCTCGCACCGAAAGGAACGGATAGACCTGACGCCCCTCGGGCACCAGAACCAGCCCCTTGCGCGCCACCGCGTCAGCATCCAGGCCCTGAATTTCCTGTCCCTGGAACAGGGCCTTGCCCTTGAACGGGTCGATGACGCCCGCCAGCGTGTTCAAAAGCGTCGTCTTGCCCGCACCGTTCGCGCCCAGGACGGCGGTGATCCGCCCCTCGGCCACGGTCAGGTTGACGCCCTTCATGGCGGCGATGGGCCCATACCAGGTTTCCAGGTTCTGCACGTCCAGAAGCATCTCAGGTCCCCAGATAAGCGGCGATGACGTCGGGATGGGCCTGCACTTCGGCCGGCGAACCCTCGGCCAGCAGACGGCCCTGCGCCATGCAGACCACGCGGTCGGCAACGGCACTGACCAGCGACATGTCGTGTTCGATCATCACCACGGTGATGCCCAGATCGCTGCGGATATCGTCGATCCAGAAGGCCAGGTCGCGCGTTTCCTCGGGGTTCAGACCCGAGGCCGGTTCATCCAGAAACAGCAGGTCGGGCCCCGAACACAGGGCGCGACCCAGCTCGACCACCTTGCGCACGCCATACGGCAGGCCCGCGACGGTGGCATTGCGCCAGGCCGAGAGGTCGAGGAATTCGATCACCTCCTCGGCCTTGGCGCGGTGCGCTTCCTCGATCCGGGTCAGGCCGGGGGTGCGCAACACCTGTTGCCACCAGGTCCCGGCGCCAAAGCGGTGCCGGCCCAGCAACAGGTTGTCCAGCACGCTGGCGGCATCGAACAATTCGATGTTCTGGAACGTCCGCGCAATGCCCAGATGGGCGATGTGCGCGCGCGGGGCGCGGGCGATATCCTGCCCCTTGAACAGTATCCGGCCCTTGGTGGCGTCGAACACCCGCGTGACCAGGTTCAACATTGACGTCTTGCCCGCGCCGTTCGGCCCGATCACGGCCAGAACCTCGCCGCTTTGAACGCGGATCGACAGGTCGGAAATCGCCCTGAGCCCGCCGAAATGCAGCGCCACGCGGTCCAGTTCCAGAAGGGGTGCGTCGCTCATCTGTTCCGCTCCGACTTCATGTAGGTTTTCTGCCGCCGGAACGTGTCACGGCGATAGAGGGGAAAGTTTTCCAGCAACGCGCGAATCTTCAGCCATCGCCCGTTCAGGCCCGTCGGCTCGAACAGAACGAAAAGGCCCAGCACCAGACCGGCGACAAAGATTTCCAGCCCGGTCTGCCGTTGCACGGCCGCCGGCAACAGGGATTTCAGGAAGGACACGGCGTTCGGCAGCAGCGAGATCAGGATCGCCCCCAGGATCGCCCCCCTGAGGCTGCCGATCCCGCCGATCACCACCATCAGCACCATGTCCAGCGACAACAGCAGCGTGAAGGCATCGGGCGTCAGATAGCCGATGTGATGCGCCATCAGTGCCCCCGCCAGCCCGGTGATCCCGGCCGACAGGCCAAAGGCACCGATCTTGACGCGGTTCACCTCGATCCCCAGCGCATAGGCGGCGGCCTCGGAGTCGCGCACACCCGTAAAGGCCCGGCCGACCCCGGATCGCATCAGATTGGCCAGCGCCAGCAGCACCAGCACCACCGTCGCCAGGCAGACGTAATAGAACACCCGGGGCGAACCCAGCGAGAACCCCAGCAGGCGGGGCGTTTCCACCAGCATCCCGGTGAATCCGCCGGTCACGCTGCGCCACATGCCGATCACCTGTTCGATGACGATGCTGAAGGCCAGCGTCACCATCGCCAGATACAGCCCCGAAACGCGGATCGCGGGTATCCCCACGACCAGCCCCACCGCCGCCGCGATCAGTCCGGCCAGCGGCATCGACACCAGGAACGGCACGCCATGCGCCATCAGCCAGGCGTGGGCATAGGCGCCGATCGCAACGAAACTGGCGTGCCCCAGGCTGACCTGTCCGGTGAACCCCGACAGCGTCATCAGCCCCAGCGAGGCGACGCACAGGATCAGCACATAGCCAAGCTCGCCCACCAGATAGGTCGAGGCAACCACCGGCACCGCCAGCAACGCCACCAGCAGAAGACCATACCACAGCCAGTCGCCGCGATGGCGGAACAGCGCGAACCCTTGGGCATACCGCGTGTGATAGTCAAAGCGCATCGGTTACACCCTCCGCCCGTGGGCTTCGCCCATGATCCCGCGCGGGCGCAGGATCAGCACCGCGATCAGCACCAGATAGGGTGCGATATCCTTGAACCCGTCGGGCAGATAGACACCCGCGTATTGTTCGATCAGGCCGATCAGAACACCGCCCAGCACCGCGCCCGGCAGGCTGCCGAACCCGCCCAGCACGATCGCGGCCAGGGCCTTCAGCGTGATCAGCCACAGCGCCGTATCGACCAGCGACACCGGCGCCAGGAACATGCCGGCAATCGCCGCCGTGACGCCGCCCAGCGCCCAGACGAGCGAGTTGAGCCGCTTCACCTTGACCCCGTTCAGATACGCGGCCAACTGGTTCTGGCTGGCAGCCTGCATCGCCACCCCCAGCCGCGTGCGGCTGAAGAACAGCCACAGCATCACCGCGATCAGCAGCGCCACCAGCATGATGACCAGCGACAGCTCGGTCACCGCGACGCCCGCGATCTCGGTCGTCTGGCCGCTCCATGGGGTCTGGTAGCTGCGCGAATCGGGGCCGAACCCCATGCTGACCGCGCCCCGGATCATGAAGGCCAGCGCGATCGTCAGCATCACGCCCGAGAACTGCGGCTGTCCCGCGATGCGCCGCACGATCACCGCGTCCAGCCCATAGGCCAGCGCGCCGATCCCCAGCGCCACCACCGGCAGCACCATCCAGAAGGGCATCCCTGCCCGTTCGATCAGCGCCCAGGCGACAAAGGCCGACAGCACCAAAAGGTCGCCATGGGCAAAATTCAGAACCTCGGTCGCCTTGTGGATCAGCACGATCCCCAGCGCGACCAGCGCATAGATCGCCCCCACGGCGATGCCGTTGACAGTGACCTGCGCGAACAGGTCCAGCGCGCCGTTCATGCCGGATCTCCCATTTCAAAACTGACGTCCCAGGCGCTCAGCCGTTCGTGGCAATGCCCGCAGGTGGCGCGCGGGACAAAGGCCTTGCCGCAGGTCCGGTGCCGGGGCCGGATCGAGCTGGGCTCGTGGAAAAGTTGTTCGCTGGCCCAGGTGGACAGCAGCACGATATAGGGAAACAGCCCGCGGCTGGCCGCGGTCAGCAGATAGACGCGGCGCCGACCGTCGTCGCGGTCGGGTTCGACCGTCAGCAGGCCGGCCTCGACCATCGCCACCAGGCGGCGGCTCAGCAAAGGCGGGCTGATCCTGAGAACATGCGCGATCTGGTCGAAATGCCGACATCCCAGCACCGCCGCCGAGACGATCATCAGCGTCCAGCGATCCATCCTGAGCGCGAGATGCGACATCGCCCCGTCGCTGACCGTGACCTTGGGCGTGCGCATCCGTTCGGCCGGGTCATAGGGCAGGTGCGGGTTCGGTTTCAGCGACATGTCCAGATCGCGCAGCGAGACGACCTCGCCGCAGGCCTCGCAGGTCATCTGCGGCACAAAGGCGTGGCCGCAGGTCCGATGCACCAGCCGCCGGGGCAAGGCCAGGCGATCCTCGCCAAAACGGTGCTCCCAGTCCCAGGTCATGAGCGTGGCTTCATAGATCGCCATGCCCTTTTGCGTCAGATGATAGGCGAACCGTTCGGGGCGCTCCTGATACAGTCGCGGGCGCAGCATATCCATGTGCACCAGCGTCTTCAGCCGGTCGGACAGGGTGCGCCGCGGTATGCCCAGCCGGGTCTGGAAATCGTCGAACCGCTTGACCCCCATGAAGGCACCCATGAGGATCTGCATCGTCCAGCGATCCCCGATCATCTTCAGCGCATGGCTCAGCACCGAGGTGCTCAGCGCGTCGCGCAGCAGATCGAGGTCGGGCGCTACGCTCATGCGACGCGCTCGATGATGAGGGCCGAGGCCAAGCCCGCCGCACCGCAGGCTGCGATCAGCGCGCGCCGGCCGTCGCGACGGTCCAGTTCATCCAGCGCGGTGCCGATCAGTGCGCCGCCCGTGGATCCCATCGCATGGCCCAGCGCGATCGCCCCGCCGTTGACGTTCAGCCGATCCAGCCCGACGCCCATGTGCCGCGCGAAATGCAGCGCCAGCGCGGCAAAGCTTTCGTTCACTTCGAACAGGTCGATGTCGCCGACGCCCAGCCCCGCGCGCGCCAGCGCCGCGTTGGCGGCATCGACGCTGCCGGTCAGCGCCAACACCCGGTCCACCGCCAGTTCCGCCACCGCGAGAATCCGTGCCCGGGGCCTGAGACCCGCGCGCCGCGCTGCCCCCTCGGTCGCGACCAGCACGGCCGAGGCCCCGTCCGCCATCGCCGGTGAATTGCCCGCGTGGTGCACATGCGCCACATGCGCCAGCCCGGTGTGGGCCATGATCGCCGCGTCCATGCCGTATTTCTCGCCCATCTCGGCAAAGGCCGGGGACAGCGCCGACAGGCTTTCGACTGTGGTTCCGGCGCGCGGGGTTTCGTCCGCAGTCAACCCGCCCACCGGCACCAGCGAGGCAAAGCGCCCCTCGGCCCGCGCCGCGACCGCGCGCGCCTGGCTTTCGGCGGCAAAGGCGTCGCAATCGGCGCGGCTGAACCCTTCGGCTGTGGCGACGGCATCGGCGCTGATGCCGATGGCCACCAGCCCGGCGGCCTTCTGAAAGGCAAAGTCATGCGTCAGCGCGCCCTTGTCCGAGGCCATCGGCACGCGGGACATGCTCTCGACCCCGCCGCCGATGGCCAGACCGTCGGCCGCCTGCGCGCGCAGCGCGGCCAGACCGACCGCCGTGATGCCACTGGCGCAATAGCGGTTCACCGTCAGCCCGGGCGCGCTGTCGGGATAGCCGGCGGCAATCAGCCCCAGCTTGCCGATGTTCGCGCCCTGCTCGGCGGTCTGGGTGACGCAGCCGAACACCGCGTCCGCCAACACCCGGTCGCCCAGCGCGTGCCGGTCAGCCAGCGCGCGCAGGGGCGCGGCCAGCAGGTCCACCGGCTTCACCTCGTGAAGCGCGCCCTTGGCGTTGCCACGACCACGCGGTGTGCGCACCGCGTCGATGATGACCGCATATGTCATCCGAACCTCCCTTGCCGCCGGTCGAGCCGGCGTCTTCTCCCGCGTGGAGGGCCTCTTACTGGGCCTCGACCACGAAACTGACGACGGTGCCGAAGCTGCCGCCGATATTCAGCGTCTGGATGCGGCTTGCGCCGTCGATCTGCATGTCACCGGCCCGCCCCAGCACCTGGCGCGCCGCGTCGTGCAACATGCGCGATCCGGTCGCCCCAACCGGGTGCCCGCAACCGATCAAGCCCCCCGACATGTTCACCGGGCAGCGGCCGCCGGGCTCGATGATCCCGTCCTCGACCGCCTGCCAGCTTTGCCCCGGCGCGGTCAGCCCCAGGTGGTCGATGGCGATGTATTCGGTGGTCGTGAAACAGTCGTGGGTCTCGACCCCGCTCATCGCCTCGATCCCGCTGACACCGGCGCGGCGCCAGGCGTCTTCGATCGTCTGGCGGACGTGCGGAAAGACGTAGTCGCCGCTATGCGCGAGCTTGTCCTTGAACCGCAGACCGGCGTTGTGATGCCCCCAGCCGGCGATCTTCGCCGCGCGCTTGCCGGTGCGACGCGACCAGTCGGCGGCAAAGGCGGCCGAGGCCAGCACCAGCGACGACGCGCCGTCGGTGATCTGCCCGCAATCCTGACGCCGCGTCCCCGGCTCGATGATCGGATTGGCGTTGTCGTCATCGGTAAAGGACAGCGCGTTGAACGCCCAGCCGCGCGTTTGCGCCAGCGGGTTGCGCTTTGCGTTGCCATAGTTGATCTCGGCGATGCGGTTCAGATAGCGACGGTCCAGCCCATAGCGGCGGTCGTATTCCTGCGCGGCCAGGCCAAAGACGGCGGGCCACAGGAACTTGCACTCGATCCCCTCGTGACCCTGCCAGCCTGCGGCGTTCTGGTTGACGCTGGCGATGTCGCCGCGCGTGTTCTTGAACTCCTCGGCGCCGACGACCAGCACGCAATCATAGCGGCCGGCCTCGATCTCGGCCATCGCCGTCAGCACCGCCAGCGAGGCCGAGGCACAGGCCCCCTCGTGGCGCATCGCGGGCACGCCCCACAGCTCGGGCACCACCTGCGCGACCATCGCGCCCAGATGCGCCTGTTCGCGCTGCATCTCGCCAAAGGCGTTGCCGACATGAATCGACCCGACCTGCGAGGCATCGACCTGCGCATCCTCGAGCGCATCCAGAACCGAGGCGCGGATCATGTCGGAAATGTCCAGCCCCTCGCGCGACCAGGCGCGGGCAAAGTCGGTTTGCGAGGATCCGAGGATATAGGTCATGCGGTGCCTTTCTGGAAACGGGCGGTTGCGGCGGCGAATTCGCCAGCCAGGCGGTCCACGATGGATGCGGCGGGCTCGGTCCCGGTGACCGCGCCGACGCCCTGGCCCGCCGACCAGACGTCGGCCCAGCGTTTGCCCTTCAGGCTCTGGCTGCTGTCATAGGCGCGGTCGGGCGCGTCAGGCATCGCGTCGGGGTCGAATCCGTTGGCCTTGAGCGAGGGTTTCAGCCAGCTTGCGGGCGTGCCGGTGATCCCGGCGCTGATGAGCAGGTCCTCGATTTGCGCGGCCGCCAGCATGTCCTTGTAGTCCTGCGAGGCCAGACTTTCGGCCGCGGCGATGAAGGACGTGCCCATATAGACATAGTCCGCACCCGCGGCGATGGCGCCGGCGATGCCCCAGCCGTCGCTGATGCCCCCGCCGACGATGAGCGGCCCCTTGTGGAACTGGCGCACCGCGCTGACAAAGGCAAAGGGCGACAGCGTGCCGGTATGCCCGCCCGCCCCCGCGCAGATGCAGGCCAGACCGTCGGCGCCGGCCTCGATCGCCTTGCGCGCCAGCTTGGGCGAGGTGACGTCCGCGATCACCGTGCCGCCATAGGCGTGCACGGTCTCGATCGCGGGCTTGGGCGAGCCCAGCGCCGTCACCACGAAGGGCGGCTTGTGTTTCGCCACCAGCGCCAGGTCCTGCGGCAGGCGGGCGTTGGTGGAATGCGTCACCAGGTTGGCGCACCAGGGCGCATCGCCCACAGCCGCGGTGATGCGGGTCATCCAGTCGTCCAGTTGTTCGACGGTGCGGCAATTGGGCGTCGGAAACGCACCGACGATCCCGGCCTTGCAGGCGGCAATCACCAGATCGGGCCCCGAGACCAGGAACATCGGCGCGGCAAAGACAGGCAGGCGGAGGGCGTCAGTCATGGGACCTCGCGGGGCGGCGGGATTGGGCCACGGCGAACCGGGACGCGACAAAGGCCAGGGTGGTCAACGTGGCATTGCCCGCGCCGTTCAGGCCGGTGACGTGGTAATCGGAATAGGCGGCGGCGAAATTCAGCGGCATCGCGCCGGTCAGATTGATCGTCAGCTGCGCGCCAGCCCGTGCATAGGCCGTTTCGGCCCGGGTTATGAACGCCTCGTCCCGCGCATAGAGGAACCCGGTGATCCCGCCGTTCAGGCGTGCGTCCTCGGTCGCCTGATGCAGCGCATCCTCGGCGCTGTCGCAGTCGATGACAAAGCCGATGGGGCCAAAGCGTTCCTCGGCGTAGAGGTCCTGCGCCTCTTTTCCGACCTGCACCAGAAGGGGCGTCGCGGTGCGGGCCTGTGGAAACTCGGGGTGGCGATAGGCGCGGCTGTCCAGCAGCACCCGCCCCCGGGCCGAGGCCTGCTCGCGCACCCACTGGATCAGGCCCAGCGTCTGCGGCGCCTGCACCGTCGCCAGGATCATCGCGGCGCGGCGCGGGTCGTCGGTCAGCGCGGCGATGGCGTCGGCCAGCTTGCGCGCGACCACATCGCGCGGCACCGGTCCGTCGGGCGTGTCCACTTGTGGCGGCAGATAGACGTTCTGCGGGCTGGTGCACATCTGCGCCGAGAACATGCACATCGTCGTCGCCAGCGACCGGATCGCGGCATCGAGATCGTCGGCCCCGGCCAGCACCACGGTGTTGCACCCCGAGGTCTCGGTGAAGGCGATGGCGGGATGGGCGTTGGCCTCGACCCAGGCGCCGAACCGGGCAGAGCCGGTGAAATCCACGATGGCGCAATCGGGATGCTTGATCAGCACCTTGCCCAGCGGGTCCGCCACCGTGTCCATGCACAGCGTCACCAGGTTGGGATCAAAGCCCTGCTCGGCCAGCAGATCGCGCAACACCTGCACCGTGATCGCCATCGGAAGCACGCTGGCGGGGTGCGGCTTGACGATCACCGCGTTGCCCGTCGCCAGGCTGGCCAGGATCGACGGCCAGGCATTCCAGGTGGCGAAACTGGCGCAGGTGAAACACACCGCCACCCCGCGCGGCATCAGGCGGTAGGTCTTGTCCAGGCGGATCTCGTCACGGCCGAACCGTCGCGCCCATTCCGCCCGGGGCGTCACGCTGCGCATTGCCTGTTCGGCATGGACCAGCGCCTCGATCCCGCGGTCCAGCGCGTTCACGCCGGACCCGGCATAGGCCATGTTGTAGCTTTGACCTGCGGTGTGCATCACGGCAGGAACCAGCGTGAACAGGCGTGCATAGAGCCGATCCAGCCCCTCCATCAGCAGCATCAGGCGCGTGTCGATTTCCGCCGCCGCCCAGCCGGGGAGTGCGGCTTTGGCGGCGGCGAACAGGGCGTCGGGGCCTGCTTGCGGGTAGGTGATCCCCAACGGCACCTGTGTATAGGGCGAGACTTCTTCGCCCACCCATCCGGTTACGCCGGGCAGCGTCAGCGCGAACGGCTTGCCCAGCAACGCCTGGAACGCGGCCTCGCCCGCGGGTGCGGCGGTGTCGGCGTCAGGGTAGAGTTTCGGCATCTCGGGATAGGGCGACCAGCATTCGCGGCTGGCGCAGGCAGCCTGCGCGCGCCGGAACGTGGCGTGATGATCGACCATCAACGCCTCCACCTGAGACGATGGAACCGGGGGCCTTCCTGTGCCGAAAGCGTCAGGCTGTCGCCGTCCAGATCCACGTTGCGCACCTGCTCGGAGCCGACGAAATCGGGGTTCAGCGAATGCGTGACGGTATGCACCACCACGGTTTGGCCCGCGCGTTCCTCGATCCGCCAGGTGCCGGCATAGTGGAAATAGCTTTCGAACGCGGCCAGTCGCTCGGCTTCGGGGGCCGTCCGGGGGTTGCCGCCGGACCAGCGGGGCCGGTCCGCCCGCGCGATGCAGGCCGACATGCCGCCATCGGCGGTGTAGTGGATCAGCCCGGTCGGATCGGCGCCAAAGGGCTGCGTCACGCGGCCCGCGATCTCGATTTCCCAGCCGACCAGATGCCAGGTGCCTTGCAGCATCATGCTACCCTTGCCGCCGAAAGCTGATCGTCGCGCACCCAGCACGAATGGAACCCGTGCGGCACGCGCTGCGGCAGGATCACCCGCGCAACCGGCCCCTTGGCGATGTCGCGCGCGTCGGTGACCCAGACCTCGGACCGGTTCGCCAGCCCGTTCCAGACGAACCCGACGACATAGCCGTCGTCTTCCTCGGTAGCGCCGTCGCGCGGGGCAAAGGGCGCCTCGGAGAACCAATACCCCTCGCCCGGGTGATAGGCGAGCGCGGCCCCGGTTTGCAGGTCGTATTTCACAAGCCCGGCGAAATGCGGCTGTTCCAGCGTGCGCGGACGACCCATCAGCACGTTATAGGTGTAGCGGTTCTTCACCCCCTGATAGCGGGTGTTGATCATCGGGAATTCGGTGTTGAGGATATCGTCCACGATCCCCTCGCGCGTGGCGCCAGTGGTCAGGTTCATGCGCCACTGGTAAAGCTCGTAATCGGTGCCCTGCGTGCCGATGGTGAACAGCAGGCGCTGCACGTCCAGCCCACCGTCATATCCGCGCGGATTGGCATAGGGCGTGCCCAGCATGACGATCTCGGTCTCGCCCTGCGCGTTCACCTCTTCCCAGGCGTTGGCGACGTGCAGCATGTAGCGCGGCTGGAATTCGAACCAGCGGATCTGGTCGGCGGTGCCATGCCGCGGGATCACCGCGAAACGGGTTGGCCAGTCCTGACGGAATTCCAGGCTGTAGCGGCCACGCGCCAGAGCCTCGGGATTGTTGATGAGCGGAAAGTCGTGCAGCACCGAATAGTTGCGGGTGATCGCCATGTCATGCGGCAGGCGCGGGCCGGGCAGTTCCACCGGAACCAGCGATTTCAGCGCCCCGTCGGCGCCGATGACGCCGTGATGCATATACGGATGACGGTTGCCATAGGCGAAAAAGACGAACTCGCCCGTCGCCTCATCGACCCGGCTGTGGGCCGAGATCTGCAAACCCACCAGGCGCGGGTCGGTTTCCAGCTTGCCCAGCGTGGTCAGGCTGCCGGGATCGACGGTATAAACCGCGCCGCCACGATACCACATCGAATAGAGCGTGCCGTTATGGAACTTCACATCCGTGTTCGAGGTGTTCTTCATCGCGTCGTCGGGCAGGGCGCCCTCGGGCATCCGTTCCTTGAGTCCCGGCCACAGCGACTGGCCGGCCTCGGTCTCGGCCTTCAGGCCGTCGGTCTGAACCCAGCGGTTGCGATAGGTGGCGCGCCCCCCCTGAAAGCGCACCGAATGCAGCATTCCGTCGCCATCGAACCAGTGATACTTGCCATGCGGCGCGTGCGCGGGCGACGGGCCGTTGCGGACATACATGCCGTTCAGATCCGCCGGCAGGTCGCCGATCACCTGAAGATCCTGGGCGACGACCTCGGAGTGGGTCGGCGCAAAGGGGCCGGCCATGCTGGCATTCGGAACGAACCAGTCCTGATCGGCGGGAATGTGATCCAGACCCATCGCCTCAGCCCCCCATCGCCGCGCGCGCCAGAACCCCGCCGTCGCGGAAATCGGCGCCGTTCGCCCAGCACGAATGCGTCCCCGAGGCCATCTGATGCGGCAGTTGCACCCGGCAGACAGGACCCTCGGCGAACCGCTTGCAGTCGATCAGCGCAACCTCGGACTTGCCGGTCTTTTCGTTGATGATGAAGGTCACCAGATAGCCGTCGTCCTCGTCCTTTGCGTTGACGCGCGGGGCAAAGGGCGCCTCCGAGGCGAACTGCCCCTCGGGCAGCGTGATCTGCCAGCTTTCGCCGGTTTGCAGGTCGGTCTTGACGTAGCCGTTGAAGATGAACCAGCCCGGAACCTGCAACGCCGAATAGGCAAAGCGATAGGGCAGGCCCGCGTATTTCTGGTTGAACATGCCGAATTCCATGATCCGGTCATCCAGTCGCTGTTCGGTCGTCTCGCCGGTTTTCAGGTTGAACCGCCAGCGATGCAGCTTCGTGCCCATCTTGTGCTGGTCCAGATAGGACATCATCCGCTCATACCCGGGCTTTGCGCCCTCGTAATTGGTCGGCATCGGGTCTTCCTGGAAATAGCCGTCCAGGACGATCTCGTCGCCTTCCTCATAGGCGTTGAGCCAATGCAGGACAAAGGTCGGCGCGGCCTCGAACCACATGATGTCCTCGGGCTGGCCACGGCGCGGGATGATCGCAAAGCGCGAGGGTTGGTCCTTGTAGAACCGCACCACATGCTTGTCGCGCTTCAGGGCCTCTGGGTCCCAGTAAAGCGGGAAATCGTTGAGGATCGCATAGTTCTGGGTAAAGGCCATGTCATGCGGCAGGCGCGGCCCGGGCAGCGGCACCGGGACGTAATGCACCAGGCGGTCGTTGCGATCGACCACGCCGTAATGCATGAACGGCGGCTTTTTCGAATAGTTGAAGAACAACAGCTCGCCGGTGTGTTCGTCAACCTTGGTATGGGCCGAGATCCCGTCCTCGGGCGACCAGTCGGGGATGCCGGCCTCGTCCAGCGTCAGCGGGTCCATGCGATACCCCTCGCCGCACTGGTAATAGGTTGTCAGCGCCTTGCCCGCGTGCACAACCACGTCGGTCGAGCTGGCGTCCTTCAGCGCACCATGCGCGCCCCAGCCGGGCCGCTTGGACAGGGCGGGGTCCTCCATCAGGCCAGCCCACAGACGCTCGCCGGCCTCGATCTCGGCCGCCAACCCCTTGGTTTTCACGAAACGGTTGCGATACTGAACCTTTCCGTCACGGAAAGCGGCCATGTGGATCATGCCGTCGCCGTCAAAGGGATGATACCGGCCCAGCGCCTGATGCAGCGGGTTCTGCGTGTTGCGCAGATAGACGCCGTCGATGTCCGTCGGGACCTGACCTTCCAGAACCACAAGGTCATCGGCGTTGACCTCGTCGTGTTGGGGGCTCCAGGGGCCTTGCAGATAGGGGTGATCTCCGGGTTCGATATTGCCTTTGAACCGCTTGACGACTTCAACGCTCATGGTTCGATCCCTTGTGTTACGGCGACAATAGGTAACGTTGTTGAACCCATGATTCCGACGAAACGTTATTCTGTCAATAATCTTTTCGGCTTGCGCGGCATTTCCCTGATTCGCCGTTCCGGCAGGCGGAACAGGACGGGAAGCGCGTCACAGACGGTCCAGATACACGGGCCGCAGCGGGGCCAGCGCCGCCTGCCCCTCGGGCGAGAGCTGGCCGTAGACCGTCAGCGCGCGCGGCTTGATGACGCCGAACAGGCGCCGCGCATAGAGCCGGTTGAACGTGGCGACATGCGCCATCATCGCGGCCTCGTCGGCGTAGCGTTCCAGGATGTGGCAGGCCGTGCCGTCGGCGGTGACGAACCAGTCATAGAGCTGGCAACCCGGCTCGTCGGCGCGGGTGGCGGCGGTCATCT
>Ga0116152_10002026_pt1 | contig 16500 bp, 13 predicted proteins | sample AD_UKC119_MetaG_FD_89894 | JGI IMG/M metagenome (GOLD analysis project Ga0116152, IMG submission 89894) | Active sludge microbial communities of municipal wastewater-treating anaerobic digesters from Hong Kong - AD_UKC119_MetaG | ecosystem: Engineered > Bioreactor > Anaerobic > Digestate... | reverse complement strand
GCTGCTGGTCGGGATTTCCGGGGCTTCGGCCGGTGGCTTCATGTCTCTTCCCGGCTGGCTAACCCTGAAACTGGCCCTGTTCGGCGGCGTGTTCCTAGCGGGCGTCGGGATCCGCGTCGCCCTCATGGCTTTCTTCCGCGCCTGGCAGGAAGTCGCAGAAAAGGGCTCCAGTGATGCTCGGGAGACCGCCATCCGTCAGGGCTACTGGAGGGCAACTGCGGTGCTGATTGGACTATGGCTGCTGATCGGCGCCATGGTGGTGCTGAGTGTCGGCAAGCCCTTCTGAGGAGAGAGGTTCAGTCGACGTACTAACTACGCCAGTTCCGTCGCGCCGATGCATTGACGCGTATCGTTGCAGTCCATGCACCCGATCCCGCCCCTGTGACCAATTCCGCCTGCTACTCAACCATCACGCGCAGCGAGGCGAGCTGGATGACGGCGCCATGAAGGCGGTGGCGCAGGCCTCGGGTGCGTCGAACGGATGGACGCAAAAGAACTTCGAGCAGATGAACAGGTGGTTTGATGCGCTCATGGCGGACACGTTTGCATGAGGCAAGGTGCACGGGGAGTTGCGGTGTGCAGCGGCCGCAACCGCGTGTTGCACCCCGTCCGTCCTGTTCAGCGGTTCAGGGCTTCTTGGGCGGCTTCGGCTTCTGGGTTTTCGAGTAGACCTCGAGGCTGGAGAGGTTGGGCTTCTCCCAGTACTCTTTCGGCGGCGCCTCGAGCATGTGCGGATAGAGCTTCTCGCAGTGTGCGCGGACCTTGGGCTTGAAGCCGTCGAGCGAGTCGAACGAGTGATGGGTCGAATGGTAGACGATGTGGCCGGGCGCCTGGCCCATCAGCATCCACGGCAGCCACGGCGTCACGCGCGTCCAGGAGCCAGTGTGCAGCACCGAGGTCTTGTCGGGGTTCTGCAGGTCGGCGAGCTTGACGGCGGTGGTGAAGAACTCGCTGACGCGATTCATCGTGCCGGAGCTCTCGCGCGGCCACTTGTCCGGCTGTAGTGCGGCTTTGTAATAGAGGTTGATGTGCGTGCGGTTGTGGACCATACCATTGCCGGCGTCGATGTAGTTCATCGAGAACGGCACCGGCGGGCGCGCGACCGGCTTGTTGAGACCGCCGTAGTCCGGTTCGAACTTCTTCACCATCTCGGCGAAGTAGTGGTTCCAGGGATCATTGATGACGTCGACAACCTCGACGGTCTCGTCGATGTAAGGATTGCGCCAGGCACGCAGGATGTTGCCGGTGGCGAGGTCGGTGTAAAAGATCGCCTCACGGTGCAGCACTCGATAGCTGCCGTCCGGCTGACCCCAAGCGCGCGCCACCGAGACGACCTCGAAGCCGAATAGGTCGCGCAGCGCCTCGTCCTCGCGCACGCCCAAGACCACGCCGCTGACGCTGGACCACTTCTGCTTGCTCTCGTCGAGGTTGGCGTCTACCCGCACGGCCGCGTTCACGTTGCCCTTGGGCGTGGTCAGGTCGATATGCGGGCCTTTGAAGCCAGCCGGCGCGGTCGAAGCCGCAGCGGCCGACGCCAGCGGGACGGCGCTGAGCCCCGTCGCCAGCGTGCCGGTCAAAATCAACATGTCGCGTCGATCCATGTTTCCCTCGAAGTCAGGCAAGTCGTGGTTTACGACTGGTCGAGGCTGCGCCGAATCGGGCATCGGGTCAACCGGCGCGGCGCCATGCACCATCCAGAGGTCGCGGGCCCGCCAGCTTACAGCCGCCGCGTGGCGCATTGGCTATCCTGCGGTTTGCGTGCGTTCAGGTGGTGCGGGCGCTGCGGCACGAAGGGGTTTGTTAGTTCGGACAGCAGCAAGTGACCTACTCGATGCGCGTTGTTGGCGTGGATTGCGGGCTCGACCGGCGCGATCACGATATCGATGGCGGAGCACAACACGACACGCGACGGCGAGATTCCTGGTCAATTCCCGACACTCGGGCCGGAGTGCCGGCATGCATTGCTGGGCAGGTCACATGCTGCCTGTCACCACGCCGATCGAGAATATCTACAATGTGGGTGACGCCTGCGCGCCACCCGGCACGATTGGCACGGAAGGCGCAGCGGGGCCGGCCTGCGCACTGTGCGCCGTCGACAGACGCTTCATCAACGGCAGTACGGCAATAGCGATCAATGTACACACAAGCGCGGCGACGCCGAGGCGATTGAATAGCGCGGTGTAGATCGGCAAAGTCTGCAGCGGCTCGGTGATGTCCTGCGGCACGCTCGCGTAGCTCGCGACGACGCCGCCGAGATACTGGGACACACCGGACGCGACGAAGTACGCGCCCATCATGAAGCCCCCCATGCGCGCTGGCACGTACCGTGCGATCATCGCAAGCCCCAGGCCACTGACTAACAATTCGCCCAGCGAGATCGCGCCGTAGCCCCACACCATCAGCCACGACGACACCTTGCCGGCGCTGTTCGCAAACTGGCCAGAGGCGCCGTAGATAAAGAAGCCGGCCGCGACGATGACGAAGCCGAGTGCGAATTTGGTCGCGATCGAAAGATCCTTGTTAGCGCGGCCCGCCGCGGTGTAGGCCCAAGCCAGGACCGGGCTCAGGATGAAGATCCATATCGGATTGAACGCCTGGAACTGCGCGGGCGACCAGTCCCACAGATGCCGTCCGAACACGTTGAACGCCGGATCAACGTTGCGCAGCGCGAACAGGTTCAGCGAAGTCGACATCTGCTGATAGAAAATGAAATAGAACATCGTCTGCACCGTGAGCACGAGTGCCGCGATCAGTCCTGCGCGTTCACCGGGCAGCCCGGTCGAAATCAGATACGCGAAGATCCCGACTACCACCACCCCGGCGATGTACACAAAGGCGCGCGCCACAGCTTCGTGTTGCAGAATATAGGCCGAGGCGAATACAGCCCCGACACCCACCAGCAGCACCAGCGCCAGCTTGCCCCAATTGAGCGGACGATCGTCGGGTTCCGAGCCGATGTGCGCCATTGCGTTGCGCATCAGCGCGTAGTTAGCCAGACCCAGCACCAGACCGATCGAGCACACTGCGAACGCGATGTGCCAGCCAAGTTCATTGCCGTAGTGAGCATTGACGTAATCCTTGAGCCACGGCGTCAGCAATTGCGAGATCATGGCGCCCAGATTGACCGCCATGTAATAGATCGTAAACGCGCTGTCGATCTTCGAGTCGTTGCCCTCGTAAATCTTGCGAACGAGGTTGCCGGCATTGGCCTTGAACAGACCGTTGCCGACCACGATCACCCCGAGCGCGCAAAAGAGAAACCAGACGCTCGCGCCGGGCACAACCATCAGCGCGTAGCCGATGGCGAGGATCACCGCGCCGATCAGCATCGTGCGTCGCGTGCCCAGTATCTTGTCGCCGATCCAGCCACCGATTGCCGGCGCCACATAGATGAGCGCCGCCGCGGCCCCCCAGACGAGCGTCGCGCGTTCGTCGGGAAAACCCAGACGCTGCACCATGTAGTACACGATCAGCGCCTGCATGCCGTAGTAGCCGAAGCGCTCCCACATCTCGATCAGAAAGATGGTGGTGAACGAGCGTGTCTGACTGGGAGGGGAGTTGGTGCTCATTGACTGGTCCAGCTCTGAGGCGGCGGTCTCGCGAGCGTAGCGCAATCTGCATGCGAATATCCGGCTTGCAGAGCCTGCGTGGCAGGCCAGCCTGCTCGGCGTCTGCGCCGACGGCCAGCGCCCCCGATGCGCAGCCTCTCCCAGAGATCCGCCCCGTAAGTCGCGCCATAACATCCATTGCGCCGGCAGGGCGGCTTAGACTACCTTGCATCCAACGGGGCAATACTGATGCACACACCCTCACTAACGTCCGTCGTCGCAGCATCGCACGCAAGGGCCTAGCGAAATGATTACGATCTCGCCCGCCAGCACGCAAAGAACCTTGCGGCGCCGCAGGCGGGTCTGCGGTTCGTTGCCGGCGTCGCGCAAGCGCTGCCGTTCGCTGCTGCAGATTTCGATCTCGCGCTGATGTTGAAATCGCTGCATCACGTGCCGGTTGAATCGATGGCGCAGGCACTCGTGGACGCGGCGCGGGTTCTGCGGCCTGGCGGCCACCTGTACGTGTCCGAGCCAGTCTATGCCGGTCCGCTCAACGAGGTGGTGCGGCTGTTCAACGATGAAGGCAAGGTGCGCGCCGCGTTCGAGCCGCACCTGCGCGCAGGGCCTGCCTATTTCGAACAACCGATGCATGTGCGACTACTGCGCAAGCGCCTCGGAACCGACCCAAGGAAGCCAGTATGAAGCGACGACTATTGATTTTATTGTTAGTGGGTATAGTGTTGCCACGGGTCGCCCTCGCTGCGTCCGACGGTACCCCACCGGCGAGTTCGCAGCAAACGGGCTGTCGCGGCATCCTGCTCTTCGGCGGTACCGGACGACTCGGTGCATCGATTGCGCGACTGCTCGTCTCGGCGGGCGAGCCGGTCACGGTTTTCCGGCGCTCGAGTTCACCGCTTGATCGGCTCGACGGGCTGAACGTGAGTTACGTAGTCGGCGATTTGGCCGACGAGCGCAGCATTGCAGCAGCCTTCGATTCGCAGTCATTCTGTGCTGCCATCGACGCCTCCGCCCAACGCGGGGCGAGCAATAGCGTGCCGCGCTTTTATGAGAACGCAGCTCGCTGGATGGTACAGAATGCCAAGCGCACCGGGGTGCGCCAGTTCATCCTGCATGGTTCGATCGGTGCAGGCGACAATCGCAACGAAGTGCCAGCCCTGCGCGACGCACCCGCCTCCGACCGGTTAATCGACAAAGGCCGTGCGGAGCAGGCCGTGATCGCAGGTGGCGTGCCCTACACGATCATCCGCCACGGCCTCGTGCCGTACGACCCGCAACCGCCGGCTACCGGACGCGCCTACCTGACACCAGACCTGACGACCTGGGGCGAGATCACACGCGATGATCTAGCCATCCTGACACTCGATGTGCTCGGCAATCCGGCGCGTTCCAACAAGATCTACCATGCCATCGATCCGCTGCTGCGGCTTCGTCGCGATGCAGGCACCGATCAGCCGCGCAGCATTGGTGGTCCTTCGGCCGAGGAACGCAAAGCGGGCGCCACAGCAGTGCGAGGCGCGCGAGGTCCTGATCTCGAGAATGAACCTGCGCAGAGCGCTACGCAAACAACTACCGACCCATCAAAGCCAGACCCGCACTAAGTGCAGCCGCATCAGCTGTAACATCCGCGCGACCGACCGGCGGGCGGATTCGCCATCGCCTGGCGGTGCGGCTGGCGTGCCTGCCGCACTCATCGGACCCGTTGCGCAGTCTCGCCGGCCGCGCGCAGCAGGCGCGAGTACGAGCGGCTGACGGGCACCTCGAGCCCGGTGCGCAAGCGCACGAACTGGCGGTGGTGTGCGGTGAAGCGCCTCTCGATCGCCGAGCGTCGGACCCAGTAAGAGCGGTGCACCTGCAGGCCGTCGAGATAGCGCAGATCATGGACCGCGTCGCTGAAGCGGTGGTGCACCAGCGTGTCGCCTCTCTCGGTATAGACGCGCAGGTAGTGATCCTCCGCCTTCAACGCGAGGATTTCGCCATCGAGACTTGCGGGCAACCGCGCGCGCAACGTTGCCTCGGCGCTCGCCGACGGAGAATCGGGCTGGACGATACGCGCGGCGCCGAACAGCTTGTCCATGATGATCACGACGATGAGCCAATAGATGATGCCGGGCAGGGTGTTGGCGAACAGGCGCGGCAGATAGTTCAGCGTGGGCCAGGGCAGCGGCGGCGCGAGCGCGAGGAATTCCTCGGGCAGCAAAGTCAGGCCGAAGTACCGATAGCGCGCGATCGGCCAATAAAAGATGAGTATCCCGAGTACCGCGCCCACCACGGCGGAAATCCACAGTGGCCATTGCCAGCGGCGCACGCTGAGGCGCACGAGCCGGGTACCGACAAGCGCCGCGATCCAGACCAGCGCGACCAGGCCGATCCAGTAGAGGGTCGAGACGCCGCGGCTCAAGTGCGGGCCGACCAGCATTCGGTTCCAGCCGAGCAGGGCGCCGACCAACAGCGGTGCGCCAATGTAGAAAAATGCCGCCCCGATCGGGGTGATGGCCGGAAAATCGTACCGAAGCCAGCGCGGCGCCGTCACTACCTGCACCCTCCATTCGTCTCATGAGGTCGAGCGGGCCCGGATTATAGCCGGCCAGTCGCGAACGCCAGTGACAGTCGCGAAATACTCGTGCAGGTCACGAATTCGCGCTTGCCGCAGGGGCAACGCCCGTCGATGTTCATTGCCTTGGCGAAATCAACCTTTGTGGAGCGGAGTAAGTCTCATGACGCAGATGAAGTCAGCGGGTGTCTGGGTGTTGGCCTTGTGCGGCGCTGCGGCGGCGCAGGCAGCAACCGAATCCCTGGCACTCGAGGAAATCGTCGTCACGGCGCGCAAGTCGGCCGAAAACCTGCAAGACGTGCCGGTTTCGATCACGGCATTCACCGCCGCGGACATCGAGGCGGCCGGCATCCGTGATCTGCGCGATGTCGCCGCACTGACGCCGGGCCTGTCGTTCGACACGCTGATCGGCGAATACCTGGCGATTCCGACGATTCGCGGCCTCACGCAGAACGACCTGTTCGGCGACGTCAACAACGTCGAGATCTTTCTCGATGGTGTCAACGTCTCCGGCCGTGCGGGTCTCAACTTCAACCTGCTCGACGTCGAACGTATCGAGGTCGTGAAGGGCCCGCAGAGTGCGCTGTACGGCCGCAACAGCTTTGCGGGGGCGATCAATTTCATCTCCCGCCGCGCGCCGGCGTCCTTCGAGGGCCGTGTGGAGGCGACCGGGGGTTCCGACGGGATTCTGCGCGGTGGCCTGCATCTCGGTGGGCCGATCACCGACACCCTGCGCGCACGCGTGTCTGCGGGCTACGACGAGACTGATGGCACCTACCGTAACCACGCCGTGGCTGACGGCTCGCTCGGCGGCCATCGCTATAGCACCTTCTCGGTCGGCCTCGACTGGGCGCCGATCGACAGCTTCAGTGCGCGCCTGAATGCGTATTACTCGGACGACAAGATCGGTCCGCCGGCCGTCGGATTCGCGGTGCAGAACTGCGAACCGAACGCCGCCGGACAGCCCCTGGCGTACTGCGGCGAGCTGCCCGAGGCGCAGCTCGGCGCGCTCGGCTCGGACGCCCGCGCGATTGGCGAATTCCGCGAAGTATTCCGCACGAGCCTGCAGGCTGACTGGCGCACGAGCTTCGCCAACATAACTTCGCTCACGGGGTACAACACGTTGCGTCACGAGGCCCTGTCCGACGCGACGCGCCTCGTCGGTCCGGCATCGTTCTTCTACCTCGGCCGGCTGCCCTCGGGCGCGGTTGTGCCGCAGGTCCTCGGATCGAAGCTGTTCCGCGGCGATCGCGATTATGTGGACGAGTTCAGCCAAGAGCTGCGTCTCGCAGGCGGTGAGGACACGCGGCTGCGCTGGACCGCCGGCCTCTACTACTATCGCCAGACTTATGATGGTGGCCTCGACGCCGGTACGCTCAGCAACCTGCCGGCGAACTTCGTCAGTTTTGTGCCGCCGTTCTACACCGCCATCGCGCGTCCCTGGTTCGTGACGAATGGTGTGCCGGCGTTCTCGCGCTTCGAGCGCGAGACCGATTCGCGCGCAGTGTTCGGCGCCCTCGAGTTCGATTTCACCGATCGACTGCGCGGGCGTGTCGAGGGCCGTTACACCGACGAGGAGAAGGTCCAGAGTACGCCGATTCGCGACGGCGCCGTGATTGCGAATCCGCGCTCGTTCGAGGACAGCTGGAACTTCTTCACGCCGCGAGTCACGCTCGACTTCCGGGCCGCGGAGCAGTGGCTCGTTTACGGCTCGGCGGCCAAGGGCGTGAAGGCCGGCGGGTTCAACGAGAACGCGTCGGTGCCAGTGGAGGAGTCCTTCGGGCCCGAGGAAAACTGGACTTTCGAGCTCGGCGCGAAGGGCGCGCTGGCAGACGGTCGCGTCAGCCTCGACGCCGCAATCTTCTATGTCGACTGGACCGATATGCAGCTGCCTGCGCTGTCGCCTGGCGCGTCGATTCCGCAGACGGTGACGCTCAATGTCGGCACCGCCACCTCACGCGGCATCGAACTCGCGGCGCGCGCGGTGCTGACCAGGCATCTGAACGCCAACATTGGATTCTCCTACACAGATGCCGAGTTCAAGGACGCACAGAACCGGAGCCTGATCTCGCTGCCCTCGTTCGCGGCGAGTGGCGGCGACATTTCCGGCTACGATCTGCCGCGTACGTCGCCCACGCAATGGTCCGCGGGCCTCGACTTTCGGCACCCGGCTTTCGCGGATTTCGACTTCTTCGGACGCCTGGATTATTCGTACAAGTCGTCGCAGTCTCCGACGACTGACAGGCTCACCAGAATCGGCGCCATGGAGCGAGTGAACGCCCGCATCGGACTCGAATCCGGGGCCTGGCGGCTCGAGCTATGGGGCGACAACCTGACGGACGATGCCACGCCGACCGGCGCGTTCCGCGACGCATGGCTCAACAACTACGTGGACAACCAGGTTGCGATCTTCCTGAACCGCACCACGGTGTCCTACCCGCGCCTGCGCACCTGGGGCGCCAACGTGAGCTATCGTTTCTAAGATGCGCTACCTGATTGCATTGCTCGCTACGCTGTCGTGCTGGTCCGGGGTGGCTAGTGCTGCCCCGACCCGCGCGGTCACCACCACCGAAGGCGACGTGACCGGACTGATGCAAGGCGGCATCGCGGTGTTCCGCGGCTTGCCCTACGGCGCGGCGCCCGAGGGCGAGTTGCGCTGGCGTCCGCCGCAGCCTGCGCCGCGGCGGGCAACCGTGTTCGTTGCCGAAGACTTCGGGACCGTGTGCCCGCAGTCACAGCGCGTGTCGCAGAACCTCGCCGGGGTCCCGATGGGCGAGGACTGCCTCAGGCTCAATATCTATTCGCCTGCGGGTGCCTTCGACGGCGGCGAGCCGTTGCCGGTGATGGTCTGGATCCATGGCGGGAGCTTTCGCTGGGGTGCGGGCTCGTATCCCGGCGGTGAGCCGTTCGCGCTGGCGCACCAGGGCGTTGTCGTCGTCACGGTCAACTACCGGCTCGGCCGGCTCGGGCTCTTCGCGCATCCGGCGCTGTCGGCGTCGATGCCCAACGAGCCTGTGGGCAACTACGCGCTCATGGACCAGATCGCGGCGCTGCGCTGGGTACAGGCCAACATTGCCGCCTTCGGCGGCGATCCGGCGCGCGTGACGATCTTCGGCCAGTCGGCGGGCGGCGTATCGGTCACGACGTTGATGGCTGTGCCGTCCGCGCGCGGTCTTTTCCGCGGTGCGATCGCGCAGAGCGGTGCCTCACGTATCGAGGGTGATCGCGTGCTGCGCGCCACGGGCGGACCTTTCCTTTCGCTCGAGGCGGACGGTCTCGCGATGGCGCAGAGTTTCGGCATCGCCAACGACGCGTCGGCGCCGCAGAAGCTGCGTGCGCTCGATGTCGAGGCGATCGGCAGGTACTCCGAGAAGGAAGTGCCGAACTCGATGAATCCGGTCGTCGACGGACGCCTGTTGCCCGAAGACATCTCGCGCATCTTCCGCGCCGGGCGGCAGCAGCCGGTGCCGTTCCTGACAGGCACGACGACCTGGGAAGCGTCGTTACTCGGAACATATCCGTTCAAGCTCGAAGACCTGGTGCTCGGTGCTGACCCGGCGCAGGTGCGTCGCGCGTACGCTGGACTAGAAGAGCGCGCGGTCGTCACGGGCTGGTTCGAGGATTCGCTGTTTCGCGCACCGGCGCGCTTCCTCGCCGGCGAGATGCAGCGAGTCGGCCAGCCGGCGTGGCTGTACGAGTTCGGCTACGTTGCCGAAGAGCGTCGCGCATCTGCGCCGGGCGCCGCCCACAGCGACGACGTCGCGTTCGTGTTCGGCGACCTGGGGCTGCGCGGCCGCTGGCGCGGCGAGTCACCGCCGACTGCGGCGGACCGCCGCATGGCGCAGATCGTGACGAGCTACTGGCTGAACTTCGCGAAACACGCTGATCCGAACGGGCCGGCACTGCCGACCTGGCCTCGCTACGACCGTCGCACCGATCGCTTGCTCGATCTGTCGCCCACGATCGTCGCCCGCGCTCCGCGACGCGCCGACGTATTGCGGTTTTTCGACGAGCGTTACGAGGCAGCACTGAGTGCACCGGCGCCGTCGCAACAACTTAGGAATGAGTCCCCCGAAGGAGTGTCTCGATGACGATCTCGCGCCGTGACTTCATGGTCGCCTCCGCTGCCACGTCCGTGCTGGGAGCCGCCGCGGTATCGCGCCCCGCCGCGGCAGCCGCGGGCCGCGATCCCAACGTGATCGTAATCGGCGCCGGGCTCTCGGGCCTCGGGACCGCGCTCGCCCTGGAGGAAGCCGGGCTCAAGGTCCGCATGATCGAGGGTCGCAAGCGCATCGGCGGACGCCTTTACACGCTCGATGATGTGCCGGGACACCCGGAGGCCGGTGGCAACTCCGTCGCCGCCGCGTATGGCCGGGTGATCGCCGCCGGGAAGCGCTACGACGTGGCCCTCGACGATATCGCCGAGCGCGCCTTTGGCGGTGGCCCACCTGGGCTCTACATCGCCGGCGAGCACGTGCCGCTCGACGCCTGGCCGGCTCATGCGCGCAATCCCTTTGGCCCCGACCTGAAATCGCTGCCGCCCTGGGCCTGGGCCGGTGCACTCTTCAAACGCCATCGGCCGTTTGCGGACCCCGGCCGCTGGGCGGATCCGGAGTTCTCGAAGTACGACATCTCCGTCTACGAGTTCCTGCAGGCCCAAGGCGTCTCGGACGCCGCGATCCAGCTCGGCTACGACACGAATATTTCCTACGGCTCGACGGCCCACGACGTCTCGCTGCTGATGCAGGCCTACGTGGACCACTGGCAGGCCGTCAATTCGGCCGCGGGGCCTCGCTTCGTGCGCGCCTTCCGCGGCGGCAACCAGCGCTTGCCCGAGGCGATGGCGCGCCGGCTCAAGGGTGAGTTGTTGACGGGCCGCCGGGTCGTCTCGATCGCGACGCGCGCCGACGGCGCCGAGGTGTATTGCGAGGATGGTTCGCGCCACCGTGCGAAGGCAGTAGTCTGCTCGATGCCCTTCGGGACGCTGCGCCATGTGGCGATCGATCCGCTGCCGCCGCCGGTGCAGAACGCGGCAATCCGCACGCTCGGCTACGTGCCGGTCACGCAGGTGCACATCGTGCCGAAACGAAAGTTCTGGGAGAGCGACGGCCAGAATCCATCGATGTGGACCGACGGCCTCGTGGGCACGGTCTACGCCCAGCGCTTCGGTCCGGATCCGAAGGAAGTGATGAGCCTGACCTGCTGGGCGCGGGGTCTGCAGGCGCAGTATCTCGACCAGCTCGGGCCCGAGGCCGCGGGTCGCGCGGTGGTCGCCGAGTTCGAGCGCCTGCGTCCGGCCGCGAAGGGCGCGCTCAAGGTGGCGAAGGTGCGCTCCTGGGCGACCGATCCGTTCGCGGGCGGCGTGTGGTCAAGCTTCGGCCCCGGTGATGTGACCGCGTACGCGAACTCGCTCGCGGCGCCCCACGGGCGGCTCTTCTTCTGTGGCGAGCATACGGCGCTCGCCAGCCGCGGCATGGAGGCCGCGCTCGAGTCGGCCGAGCGCGCGGCGGTCGAGGTGCAGCTCGCGCTGGGCTGACTGATCGCTGCTACTGCTCGAAGGTCGTCCGCAGGATGATCGACGACATCGTGCGTCGGGGCGCGGAACTGTGCGTCAGGTCGGTTGTCGCTGCCAGACGGTCTGGCAACATGGGTCGATTGCCGGATCGGAAAGACAATGCTGCGGCGACCGACCTATCACTTGTTCCTTGCCGTTCTGGTGTTGCTAGCCGCGTGCGATGGTTATCCGCGCGACTGGGCCTCGCCTGCTCCCGGTTTGCTGACCCGGATGTTCGATCGGTGTCCGAACCTTGCCGGCGACTACCTGATCGGCCAGCACCTGGATGCGGGCCGCTGGGTTGACGACGACGATTTCGGGAAACTACCGTTCTTCCTGACGCCAATCGGCGCGCAGTCGCAAGCGCGCCATTATCCGTGGGGCACGGTATCAGTGGCGGGTGACGCGGCCCAGGAGCTAACAATCACGCTGCGCCGTTCCAATCAGCGAGTCGAGGCGCACAAGGCGGCGGTGCTCGCGCAGCGTCACAGCCGTCCGCCGCAGTTTTGGCCGGCGGAGCACGAAGTGCGCCAGACGCTCAAGCCGGATGTGGACTACCGCTGCGTTCAGGGCTGGCTGGTTGCCGTGCCTGGCGCACATGGGCCGCCAGGCGCTGGCTACAACACCGGCAGTGCTGTCAGCCGTATAACCCGCGATGCACGCGGCGGGCTAGTGGCGCATATCGCGGGGACGGAGGAAAGGAACCTGTCGCTGTGGTGTGGCGACGGCTGCAAAGGAACGATTCCGGTCGATGAAGACGTCAATCTCTGGGGTCATTGGCCGCCTGTTAGCGCGCCGGAGTAATCCGCCAAGAAGATGCACCGCGACGGTCCGCGGCTTGACGTCAGGTGTTAGGCCGAAGCATGTGGCGCGCACCACAGTCATTCAACACGAGCTGGATGGTGACCAGCGTCAGTTAGAACGCGGGCGCTGTCCGCGCAACAACCACCACAGCACAGCCGGGCGCAGTGCGCGCTTCAGCAGGACGCGGACTTCGGTGACGTTCAGCGTCGCCTCGCAGGGCAGGATGCCGGCGACTCCCGTGAGGGTCAGGCGGTCGTCGCGCACCTCGAGCGTGTCGAGGCGGAGGTCCAGCTTCATGGCGGGTGTCTTGACGAGCATGATGGTCCTCAGGCGGCCTGCGTGGCTTGCCAGGGCGTCAAACGCACGGCGTTGGCGCCCGCCGCTCGGCCCGAGATCATCGCCTCGGTCAAGTAGGAGCCGTTCTGGTACAGGTTCGAGAACATCGAGCCGAGCTCGCCGGCTTCGTACAGACGCGGGATCGGTTGGCCGGCGTGGTCGAGCACTTCCGACTCGATATTGCGCCGTGCGCCGCCGCCGGTGCATACGATTGCCGGCACGATTTCGACGGCGTAGTACGGCGGCGTGGCAATGGCCTGCAGCGTCTGTGGGTTGCGGCCGAACGCCGGGTCGTTGCCGGCCGCGCAAGCGGCATTGTAGTCCCGCACTGTCGCGGCAACGGCGGCCGGGTCGCGATCGATCTTCGCCGCCAGTTCCTCAATGCTGTTAGCTGCCACGATCCAGCCCTTGGCCACTTCGGCCGCGTTGTCATCACTCCAGGCGTAGTTCTCCACCACGGCGTTCCAGGTCATGATCTTGGTGATCAGGGTGTTGTGCTGACGGGTCGTGTCGTCGAACAGCATGTGCATCGGCGTCACGCGGTGATGCGGCGTGTCGATCCACTGGCCGTGGATGCGCTGCTTGTAATGGGTGAGTTGCCAGTCCCAGGTCTCGTCGAAGAAGCGCTGATTGTCTGCGCCGATGTCGATCCAGCTGAAGCTCTGCCAGAAAAGTTGACGGAGGAACACCGTGGCGTGGCCGGGGAATCGCAGCCCGGGCCAGATGCCGCCCGACTGGCCCTGGTTTCGCAGGTGCCACATGTCGGCGCCGGCCTTCTGCAGGATCTTCAGCCCATCGCCGGTGTTGCCCGGTGTGCCGAGCGGGAAGGCTTCCTGCAGGCCGAAGTAGTCGCGCTGCATCTGCAGGTTGTTCTCGAAGCCGCCGGTGCACATCACGACGCCGCGTCGCGCGCGGATACTGCGACGCGCACCGCCTACGTCGACGATCGCGCCGAACACCTCCAGGGTGTCGGGATCCTGCACGAGGTCGACGACCCGCGAGTCGAATTGGCGCCGGATGCGCGTCCGCTTTTCCACGTTTGCAGCGAACGCGAGCCAGACGCCGCTCGGCACCGGCAGGATGGTCGCGTTGTGTGCGACGGCCTGTTCCGCACCATACTCCGGGAATTCCAGAATAACGCCCTTGTCGGACCAGCCGCTGCCATGCAGATAGCGCGCGCCGGCTTCTTTGGCGCGTGCCTCGATGTAGGGCTCGAGCTCGACCATGCGTCTGGCCCACGCATCGAGCATGTCTTCCGGTATCGGGTTCGAGGCGCTCATCGCTCGTTGGTAGGCCCGCAATGCCGCGGCATTCTTCGAGATCAGCAGCGACTGCCCGGAGGCGCGTGAATTGCCGCCTTGGTACCGTTCCGGCATCTTCTCGAGCACGAGGACGTCGGCCTGCGGGTCCAGATCATGCGCCTCGATCGCCGCCGCGGCGCCAGCCAAACCGTAGCCGCAGATCAGCACGTCGGTCTCGTCGTGCCATTGTCGGACGCTGCCTGGGCTTGCCATGATGTCAACTCCTCGGTGGATCGAAGCGAGTCCGGCGAGCCGCCATGCCGGCGGCCACTCGGAAAACAGCGTAACGTTACAGAACGACCCTGGCAAACCATCTGTGAGCCGCGGTGCTGGCAACAATCGAACAGCAAGAGGGATTCCATGATCAGCGAAATTCGACTCGCAACCGCAGCGGTACGCAGTCTCAGCGCGTCACTCAAGTTCTATCAGGACACGTTCGATTACGTGTGCCACGGCGAGGGTGTCGCCGCCGGCGCAGCCTTCGAGACGCTCTGGCAAATGCCGCCGGGTCTCACCGGCAGCTACGTCGTGCTCGGTCCACGCGGCGCGTCGACCGGATTGCTGCGACTGGTGCAGTTCGACCAGCCTGGCGTCGCTATCTGGGGTGACTACTCACATCCGGAGAACTATGGTCACTATGCGCTGAACATACGGGTCCCCGAGCTCACCTCTGCAATCGATCGGATTCTCGCCAATGGCGGGCGTGCCAAGTCGGCACCCACACATTGGACGGTTTCGCCCGAACTGTCTGCGTGGGACTCACTCTCGTATGACCCTGACGGTATTCTTCTCGATGTGTTCCAGCTGGAAGCGGCGCCCGGATCACTGATGGCTGACTATGACGGCCAATGCTCCGGTCTGCAGACGATTGCGATGCACGTGAGCGATGCTCGCAGTGCCGCCCGGTTCTATGCAGCGCTCGGCTTCAGGCCCTGGTATGACAAGCTGCTGGAGAACATGGAGTCGTTCTTCAAGTTGCCCGAGGGCACAGCGCTGCACAACATCAATCTAGTCATGCCGGGTAACTCGTCCATCGGTCGGATCGAGATCGCTCAATACGTCGGTTTCCCCGGCAAGTCGCTGCGCCACGTGGCGGTACCACCCAATATCGGTATTCTGTCGATCTCGATGGAAAGCCAGGATCTGGCCGGGACCATCAGTCTGCTGCATAGCATCGGCGCCGAGCCATGTGGCGCGACGGTCGAAGTGAACGCCGCGATGCTCGGCAAGGTGCGCGCGCGGTCGTACTTCGGGCCGAATGACGAGGTGCTCGAGTTTTTCCAACGTGCCTGACCGGCGCTTCGAATTGGCGTAGACACTGGTGCCGCGACTATGATCAGGCGTGCCGGAAATCCAGAATGAGGAGCAGACATGAACCGCAAGCGCATCAGACATCCAGACGGCAGCACCAGCCTCGCCGAAGAACTATCCCGTCGCGGCTTTCTGAGCGGTGCCGCGCTCGGTGCCGCTGGTCTGGCAGTGGGCGCACGCGATGCCAGCGCTGCCATGGGCAAAGGGCCGGCGGAAATCAGCATTCGCAAGGATGGCAGCTACGCGACGGTACCACTCAGCAAAGACAGCGTTCGCCTGCACGTCATGCAGACCCGGGTACAGCCGGTCGACGCATCGAGCAGCCAGTCGGCGGCAGCGGGTCGCAAAGAGAACGTGGCGCATATGCTCAAGCTGCTGCAGAACGCCCAGGAGTGGAATCCACCTGGCGACATCGTTTTCTTCCATGAATTTCCGATCACCGGCTTCAAGTTCGACTGGACCCGCAAGGACATCGATCGCGTTGCGATCGATCTGCCGGGGCCCGAATTCGAAGCGATCGCGGCCGCCGCCAAAAGCTACGGTTGTTACGTGGTATTCGGCTCGTATGTCCGCGAGAAGGACTGGCCCGGCCATGTGCTGTCGATCACGACGGTCGTCGGGCCAGACGGGACCATCGTCGACAAGCACTGGAAGGCGCGCAACATCATGGGCGTGTTCCGCATCGGTCGCCAACCGATCGAACTGATGACGACCACCATCTACAACGTGCTCGACCGATACATAGAGATGTACGGTGCCGATGCGGTAATCCCGGTGACTCGAACGCCGTATGGCAACATCTGTACATCGTCGGTGCAGCGCGAGCCAGAACTGTTCCGGGCCATGGCGTTGAAAGGCGCGGAGATTCTGCTGCGTACCGCGACCGGCGGATTCACGCCGGCCGACATCGAGATGTGCGCCACCTACAATCGGGTGTATACGGCGGTCTGCAACAATGCCGTGTCGCCCGGCAATCAGTTCTTCGAAGATGCTGGCAGCGGCGGCAGCGCGATCTATGACGAATTCGGTCGGCAGATCGCGAGTGCGCGCAGTGAACATGAACAGCTGGTCTCG
>Ga0116152_10002022_pt1 | contig 16520 bp, 7 predicted proteins | sample AD_UKC119_MetaG_FD_89894 | JGI IMG/M metagenome (GOLD analysis project Ga0116152, IMG submission 89894) | Active sludge microbial communities of municipal wastewater-treating anaerobic digesters from Hong Kong - AD_UKC119_MetaG | ecosystem: Engineered > Bioreactor > Anaerobic > Digestate... | reverse complement strand
GGACCGCCTGTTCCTTCTCCTGATCCGAGTAGCGACGCGTAGTCGGCTTCCCCGGCGACTTCTCCTGTGGCATGACTCCAGCCTTCCAAGCTCAGGAGCCTCCAACGAACCCAGGGTGGTTCACTCGATCCGGAAGGCGGTGTGCATGGCGTTCAGGGAGGTCCCTGTGTTCGAGGTTCGTGAGGTGTTGAGGTTGTGGTTGGACGGAAGGGGGTTGCGGTCGATCGCGGCGGTGATGCCGCCGGATCGCAAGACGATCCGGCGGGTGGTCGAGGTCGCGGTCAGGTTGGGCCTGGACCGCGACGGTGGGGCAGCTCAGCTTGACGACGAGTTCGTGGGTTCGGTGATGTCGGAGTTGGCGGTGGGCCGGCCGGATCGTCACGGCGAGTCGTGGGCAGCTATCGCCGGCGAGCACGACCGGATCGCTGGCTGGGTGGACACGAAGGTGCCGGTGGTGAAGATGTGCGAGCTGCTGGCCCGCCGCTCGGTGGTCGTGCCCGAGCGCACGCTGCACCGCTACGTCGCCGAGCACTTCGGGGGCACGCCGGCGGAGTCGACGGTGCCGTTGGCCGACTGCGAGCCCGGCGCCGAGTTGCAGGTCGACTGGGCCAAGCTGGGGTTCATCGTCGAGTTGGACACGGGCCGGCGGCGCAGTGTGTGGGCGTTGTTGTTCACGTCGGTGTTCAGCCGGCATTGCTTCGTGTGGTTGTCGCACTCCCAGGCGCTCGACGCGGTGATCGCCGGGTTCGACGCGGCGTGGGCGTTCTTCGGTGGCGTGTTCGCTGTGGTGATCCCCGACAACATGAAGACCATCGTCATCGACGCCGACGCGACCGAGCCGCGGTTGAACCAGGCGTTCGTCGAGTACGCGCAGTGGGCCGGGTTCTTCGTCGATCCGGCGCGGGTGCGCGCCCCTCAGGACAAGGCTCGGGTCGAGCGCAACGTCCGGTTCTTGAAGGACTCGTTCTGGGCCGGTGAGAGCTTCGTCGACCTGGGCGAGGCACAGGCCGCCGTCGAGGACTGGTGCCGGGTGCGGGCCGGGATGCGCACCCATGGCACGACCGGGCTGCGGCCGATCGAGGTGTTCGTCGAGCACGAGGCGCCGGTGCTCGCCCCGGCGCCGGCGGGCCGTTATGACCTGCCGATCTACCGCGACGCCAAGGTCGCCCGGGACCACCACGTCTAGATCGCGAAGGCGCTCTACTCGGTCCCGGGCGGGCTCATCGGCCAGACCGTCGCCGTTCGGGCCGACACGAAGCTGGTGAAGATCTACGCCCGCGGTGTGCTGGTCAAGACCCATGCTCGGGTCCCGGCCGGGCACCGCTCGACCGACGTCGAGGACCTCCCAGCGGAGCGGACCGCGTACGCGTTGCGTGACATCGACCGGCTCGTCGCCGACGCGTCGGCCCACGGGGCCGCCGTCGGCGAGTTCGCGAAGGTGGTCCTGGATCACCCGTTGCCGTGGACGAAGATGCGCCAGGTCTACAAGCTGTTGGGGCTGTGTCGCCGCTACGGCGACGACCGAACCGACGCCGCGTGTCGCCGGGCGCTCGATGCCGAGACCGACAGCGTCACCGTCGTCGGCCGCATGCTGGAGCGGGCCCTCGAAGCCGAGACCACCGAGGACGACCCGGTCCCGGACAACGTGATCCGGGGGCGGTTCGCCCGCGGCGACGACCACTTCGCCGTCACGCCCTCGGGGGTGACCCGATGAACCCCACCCCGATCATCGACGCCGACCTGGTCGCCACGCTGCGCAAGCTCAAGTTGGGCCGCCTAGCCGACACCCTGCCCGAACGGCTCGCGCTCGCGAAGACCAACAAGCTGTCCCACGCCGAGTTCCTCCAGGTCCTGCTCTCCGACGAGGTCACCCGACGCGACGCCGCTTCCGCGGACCGGCGGGGCCGCACCGCCGGGCTGGAGCCGACCATGCGCCTCGAGCACTGGGACGCCACCACCGACGCCACCTTCGACCACAAGCTCTGGGACGAGCTGTGCTCCCTGCGCTTCGTCGAGAACGCCAACAACGTGTTGATCATGGGACCCGTCGGTGTCGGCAAGACGTTCCTCGCGACCGCGCTCGGACACATCGCCGTGCGCCGCCGCCACAGCGTCCACTTCGAACGCGCCGACCGACTCCACAAGCGACTACGGACAGCGAAGCTCGACAACAGTCACGACGCCGAGCTCCGCAAGCTCCTGCGCGTCGACCTGTTGATCCTCGACGACTTCGCGCTCGGCGGGCTCAACCAAGCCGACACCGACGACCTCTACGAGATCGTCGTCGAACGCCACCGCAAGGCATCCACGATCGTGACCTCCAACCGAGAACCCATCGAGTGGCTCGCCCTCATGGCCGACCCGCTACTCGCCCAGTCCGCGGTCGACCGGCTCAAGTCAGCCGCCTACGAGCTCGTCGTCGACGGCGACAGCTACCGCAACCGACAGAAGCCCACCCTCACCACTTGACCCACCCCGCCACCGGCGACGAGCATCACGCCGCCGACGTCAACACCCCCGCGGGTGGTCCCATGCACCTGGCGGAACCCCGGTCCGTTGCATCTGGCGGGCGACAGCCAAACCGGCACCTCACGCGCCGGTCGACTCGACACCGACCGCGTCCAGGGTCACGAAGCCGCTCATCCACTCGCGCAGCGCCACATAGCCAGCGGTGTCGGCTCTGAACTCGGCCACGGCGAGCCGCCGAGCTGTCGCGCTGTCGAGCACAGCGGCGACGTGGATCACCCCGTGGGTGTCGACGCCGCCGGTGACGCGGCGGTCAGGTGCTGTCATCATGGTCGTGATCCTTCGGTTCGGTTGCAACGGGACGGGATGACCGGTTGAACTCGCCGACTGACCCCCAACGAAGACCTCGCCGCATGAACACCGGGACCACCACCCGCGGCGACTTCAACAGCGAACGGGACATCCTCCTCTCGGCGCCTTCGCCCCCTCACGACTGGCAGCTTTCGCGGGTTGATCTACGAAACTCTCCGGGCGAGATCTCCCTGCCGTCGAGCCAGACCGATCTTGGCGACAACTCAGATGGACGAAACGTCACGTATGCAACGCCGGTTGCTCCGGTTCTTCCCCTAGACACTGCCAAGGCCACTTCTCCGCCCGAGAGAGCAGATGATATTGAGCCTGACTCAATCGTATCCGGCGGGAGCGAGTTCAGGTTGATCGGCGTTCCCGTCTCGAGGGGCCGATCAAACCGGGCACTCCAAAGGGGTCGATCCGTCTCAGGGTCCCAACCCGGATAGGAGCGAAACACCTGCAGTCCGATCACAGCAGAAGAAGGGCATGGCGCAAGCCATGCATTAAGACTATTCCGGCCGCCGGATGCTCCAATCACTCCCGGCTGTGAGGTCGGAACACACGACGCTGATGAAAGAGCCCCAAGCAAACACCAGGCAACTATTGCGGCGAGACGGACGGGCGGTGTTCGTGGTCTAGCGACAGAAAGGGCGATTCGCCACGTAGCATCCGTCCTTGAGACCAGCCTGCCTTTCAAAGGTGTTGTGCTTTCCGCCCCCGCTGGTCCATTCCTGGATGCCATATACGACGGGGAACATTGCTCCACCTCCAAACCACGCGTATTGATTCGCATGTTTGCTCTCATGCCTCATCATCCTTGCGTCCGGCGTACGTCCCGACATGTAGACGCTCCCCACCGTGGTTCCGCCACGCCCATACCCACCTCGCATGCCCGTGCACACTGACATCCAGTGAGTGCCATCCCAAGAGCACTTCCCTCGGTGCATTTTGGCCCAGGTTATCCCAAGTTGCGACGCTGGCAGTGTCATGATCACGCGAACCCCGCGCGCTCCCTTTGAGAACACTCCACCAAGGAATCCTCGTTGGCCCTTTTGGTCCTTACTGCACTTCTTGAACGGATTCCCAAATACGCCGCACATTCCGTCCAGGTCGAACGAGTTGAGCGGATCAGTCACGTACGTATAGTCGTTGGCAGTTCCCCCCTCGACCGGATCAATCTCCAGGAAGCGACCTGTGGTGACGCTGTAGGGACGCGCTCCCATCTCGATCGTCTGAAGCAGGTTGCCTTGCCGCTCGAGGGGCCGTTGATGGCGGCCGAGCCAGCCGTTGTCGAATGCTCCCGTGCTGTTGTCGGGGTTGTCGCCGAGGGCTTGGCCGTCGGGGTTGTAGGTGAGGGTGGTGCCTTGCTTGACGCCGTTTCCGTTGGTGATGGCGAGGGTGTCGCCGTGGATGTTGGACAGGGACCACACGTCGGTCGTTGAGTTCCCGCGCGAGGTGAGCGTCGCGCCGCCGGGCAGTCCGCTCACGGTCTCGGTGACGGTCGTCGAGCAGCTACTACCGGAAGGGGCCAGGGTCTGGTCGGGGGTGTCGCCTCCTGCGGTGTAGCTGAAGCAGGCGTTGAGGTTTCCGTTGACTTTGCGGGCGATGATGCGGTCGGTGACGTCTCGAACGTAGGTGACGCTCGTTGTGGCCGAGGCTGGGGCCGCCCAGCCAATAGCGGCGTTGAACAGCGCGACCGCTGTTGAGTTCAGTGGTGTTGGGCTGCCGGTGTAGTGGGTCCATCCAACGCGCGGTGCCGGGGCGGTGCCGGTGACCATGGCGGCTCCGGTGCGGTAGCCGAAGAGCGTGGCTTTGGTGGCGTCACTCGCGATCGTGGCTGCGACGGTTGCGGTGGCGGCGGGCTTGCCCCAGGAGAGGTCGACACCTGAGGAGGCGATGGTGGCGTTTCCAGCGGACAGGCCCGCACCGAGGCTGGATTGAACACCTGCTGCCGTGACAGCAACCTGTGTCTCGGTGGCGCCGGACGTGCCGCCCTGGTTGGTGCCGGTGCCGGTCATGCCGAGCTCGTCGTAGAGGAACGGCTCTGCGGAGATGAGCGGCACCGCGACGGACGTGAACTTGGTGCCGATCCCGGCCTGAGTCACCGACTCGGACAAGACAATCAGCTGCTTGCCGCTCGCAGAGGATGCAGTGACGGTGTCGTCGTCGCCGATCGTCACGGTCCATCCTGCGTCGATGAGCCGTTGCTGCAGCCAGGTGTCGCGGGAGGTGAGGGCTGCGGGGCCGCCGACGGCAAGGAGGGCGTTACGGGCCGCGGACGCGTTGGCAGTGGTGGCGCTGTGGCGGTCGGTCTGGTCGTAGGCGTAACTGTCGGTGCCGAGCGTGGTGGTTCGGCCTCGGGTGTCGTAGGTGACGTTGGTGCCGATCGAGCCTGCCGTGGTGGAGGTGAGGCGGTCGGCTGCGTCGTAGCACGACTTGGTCGTCGTCGCAGTGCCCGAAGGCAGTGGCTGGTCGGTGACCGATGTCCGGTTGGAGTTCTTGTTGGCAATCAGCGTCGCGTAGACGGGTGAGGTGGATGGGCAGTCGCTGCCGGAGGGGGTGCCGTAGTTGTAGGTGTAGTGGTGTCCGGGGGCGTAGGCGTCGGTGAGTCGCGCAGCGCCGTCGTAGGTGTAGTTCGGCCCGGTGGTGTTGGCGTCGCCGGTGGCACCGATGGTGCCGTCGGTTGCTTCGTCGACGATGCGTCCCGCGGCGGAGCGCGACACGGTGTTGGACGCGATGGCGGTGGATTCGGGGCCGGTCCAGGTGACCGACGTGGCGCGTCCTCGGGTGTCGAAGCCGTTGGTGACGGTGACGCCGTTGCCGGCGTTGCCTGCCCCGGATGGGTACGTGGTCGAGGTGGCGACGCCCGATGAGGTGTTGTAGGTGGTGGTGGCGATGGGTTGGGAGTTGACCGACGAGGTAGTGGGTCGTCCGTTGGAGTCGTATGCCTGCGTGACAGTGCCGTAGCCGGTGGGACCCGTCGTGGTGGTGACGCGTCCCGCCTGGTCATACGCGGTGGTGGTGGTGCGGCCGAGGGCGTCGGTGTAGGAGATGGTGCGGCCGAGCCAGTCGGTCTTGGTGAGGATCGGGCTCGTCGCCACGGTGCTGGCGGCGTCGTCGGTGACGCTGGTCCACTCGGCTGTTGCCGGCGCTGCACCGGCGCCGTCGGGGTCGGCCTTGTAGTTGGTGGTCACGACCCGCTGGGGTGAGGATCCGAAGGCGGGGATGGTCTGGGTGAGGGTTCGGCCGCGTCCGTCGTAGGTGAAACACGTCCAGCCGGTCTCGGCGTTGCGTTTCGTCGCGGCAATCAGGCCGTCGCCGTGGTAGCGGGTCTCCGAGGTCTGTGCGGTCGCGCTGGCGGCGCCGTCGGGGTCGACAGCGGTGCGGGTCTTTGCGGCACCGCCTTGGTTGATGGTCTCGGTGGTGCCCGTGGTACACGGGTTGTCCGCGGTGTTGGTCGCTCCGGAGCCTTGGGCCCAGTAGCCGTAGGTGACTGGGGTGGTGGCGGTGCCGGTGATCCCTGGGAGGGACCGGGTGAGTTGCCGTCGGAACTGTTGGTTCGCGGCGCTGGCGCCCTCATAGGTGTAGACGGTCCGCAGGTTCAGCCCGGCCGGATCCGCGACATCCGCGGTTTTCAATCCGAGCTCGGGATTGGTGTACTCCGAGGAGGTCTTCTTTCCGTCTGGGTCCACGGTCGAGGTGACCAGCCCGTATCGGGGAGACAACACTCCCGCGGATACGGCGGTGCTGGAGCCCGGGCGGCCTTGGACGACTTGCAAGGCGGCGTTGCCGGTAAGGTCCTGGTAGTCGACTCGGACCCGCTTCGTGCCGGAGAATTCGCCGAGGCTGAGGGCGTCGTAGTGGGTCTTCACCCTTGAGCCCGACAGCGGGTAGCTGTATACCGCGACGTCGTCGATGGTGCCGTTGAACACGAACCAGGCATTGTTGGTGGCGGTCCATCCGTTGGTCCACGCGGAGCCGATCGATCCGATCGGCATGCCAAGCACGTCGGGGACGCCGGAGCGGTCTCCGATTTGCGCGCCGTCGAGGTAGAGGGTCTGGGACACACCGTTCGAGGTGAGGGCGACGTGGTGCCACCCGTTGCCGACGACTGAGCCGGTCGAGACGAGGTTCGCGGCGCCGTAGCCGGGTCCCCAGAGTCCGCCGTAGAGCTTGTTGTCGGTGCCGACGTAGAGGATCGGCGCGTACTTGGTGCTCGTGGCGTTGCGTTGCCCGTACAGGGCTCCGGCGCCGGTAGCCTTGAACCACATCTCAATGGTGAGACTGCGGCTCGAGATGACGTCGTCGGGCAGCGTGACGCCGCCGCTCGTCCCGTTGAACGTCACAGCGGTGTCAGGGTCACCGACGATGGCGCCGGTCGCGCCGAGCGTGGGCGAGGAGTAGACGCCGGGGCTGGAACCTTCGCTGGACGCGTCGACTGCTGTGGTTCCGGTCGTTTCGCCGAGACGCCACCACTGCGACGGACCGTCGTCGCGGATGGTTTGGGTCCACGCGTTGGCTGTGGACAGTTCGGCTGCTGTGGCGTTGGTGGCTGCGGCGAAGTGCGTCGCGACGCGGGCTGCGGAGAGTCCGTGGCTGTAGATGGCGACGTCGTCGAGCTTGCCGGAGAACACCCAACCGTCGGTTCGGTTGCCGATCCGTGTCGTGTCGGTGGGCAGTGATGCGGTGGCGACGTTGAACGGTCCGCCGGCTGGGGTGACGTCGACGCCGTTGACGTAGAGCTTGATGACGAGCCCGGTCGGGGTGGAGATGCGGGTGGCTGCGACGTGGGACCAAGCGTTGACGGGCAGAGCCGTCGCAGCGGTGACGACGGTGATGACGCCGTTGTTGACCTGGCACCACTCGAGGCGCCCGGCGTTGAGGCGCAGCTCGTAGACGGCTGTGGTTCCGGTGCTGGTGGAGCGGTCGACGATCATCTGGTAGCCGGTCGTCGTCGACGGGTTGACCCACGCTTCGATCGCCATGTCGCCGGAGAGGTTGAGTGCGTCGGTGCCGCTTGGGGCGGTGACGTTGACGCCCCTGGCGGTCTCACCGGAGACGCCGGTGCCGCCGACGGTGATCGAGGTGTCGGGGTCGGCGGAACCGCCCTGGTTCAACGCACCGACAGAGCCGAGGGTCGGGGCTCCGATGTAGGTGCCGGTGACACCGGAGGCGATGTCAGTCGCGGTTGTCGAGCCGGTGGTGTCGTCGAGGCGCCAGTAGTTGGACGGCTGGTCGGTGGTGACAGCGGCCCGGTAGGCGCCGTTGAATGTGTCGCCGACCTTGATGTCGTCGACGAACAGACGCCCGGCATCCGCGCGGACACCGAGCGCGGTCGGGGACGCGAACGTGGCCTGACCGGTGAGGGTGCCGGAGAAGTCGTTGCCGATGGCTGCTCCAGGGAACGCTGCGTTGGAAGGGGCGCCGCTCCCCCACGACTCGGTGCCCGACGAGGTCGAGTAGAGCGCGGCGGGTCCCGATGCGCTGGTGTTGTTGAACCACTTCGCTGCGAGCCCGGGAATGCCTTCGTCGTAGGCCGTCGTGGCGTGTGGTGCTGTTGCGGAGGTCTGTCCGATGAACTCTGATGGTGTGCCGGGCCCGTAGGTGTCGGTGGGCCGGTCCGCTGCGTCGTAGATGGTGGTGGTCTGCAGCCCTGTGGTCGGGTTTGCCAGGTAGTGGTGGTCGATCGTCTTGACGACGCGGTCCTGTTTGTCGAGGTCGGGGTCCCAGAACGTCTCGATTGCGACGCCGCCCTGATCGATGCTCTGGACTGGTCGACCTGCGGTGTCGATGTCGACGTGCTGGGTCCACCCTGATGCGTTCACCGATCCCGCGACCGCCACACGTGTTGCGGACTTCGCGCCTGGATATGTGGAGGTGAGGTTCCACGTGTAGGTCTGCTGCGGGCGGGTCCCTCCAGAGGAAGGTTCCGGGGCGGTGAGCTGGGTGACCATGCCGTCAGTTCCACCGGAGCCGTACGTGACGGTCCACCAGTGCGGATCGGAGGATGGAACGTTGGTCGCGGTGAAGACGCTCGATGCGATCAGGTCGTTGGTGTAGCTGTCTCGGACCCCGACGATGCGACCGGCTGCGTCGTAGGCGAAGTCGGTCCGCGGTCGGACCACGCCGGTGCCGGTGTCACCGGGGTTGACGACGGCCGCAAGGTTGCCAGCGGTGTCGTAGTAGAGGTTGGTGGTGGGTGCGGTGCCGGTCGAGTTCCGGGTGAACCCGGTGTAGGTAACGAGGCACAGGGTGTAGGACGGCGGCTGTGACGAGGATCCGTCGGTCGGGCAGTTCGCCGTTGAGGGATCCTTGTAGGTGAGGTCGACGGTGCGGCCGAACGGGTCCTTGATCTGCGTCATGCGCATGGGACCGGACGTGTACAGCCGCGCATACGCGTAGCGGAGCGCGCCGGGGTTCACGGCGTCAGCGGGTGCGACGACCGACACGATCTGTCCCGTGTCATCGAACAGGTACTGATAGCCGTCGTCGTCGACGAACTCGAACCCGGACGAAACCGTGACAGAAGTTCCCGCAGCGTTGGTGTAGGTGAATCCATTCGGCTGGCGGCGCAGGACACCGTCCTCATCGGGTGGCGGGGTGAAGCTGTCGCCGTTGGAGCGCCACACGTGGGCTGCGCCGGAGTCGTCATACAAGGTGACCTGGTTCTCCCCGGGGCTGAGCCGCGAGTAGCCGAGCGTCCCCAACCCGGGTCCGGTCGATGACCATCCGCCGGGGAGCACGGGCGCGTACTGCATCCAGCGGTCCGCAGGGACATCAGCCCAGCCGGAGCCTTCGGAGAACACGATTCGGAACCCCGATGACGCAACGGCTGCGAGCTTGGCGTACTCGACCCGTACTGACACCGTGTCGTTCGCCGGGACCGTCACCGCGGTCGTCGCCGTGTTCCACGCCGAGGTCTCCGGTCCGCCGGCGGCGGCGCCGCCCTTGACCTGGACCTTGACCTTGTTGCCGGCGCCGGTCGAGTCGACCGGGACTGCTTGGAAGCTGACGTTCTGTGCGGAGCCGGTCGTGTTCTTGTACGAGCCGGTCACCTCCGCGATGAACGAGTTCGGGTTCACCGTGCCCGGGATCGGGCCCGCCGTGTCGTTCCAGTTGTACGACGCGACCGGGTCGATGCGCTCGGCACGCTTCGCGTCCTTCGGCGAACCCGACGACTGCAACACCCCGTCCGCGTTGGTGTCGTCCCAGAACGCGGCCCGAACGCCCTTGGGCACCGCGGCCTGCGAGTTGTACGTGAAGTTCACCCCGGCGTCTCCACCGAGCGTCGAGAACGACGGACCACTGGCAGCAACGACGAGGTTGCCTGACGCCAGGTTCACGTTGAACGGGCCGGTCGAGTCGTAGGCCATCTTGGCCTGCACGCCGAGGCGTTGCACGACCCGGAACCTGATCGGCTTCACCCACGCTGACGCGGCGCCGGTCGAATCCACCGAACGCACCGTCGCGTAGTAGATCCCGTCCGGTAGCGACGACGTCGGCGCGCTGAACGTCGTGTTCAACGCCAACAGCGGAGAACGGACGACCCGGCCGGTCACACCGTCGGAGCCGGTGGCGATCGAGTAGTCGAGATAGACCGTGTCGGACTCGGGATCGGTCAACGTCCCTGGCGCCGACAAGCTCAACGTCGGAGTGGAGACGATCGACCCGTCCATCGTCCGGTCCAACGCCGGCGCCGGCGCCGGTTGAGAGACCGCGGTGATCGAGTAGCCGGGGCTCCAGTCCTCGTAGCTCGAGTTGCGCCCACCCGCGTACCAGCGGCACTCAGCGTTCCACGGCATGTCCGACGGCAACGCCCACGAGTACGGCGTACCCGGTGACGCCGCGAGCCAGTTCGAATCGATCGTCGACTGACCGGGACACGCCACCTGGAACCTGACGTTCACCGTCGTCGCCCCGCCCGCATTGCCGACCGTTGCGGTCAGCGTCGGACGACGAGTGTGCGCCGTCTGTGAACCAGATGCCGGCGACAGGTTCGACACATGGCCGTCGGACTCGTAGGTGACATCGATCGTCGAGAACCCGAGACGGTGGAGGCTGTAGTAGCCGGAAGTCTGGTAGAACGCGAACCCCAACAAGCCGTAGTTCCCAGGGTCCAATTCAGCCATGTCACGCATCGTCTCAGTGATGTCGACATCAGCGAACGACGTGCCGGCACCGATGCCGAACACCGACGACTGCCCATTGATGTAGGTGGCCGCCCCATCGTAATCGGCCGATGACGCCCAACCGACCAACCCGAGCGTCCCCGACGGGGAACCCACCGCACCGGCCGCCATGTGCAGCGTCGCGGACTGCACGAAGTTCGAGTACAGCTCGCCATGGCTGAAATTCGCCATCGACCGCCACAAGTAACCGCTGCACGTCGGCGGATTCACACAACTGTTGCCAACGTAGGAGTCACCCACCGACCCGCCACCCGCCGCGAACGACGCCCAACCCGTCCCCGCTCGACCGGTGATCGTCGGGTCCACCACGATCGGGAACTCGGAGGCAGGCTGCGCAGCCAACCACGCCGGATCAACCGCCACCGACACTGACGAACCAGAACCCGTCAACGTCGGCTTCGCATCGGTGAAGATCCGTCCATCGCCATCGCCCGTCACGACCGGCGGAGCAAACATCACCCGCTCACCCAACGAGCCGGACAAGCCGAGCGACCCGTCGAACTGCGCCGCGACGTCACCCTTCCCAGCAACGACCGGGCCCGTCGTCGTCGCACCCGTCAGACTGAACGAATAGGAAGAAGCGACGGACGGGTTCTTGAGGACCATCTCCTCCTTCAGCCCCGTCGGAGTGACCCGGTAGCGGAGATCCACACCCGGCCACACCTCCGGATACACCGCCACATTCGAAAGCGACGTCGGATCCGGCAACGACACCGCACCCACCGGCGTCATCGTCAACGCATCCGCCCCCACACCCACCGTCACACCCTGCGACAGGTTGCCGAGCTTTGTGGAGAACCAGTTCGCCGTCGCGGCCAGACCCTTGCCCCCCGCCGACACCGTCTTCGCCGTTCGGGAACCATCTGCCGACAGGTTCGTATCGATCGGCAGCAACTCGGTGCCCGCCTTGTAGAACCGGGGCTCCAACGAGAACCGATCCGTCACCGACCCGTCCGGATTCCGGAACCGCTGGCGAACTGCTGTCCGATCCGCGACCTTCTCCGACGAACGACCCAGCTGAAACCCCTCCCCACTCGAAGCGTGGAGCTCCGGCAACGAACCAGGGGCCGCCACGTCGACCGCGGGAGCCACCGACCCGAACTGCGGCGCCGACGCATCCTTCGCCACCGTCGCTGTCGACTCCACCACCGCAGGGGGCTTCACCTCCACGGACGGCGCCGCAGACGCCGACACGATGGCCGGCAAACCAACCACCACAACAGCCGACGCGACCACAGCCGCGATCGAAACACGGGGACGTCCACCACCCACCATCCGCCACCCCTCTCCACACAGACAGCGAGGACAGCACTCTGGTCGGACATCAGGACAACGTCAAGGACCTAATAAGAAGTGGTTACCTCGCACTCACCGTCGGACCGCAGTGGCTGTGGAGCCGCTGTTTGAACCACCCTGGCCACCCGTGCGGTGCCGGCCGCGGCTCCGAGATCAGCCGACGCCGGGGCGCCCGGTCACGATGCGCCAAAGGGCCGGCAGCGCGGCCCACGCCGACACCGGCGCGTCCGACGACGGCGAGGCGCCCGGATGGGCCTGGGCGATGCGGACGCGCAGGGCACGGGGCCGGCTCCGGAAGACCAGCGGAGGATCCATCACCAGGGCTTCTCCGTCGATTCCGACCGGAACGGGTCGGTCCGAGTCGACCACGAACTCAGGGGCGGTCCACCGCTGGAGCCGCGTACCCAGGCTCACGACGCCGAGGGTGGCGCCGTCCATGTCGGGTCGTGTCCCCGAGCCGACGATGGTGCCGAGCCGGTAGGGGTTGTTGGACACCAGCAGGGCCGCGACCGGTGGGCCGGGCCGCCCGTCAGGACCCGTCCAGCGCAGGGTCGGGTGATCGGGTCCGTCCTTGCCGAACGCGTCGGGCACGGTGTTCAGCAACGTCGAGGTCTTGGCGCCGCGGTAGCTGTCGCGCTGCACCGCCTCGGCGTAGACGCCCAGCGACGCGTTGTTCACGAACACCCGGCCGTTGACCTCGGCCAGGTCGACCACCCGCTCGCCGCCGTCGACGAGCGCGTCGAGAGCTCCGACCACGTCGTCGCGGTCCACGCCCAGGTCGAGGGCGAAGTGGTTGCGGGTGCCGGCCGGGATGCAAGCGAACGGCAGGCCCTCACGGGCCGCGATCGTGGCCACCAGGGCCTGGGTGCCGTCGCCGCCTGCCGCAGCCAGGGCGTCGGCACCCCGGGCCACCGCATCCTCGACCAGCTGCACCAGGTCGTCGCCGGGACGGAGCTCCACCGCCTCGATCCCTCGGGCCGCGGCCTCGGCGCCGAGGTTGGCCTTCTCGGCTTTGCCTCCGCCGGAGCGGGGGTTCCAGATCACCACCGGTCGCGACGGGCGCGGCGCTGCAGGGCGGACGACCCGGGCGGCGAACGCGATCCGGGCCGCGACCCCACCGAGCGCCAGGAGCACCGCTGCGACCAGCGCCGCTCCCCCGGTCCGCCAGACGACGGCCAGCACGACGACGGCAGCGAGCACCACCGCCGCGACGACCAACTCGATGCGCCGTGAGGCACCCCGTCGACGCAACCCGTCGAGGCCGAGTCCCCCGGCGACGACGACCATGAGGACAAGGCTCGGGCCCTGGGGGAACGACCGGACCAGCCCGACTGCGAGCGCAGCCAGTGCGGCGAGCGCGGTGAGGATCGCGACCGCGGCGGCCGCCCGACGGCGCGGATCGGGCAGGGTCAGCGCGTCGGCGCCCCGTCGCTCCTCGTTCACGGATCCTCCCTCTGGCGCGACCCACGAGCGCCTGACTTGATCAGATGTCTACATGATGCTCTCCTCGCGGTGTCGACGGCATGTGCGCCGGGCGGAGGAGGATGGACCCCATGGCCAAGAAGTCCGGTAGGCGATCCGAGCGGCCGACCGACCCGCGGGAGCGGGCCGAGTCGGGACGAGCGGTTCGATCGGTGGTTCCCCGCGCCTCGCTCGGCGACTGGACCCCGGCCCCCGACCGCGACCCCCTCGGGGTGCTCTCGGCGCAGGACAAGGTCCGCGACCAGGACCTGGTCCCGCTGCGCCACTCCCGGATGGGCGTGTCGCCGTTCACGTTCTACCGGGGTGCGGCCGCGGTGATGGCCGCTGACCTGGCACCGATGCCCCGCACCGGTCTGGACGTGCAGCTGTGCGGCGACGCCCACCTGGCCAACTTCGGCGTCTTCGCCTCGCCGGACCGGGCCATGGTGTTCGACCTCAACGACTTCGACGAGACGCATCCCGGACCGTTCGAGTGGGACCTGCGCCGACTGGTCGCCAGCTTCGAGGTGGCCGCCCGTGACCGTTCCTTCGACGACCCCCAGCGGGTCCAGATCGTCGCCGACTCGGTGCTGTCGTACGTGTCGGCCATGAGGCAGTACTCGACCATGAGCAACCTGGAGGTCTGGTACGACCGCCTGACCGTCGACGACATCGCGCAGCGGTGGGCGGCACGCGCCTCCGATGACGTGTTGCGGCGCTTCCGACGAAACGTCGACAAGGCCCGCAGCAAGGACCGCATCCGGGCCTTCGACAAGCTGGTCGAGGTCACCGACGGCACCCCCAGGTTCCGCAGCGATCCTCCGGTGCTCGTGCCGGTCCGGGAGCTGGTGACCGGCGCGGAGCACGCCGCGCTGATGAAGGCGGTCGACGAGTCGCTGAAGCTGTACCGACGGACGCTGGCCCCTGATCGACGTCTGCTGATGGACCGGTACCGCTTCGTCGACCTGGCCCGGAAGGTGGTCGGGGTCGGCAGCGTCGGCACCCGCTGCTGGGTGGCGCTCCTGATCGGCAACGACGAGACCGATCCGCTCTTCCTGCAGGTGAAGGAGGCCAACGCGAGCGTGCTCGAGGCCCACCTCGGCGCCAGCCGCTACGGCCAGCACGGCCAACGTGTGGTCGAGGGTCAGCGCCTCATCCAGTCGTCTCCCGACGTGTTCCTGGGCTGGGACCAGGTGCGTGGTCCCGACGGCGTCGCCCGCGACTTCTACTTCCGCCAGCTGTGGGACTGGAAGGGCTCCGCGGACCTCGAACGGATGCCCGCCGAGGCGATGGCCATGTACGCAGCCATCTGCGGCCGTTGCCTGGCCCGGGCCCACGCCCGCACCGGCGACAGCGTCGCCCTCGCCGCCTACCTGGGCAAGGGTCGGACCATGACCGCGTCGTTGGTCGAGTTCGCCCGCCGGTACGCGGACCAGAACGAGGCCGACCACCGGTCCTTCAGCTGACCGGTCCTCCATCTGACCGGCCCTTCAGCCGACCGGTCAGCCAGCTCCCGGACGCTCCGGCGGGTCCGGCGGCGACGGCAGCGGCTGGGCGGCCAGCCGCCGGTGCACGCCGAGCAGCTCGGCGCGGATGTCGTCGATCGAGTCGGGGTCCAGACCCGCGGCCTCCATCAGGAACGGCTCGAAGAGCCGCCAGCCCATGGCCGAGCCCATCAGCTGAGCCACCCGCAGCCGGGCGGCCGGCTCGGACTGGCCGTAGACGTCCTGCGCCGCGGCCACCAGGTCCTCCATCGGGGCCCGGCCGAGCTCGACGGCCGTCTCGGGGTCGACCACCACCAGGTGGCTCAGGATCCGGGTCCAGCACACCATGACCGAGTCGGACCCGAACCCGCGGGCCGCGGTCGGATCGGCGCGGACCTCTGCGGCCAGCTTGTCGCTGAGATCGGTGAAGGTCGCCCGGACCAGGTCGTCACGGCTGCCGACGTAGCGGCTGATCAGACCCAGGTTCACCCGGGCGCGCTGTGCGACGTCGCGCAGGGTGACCTCGGCGACCCCGTCGCGGCAGAACAGCTGGGCGGCCGCGTCGATGACGGCTCGGCGCACCTCGATCGGCCCGGTGGGCATGCCCTCGGCCCGACGGGGACCCGGCCGCTTGCGGCGCCGCCACCGGGAACCCTCCTGGGACTGTCCCGACCCGTCCTCCGGCGCAGTCGTCGAGTCGTCGGACATCTCAGGACCCCGCCCCGGCGGGCCCGCCGTCACGCTCGGACGCGAGGGCGGCGACGGCCTCCTCGACGCTCGCGTAGAAGTGCTCGGCCTGGAGCGTGGCGTCCAGGTCGTAGCGGACGATCAGGTCGGCCAGGCGGTCACGCAGCTCGACGAACGCCAGGTGCACGCCCTTTGCGTTGAGCTCCTCATCGAGGTCCTTGAGCACCTCGGCCGCGGTGACGTCGATGTCGGTCACCGCCTCGCACTGCAGCACGACGTAGGCGGGTGAGCTGTCGCGCACGAGCGCGCGGACCTGATCACGGAACTGGCCGGCGTTGGCGAAGAACAGCGGCGCCTCCCAGCGGAACACGACGATCCCGTCGACCTGACGACCTTCCGGGTGGACGCTCACCGCGTGCCAACCGCCCAGTTCGGGGACCTCGGCGAGCACCGTTCCGTGGGGCCACCAGTTGCGTCGGAAGAACAGCAGGATCGCCAGGACGATGGCGACGACGATCCCCTGCAGCACGCCCAGGAAGATCACGCCGGCGCTCGCCACCAGGCTGAGGACGAGCGAGGAGCGACG
>Ga0116152_10002021_pt1 | contig 16522 bp, 20 predicted proteins | sample AD_UKC119_MetaG_FD_89894 | JGI IMG/M metagenome (GOLD analysis project Ga0116152, IMG submission 89894) | Active sludge microbial communities of municipal wastewater-treating anaerobic digesters from Hong Kong - AD_UKC119_MetaG | ecosystem: Engineered > Bioreactor > Anaerobic > Digestate... | reverse complement strand
GGAGGAACGGAAGCATGGGCAGGCCGTGGTGCGGGGCGAGAGGAGGGGGAACCCGCTAAACGTACGTCAGGGACGGCGCGGTGAGAAGGTCGTTGGTGGCGCGCCGATGGAGCCTCACCGCAGCCGCTCGAGCTTCCCCTTCCGCTTCACGATGTTCTTGTAGTCCCACTGGATCTCGCGCCCCTTGGCGCACCAGCGCGTGAGGTCACCCTTCTTGACCTGTGTCGCGTCGGTGTAGGTGACCGAGGCGTCCTTGAACTTGCCGCCACGATCCGCGAGGCCGGGCTCGTCGAACGTCTGGCCACTCCAGAACATCAGCCGGACCCCGTCCTTGAGCTTGCTGTAGCCGACGATCGGGTTGCCGTCGAGGAACCAGACCGGATGGCCGTGCCAGACCTTGTTCTCCGCCTCGGGCAGGTGGCGGGTGATCTCCGCCGCGAGCAGTTCGCAGATGGCGCGGTCGGCAGGGGCAAGCGCCGCGTGATAGGCGGCGACATCGGTGGGCATCGCCTTATCTCCCCGGGTCATCATCGAAGGTGGCCGCTGGCGGAACCCGCACCACGGTCCCGCTCCCCTCGCCGCAGCTCGCGTCCCACAGCTCGCCAAACTTGGCGCGGTTGGCGGCCTCCTCGACGAAGACGGTCCAGCGGTTCTGGTAGATGAACCGCACCGGCGTCCGGCTGCCGCCGATCCCGGGCCGCCCGCCGATCCGGCCGCAGACGACCATCCCGGGGAGCCGATCGCCGTCCATCGGCGGCTGGATCACGACGACCGAGTCGAAGGTCGCGCTGGCGGGGGTGTCGAGCAGCGCGGCGAGGGTCGCCTGGGCCGAGTCGCGGAGCGCCGGAGCCGCCGCGGCGGCAACGCGGGCGAGCGAGTCGGCGCGGGCCGCGGCGAGGGCGGCGGGATCCGCCGCCGGCTCGGCGTCGCCGGCGCAGGCGAGGAGGAGGGTGAGGAGTGCACCGTACGCCTGTCGATTCATGAGTATCTCCACTGGATCGGTCCTGATCACGAGCAGGGCGGCCCCGTCGCCCGAATCGTCGGGTCGACCCTCATCCCGAGCGGAGCGGCCCGCAGGGCCGCGCAGTCGAGGGATCTGCTTCTCGCCGCGGAACGGCAGATCCTTCGACTTCGGCCGCTGCGCGGCCTTCGCTCAGGATGAGGAGCTGACGCGAGCTACGCCGCCTTCGCTCGGGATGAGGGTCCTGCTTCCCGCCTCACGACTCAGGACTCACTTCTCACTTCTAGTCCGGCCTATACGCCCGCACCAGCTGCGCCGCGATCTCCGCCTCGCTGAACGCCACCGGCTTGAGCTCCCCGCGGGCGTACATCGCCGCCTGGTCACTGTACCAAGGGCTCGTGGCGATGCTGCTCTCGCCGTAGGCTAGGACCGACCGCGCCTGCGGACCGTCCTTGGTGAACTCGACCACCAGCACCCAGCCGTCGCCGCCGGCATTCTGGTAACGGCCGTCGCCGGTCGGGCGAAGCGAGAGCACCCGGAAGCAGCCGTACATCCCCGCGCAGCCACCGACCGGGACATCGACGTCGCCGCGAATCACCCGGACGAGGTCGCCCCAGGCCGGATCGAGCCGGCCGTGGTCCTTCCGCACGGCCGCCGCGGCGGCGGCGAGGGTGCGCACCGCACGCGCCGGATCGCCCAGGCCGTACGGCGTCCCCACCGGGTCGGCGGAGCTCCACGGCGTCGCCCACGCCCGCGCCTCCCGCTCGGCGGTGCTGCTGCCGCTCTCGCGGTAGTAGCGATCGAACCACTCCGTGAACAGCACCGCGCCCCGCGCGTCCGGACTCGCCGTCTTGTCCCACCCCGCGAGGACCTCGACCGCCTGGGCCAGGTCGCCGGTCGGGTTCGTCGCCCGCGCCGCCGCCACCAGGTCATCCACCATCCGCTCCGCGGCGAGCATCCGGGTCGAGTGCTTGAGTCGGATCACGTCATCGACCGAGACCATGTCCTGGCTGGTGACGAGCGCGACGCCGAGCTGCGAGCGGAGCCGCATCTCGGGCGCGGGGAAGTCGGGCGGCGGGAACTGCGCCGAGTCGATCGGGCTCTCGACGTTGGTGAAGTGGAACGGGTCGTTCTCGTTCTGCAGGTAGCCGGTCGGCGGGTTGAGCAGCTGCGGCAGCGCGTCGAGCGGATAGAGCGTGGTCCAGACATCGTCGGTGGTCGCGGCCGGGACGGCCGCCGCCTCGCCGAGGGGCGCATGCGGCCGCTGGGGCAGCGCGGCGTTCCAGATGTAGAAGATGTTCCCGTCGCGATCAGCGTAAGTCAGGTTCGACTCGGTGTGGGCGCGCATCGCCATCGCCGCCGTCCACTCCGCGAGGTTGCGGGCCTTCATCATCGCGAGGAACTGCTCTGCCTTGCGATACTCTTCCCAGCCCGGCGACTTGAGGACGTGCACCTCCGTGTCGGTCCGGTCGATCACCGGTCCGAGCGCCGTGCGCCACACCGTCCGCTGCTCGGTGACCACCCGGGCGCCGCGCTTGACGCGCACCGAGAGGACCTTACGCTCCAGCGGGACCGAGCCGCCATCGAAGAGGACGTGATCGGCGCGCGCGGGATCGAGTCGCAGCGCGTACACCTCCTCGAGGTCGGGGCCGTTGTTCGTGGTCGCCCAGCCGAGGGCCTCGTTGAAGCCGCCGTTGAAGTAGAAGGGGAAGCCGACCCGGAAGTCGCCGTAGAAGTTGACGACACCGGGCACCGTGATCTGCGCCTCGTAGTAGGTGCTGTACCAGTCGCCGCGCCAGCCGATGTGCGGGTTGCGGAGCAGGATCGGGTTGCCCGTCGTGGTGCGACCGGGGCCGAACGCCCACGCATTGGAGCCGATGTTGTCGCGGTTGACCGGTTCCATCGCCGAGCGGCGGCGGGCCTGCGCGCGCTGGAAGCGGCGGACGGCCGGCTCCACCTGCTCATCGACCCAGAGCGCCGCGACGTCGTGCGGCGTGAAGGTCGGCAGGTCGTAGCGGGCATAGACCGCGGGGTGGGTCTCGACCCAGCGGTTCACCGCCGCGGCCCATCCCTCCTGCACCCGCCGCAGGTCGGCACTCAGCTTCGAGTAGGTCGCGACCGCGAGCGCGTGCGTCTCGACGTGGGTGTAGTCGCTCTCCAGCGAGTCGGGGCCGAAGAGCCGCGACAGCTCCCCGCGTGCGCGGACGAGGTTGAGCACCACCATCGGTCCGTGATCCTCGAGCTGGGCCCAGGCGAGGCCGTAGCCCATCGCCCCCATGTCCTCCGCGAGGATGTGGGGGACTCCGTGCGCGGTGCGGCGGATCTCGACCCGCGACGGGTAGTCGGGCGTCGGGGACTGGAGGGCGGCGAGGAGGAGGAGAGCGAGCATGGAACTCTGAAAGAGAGAAGAGAGAAGAGAGAAGAGAGAAGCGAGAAGCGAGAAGCGCGTCTCCCGAAAGCTAGCCCCCCCCGGTTCAGGCGTGGGCCGCGCGTCGCTGCAGCATGCCGGTGGCGACGAACAACACCGCCGGGATGCAGAGGACGCCCCAGACGAGGTAGGCCTGCGCGTCGACGCCGCGGCCGATCAGCGCCAGCGACGCCGCCATGCACGCCAGGCTCAGCACGCCCCCCGTCAGCGGTCGGAGCCAGCCCAGGAGGTATCCGGCGGAGAATCCGAACGGGAAGAGCGCGAGGTAGAGCCATTCGCGGGCGCCGTCGGGGCCGGTCCCCGACTCGCCGACGACGATCAGCATCAGCGGCATGATGGCGGCGAGACCGCCAAGGCGGGCGGCCCAGTGGAGGAGGCGAGTGGCGGGGGCGGGCGAGGTCGTCATGGGTCAGCGGCTCCGGTGGCGGGGTGGGGGCTCCCGGGAGATGCGCAGGAACCCCGCCCGGGGCGACAGGGCTCGTCCTCCCGCACCACCCCCACGACCTCAGCCGGAGCTGATGACCTTCGCCGGCACCCCCGCGTCGCGCAGGGCGCGGAGGAAGCCATCGCGATCGTCGGGGGAGATCAGGACGCTCCGGTTGGCCCCGTAGCGGATCTCCAGCCGATCGAGCGACCACGCCGGCGAGGACAGCAAGCTCCGGCTCGGCGCGACGCGGGTGATGTCGGCGACGGCGATCCGGAGCCGCCACGGCCCGCCGCGCACGGCGAGCTGGTCCCCCTCGATCGCGTAGTGCGTGGTGCGCATCATCCACACCATCGCGGCACCGGTGCCGATCAGGACGAGGAGCGCGAGGCCCAGTTCCAGCGGAGGAATCCCCTCCCCGACGGAGGCGGCGACCACGATGGCCATCCCGCCAACGAAGAGCGATCCGAAGACCACGCCGACGAGCCAGCCGTCGACCCGGGAAGCGAAGCGTCGTGCCACGGGGTGCGCTCCTTGCCATGGCAGTGTATCGAGGCGCTCCAGCAAATCTACCCCGCAGCCGACGCTCGGCCCCGACTCACCCCTTCCGCCGCCAGCGGCTAAAGGTCTGCCGCGCGGTCGGTTCCGCGACCGCCGTGGGCCGGGGCTCCCCCGGCGGTGCCATCAGGAACGTCACCTCCTCGCCGTCCCACGCCATCACGCCCAGCGAGACGTTCCCCTTCTGCGCGCCGGCGAGGTGCAGGTAGTCGACCGCCACCGGCGTGGTTGTCTCGTCGAGGGCGATCTTCGCATGCAGCATCACCTGGCCGCCGAAGGTGACCTTCACCGTGTTCCCCTTTCCGACGCGCGAGCCGTACGGCAGCCACTCCTCACGCACCGGCTCGCCCCGCGTGACCAGGCGCACCGCCGCCCATTCGCCCTCGAGGCGCTGGAGCATCGGGGTGATCGGGCCGTCGAAGCGGCTCGGGTCGGCCGGCGGCGCGTCGACCTGTGGGCGGGGCGGTGGCGCCGTGCCACCGTCGACGTGCTCCGGGCGCGCCGCGGAGACGCGGGTGAGCCGTTCGAGTGCGTGGCCGCTGCCGGGACTGGTGACGAACGCCGTCGGGCGGGTCGAGCCGACGAGGCCGAGGCAGATGACCAGGGCGTCGCCGTCGCGGGTCCAGATGGCGGCGGCGGTGTTGCCGGCCTCGGGGCCCTCGACGAAGGTGATGTCGAGCCGCATCGGTGTCGTGGTCGTGTCGATCACGAAGGTGCCGTCGTAGTTCCCCTCCGGCGACTCCATCCGGAAGCGGTCGCCGTCAAAGAGCATGCGGGAGCGGGCGATCGCGACGGCGGGGATCTCCTGGCCATCGACCTCGAGCGCATCGAAGCGCCATTCGCCCTCGAGGTCGCGGAGCGCCTCGACGTGGCGGGTGAGCGCCTTCCAGCTCGCGAAGCCGCTGCGGCGGGCGACGACCGACTGCGCATCGGCGAGCTTGAACGTCGCTCGCCGCGCCGCGGCCAGCGAGAGGCCGTTGGCGGCGGGGAGGTGGGTGATGAACTCCTGGGTCGCCTCGTGATCGCCGCTTTTCCAGGCGGCGAGGAGCGCCTTGGCCTGGCGGCGCAGGTGGTCGAGGTTGGGGCGGGACGGGAGTGGCGCGGACATGGAACCTCCATGCATGGCCCGGGGTCCGCAGACAGGCTGCACAAAGGTCGCGTGGGGAGGGCGAGCGAACCGTGCGTGAAGGGGAGTTGGACTCTTTCCGCGGACCCGGTGGCGTCCTTCGCGCCGTGGAAGAGTGTACGTCGTGGCGGGGCGGAGGGGAAGCGGGGGCTACGGCGCGAACATCTCCTGGAGTCCGGAGAGGACCTTCGTGAGGGTCGGGGCTGCTACCAGGCCCATTCCTCCCCGTCGAATCGGGTCGGGGTCCCTTCGTCGAGCATCCCCGCCTGTGCCTCTGCCAGCCCCTCGGCGGCTTCCTCCCACCCCGCGCGCGCGACGGTGGAAGGCCCAGCGATGTTGGCGTCCCTCGGAACGTGGGGAATGACCCTGCGTGGCACGCGTACCTCCTCGATCAGGTGATTCGTGATACCCGTCCGCGCGCACTCCCGAGACGTGTCGGCCGTGCCGCCGTCCGGCTCGTGGGTCGAGGTGCGAATGGAAAGTATTGAAACCTGCTCCTCGCGGCGAGCGAGAAGCGATGGAATCGGGCGGGATCGGGGTGGCGGGTGCTGCGGCTGGAGAAGAGGCAAGAGAGGCGTGGCCTACCTGGCCGGGTGAACTCGATCCGATCAGGGAGTCGGCCATGGGTGCACACTGACCCGCTCGATGCCATCGTCGTCGGTCGTGACGACGTAGAGGATCCTAGGACAAACCGCGAAGTCCCGAGCGCGGCTCCGAGGCCGCGTTCATGGGTAAATCTTCGTGTGGTCCGGCACCGCACCCGATGGGGACACTCAGCGGCGCGACCTGTCTTGGGAGGTCTCGAATCGAGACCATACCACCTCGTGCGTTCCGCTTGGCGAGCCTCGTCCCCGCCAAAGGTTCGAACAAGAATGCGCCAAGCACACAACGCCAGCAACTCCGCTCGCACCAACCAGAGTGTGAGCAGAGTGCCGACGCTGACGCACCTCATGCGGCGCTGGGCGGCCTCAGTTGTGTGTATTCGCCGATAGCTACTACCGGCAATTCAACCCAACCGAGCACTCCCAGCAAGTGAGGGCTATGGAATGATCGGCTGGTAGCAGTGATATACGACCCCTGCCCCCCCGACCGTCAAGTGAACCTCCGCGCAGAGTAGGGTGCTGCGATTGGGGCAGTCGGTCCAGAACGAACAGACTGTTTCCTCGTCGGTCTGTTCGCCCACCGATGCAGCAGCACGCGGAGGCGCCAAGAGCGCGGTCGTCGCGCAGACCATAAATCCTGCCATAGCTCCCCAGAACGGCTTGGACACTGGAACCCTCCTTGAATAGTATTCGGGATGGAGAAAGAGGCGGGGAGTCCCCCGCGCGGCACGACTACGGCGATTCGGCGGTGACCTCACGGAGCACGACGCCCGACAGGCAATTCACCACCAGCCATCGACCTCTCACGACACTCCCTGCTTCTGCATCAAGTGGCGCATAGGTACCGGTCGCCCGGACGTTCGACATTCGTCGTACGTTCCCGGCGACCGTCTCGTTTTGCGAGTACTCGGCACGCTGGAGAAGGTACTCGGAGCCTCCAACTCGTACCCGAACGCCGCAAGGCTGACCTCGCTCGTTGGGCTGCGGCCCAGAATCAACGATGAGGGCGTGCGCACCAACTACGCTGCCCCTCAGTTCGGGCGCCGCACGTGCTTGGGTGACCGAACACGCGAGCGTGTTGACGCAGAGGAGAAGGGGCAGATGGATCCTGACCACAGAATCAGGTCTTGCGCAGTTCATCATTGAGTTTCCGCAGACAGGATTGATCGGATGATCTGCTGCAGACGAGGCAGGTCTAACGGCCCGTGAAGGAGCTGGTCGTTGATCAGCACAGTGGGAGTTCCAGGGATCCTGAGGCGCTCGCCGGCCGAAACGTCCTCTGCTATTCTCGCCGCAATTCCATCGCTTTCGCGGCATCGATTGAATTCCGCCGTGTCCACGATTCCCGCACTAAGCGCGAGAACGTCGAAAGGAATAGCGCCGATCTGGCCAGGCTCGTTGAACATCAGGTCGTGATACTCCCAGAATCGACCGGCCTCGCTCGCGCATTCACTTGCCACAGCGGCCGCCTGAGCCGCCGGGTGGATCTGGTTGAGAGGGAAGTGCCGAAACACCAACGCGACTTCGTCAGGGTACTGCTGTCGGATGCTGTCAAGGATCGGTTGAAGCGCGGCGCAGAATGGACACTGGAAGTCCGAGAACTCCACTATCGTAACCGGCGCATCCGGGCGACCAGCCCTTTGCCCATGCGCTGCATAGCTCTGCCAATCTGGGATGGACATGGCCAGAGGCGCCGCAGGCGCTGCAACTGAGTGTGCGAGGACGCGGTCAAAAATCACGACACCGGTGATCACTAGTGCACATAGCGCCACCGCGACTGTCGCTACTGCCTCGAGCCTTTGCTTGGACACGATCCAGTCACCCTCTTTCAACGATGGTTAACTGCCCTCTTGCCACCAGTCACCGCAGGGCTGGAAGAGGGAATACCCGAAAATGTGGGAGAGGATCGTTGAACTGCATCAAGAGTTGCGAGCCGCACACCAAGATGCTGACAACCCCTTCTGGTACGCGCCACGAACGCGTATAGCGACCTGTCTGACGATCGTACTCGTCGATCAGGCGACCCGCATCTGCCGACTCTCCACCGAAAAGCAAATAGACGGCACGAGGACCCACCGCGACACTTCGTGCTCCTCTCGGCGCCTTCGGATCGACACGCGCCGCAGTGTACTGCTTCTTGTCACCCACCTTGAGCGTCAACACCTTCGGAAAGGGAATTGCTTCGACGCCTTCGTGCCACTGCATTTCTCCGGTCGGCGTTACGGTCGCGAAGCTCCCGCTGTACACAAAGGCAATCGCGGCACCTCCATCGGAAGCCTGGCCAGCTACGGCTTGACGACTTACGACCGGAACATCCATCTGCTCAGCACCGAGTGGAGTGGTTGCCAGGAGGCCACCGGCAGAATCGACAATGATGGCGAAATCTGTGTGGGATCCACCAAGGAGCATGAATCGCTGGCCGGACAGAGCTAACATCCGGTGATTTTGACTAACGACGGGGATCGTGCGCAACGGACTTCCGAGAGGAGACAATTCGAGTATTCGGGCGTTTGGTGGGTCGCGCAGTACGATTCGTCCGTCGTCACGAACCCTCAGCTCGGTAGGGTTGCGGTACTCTCCCGGACCAGCGCCCGATCGTCCGACCTGCCATCTGAGCACCCCGGTCGAGCTGAACGCCTTGAGCCGCATGTCTCCGTAGTCGAACACCAAGAATCCCCCGGACCCGCAGGCTGCGAGTCCCGGGTCAAGCAAGACATCATTCCCGGGCCCGCCAATCCTAGTGACCTCGCCGCCCGGGAAGGGAAGAATCGAACGTTGGGCTTGGCCAGCTAAACCTCCGGCAAAGGGTAGCATGCCAGCGCATGCTGCCACAAAGAGGCACCTACAGTGGGCGAGACGCCAAGGCATCGGGAGCCCCCTGGGTGCCGAATAGAACCGGGACGAGGTCACTGAGACGCTCAATGGCATCTCCCATAAGAATCGCGTGGACTCTACCACGCTTTTGGACAATGACGACTGGCTGGGACCACCCGGCCCGACGTGACTCGTTGAGCCACCTACCTCCAACGTCTTCCACGAGCTCGAACTCGATACCGAACCCCGATCGAATACTGCGCACGATGGAGTCAGACCCGAGTGGGAGAACGCTAACACCTTGAACGCGCACTCCGCCTTCTCGCACCAATCGGTTTAGAACCGAGAAGCCGTCAGCCGTGATAGTACAAGTGGCAGGATTGAACACGACCACAACTTGGGTTCCAGTACCAGCCAGAAGGGGTGAGTCACGCATTCGTGTTTGGTCGGACACTTCTGCAGGCGGTGACGAGCACGCCAGCATGCATCCTGCAAACAAGGCGCGGACTAGACGTGAACTGCGTGCCGCAATCAACCACACGCGTGGCACTGGCGCCTCAAGCGAGCCCGGCATCAAGTATGCGGCGCGTCAGGGGATAATTGGCTGGTAGCACGTATACACAACTCCAGCGCCGCCCGGATTGAGGTGGACCTCGGCGCAGACCTGAGTTTGACGGTTCGGACATGAAGTCAAGGTCGAACACACTGTGTCCTCATCCGTGAACTCAACGGCTGTGGCGGAAACAGGCCGAGAAACGAACGACACGATTCCGAGCCCAAACAGCATGGATCCCAAGAGCAGCAGCCTGCGAGACATTGGACCTCCGATGGGAAGCGTGGTCGGGTAGTTGGAGCGTGGCGCTGGAGTTCGCAAGCACAACCGAACGCACCACTACGGAATGAGGCGCTGGTAGCAGTTGTACGCGATAGTTCCTTCGCCAGGTTCCGGAACTGGAACCGTAACAACAGCGCAGACCTGAGCCCCGAGGTTGGGGCATTCCGTCTGCTGACATACAGTCGAGTCTGTCTGTGTTACGACTTCTGCTTGGGCAGGGAATGCACTGGCTCCAGCGGCCATCGCAGCTACAGTCAGGACCAACCCGAAGAGTTTCCGCACTTTGTCCTCCAGATAGAGTGTCTGATCGATCAACTGTGTGAGCCCCGAGGGACTACCATCGATAGCGTGGTACGCCGATGGCCCTTCGTGGTAGGTAAAGATCGTACAAACCTGCGACTTTCAACGCTACGATCGCCTCGCCAGCTCGCCTACCTTGCTGAAGAGTGGCGAGGCTCAGCGAAGCGTCCGCGCGTCTCTCCAAAAGTGCAGACGTGCCGAACAACTGGAACTGTGACTGTTGCTAGGTTTGTCTTCGTCCACGTCTTCTGCGGCGCGAGCGCGACGAGGATCACCCGCCCACGCCCTCTCTCCCACCCCGGAGCGCCTCCTCCAGCGCAACCCGCTGCTCCGCCACCCACCTGAGGAGCACATGGAGCTTGCGGACGCCGAGTTGCTTCCTGGCCTCAGCGAGGTGGAAATCGACGCCTCGCTTGCCGAGTCCCATCTCCTCGGCGACCTGCGCGCGAGTGTAGCCATCGTGCATCAGCAGGAGCACTCGGATCTGGCGCGGCCGGAGCACGACCCCATCAATCGGGACCGACGCCCGACTGAGCTTGGCGGCAGGCTTCTGGTTGGGAGGGGCCGATCCGAACCGGCGGCCCTGCAGGGCCGCTTCGATCGCGAGGCGCAGCTGCTGCGTCCCGACTCCCTTGAGTAGAAACGCGTCCGCACCGGCATTGAATGCGGCCCGTTCGAACGCGGCGGACTCGTGCGCCGTGAGGACGATGATTCTGGGCGCGATCAGTCCGCGGTCGACTGCGTGCTTGATCACGGGGAGAGAGCTGGTTCCACCAAACGTGACATCCAACACGACCACCTGCGGGCGGGTACGCGCAATCGTCCCCACGAGATTCTCGAGGATATCAACCACACCGACGATATCGAAGTACGGTCGGAGACACTCCGCGATCCCTTCGGCAACGACCTTGTGGTCATCCGCCACCAAGACCGTGGCGCGGGGGGATGACGGTGACCTCATCTCCGTGGCACCGTCGCGACCACGGTCGTTCCCGCCTCTTCGGCGCTATCGATCCGCAGCCGACCACCAAGCATTTCGACCCGTTCGTGCATGCCGCGGAGGCCGAACGCGCGTCGACGATCGACCGCGGCAGCGATCCCCGGTCCGTCATCCCGCACGATGAGCTCCGCCTGCCGCGCCGACACTTGGAGGACCAGCTCCACATGTGCCGAGGCGGCATGCTTCACCACATTGGTGATCGCCTCCTGTGCGACCCGGTAGAGGGCCACGGCCACCTCCCGCTCCAGTCCGCTCTCCGGGGGCACGTCGCTTGACACAGTCCACTGCCCATCACTGAGCTGTCGTCCGGCGAGATCCCTTAGTGCTTCCGCGAGGTTCATCTGGTCAATCGCTGGAGGGTGGAGGTCATGCGCGAGCGACCGCAGGTCGGCGAGTACCGTCTCGAGGGTGGCGTCGGCTGTCTCGACCCGACCAGACTGGGATTGGAGGCGCACCGACCAGAGTCGCTGGACGATGTCGTCGTGCAGCTCGCGCGCGATCCGACCCCGTTCGGCTTCCTGGGCGCCGAGCAGCTGATGGCCGAACGCCCGGGCCTGCCGAACGGCCTGCCGCTGATGCCACAGAAACGCAGCAGCGACTACGACGATCAGCGCGCTCACGGACAGCGCGCTGAGGGTCAGGACCCAGACGAGGAGGGACGGCGTGGAATCCACAGGAGTGCCAGGGTGTACGGGGTCATGGCAACAATACTGAAGACGGAAGTGGCCCGGTACAGGGTACGCGCCAGGTCTCGGTCGCTGAGGGCCACGACGGCCGCCACCGGATCGAGCACCGCCGTGGGGGCATGCACGAGCAGGACCCCCAGGCCGACCATCACGGCCGGGTCGCGGAGCGGTCTCGTTGCGAGCTGGCCCAGGCGGACCACGATGAGGACCGCGCCACCGCCGGTCATCAGCAGATGCATCAGGGGCTTTGCGACCAGCGAATAGTCCCTCGTGACTCCTGCCACCACCGTGATCACGAGCCAGGCGACCACATATAGCAGCGCAGCCCCTCGGAATCCCCGCGCCCATCGATGGTCTCGGGCGAGCTCCCCGAGGACGATCAAGCCGGCGCCGCAGTAGATCGGCAGGGTCAGGTGCGCGAAGGCGGCGTTAGGGATGCCTCGAAGCCCGAGGGTCATCATGGAGATGTTGAGCGTCAAGGCCAGGGCGAGAAAGCCCACAAACCCACGCCAGGGGGCCGGAAGGCCCCTCAGCCGACCCAACCCGGCGATGACAGGCATCGCCGGGGCCAACGCTGCCACGAACAGGACTGCTCTGGGGATCGAAAGGCTCACGGCGCTCGAGTCAGGGGGCTGTCGGAGTCGCACTCGGGTGGACAGGGCCAGGCATAGTCCAGAATGATCCCGGAGGTCATGTCCTTCCCTGCGTCGTCTGTTGCCAGAAGGATGATGGTCGGGAGGTCTTCGTCGTTCACCCCGAGGTACAGACGGACCCTGCCCGCTCCCGCCTGGTCACAGAGCTCGCGAATGAGGTCCGAAGGATAGCTCCACGCCAGGATGGAGAGCAGGTCGGCCTGGCGAGCCCGCTCCACAAAACGGGTGGCGTCCTGCAGGGAGATGGGGCCAGGGGGCTGGGTCGGCATCGGAGTCTCCGGTCGAGTGAGGTTGATCCTGCACGGTGAGCGGAGTTATCGCGCACAAGTCATAGTGGCTCAACTGTGACTTGTGCTAGGTTGCAGAAGTGCACACGCGAGTGTGCTCCAGCAGTGATGGACCAGATTGAGCGCTCAGCAGCGAGTCGCGCTGTGGGAAGTCACCCCCAGCCGTGTCCGGACACGGCTGGAGGCGACCGGGGTCCTGATCAGCTCGCACGTCGCTCCTCCGCATCGGCGACGGGAGTCGGGGGGAGCAGCCGATCGGTCGTCACGCTGCCCTCGGGATCGGGGACGGCCGAGCGGGAGCGACTGGCCCGCGTCGGACCCTCGAGGGTGCGAATCCGCTCCCAGGTGTCGCGCAGCCCGGGCTCCTGCCGCAGGCGGGGCCGCTGCAGGCCATCGAGCAGCCGCACCTGCTCGGTGAGGGCGTCGCCGAGCTCGCGCAGCTCCCCGCGCGCCACCATGTGGCTCCGGCGGCTGGTGGTCGCCACCTCGCCGACCTGCTCGAGTTCGCCGAGCGCGACGCGGAGATCGTCCAGCAGCGTCTCGCCCAACCCGACGGCGATCAGCCGCTCGCGCGCCCCCTCGCCCGCGGCGTGCATCGCCCGCGCTGCCGCGATGAAGGCGAGGTACGGGGCGTTCCCGCGCGGGACCCGGAACCCGCCCGGCACCGCAAGCTCCTCCTTGAACGCGACCTCCGCGGTGGCGCCAAGATGCCGGAGATGGTCGGCGTGGATCCGGGCGCGGAGCTCGCGGCGGGCCCGCGACGCGGTCGCCCGGTCGGCGCGACCCTGACGCTCGGTCAGGGCGAGGGTGTCGGCGCGTGACAGCAACTCCTCCAGACGCGAGACCACGCCACTCCAGCTCGCGTCGGTCGACGGGTAGGCCCGCGCGAACTCCAGCGCGCGGCGAGCCATCGTCAGTTTCCTGCGGATCAAGCGGTCCATGATGCACCTCACGACGGTGATCCACGATCGGCATGGATCGGTGACGAACCCGTGAACGTCGGTCGCCGTCCGATCGCCGGCGGCCGACACCCCTATGCACATGGATCGTGCCAGAATCCCGTTCGTGGGCCGAACACGCCGAAGATGGTTCCAGCAATCGTGCAACTCGTTGCGCGGCAACACCCGGTCCGGCTCGGCACCACGGAATGACGGGCACGCGCGCCACGCGTCGGGAAGGGGCGCCAAAGCAGAACTGTAAATATTTCGGGGAAAAGTGTCCGGCCACGAAGACAGGGGATGCCGGTTCGCCGCCGCGCATGACCGCGTCGCAGGTGTGCATGACACTGTCGCCGGGACGCGTGGCCCCGTCGCGGGCGCGCGTGACGCTGTCGCAGAGACGCATGCCACCGTCGCAAGGACGCATGCCACCGTCGCAGGCACGCGTGACCCCGTCGCAGGCGCGCGTGACGCTGTCGCAGGCACGCGTGACCCCGTCGCAGGCGCGCGTGTCGCCGTCGCAGGCACGCGTGACGCTGTCGCAGGGACGCATGACCCCGTCGCAGGCGCGCGTGACCCCGTCGCAGGCGCGTGTGACCTCGTCGCAGGGACGCATGACCCCGTCGCAGACGCGCGTGACTTCGTCGCAGGGACGCATGTCCCGGTCGCTGGGACGCTCGGCGGCCGCGCGGGCGCGACCGGTCCCGGCATCGGCCCCCGCCCCCGCGCACCGGGACGTAGATTCCGAACATCCCCAGTCCCGGCGACCGACGGGAGGACCGATGCGACGCCCCACGCACACCCTGGTCGGGATCATCCTCGGCGCACTCGCCCCTGGCCTGCCCCTCAGCGCCCAGGCGCTCCCCGACTCGACCCAGACCTGGCTCGTCGGTCGGCACGAGACCGCCCGGGTGATCCTCGAACCGCTGCCGATCGCGGCGGACCTGGCCCGCGCGGCGGACCGTTCCAGGCCGACCGACGAGAGGATCGACCACCCGGTCGCGCACCTGGTCACCGACCTCCCCGTCCACCTGGGCGAGGGGTTGCTGGCGCCGGGGAGCTACGTGGTCCGGGTCCGCGTCGAGGGCACGACGCCGATACTCGACGTGCAACCGAGCGACGGACCGGGGGCGGTCCGCTCCCCCGGCGACAGCGCCGTGACTGCAATGCAGTTCCCGGGCGCGCGGTCAGCCCGGCGCGGCGCCGAGCCCGTGATCCGGATCGAGACGCTGCGACTCGATACCGACACGCTCAGCTTCGTCGATCGTTCGACCCCGCAGATGTCGATCACCGAGATCCGGATGCAGCCCGCCACCACCTCGGAGCTGGTGGTGATCCTCGGTCGCTGGTCGTGGCGGGTCCCGATCCGGGCGAGGTGACCGGGCCGGGCGTCACCCCTCTCCCCGCCCCGCCTCCACGTGCCGACGGAAGTTGTCGAGGATCGCCTGCCAGCCCTGCCGCTGCTGCTCGACCGGATGGACCGTCTCGGCGTCAAAGGTCACCCGGACCTGGATCCCGCCCGTGGTGGGCGCGAACTCGATCCGCGCCATCCGGTCGCCGAAGCGGTACTCGATCAGCTCGTGCTCGACGATCGTGGTGTAGGTCCCCGCGAAGTCGAACCCCATGCTGCCGTCGCGCGCCTCCATCCGCGAGGTGAACGTCCCGCCGACCCGGAAGTCGACCGACGCGGACGGCGTGTGCCAGTCGTCCGACGCCGCGTTCCACTGGGTGATGTCCTCCGGCGCGGAGTAGGCGCGCCAGACCTCGGCGAGCGGAGCGGCCACGACGGTGTCGACGGTGATCTGCATGGGGGGATCCGATGGAAGGAGGTTCATGAACTCAGGACGACACCCGGGCTGGTCGCTTCCGTCGCGCCTTCTTGGGCCGGACAATGACATCGACCTCGCGACCCAGCAGGTCGAGCAGGGCGAGAAGCTGACCGAGCGACTTGTGCCCGGGCTCCGGGTCGAGCAGACGATACAACTGGGTCGGCGAGGTGCCAAGATGTCGCGCAAGCTCGCGCTTGCCGAGTGGGGAGTCGGTCACCCCCTTGCGGGCCTCGACCGACAGCTTGTGCAGGAAGAGGTCGCGAAGGTACTCGGGCTCCTGGGCGATCTCCCGCACCGAGTCGACATGCATCGACTCCTCGACCCCGGAGCGCAGCCGGTACGTGAATGCCTCGCGCCCCAACTCCGGATCGATGATCAGCTCCTCGATCGGGTCGTCACGGGTCGGCTCCACCGGGAGTCGCGAGTACGGCACCTCATACGCCCGCCGACCCGCGCGCACCTCCACCGCCCGCTTGCGTGCATTCGCTGTCGCCTTCGTGATCTTCATAGCTTGCCCTCCTCCCGCAACTCGGCGATGAGCCGCCTGATCCGCGCGGTGATGGTTCCCGCCATCTCGATGTCGTGTTCGAGATCCCACTTCACGACCAGCACCCCGTCGCGATACACATGAACGTGCCGGGGGGAGTGATCCCCTACCCAGGTGAGAAAGACGTAGCCCCCGCGGCGAACCTTGCCCATCGTAAACGTTACCAACCCCGGTAACACTTCGCAACTTCTGGAACGGCGCGCCCATGGCCACTCCCCCGGCGCTACCTTCATCCGATCCCCGCCCCATCACCCCGGGAGTCCGCGATGCCCCTCCGCCCCGCCACGGCCTGTCTCCTCCTCCTTGCTGCCTGCGCCGCCGAGGCGCCCGAGGCCAACGCCCCCGCCGAGCCGGTGGTGCTGGCCGCCGACACGGCGGGGGTCGCGAAGGTCGACCACATCATCGTCGCGATCGACTCGCTGGAGCGCGGGATCGCGCTGATGGCGGAAGCCACGGGCGTGACGCCGACCTTCGGCGGCGTGCACCCCGGGCGCGGGACCCAGAACGCGCTGATGGCGCTGGGACCGCGCACCT
>Ga0116152_10002018_pt1 | contig 16535 bp, 7 predicted proteins | sample AD_UKC119_MetaG_FD_89894 | JGI IMG/M metagenome (GOLD analysis project Ga0116152, IMG submission 89894) | Active sludge microbial communities of municipal wastewater-treating anaerobic digesters from Hong Kong - AD_UKC119_MetaG | ecosystem: Engineered > Bioreactor > Anaerobic > Digestate... | reverse complement strand
GTGATGTATGCGTACATCGACCGTAAAAAGAAATTACCTGTTACCACGCTCCTGAGAGCCATCGGCTATGAGAGCGACAGGGACATACTTGAAATCTTTAACCTTGCCGAAGAAGTTAAGGTAAGTAAAAGTGGCTTAAAGAAAGTTTTGGGCCGCCGTTTAGCAGCCCGTGTAGTTCGCAGCTGGCTCGAAGATTTTGTGGATGAAGATACTGGAGAAGTTGTATCAATCGAGCGTACGGAAGTGATCATCGATCGTGAAACTGTTCTTGATAATGATCATATTGATGATATCATCGAATCAGGTGTTAAAGCCATATTGCTTCACCGCGATGAATCAACTGCTGTTGACTACTCCATTATTTTTAACACACTTCAGAAAGATACAGCCAACTCTGAAAAAGAAGCTGTTGAATTCATTTATCGCCAGCTCAGAAATGCTGAACCACCTGACGAAGAAACCGCCAGGGGTATTATTGATAAATTATTTTTCTCTGACAAACGTTATGATCTGGGAGATGTTGGCCGGTACAGGATCAATAAGAAATTAGGTCTTAATGTTGATGAAGACATCAAGGTACTTACCAAAGACGATATCATTGATATTATCAAGTACCTGATCGAACTGGTAAACTCAAAAACTGATGTTGATGATATTGACCACTTAAGTAACCGTCGTGTACGTACTGTTGGTGAACAGCTTTATGCTCAGTTTGGAGTTGGTTTGGCCCGTATGGCAAGAACCATTCGCGAAAGAATGAATGTAAGGGATAACGAGGTTTTTACTCCAACTGACCTGATTAACGCCAAAACATTATCATCAGTTATCAATTCATTTTTTGGAACAAATCAGCTTTCACAGTTCATGGATCAAACCAATCCACTGTCGGAAGTAACACATAAAAGAAGGATTTCGGCACTCGGACCGGGTGGTCTTTCAAGAGAAAGAGCAGGGTTTGAGGTTCGTGACGTTCACTATACCCATTATGGTCGACTGTGTACCATCGAAACACCTGAAGGTCCTAATATCGGTTTGATTTCTTCTCTTTGTGTTTATGCTAAAATCAATAAACTTGGTTTTATTGAAACACCTTATAAAAAAGTTGAAAACGGTAAAGTTGCCCTCGACAGAGAACCAATTTACCTGAGCGCAGAAGAAGAAGAAGATAAAATCATTGCACAGGCAAGTACCCTGATCAAAGATGACGGTAACTTTGTAAATGATAAGATCAAAGTTCGTTACCTGGCTGATTACCCGATCGAAGAAAAGGAAAATGTTGACTTGATCGACATTGCTCCAAACCAGATTGCATCCATCGCAGCTTCATTAATTCCATTTCTTGAGCATGATGATGCTAACCGTGCTTTGATGGGATCAAACATGATGCGTCAGGCTGTTCCATTGCTGAATCCGGAAAGTCCTCTTGTTGGAACCGGAATTGAAGCAAATGTTGCACGCGACAGCCGTGTTTTGATCAATGCTGAAGGCGACGGTGTGGTTGAATACGTTGATGCGAATGAAATTCGCATTCGTTACAACCGCGGTGAAGATGAAAAGCTTGTTAGTTTTGACGATGATCTGAAATCATATCAGCTTACCAAATTCAAACGTACCAATCAAAATACCTGTATCAATCTGAGGCCAATTGTTCGCAAAGGTGATAAGGTGAATAAAGGACAGGTACTTTGTGAAGGATATGCTACCCAAAAAGGTGAACTGGCAATCGGACGTAACCTCATGGTTGCTTTCATGCCCTGGAAAGGTTACAATTTCGAAGATGCCATTGTAATCAGTGAAAAAGTTGTAAAAGAAGATATCTTTACTTCAGTTCACATCGAAGAGTTTACACTGGAGGTTCGCGATACAAAACGTGGTATTGAGGAGCTTACCGCTGATATTCCAAATATCAGTTCAGAAGCTACCAAAGACCTTGATGAAAACGGTATTATCAGGATTGGTGCTGAGGTTCGTGAAGGTGATATCCTGATTGGCAAGATTACTCCTAAAGGTGAATCAGATCCTACTCCGGAAGAAAAACTACTCCGGGCTATCTTTGGCGATAAAGCCGGTGATGTGAAAGATGCTTCTTTAAAAGCACCCCCATCAATGAAAGGTGTTGTTATCGACAAGATGTTGTTCTCCAGAGCAATTAAAGACAGAAAAGCAAAAACAAAGGAAAAAGAGATCATCAAACAACTGGATGATGAATACCTGAAAGATGCTGCTGATCTGAAAGAGAAGTTGGTTGACAAATTGAATGTGCTTGTAGCAGGAAAAACATCACAGGGTGTATACAACAAATTTAAAGAAGAGATAGTTTCTAAAAAAACCAAGTTCACACTGAAAACACTTCAGGGAATTGACTATTTCAATGTAAACCCATCCAAATGGACTACCGACAAAGATAAGAATGACCTGATCAAAACACTGATCAACAATTATTCTATCAAATACAAAGAGATACTTGGTATTTACAACCGGAAGAAATTTGTAGCAAGCGTTGGAGATGATCTTCCAAACGGTATCGTTCAAATGGCAAAGGTTTTCGTTGCGAAAAAACGGAAACTTACGGTTGGGGATAAAATGGCTGGTCGTCACGGAAACAAAGGTATTGTAGCCAAAATTGTTCGTGAAGAGGACATGCCTTTCCTCGAAGACGGAACTCCTGTGGATATCGTATTGAATCCATTGGGTGTACCTTCCAGGATGAACCTTGGCCAGATTTACGAAACCATTCTCGGATGGGCCGGAAGCAAGCTGGGTATGAAATTCGCCACGCCAATTTTTGATGGTGCCACACTCGATCAGATCAACGGATATCTGACTAAGGCCGGTTTGCCTGAAAATGGAATGGTGTACCTGTATGATGGTGCTTCTGGTGAGCGTTTCCACCAACCTGCAACTGTTGGTTATATTTATATGCTGAAACTTCACCATATGGTGGATGACAAAATGCACGCCCGTTCAATTGGACCATATTCATTGATTACGCAACAACCGCTTGGTGGTAAAGCACAATTTGGGGGTCAGCGTTTTGGTGAGATGGAGGTTTGGGCACTTGAAGCCTTTGGCGCTGCCAATATCCTTCAGGAAATCCTTACTGTTAAGTCCGACGATGTGGTTGGCCGTGCTGAAGCATATAAAGCCATTGTTAAAGGTGAAAATATGCCGAGGCCAAATGTTCCTGAATCATTTAACGTTCTTGTTCATGAGCTCAGAGGACTTGGACTCAACATTACTTTCGATAAATAATCGGGAGGATTTTAATAACATTTTTCTGTTCAACTGATAATATAGAATTTATAATATGGCATTCAGAAAAGAAGAAAAAATCCCTGGTGAATTTTCAAAAATCACCATCAGTCTTGCCTCTCCTGAAATGATCCTGGAAAGATCATATGGTGAGGTTACCAAACCTGAAACCATCAATTACCGAACCTATAAACCCGAACGCGACGGATTGTTTTGCGAAAGGATTTTCGGGCCGGTAAAAGACTGGGAATGCCATTGCGGTAAATATAAACGTATCCGTTATAAAGGTATCGTTTGCGACCGCTGTGGTGTTGAGGTAACTGAGAAAAAGGTACGCCGCGAAAGAATGGGACACATTCATCTTGTGGTTCCTGTGGTGCATATCTGGTTCTTCAGGTCATTGCCCAACAAAATTGGTGCGCTGCTGGGATTGCCAACCAAAAAACTTGACTCAATTATTTATTATGAACGTTATGTCGTAATCAATCCTGGAGTGAAAGAAGCTGATGGCATTCAATATCTCGACTTCCTTACAGAAGAAGAGTATTTTGATGTGCTCGACACGCTGCCACCAGACAACCAGTATCTCGACGATAGCGATCCGAATAAATTCATCGCAAAAATGGGCGCTGAAGCTATTCATGATCTGCTTGCCCGTCTTGATCTCGACAAAATTTCATATGAATTAAGACATAAAGCAAATACGGAAACCAGCCAGCAACGGAAACAGGAAGCATTAAAACGCCTCCAGGTTTTTGAAGCCTTCCGTGATGGAATGAACCGCATTGAAAACCGTCCTGAGTGGATGATCGTGAAGGTAGTTCCTGTAATTCCACCTGAATTAAGGCCTTTGGTGCCGCTGGATGGCGGACGTTTTGCGACTTCTGATCTTAACGACCTTTACCGTCGTGTGATCATCCGTAACAACAGGCTTAAGCGTTTGATCGAAATTAAAGCTCCGGATGTGATCATGCGTAACGAAAAACGTATGCTCCAGGAAGCGGTTGACTCATTGTTTGATAACTCCCGGAAATCAAATGCTGTTAAAACCGAATCGAACCGTGCGCTTAAATCACTCAGCGACAGCTTAAAAGGTAAACAAGGCCGATTCCGTCAAAACCTGCTTGGTAAACGTGTTGATTACTCCGGAAGGTCTGTGATCGTGGTGGGTCCCGAACTCAAATTAAATGAGTGCGGATTACCCAAAGAGATGGCTTCTGAGCTTTTCAAACCTTTTATCATTCGTAAGATGCTTGAGAGGGGAATTGTAAAGACGGTTAAATCTGCCAAGAAAATTGTTGATCGCAAAGACCCAGTTGTTTGGGATATCCTTGAAAATATTCTGAAAGGTCACCCGGTATTGCTAAACCGTGCTCCTACCCTTCACCGATTAGGCATTCAGGCCTTCCAGCCGAAACTTATCGAGGGTAAAGCCATTCAGTTACACCCGCTCGTTTGTACTGCATTCAATGCCGACTTCGATGGTGACCAGATGGCCGTTCACGTTCCGCTGGGTAATGCAGCTGTGTTGGAAGCTCAAATGCTGATGCTTGCATCACACAATATTCTTAACCCTGCGAATGGAGCACCAATTACAGTTCCTTCACAGGACATGGTGCTTGGCCTTTATTACATGACCAAAGCCCGTCAGAATACACCTGAAAAAGTGATCAAAGGTGAAGGAATGACCTTCTACGGACCACAGGAAGTTATTATCGCTTACAATGAGAAAAAAGTTGATCTGCACGCCATTATCAACTGTAAATTAAGAGTAAGGGAAAATGACGAGATTGTTGTTAAAACAATTGAAACCACTGTAGGTCGCGTACTCTTCAATGAAGTAGTTCCGGTAGAATTTGGTTATATCAACCAATTGCTTACCAAAAAAGCATTGCGTGAGATCATTGGGGATGTGTTGAAACTGACAGGAACCGCAGCAACTTCCGACTTCCTTGATAATATCAAGAAACTTGGATTTAACATGGCTTATGAGGGTGGATTGTCATTCAACCTTGGTGACGTTGTTATCCCTGAAGTGAAGGAAGAACTTATTTCACAAGCAAACGAAGAAGTTGATGAAGTAATGAATAACTATAACATGGGATTCATTACCAACAACGAACGTTATAACCAGATCATCGACATCTGGACACATACTAACTCAAAACTGACCACCACGTTGATGAAGCAATTGTCAACTGACAAACAAGGCTTCAACGCCATTTACATGATGCTCGACTCTGGTGCGAGGGGCTCCAAAGAGCAGATCCGCCAGCTTTCAGGTATGCGTGGATTGATGGCGAAACCTCAGAAATCAGGTGCCACAGGTGGTGAGATCATTGAAAACCCCATCCTTTCTAACTTTAAAGAAGGGCTATCGGTACTTGAGTACTTCATCTCAACCCACGGTGCTCGTAAAGGTTTGGCTGATACAGCTTTGAAAACTGCTGATGCCGGTTACCTTACACGTCGTTTGGTTGACGTTGCCCAGGATGTGGTGATCACTGAAAGAGATTGCGGAACACTCCGCGGATTGCGTACAACAGCGCTGAAGAAGAATGAGGAAGTTGTTGAAACATTGTACGATCGTATCCTTGGACGTGTATCGCTGCATGATATTTACCATCCTCAAACTGGTGATTTGATCGCTAAAGCAGGCGTTGAGCTAACGGAATCCATCAGTCAGAAGATTGAAGATTCACCCATTGAAGAAGTTGAAATTCGTTCAGTATTAACCTGCGAATCTAAAAAAGGTGTTTGCTCATTTTGTTACGGCAGAAACCTGGCTACAGGCAGGATGGTTCAGAAAGGCGAGGCTGTTGGTGTAGTTGCCGCACAGTCAATCGGTGAGCCTGGTACACAGCTTACACTCCGTACCTTCCACGTGGGTGGTACCGCTTCTAATATTGCGATCATGTCGAAAATAGAAGCAAAATACTCTGGAAGACTCGAAATTGATGAGCTGCGTTTTGTTGAAATTGAAAATGCCGGCGGAAAGCCCTACTTTACTGTAATTGGCCGTTCGGCTGAAATGCGTATCGTGGATAATAAAACTGGTATTGTGCTTATGTCGGGTAACATTCCCTATGGAGCTAAACTTTATTTCCAGGGAGGTGCTGACATCGAAAAAGGTGAATTGATCGCTGAATGGGATCCGTATAATGCGCTGATCGTTTCTGAATTTGGTGGTAAAATCAAATTTGATGATATCGTTGAAAATGACACTTATAAAGTGGAATCGGACGAACAAACCGGCTACCACGAAAAAGTGATCATCGAAGCCAGAAGGAAAACCGCCAACCCGCGGATCATCGTTACCGATAATAAAGGTACCGAACTCAGGGCTTACGATATCCCGGTAGGTGCACACATCATGGTTGAAGAAGGCAAAGCCATTAAAGGTGGTGATACCCTTGTAAAAATTCCACGTGCTATTGGGAAATCCGGTGACATTACCGGTGGTTTGCCGAGGGTAACTGAGTTATTTGAGGCTAGAAATCCGTCGGATCCTGCTAAAGTAGCTGAGATTGATGGTATCGTTTCTTTCGGTAAAAAACTGAAACGTGGTAACCGTGAGGTGATCATCACTTCTAAAACCGGTGAAGAAAAACGCTACCTGATCCCAACTTCGAAACAGATCCTGGCACAGGAAAATGACTACGTTAAAGCCGGAACACCGCTGTCAGAAGGGGCAATGACTCCAGCCGATATCCTTGCAATTAAAGGCCCCATGAAAGTTCAGGAATATATCGTGAATGAGATTCAGGAGGTTTACCGTTTGCAGGGTGTGAAAATCAACGATAAGCATTTCGAAGCCATTGTAAGGCAGATGATGCGTAAAGTTGAAGTGGACGATCCGGGTGATACAAAATTCCTCGAAGGCGAATTGGTAAACAAAACCGATTTCCAGGATGAGAATGATGAGATCTTCTCAAAGAAAGTGATCATTGATGCTGGTGATTCGCTTGCCTATCGGGCAGGTATGATCGTGAGCGCAAGGAAACTGCGTGAAGAAAACTCATTGCTGAAGCGGAAAGACAAAAAGCTGATTGATGCACGCGAAGCCAAACCGGCAACAGCCCGTCAGGTGCTGCAAGGTATTACAAGGGCTTCATTACAGACAAACAGCTGGATTTCGGCAGCTTCCTTCCAGGAAACAACCAAAGTACTTACCCAGGCTTCTATCAATGCCAAATCAGATGATCTGGCCGGCTTAAAGGAAAATGTGATCGTTGGTCACCTCATCCCTGCCGGTTCCGGATTGCGTGAATATGAACACCTGATCGTTGGATCTCGTGAAGAGTATGATGCATTGATGGCCAGTAAAGAGGATTAGTAATTCAGAAAAATTGATTTATTATGTCAGATCAAAATCAAAATAAAAAACAACTTAATATTGAATTGAGCCCGGAAATGGCCGAAGGAATTTATTCCAACCTGGCCATTATCACCCACTCACATTCTGAATTTGTTGTTGACTTTATTAAGATCCTGCCCGGTTTGCAAAAAGCAAAAGTAAAATCCAGGATCATCTTAACTCCGCAGCATGCAAAACGCTTATACAAAGCATTGCAGGACAATATCAATAAGTTTGAGAGGCTGCATGGAGAGATAGAAGTTCCGGAGAATGAAGGTTTGCCAATGAATTTTGGCGGACCAACAGCAGAGGCATAAGAAAATTCATACAATAAAAAAAGGCGCATCAATGATGCGCCTTTTTTTATTTAACTGGAATATAAATCTCCGTTCTTAAATCCTCCGGGTTGGTATCATCCGGACTGTTTAAATATATTTCAAAACAATCATCTTCTCTCAGCTCTTCACCGCTTTCAGGCAGCCATACACTGAAAATGTAATTATATGATTCCTGAAACTTTGTGTAAGCCCCTTCATGCATAAATACTGCATATCGCCCTCCCGAAACTTCTTTTACGCCAACTTCACCCTCCGGTTTAACATCCCTGTTTACGGTCAAACATGCGTCGTATCTCAGCTTATCCGGATCTGTAATATTGGGGTCATCATGGCTGATACCTATAAACTCGGTGTTTTTACCAAACAAACCTTTTTGTCCTGCAAAACCACACACCTTTTTCCAGGCGTCTTCGGTTCCTTTGCCGTCGTATGGGCCAATTGAACTAATATAAATTACTTTCCGGGCTTCGATTGTTTTAATTTCTGACTTTAACGCTTTTGCTGTTTTCATTTTTTTGTCGGTTTTTAAATAATCAATTGTTACACTTTGATCAGAATTATTCCTGAATGCTCCCGGTGATAGTCCAAATCGCTTCTTAAAGGCCTTGTTGAAGGATGATGGCACATCGTAACCGGTTTTGTAAGCAATCTCGCGAATGGACAGCTGTGAATGAACCAACAGTGTTATAGAGGTTTCCAACCGCACGCGGATTATATAACTCATCAGCGATTCATTTAAATAAGCGCGCATGATCCTGTGAAAATGAAAAGGACTGATGGCCGACAGCTCGGCAAGTTTATTTAAATCAAGCTCCTCATCCAGGTGAGTTTGAATGTAATGCAACACAGTGTTGATCCGTTCTCTGTAATGTTTTGCTGTTTCTTCGCGTGGCATAATTATGATTTACCGGCAAAAATAGATTGCCTTAACCGACGTTAATTTTCCAGTCTTGCTAAATTAATTCAAGTGCCCATAAAACTATTGTTTATTTTTGAAAACCTTAAATATCAATACTTGAAGCATAAAATACTCCACATATTATTTTTCTTATTTGTTTTGATCATTCCCCTTTTATCCATTGGGCAAAATCCCACCAGGGTAAAGCTAATCAAGGCAAATAAGGCGCGTTATGATGCCTCGCTCGGTAAGGATATTCAGCGATTGATCGGAAATGTAATACTGAAGCACGACAGTACTTACCTCTATTGCGACAGCGCCTACCTGTATGAAGCTACAAATAGTTTTGAAGGTTTTGGAAATGTTCGGATCAAAGCCAGCGATACCCTGAACATATACAGTGATCATCTCGATTACGACGGCAATACAAAAATGGCCGAGTTAAAAAACAATGTGAAACTGATCGACAACAGGGCCACACTTTATACGGATCATCTTTGGTACAACCGTAATACAAAAATCGCCTATTACCTTACCGGTGGTAAAATTGTGGATAGTTCCAACGTGCTTACCAGTCAAAAGGGATATTATTATACCGAATTGAACGAAGCCTATTTCAAGAACAATGTTGAGCTTGAGAATCCGGATTACATCATGCTTACCGACACCATGCTGTACCATACCGAAACGGAAGTTTCTTACTTTTTTGGCCCCACCACCATCACCAGCGATGAAAACCTGATTTATTGCGAAAATGGCTGGTACGACACCCAAAACAACAAATCCCGGTTTAGCCGGAATGCTTACATGATCACCAAAGAGCAAAAACTCGTTGGGGATAGCTTGTATTACGACCGCGCCCTCAATTTTGGAAAAGCATACAAGAATGTGATGTTGCAGGATACCGTCCAGAATATGGTGGTTTATGGCGAATACGGAGAATTTGAGCGGGGCGCCGGTCATGCATTCATCACCGATAGTGCGATGGCTGTGCTGGTCGACAATCAGGATTCCCTTTTTCTTCATTCGGATACCTTGTTTATTCATTTTGACCAGGATGATCAGGTGGAATACATGAAGGGTTTTTACAAAACGAAATTTTACAGGCACGACATGCAGGGCAAATGCGATTCGATGATTTACAGCTTTACCGACAGCACCATTTTTCTGTATCATGATCCGGTGATCTGGTCCACCGAAAACCAGCTCACCGCCGATTCAATCCGGATTGCCATGGCTAATAACAGGGTGGATACGCTGGCCCTGCTCGGAAATGCCTTTATCATTTCAATGGACGACACCCTTGCCCGCAATACCTTCAACCAGATCAAAGGAAAAGTCATGGTGGGCTATTTCAGGAACAACCAGCTTTCCAAAATTACGGTGAATGGAAATGCCGAAACCGTGTATTACATTCGCGAAGACAATGGGGGTTTATTAGGAATTAATGTTGCATACTCTTCGGATATGAAAATAACCCTCGAAAACAATGAAGTGGTGGGTATTGTTTATATTAAACAGCCCGATGCCAAAACCTATGCTCCCGGAACACTGCCTGAGGAATTAAAAAAATTAAAAAATTTCAGGTGGCTTGATGCTGACCGGCCAAGAAAAAAAGCGGATATCTTTAAGGAGTGATCTAGCCTTTTGATCCGTCCAAAATAAATTTGTTGTATAAAAATAATAGAACTGCTGTCCCCAATCCAATTCCTGCAAATACCAACCAAATACTTCCAGGATGATAAGTGGAATAAAGCGTACCGGTTAGTTCGGAGGCCGTCATTCCCAATTTCTCCCGGGCTTCCGAAAACAACTCCCCGTTATCCGAAATGGTTTTTAAAGCCTCCGGGCTGTAAAGCCCATTTGAAACCAGGTATTCTCTCAGAAACTCGTATTTATCGGAGAAAGATCCATAAATGACCCCGGATAAAACGCCCCCGATCAGGTTCCCGCCGGCCACCGGTAAAAAGCTGAAGCCCATGTATAGCCCAACTTTGTCCTTGGGTGCAATGCTGCTGATATATTCCTGGATACGCGGTGAACTGGCCATCTCGCCAAAAGCAAACACAACAAGGCTGATCGCAAAATAGATTCCATTCAAATAAAAATAAAACTGCCCCATTCCCAGGATCAGTACAATGGATCCCCCAATGATCGATTTTACCGGCCGCACGTTTTTAAGGGCATTTGCCATTATCACCTGGAAAAGAATGATGGTGAAAGCCGGAATATTGATGATCATTTCAGGCCTTACCAACCCAACACCCTCATCCACCACACCGAATACCGGCCGAAGAAAGCCTAGTTTATCATAGATTACCGTCGTATCAACCCACTGGTTAATATACACCGGAACCGTAAAAAAAAGCTGCATATAGGTGACCCAGAATCCAACCATAATGATAAGGAACAGCAGGAACTTGAAATCAAGGAAAACGGTAGCCAGGTTTGAACTGATCTCCAGAAAAGGATTTGTTTTTTTCTTTTTTTCCAGCCGATTGGTCACGGGTTCGCGATAAAAAAACAGTAACAATAAATTGATGATGATCACCCCTGAGCACATCATGAAAACATATTGCCAGTTGAGGTCACGCATTTTGGAGGCAGCCCACGGGCCAATAAACCCTCCTATGTTTACGATCATATAAAAAATTCCAAATCCCAGGGTTTCCGTACCTTTTGCTGCGGTTTTAGAAACGGTTCCCACGATGATCGGCTTAAACAACGCCCCTCCTGCTGCCACTACAAGGAATGCCACAAATACCGGTGCATAAGCATGAAATTGCCCCATTGCAAAATACCCTGATGTGAGGGTAACAAATGCCGCCAGCAATATCTTTTTAAAACCGAAACGATCGGCCAAAGCTCCTCCTAAAACTGGCAGCAGGTAAAGGATTGCAGTAACGATTCCCTGCATGGCACCGCGCTGAGTCTGGGTAAACCCCAATCCCCCTTTCGAAACCGGATCGGTGAGGTAAACCGATAAAACCGTAAACATGCCATAATAGGCCCAACGCTCGAATAATTCCATGGTATTGGCAACCCAGAATGTGCGCGGAAACGACCGGAAATCATTGTAAAGTGCCATAGTAACGCATTAGTCGGGTGCTAATGTAGTAATTTTGAGTATATTTGTTTTGCTAACTAAAAACGTATCAATCATGAGAAACCTGCTTTTCATCTTTCTGGCATTAGCCATAGTTTCCTGTGCCCCGCAATCCGGGCAGGAAAAACAGCAAACCGTTCAAAAATATTCCATTGAACAGTTTTACAAAAACAAGTCGGTTTATGGCGGGAGCTTTAATCACGACGAAAGCAAATTGCTTTTCACCAGTAACGAAACCGGTATTTATAACCTCTATTCGATTTCGGTGGATGGCACCGAAACAACCCAGATCACGAATTCTACCGAAGAATCATATTTTGCCATTTCCTGGTTTCCGGAAGATGACAGAATTCTATACTCCGCAGATCAGGGAGGCAATGAAATCGACCATATTTATATGATCGACCTGGAAGGAAAGACCACCGACCTTACCCCCTGGGATGAAGCCAAATCCGACTTTTTCGTTTGGGCACGCGACGAAAAAAGTTTCTTTTTTAGCTCTAATAAACGTGATCCGAAGTTTTTCGATTTGTATGAAATGGACATCACAACCTTTGAACCTGTTTTGGTTTATGAAAACGAAGAAGGCTATAATGTAAGCGCCATTTCAAAGGATAAAAGGTGGTTTGCACTTACCAAAACCATCACCACCGCAAACAATGAAATGTATCTGTATGATCGCGAAACAGGTGAATTGAAGCATATTTCCGAACACGAAGGAGATGCCTCTTACAGCCCGCAGTTTTTCGATATTCAGAATAAAAACCTTTACTATACCACCAACCACAACAGCGAATTTGATTATGTGGAGACCTATAACCTGGAGAATGGAATGACTTCAAAAGTGTGGGGAACCAATTGGGATGTTTGGTATATTTATCATTCTTACAATGCGAAATACCGGGTGATCGGTGTGAATGAAGATGCTAAAACTGTGGTGTATGTTTTTGATCTGAAATCGGGCGACAAAGTTGATTTACCCTCCTTTGACGATGGCAGCATCTCGAGCGTAAACATTTCTAAAAGTGAAAAACTCATGTTGCTAACCGTCGCCAAATCAACTTCTCCCAGCAACAAATACATTTATAATTTCGATACCAAAGAATTAACCCAACTCACCAACACCCTAAATCCGGAGATCAATCCCGACGACCTTGTTGCCGGTCAGGTGGTGCGTTACAAATCATTCGACGCTCTGGAAATCCCGGCAATTTATTATCAGCCCAAAACAGCAAGCAAAGACGATAAGGTTCCGGCATTGGTATGGGTACATGGCGGTCCGGGCGGGCAATCGCGGGTGAGTTACTTCGCATTGATCCAGTACCTGGTGAACCATGGATATGCCATACTTGCCGTGAACAACCGGGGCAGCAGTGGATATGGAAAAACCTTTTACAAAATGGACGACAAAAAGCACGGAGATGTTGATCTGCAGGATTGTATTTACGGTAAAAATTTCCTGAAATCAACCGGTGTGGTGGAAGCTGATAAAATTGGTATCATTGGCGGCTCTTATGGCGGTTATATGACCATGGCAGCCCTCACATTTGCCCCTGAGGAGTTTGCCTGCGGCGTAAATTTATTTGGCGTAACCAACTGGATCCGAACCACCCGCTCCATCCCACCCTATTGGGAATCATTCAAAAAAGCGCTTTACGACGAAATGGGCGACCCCTACACCGAGGACTCCATCGCACTGTATAAAAAATCACCCTTATTCCATGCCAGCAATGTTACCAAGCCTTTGATGGTATTGCAGGGAGCCAATGATCCGCGCGTGTTGCAGGTTGAATCGGACGAGATCGTTGAAGCCGTGAGAAGCAATGGCGTTCCGGTTGAGTATGTATTGTTCGATGATGAAGGCCATGGTTTTGTAAAAAAAGAGAATGAAATCGATGGTTATGGAAAGATCCTGCAATTTCTGAATAAATATTTGAAGGGCGAAAGTGCTCCACCAGAATCGTAAAATAAAACTTTAAGATATGACCGGTACCGATATTCGATACCGGTTTTTTTTTAAATCTGTGACAGACAAGTGCTAAATAGTTGCTATTTACTAAAATACATTTCAACTCCAATAAGCATCCATTTAATTATTAAAAGATACGAAACCGCTTCAAGCCTCCCGCTTGAAGCAACACTTGCTTAATCCAAAATTTTCACCCGAATTCACTAATTTTATCGAACGAAAAAAATTCAAATGAAAAATTACCTCCTTCTCCTGATTGTCTCAGTGTTATTAATCTCTTGCCAAGATCAGATCACCCTGGTAAACAACAGCCAATCTGCGTTTGTCATAATTATCCCAGAAGCAGCTACAAAAAATGATTCCACAGCGGCTAAATACTTACAGGATGGCATAACCAAAATGACCGGAGTTACCCTGCCCATCCTCAGTGATGCAAGCGAACCTTCTTCTTCCGAAATTTGCATCGGGCTAACCAATCGCAATAAGGAAATTCAAATTCCCGCGCATCCCGATGCTTATCACATTCAAGCTGCAAAAGATAAACTGTTCATTACTTCTAGGGTAGGGAAAGGCTCAATTTATGGCGTCATTGATCTGCTGGAAAGTTGGGGTTGCAGGGTATTCAGCCCGACTGAAAGTTATTTCCCGCAAGTAAATAAACTTCAGTTAAGTGAGCTTGATTATTTTGATTACCCGGCCAACACCCTGCGGATCATCAACGGTAAGATGACTCAGGATGCCGTTTACACTGATTGGTTGCGCATCAGTACCATCGCCGAATTGAGCCCTCCGGGATATTTTGTGCACACTTTCGAAAGACTGGTTCCGAGGGCGGAATATTTTAAAGAACATCCCGAATATTATGCCTGGCTGGGTAATAAATACAGCTTTGACCAGCTTTGTCCTTCCAATCCGGATGTTAAAAAACTCATTATCCGGAAGCTTAAGGCTGAAATGCTTAAATACCCCGAGTTTGATGTTTGGTCGGTTTCGCAAAACGACAATTTCACCTATTGCCATTGCGATGATTGTTCAAAAATCATCGAAGAAGAAGGCAGTCCTGCCGGGCCCCTGATCCGTTTGGTAAACGACATTGCCGCTGCTTTTCCTGATAAAACCATCTCCACCCTAGCCTACCAGTTTTCCCGTCCAGCACCAAAAAATACAAAGCCTGCCGATAATGTGATGATCATGCTTTGCACCATTGAGCTCAACCGCAGCCGCCCCATCGAAACTGACAGTTTGAGTAAGGACTTTGTGAAGGATATTGAGGATTGGGGAAAGATCTGCAAAAACATTTACCTCTGGGATTACACCATCAATTTTAATCATTCCATTTCGCCTTTTCCCAACTTGCATGTGTTACAGCCCAATCTGCAATTTTTTTACAAGAATAATGTAAGAAAACAGTTCCCTCAGTCCAACCTGCTCCAAGGACTTGAATTTGTGGAATACCGTGCCAAAATGCTTTCCGCTTTGCTTTGGGATCCCGATATTAACCTCGATTCGGTTAAAACCGATTTCCTGCAGCATTACTACCGCGGAGCCGCCCCAATGATCCGTAAATACAGCGAAAGAATGGAAAAAGAACTGATCGGGTCCGGGAAGATCCTATATATTTATGAGCCACCCAATAATCATGCGGATGGATATCTATCGACCGAAAATGTGGCACAATATAATCAATGGTTCGATGAAGCAGAGGCTGCAGTGGCTGATGATAGCATAATGCTCAACCGTGTAAAGCCGGCGCGTTTACCCTTGCAATATGCCATGATGGAGATTGGCAAAAATGATATGTTTGGTCCGCGGGGCTGGTATTTGGAAAAGGATGGAAAATTCGTTTTAAACCAAAACATGGCGCAAACCCTGGAAGATTTTTATTCCGTTTGCAAAGCCAATGAGCTGTTAACTTTGAATGAGCGAAGCCTTTACCCTGAAATTTATTATAAAAGCACCAAACGATTCATTGATGTGAAAGTAGAGGGCAATTTCGCTTTTCGCAAACCGGTGACTTGTGATCCCATGCCAGCCGAAAAATACAGCAAAGGCGACCCGATGGTGCTGACCAATGGCGTTCAGGGAGCTTTTGATTATGCCGTTCACTGGTTGGGCTGGTGGGGCAAAGATGCCAGCATTACTGTTGATCTTGAAGGTCTGGCAACACCTCATACTATATCCATCGGAACATTGTGGGACGCGAAAAGCTGGATACTGCATCCGACCCGGATCGATTGTTTGGTTTCGGCTGATGGTAAAAACTATGAACATATCGGACAGCAAAAAATAACTGAAGATCAGCAAAACGAACCCCGCACACGAAAATTCGAATTTGATTATTCAGGTAAGCCCATTCAATTTATCCGATTTGAAATTCGGGGAGCCGGCCCCCTTCCTTACTGGCATGCCAGCGAAGGCGAACCCTCCTGGTTTTTTGTGGATGAGATAGTGGTGTTTTGAGAAAATAGTATTCAATAAAATATTGATTTGAATTATTCAAGTTTTAAATATCATGATAAATGCTATTTTTGATTGATTTTTAAGAATCTTAGAAAAGATTTAAGTCAAAATAATATGAGATCAATTTTTGTTGGGATTTTTATATTGAATTTTAC
>Ga0116152_10002017_pt1 | contig 16537 bp, 17 predicted proteins | sample AD_UKC119_MetaG_FD_89894 | JGI IMG/M metagenome (GOLD analysis project Ga0116152, IMG submission 89894) | Active sludge microbial communities of municipal wastewater-treating anaerobic digesters from Hong Kong - AD_UKC119_MetaG | ecosystem: Engineered > Bioreactor > Anaerobic > Digestate... | reverse complement strand
TCGGAGGTTCAAATCCTCTCACCCCGATGAATTCCCGGAGCAAATGCGTCCGTAGCTCAGCCGGATAGAGCACCAGACTTCTAATCTGGGGGTCACAGGTTCGAATCCTGTCGGACGTGCTTATTCAGGCCACTTTCATACGGTGGGTGTAGCTCAGCTGGTAGAGCAACGGATTGTGGCTCCGTTGGTCGTGGGTTCAAGTCCCATCATCCACCCTGGCCCCATAGCTCAGTTGGTAGAGCAGCTGACTCTTAATCAGCGGGTCGTAGGTTCGAGTCCTACTGGGGTCATAAAAAAAAAGGCGCTTAAAGCGCCTTTTTTTATTGCTTCTGGAGGTCCTCCCCCGTCTTCGGGTCTGTGGCCAGTCCCGCGATCATGCTTTTCAGGTATTCGATCTTGACTCCGTCAGCGATCCTCAAAACGACTTTTTCATCTTCGATCTTGACGATGGTCCCGTAAAGACCCGCATTAGTGAGGACTTTGTCTCCGGGGTTGAGTTGGTTCAGCATCTCCTGATGTCTTTTTCTCTGCTTTTTCTGGGGAACGATGAGAATCAGGTAAAAAACCAGGAAAAACGCAAGAATAGGCAGAAGTCCGATAATGGGATTCTGTCCTGTGGCTGCCTGAGCCGTGAGCATTCCAGTGATCAATGTGTTCATTTTTTTTCCTCCTTCGTTTGATGGTGTATGGTGATCTCGACAGAGCCCTCTTCATAGCCTTTGAGCTCTTTGACAAACCCTTTTACAGTCTCTCGGAAAAGAGACTGGACAAAAGGCATGAGGGACAGTTCTTTTCCGTTGATCGAAATCGTGACACTCTTTTCTCCTTCCTGAACAGGACAGCGTACATCTTCCTTTTCCAGACGTTGACAGTAGAGTCCGAAACAGTCGCTTCCGCAGAGTCCGCAATCCAGCCCTGCGGGAAAAGGCGGCAAGCTCTCGATGATCCTGTCCAGAGCCTCGAGCGTCTTCTCGTTCAATGTGAATAAACAGCGCTCCCCCCCTTGCGGTTCCCGTTGAGGTTTATCCAGGGAAAAACGGGCTAAAAGAGGCCCTTTCGCTTCACAGGGATCCTGAGGGCTTCCGCACCAGATGCAGGGAAGCGCCGTCTCTTTGAACCCTTCGATAAGAAGAAGGTCACAGCGCCCCAGGGCTCTTCTTACAAGATCCATCACCCCTCCTGCCCGGCTGAGTGTATCAGTGAGTCCGTCACGGAAAAGATAAACGCTTTGAGCTCCGGACTGTAAACACCTCTCCCCGTCATCTTTTCCCGTGAGCCCGAGCTCTCCGTGGATGTTCTTGATGACAATGCAGGTCTCGCCTCGCTTCACAGCCCTGGCGGTCAAGACCTCGGCAAGAGCCGTTTTCCCGCTTTTTTTATACCCGGCCAGTTGAAGAAGCCTCATATCAGTCCAGAGAAGCGATCATTTCTATTTCAACACGGGCTCCCAACGGGAGCGCAGCCACCTGGTAAGCACTCCGTGCAGGAGGACTCTCTGTGAAAAAAGTGGCATAGACTTCGTTGACTGCTGCAAAATCCTTGATATCTGCAAGAAAGACCGTGGCTTTGACAGCCTTGTCCAGAGATGTCCCGGCAGCTTCAAGAACGGCTTTGACATTTTCCAGGCACTGCCTGGCTTCTTCCCGGATCCCTCCCTCGACGAATTTCCCCGTCCGGGGATCCATGGGCAGCTGCCCTGACGTAAAGACAAATCCTCCGGTGGCCACACCCTGGCTGTAGGGGCCCACGGCTCCCGGAGCGTTGTCTGTTTTAATGATCTTTTTCATATCTCCTCCTTTTTTATCTCGATCTCATTCCGATAACGTTCTTTTTCACTGTAGAGACACCCGCAGTACTGCTGGCGGTAAAACCCTCTCCTTTTCGACTCTTCGATCCCATAGGACCACCCCGGACGGAAATCCCGGTAAAGGAATGTCTGCCTGTACTTCCCGGCAGCGGCTTCACCCTGGCCAGAGATCTCTTCGTGATTCTGGAATTTACTGTAGAGAAGCGTCGTCGTGAAAAAGTCGAAGGCCCCTTTCCGCGCCACAGCGGCTGTCTGTTCCAGGCGCATATTGTAACAGAGGGGGCAGCGGACATTCTCCCTGAAGGCTGTCCTTCTGAAAAACTCCTCCACGGGATATCCCCCCGCCTCGATGAGCTCCATTCCCTCCTCTTCGCTGAGCTTCAGAACACTTTCACGCCGTTTCCTGTATTCAGCAAAGGGATGGATATTGGGATTATACCAGAGTCCGTAAACCGTGAATCCCTCCTCACGAAGAGTCTTCAGCGGGAAAAGAGCACAGGGAGCACAGCAAATATGAAGCAGAACTTTAGGTTTCGTCATAATCTGAAAACAGATCCTTTTTCATCTCTCTGCCCAGAAGGTCATACGCCAGAGGTGTTGCGCATCGTCCCCGGGGTGTCCTCTGGACAAACCCTGAACGCATGAGAAAGGGTTCATAGAGGTCTTCGATGGTGTCTTTCTCTTCACCCACCATGACAGCGAGGGTGTCAAGCCCCACCGGTCCGCCTTCAAAACGGTCGATGAGAGCGGCCAGGATCTCCCTGTCCATCTTTTCCAGCCCGTAACTGTCGATATGGAGCATGCGGAAGGATTCTTCAAGGAGAGGCCTGTCGATGACGCCCCCGTTCTGCACTTCTGCAAAATCCCTCACTCTTTTCAACAGACGATTGGCCACTCGGGGTGTAAAACGCGATCGTTTCGCGATCTCCCGGGCAGGATCCTCCTGGATCGTGACATTGAGGATCCGTGCAGAGCGTTTGATGATCGTGGTGATCTCTTCGATCCCGTAGAATTCGAGCCGTTCCATGACCCCGAACCGGTCTCTCAGAGGAGACGTGAGCAATCCTGCTCTTGTCGTGGCGCCCACAAGGGTGAACGGCTGCAGCGGGATCCTGATATTTCTGGCCCCCGGCCCTTTTCCGATGATAATATCAAGCTCGAAATCCTCCATAGCGGAATAGAGGATCTCTTCCACACTCCGGTTGAGACGATGGATCTCATCAACGAAAAGGATATCATGAGATTCAAGGTTCGTGAGGATAGCTGCCAGGTCTCCCGGTTTTGTCAGGACGGGGCCCGACGAGATCTTAATATTGACTCCCATCTCATGAGCCATGATGAAGGCCAGGGTGGTCTTGCCCAACCCCGGAGGGCCGTAGAACAGGGTATGGTCGATGGGCTCCTGCCTCTGACCGGCCGCCTGGATATAGACCTTCAGCTTCTGTCTCAGTTCCCCCTGCCCGATAAAGTCGTCAAGTTTCTGAGGCCTTAAACTCAGTTCGGTCTCTTTCTCATCCGAATGGAGACGGGGGTCTGTGTAACGGTCTTCCATGTCATCCCTTTCCCATAAACCGCAAAGCTCTGCGGATGAGTTCTTCTGTGGAGAGCTTTTCTGCAGAGTCGCGCATGATTTCCGCTAAAGCTTCTCTGATGTGAGCAACGGGGAACTGGAGATTCCTCAAAGCTTCCAGCGCTTCGGCCATCGCCTTGTCCTCCCCCTCGCGCATGCTCTCCTCAGGGGCATACTCTGTGACTTTTTCACGCAGCTCTACAATAAGGCGTTCAGCTGTCTTTTTCCCGATCCCGGAGAGAGAAGAGAGAAAAGCAAGGTCTCCATGAGCAATGGCCGAGGCGATATCCTGAAAAGCAGCCTGGTCGAGGATCTTCAATGCTCCCCTCGGGCCGATCCCCGATACACTGATCAGGGTCACGAAAAAATCCCGTCCTCCTTCACTGGCAAAGCCGAACAATGTGGATTCATCTTCCCGGATATGGTGATAGACGTGGATGAAAAGCGGTTCTCCCACAGGGGGAAGCTCTCTCATGGCCGGTTCAGCCATAAAGACCTGGTACCCCACGCCGCCCACATCGATAATGATCCCGTCGTCTTTGCGCCCCCATAAAAACCCGTTCAGAAAAGTGATCATTGCAACCTCGTCAACGGTCTTTTGTTCATATGGCAGATGGCCGCTGCTACGGCATCATAAGCATCATAGGGATGCTCCTTTTCCTTCACACCGGTGAGCAGGGCCACCATTCTGGAGACCTGTTCTTTCAGGGCTGTTCCCGTTCCCACAAGAGCCATCTTGATCTCCTTGGGGGAATACCCGAAGACGGGGATCCCGTGCTGGGCGAAAGCGAGGAGGACCCCTCCCCTGACCTGGCCCACGGCAATGGCCGAGCGGGCATTCTTTGCAAAAAAGAGTTCCTCCACAGCCGCCTCTTCAGGGTGGTAAAGAGCGCACAACTTTGAGACGGCCTCATGGACGTGAAGGATCTTTTCTTCATCTTTTAACTCTTTTTCCGGCCTGATCACGCCGAACTGATGAACCCGAAAACGGGATCCGCTCTTCTCCACAAGGGCAAATCCCGTGTTATTGACACCGGGATCGATGCCGAAAACAAGCATTATTCTCCGGCCAGTTTTTCCATGATTTCATCGTCGATATCAAAATTGGCAAAGACATTCTGGACATCATCATTATCTTCAAGCATATCCATCATCTTCAGGACTTTCTTCGCTCCGTTCTCGTCCAGGGAAACACTGTTTTTCGGAATCATGGTCAGCGTGGAATCCTCCAATGTGAGCCCCGCCTCTTCCAGAGCACGGACAGCATCGATAAAAGCTGAAGTATCACAATAGAGTTCAAAATTCTCACCGGCATCCTGGATATCATCGACTCCGGCTTCAATGGCCATCTCTGTGAGTTTGTCTTCACTCACAGCCTCTTTGGGAATGACGATCATCCCCTTTTTATCAAACATCCAGGCAACTGATCCGTTCTCTCCGAGATTTCCTCCGGCTTTGGACAGGATATATCTCATTTCAGCCACAGTCCTGTTTTTATTATCTGTCATCGCCTCGATGAAGACAGCGACTCCTTCAGGCCCGTACCCTTCGTAGGTCACCTCTTCATAGACCACACCGGGGAGTTCTCCCGTCCCCTTCTGGATCGCCCTCTCGATGTTGTCTTTGGGCATATTGCTCATCTTGGCTTTGTCCACAGCCATCCTCAGGCGGGGATTGCTGGCCAAATCGCCTCCGCCCAGCCGGGCGGCAACAGTGATCTCTTTGATGATCTTTGTAAAGACTTTACCGCGGGCGGCATCGGCTTTTCCTTTTTTATGTTTGATCGTACTCCATTTATTATGACCTGACATGCGAAACCTCCTCTGGTTGTTTTTCCATAAATATACCATAACTGGACCACAATGCAAATAGTTTCACGCTCAGGAGCTCCTCTTGACACTCGTGATATCGGCGGCTACCATAGGGATTATGCTTTTTAAAGGCGCTCTCCTCTCGGCTCCCATGGCTTCGGTCACTGATGTCCTCTTTCGTGAGATCTGTGAATTTTACGGCGGAGCCGACCTCTATCTCACCGAAATGATCAGTGCTCCGGCCCTGCTGAAACAGGGCCCCCTTGAAGACTACTATTGTGACTTCTCCCCCTGCCCTGAAAAGACTATTGCACAACTCGTGGGAGGGCGCGCATCTGATCTTGTGGATGCTTCTCGCCTTCTTCTTTCCCGGTATCCCAAACTGGGCGGGATCGACATCAACATGGGGTGTTCCGCTCCTCTCATCATGAAAAAAAGAGCCGGCCTGGCCTGGATGTCCAGGACAGAGGAGCTTCCTGAGCTTCTTGCTGAACTGCGCTCTCTCGCCAGGGGGAAGTCTTTCTCATTGAAGTTCCGGATCGGTGTGACAGACGACGTGTCTGCTCTGGAAGCTTTCCTCGAAAAGATCATCACAGGAGGCCCCGACTTTGTCACTTTTCACGGCCGCACGAAAAAAGACAAATTCAGCCGCAACGTCCGCTGGGACCTTTTTCTGAAAGTCAAAGAGGCCTGTCCCTTTCCCGTGGTCGCCAACGGAGACATCTCGTCTCTCAGCCGCTATTCAGGGCTTCTCCGCGATTACGCCCCGTTCGCCGTCATGTTAGGGCGTGCTGCCGCCCGGGCTCCCTGGCTCTTCAGCGAGTTGAAGTCTTTTCTGAACTCCCCGGAGTCCGGGGAGACCCCGTCTCTTTCACGGTCAGTCGATTTTTCCTCTTATGCCGCCTTTTTCACAGAGCGGCTCTTTTCCCTTGTCCCCGAGCCCCTGAGACAGGCACGGATAGAGCATTTTACCCTTTTTCTCGCACCGCACCTCTTCTGGGGCACTCATCTTCTCAATCGTGTCCGCTCCTCCCGGACCCCGGAGGAAGCATCAGGATTTCTTTCTGACTACTTTGTGAGACATCCTGAAGAGAAGATCAAAATGTGGTCATTTTAAAAAAAGAAGGCCGGGGAGTGATCCCCGGCCTTGAGATATCAGAGACACGCTTTGATAATGGAAACGGCTTTGTCGACGTCAGCTTTTGTGACATCAAGGAAAGGCCTGAAACGAATGGACTTGCGTCCGCAGGGTAAAGCAATAAGCCCTTTTTCGAAAAGAGCATCTTTGAAGGCATCTCTCTTCTCAGGACTCTCCAGGTCAAAAGCGATCATGAGCCCTTTCCCCCGGATATTGCTGATGGCTCCTTCAAACTGACGCAGTTCATTGATGATGTACTCTCCCATCTCGGCAGCATGGTTCACAAGATCGTCTTCCTTGATGATCTCCAGATAGCGGGTCGCTCTCACCATATCGGTGAGATTGCCGCCCCAGGTGGAGTTAATGCGCGAGGCCTCTTTGAAGACATTGTCTTTCACCTCGTCGATACGAGGACCGGCGAAAATACCGCAGACCTGCATCTTTTTCCCGAAGCTGATGATATCAGGCTGAATATCATAATGCTCATGGGCCCACATCTTCCCGGTGATCCCCAGCCCGGACTGGACTTCATCCAGGATAAAGAGAATATCATTGTCACGGCAGATCGTCTGAAGGGCCTGCATGAACTCAGGACGGAAATGGTTATCTCCTCCTTCACCCTGGATCGGCTCGATGAGAATGGCGGCATAGTCATCCGCATCCTTCCTGACAAGGTCTGTGATCATGGAGAGGGCTCTCTCTTCACTTTTCTTGACTTCTTCCAGATTCTCCTCCAGGGGGAAGATCATCTTGGGGTTGGGAATCCTGGGCCAGTCGAATTTGGGGAAATATTTGGTCTTCCTGGGGTCATAAGTATTGGTGACAGAAAGGGTATACCCTGTCCTCCCGTGGAAGGCCTGCTCAAAATGGATGATCTTCAGTCCCTTTTCTTCCTTGTAGCCTTTTTCGAAGTTTTTTCTCACTTTCCAGTCGAAAGCCGCCTTCATGGCATTTTCCACGGCAAGAGCTCCGCCGGAGACAAAAAACTGGTATTTCATATAGGGCGGCATGGTGATGGACGCCACAGCACGGGTAAAAGCCGCCATTTCCGGTGTATAGATGTCGCTGTTGGACGGATTGGAGATCGCGACTCTCTCGATATGATCCAGAAAGTCGGGATCAGTCATCTTGGGGTGATTGTGTCCCAGGGGCTGTGAGGCAAAGAAAGAGAAGAAATCGAGATATTCCCTGTCATGTTTTGCATCATAAAGATAACTTCCGTGACTTTTCCTGATATCGTAGACCATATCAAACCCGTCGGCCAGCATATGTTCTCCGATAACCTTGTGGACATCCTTCGGCATAATCTTTTCCATATCGTAATCCTCCTTATTATTGCCTCTTGTTACACGGATTTTACTGGTTTAAAAAGAGGTGTCAAGGGGAATCGGTCATGCATCCCTCTCTGTGAAAAACTCAGCAAGCAGCTCTGTCAATCGGACCATATCATCCAGAAAAATATGTTCATTCGAGCTGTGAACATCTTCCATGCCGATACTGAGGACAATGCTCTCTAATCCTTTCCGGTTAAAGATATTGGCATCACTTCCCCCTTTACACCGGACAAGGCTCTGGGGCCTTCCCAGGCGTTCCCCTGCCTTTTGAAGGGCTGTGACAAGGGGACTTCGGGGGTCGTTATGATAGGGCTCGTACTTCTTTATTTCAGTGACGCTCACCATAAGGCCGGGGATCTCCTCTTCTGTCTGCCGCGCGGCTTTTCGGACCTCTTCCGCCATGGCATCCATCTTCTCTTCCTGAAAAGAGCGGATCTCGCCGACGATTCGTGCCTTTTCAGGGACGATGTTCACCGCTTCTCCGCCGCTGATCAAGCCGACATTGAAAACGCTCTCCTCATCCACTGTCCCTGTGGACAGCTTCCCCATGAGAGAAGAGGCTCCGAGGATAGCATTGACCCCTTCGTCGATGGCCCACCCTGCATGCGATGCTTTTCCCCTGATATCGATGACGATGTCACGTGAGCCCACAGCGGCATAACCGATCTGATCGCTACCCGACATATCCAGGACCAGGGCTTCCTGTGAAGAGAAACGGCTCATATCCATAAGAGAAGCCCCCTGAAGGCCGGTCTCTTCTGATACAGAGATCGCGATCTCCAGTGGAGGGTGAGGAAAGGCCTTTTCCCCCGCCTGTCTGAGAAGCTCAAAGATAACGGCGATGGCGGCTTTATCATCTGCGCCCAGAATATGGGTTCCGTCGCTTGTGATCTTTCCGTCGACCAGCTTCGGGTCCAGGGCTTTTGTGGGCGTCACCGTGTCTGAATGGGCTGAGAGAAGAAGAGGCCGCCGTCTCTCGTCTCCGGGGTAATAGGCATAGATATTGCCGCCGTCCGATCCGATGGATCCCCCTTCAGCGGGGTCATAGTCTACCCGGCATCCCAGGGATTCCAGCCGACGGACGATATGCCTGTTCAGGCGGTGCTCATGTCCCGAGGGAGACGGGATCCTCACCATCTCCCTGAAATCCCGAAAGAGACGTTCTCTCATCATTTGAGAAGGGACTCGATCTTATCCAGGCCCTCTTTGATCTCACTCAGAGAGGTGGCATACGAGAGGCGCAAAAAGCCTTCAGCTCCGAAGGCGGTCCCGCTCACAGCAGCCACACTCGATTTTTCAAGAAGATACTCCACAAGCTCATCGGCTCCGCTCATCTCCAGTTTTTCCACGGCTTCACTGATCTCGGGAAAAACGTAAAAGGCCCCTGCAGGTTTTTTGCAATGGATCCCGGGGATGGTATTGAGTCTCTCCACCATATAGTCCCTGCGCTCCTCAAAGGCAGCACGCATATATTCGATATCACTCCCGTCTCCTTTGATGGCCGCCAGAGAGGCATACTGGGCGATGGAATTGGGACATGATGTGATCTGTCCCTGGAGCATGGCCATTTTTTTGATGATCCATTCCGGCCCGGCCACATAGCCGATACGCCATCCTGTCATGGCATAGGCCTTGGAGACGCCGTTGATGACAATCGTCTTTTCAGGGAGGTATTTAGCGATGGAATAGTGCTTTTTACTGTCATAGATCAGCTTCTCATAGATCTCATCGGAGATGACCCAGATGCTTCTTTCCCTGCAGAACCTGGCCAGCTCCTTGATGAATTTTTTGGTATAGACAGCCCCTGTGGGATTGTTGGGTGTGTTCAGAAGGATGAGGCGCGTTTTGGCGGTGACAGCAGCTTCGATATCCTCCATACGCGGTTCAAAATGGTTTTCGGCGTGACAGGGGACGATGACAGACCTGGCTTCAGCTGTTTTGATCTGCTCTGTGTAGGAGACCCAGTAGGGAGAAAAGACAATGGCTTCATCATCGGGATTCAGCAATGTGAAGACGGCATTCCAGAGGGCATGTTTCGCTCCGGATGAGATGAGGATATTCTTCCTTGTGTACCCTTTCAGCCCGTTATCGCTTTCCAGTTTCTGAATCACGGCATCTTTGAGCTCAGGAATGCCTGAAGCAGTCGTGTACCGTGTCTTTCCGTTATTCAACGCTTCAATCGCCGCCTGCTTGATATAATCAGGCGTATCAAAATCGGGTTCCCCTGCCCCGAAAGAGAGGACTTTCACCCCCATGGCTTTCAACTCATTGACACGCTGGGTCACTTTCAATGTGGGCGATTCCGACAGCGAACCGACAATCTCAGAAAAAGGCATATCGCATCATCTCCTCTGTTATCTGTTCAGCAAAGCCAAACATACTGTATTGACAATATCATCAACACTGCATCCCCTTGACAGATCGTTAAAGGGGTATTTCAAGCCCTGGATGACAGGGCCGACAGCCTCAGCGCCGGCCAGCCTCTGGACCAGTTTATATCCGATGTTCCCTGCTTCAAGCGAGGGAAAGATCAGGCAGTTGGCCTTCCCGGCCACAGGGGAACCGGGTGCTTTTTTCGCTCCCACAAAATCCACGAGAGCAGCGTCAGCCTGCAGCTCCCCGTCAAAGGCGAAGGAGACGCCTCTTTCACGGAGAAGATCCACCGCTTTGATCACTTTATCGGCGCGTTCATGAGAAGCGCTTCCTTTTGTGGAAAAACTCATGAGAGCCACCCGGGGTTCCGTGTTCAGCAGTTTTTGTGTTGTCTCTGCAGAGGCTGCAGCGATATCGGCCAGCTGTTCCGCGTTGGGATCCGGGACCACGGCACAGTCTCCGAAGACCAGCAGCCCCTCCTCACCGAAGGCCTTTTCTTTCAGGACCATGATGAAGACAGAGGAGACTGTTTTCATCCCCTCTTTGAGGCCCACAGCCTGGAGAGCGGCCCGAAGGACATCTCCCGTGGTGTGTTCCGCTCCGGCCACAGCCGCGTCCACATCCCCTTCTCTTAAAAGCATGGCCGCATAGTAGAGAGGGTCTTTGAGGACTTCAGCCGCTTCTGCTTCCGTCAATCCCTTGTGTTTCCGTTTTTCGTAAAATTTCCGGACCAGATCCTCCCGTTTTTCATGAGTCAGCGGATCCGCGATCACAACGCTGTCACGGGGAACCCCTCTTTTGTCCAATTGCGGGCCGATGGCCTCTTCTGTCCCCACGAGAACCACCGACTTCACAAGGTCTTCCCTGACCAGGATGGCCGCGGCATCAAGGGTTCTCGAGTCTCCGCTTTCCGGAAGACAGATGACACCTCGTTTTAATGCTCCCTCATGCCTGATTTTTGAAATAAAATCCATAGTCATGCCTTCTCATCAAGAAGATGCAGACATAAGCCGCTGCGGAGTTTCGGTTCAAACCACGTGGATTTGGGAGGCATGACTTTCCCGGCATCAGCTACGGACATGAGCTCGATAATCGATGTGGGGTAAAGGGCAAAAGCCACGGTATATTCACCACTGTCCACCAGTGTCTCCAACTCTTTCATCCCCCTGATCCCTCCGACAAAATCGATTCTTTTATCCTTTCTCGGATCCCCGATCCCCAGGACAGGAGCGAGAAAATTCTGCTGAAGGATAGAGACATCGAGAGAGGCGATGGGATCATCGGATCTGAAACTGCCCTCCCGGGCTGTGAGGGAATACCACTGGCCTGCAAAGTACATGGAAAACCGGTGTGTGCAGCAGGGTTTGGCTTTTTCTCCCTTTTCAGTACTCTTTTCCACAAGAAAAGACGCCTCCAGGGCTTGAAAAAAGGCTTCTGAAGAGAGCCCGTTGAGGTCTTTGACCACCCTGTTGTAATCCATGATATTCATCTGGTCATGGGGAAAGATCACCGACAGAAAATAGTTGTACTCTTCCTCTCCGGAATGAGCTGTGTTCTCATCCCTCTTCATGGCGCGGACACGTGTGGCTGCCGCTGAACGGTGATGCCCGTCGGCCACGTAGAGAACAGGGATCTGCCTGAATTCATCCCTGATCTTTGCGATGGAGGCCTCCTCGTTGACGACCCAGAACGTGTGCCGGACTTCAGCGAGGTCAGTGGACGTAAAATCATACACGGGAGCATGCTCTTCGGCATACCGGCTCACAAAAGAGTCCAGGGATTTTCTGGCTGTATAAGTGAGAAAGACAGGCCCTGTATTGGCATTGAGAGTATAGACATGGCGTGTCCGGTCATCTTCTTTGTCCTGCCGTGTAAATTCATGTTTTTTGATAATATCGTTTTCATAATCATCCACTGAAGCTGCTGTGACAAGGCCTGTCTGCACATGGCCGCCCATCTCCTGCCTGTAGATATAGTAGCAGGGCGCGGCGTCCTTTTTCAGCCACCCTTTGTCCATAAATCTCTTGAGGTTCTCGGCTGCCTTCTCATAAACAGCATCATCGTAAAGATCGGTATCAACGGGCAGGTCCACTTCCGGTTTGGTTATGTGAAGAAAGGAATACTCATTCCCGCTGACCATGCGACGCGCTTCCACAGAATTGATGACATCATAAGGAGGAGAAGCGATCTTTTCCACCAATTTTTCGAGGGGCCTGACTCCCCGGAAAGGCCTGACATCTGCCATAAATAAGCTCCTTTCGTCTCTTATATCAATACCATACATCTCCTTAAAACGATGATATCCATAAGAGGTCTTCTGTCAATGGAATTGTATTTTTGAAGGGGAAAATCAGCGTTTTCCCTTGTCCCGGACTTTCATCTTGTGCTGAATGAAACGCAGTGCGATAAAAATGATCAGAGAGACGTAGATCATGATCACAGAGATGGGTTTCGAATATTGGAGCCCGAACGAGGTGAACCGTTCATAGATCATGACAGGAGCCGTCATGGGGTGATAAGCCAGGATCACAACAGCACCGAATTCGCTCAATCCCCGGGCCCACATCATGATCATCCCTGAAAGGATATCCGAAAAAGAACAGGGAAGGACCACGCGTCTGAAGGCCTGAAAACGTGTGGCCCCGAGGTTCTGCGCCACATACTCCAGGTGGACATCGACCTTCTTGAACCCCTCCTTAGCGCTGTTGACCAGATAGGAGAAGCTGACAAAAAACATCCCCAGAATGACTCCGAAGGCCGTATCCACAAACCCGATTCCCAGAAGAGCGAAGAACTTCCCGAAAATAAACCGGCTGCCGTAGATACTCAGGAGTGCGATCCCGGCTGCCGAATGGGGAAACATGACAGGGATGTCCACAATGGCCTCGATGACCCCTTTTCCCCAGAAATCGTTTCTTGCCAGGAGATAGGCCGCGGGGATCCCGAAGAGGAGGCCGAAGAGAGTGGCATAAAAGGACGCCTCTAATGTAAAGAAGATGGAGCGGACGATCTCCTTATCCTGAAAGACATAGTTGATAAGCCCCGGGGAGAGAGAGATGAGCATATTGACGATGGGGGCGGCAATAAGAATCAGGAGGATGACAAAAAGGATCTTGAAAAAGAGGTTGAAGAATGAGTTTTTCATACTCCGTAGACTCCCACAGCATTGGATTTAAAGATAAGATAGATCTCTTTCCCCGTTTCCAGCTCAAGCTCATGAAAAGAGCGCTGTGTCAAAAGAGAGACGAGCCGGATACCGGCATCGATCCCGATCTTGACACCCAGGTTATGGTAGATGATGGAGCTGATACGCCCTTTGTAGCAATTCCGCGCGCTGGACGTGGTCAGGGGCTCATGACTGAGGATGATATCTTCGGGGGGGATATGGACCAGATATTCCCTGTTGTCCTTCAGCCCTTCCTTGTAAAGAGTAAACGTCCCTTTGCATAAGAGAGACCGGCGGGCATCATAGGTCATCTTAAAGAGGTTGTCTTTCCTGATCAGGCGCCCGATCTCTTCGCTTGAAGGACGGTTCATCACTTCCTCCACCGGCCCCATCTGCTTCAGTTCTCCCTGGATCAGGACTCCGATCTTATCTGAAAGAAAGAGGGCCTCCTCGATATCATGAGTGACATGAAGGACCGTGAGTCTCTTTTCCCTGTGGATGCGCCTGAGCTCCTGCATGATCTCCCATTTGGTGATGGCATCCAGAGCGGAAAGAGGCTCATCGAGGAGGAGGACAGGACGTTCGGGCACCAGGGCCCGGGCCAAAGCCACACGCTGTTTTTCTCCTCCGGAAAGATTTTGAATGCTCCGCCCCAGAATATCGGTGATCTTAAGAAAAGCGGCTGTCTCCTCCACTTTTTTTTTGATCGTTTTTTTGGGCATCCTCTTGATGGCAAGAGGGAAAGCAATATTGTCATAGACATTTTTATGAGGAAAGAGATAGAGGTTCTGGTAGACGATCCCCACAGGGCGGTTCTGAAGAGGAACCCGGCTCATGGATCTCCCTTTGACCCTGATCTCCCCTGTCTGAGGACGGTTGATGCCGATCACGGTGTCGAGCATCATGGTCTTCCCCGATCCCGTGGGCCCCACCATGGTCAGATACTCCCCTTCAGACAGGCTGAATGAGATCTCTTTTAAACGGAACAAGCCTTTCTTCAAGGAGACATTGTCCAGAATGAGCATAACCCCCCTATATGTTTAACTGTATATATCGATAGTAGCGGGGAAACTGTTTTCAATCAAGGAGAATCAGAGAATCTGGCCCGGGGAAAGAGACGTCCCCGGGCCTGAAAAAGATCAGTATTGGGTTCGGACAGTGAAGGTGAAGACGCGCTCTTCATCGGCGTTCAACGGAACAGCGAAGATGATCTCGCGGGTCTCCTCACTTTTGGGTTTGATCTCATATTGGATGAGTTTTTCGCGGGGAGAGCGGAAATAGGAGGCATAGACAGTCTCCCGGCTCTCTTTCCTGTTTTTCAATGTGACCTGATACTGGATATCATAGGTGTCTTTACGGATTTTTTCCCGTTTCAGGACCACAGCTTCTCCCAGGATGTCAAAGGAATCCCCGATCCGCACAGAGATCCTTTCATTTTTCGGCGTATGCTCGATCCTGTCATTCCCCACAAACTGAAGATTTCCGGCGGAATCATTCTTGTAGACGGAGAGGATCCCTGCAGGAAGCGCCATTCCCATGGCATTGTCTTTGGTATTCATGAATTCCACTGTCACATTGACCTTTTTATTGTATTCAGCGATGATATACTTCAGTCTCTTCTCTGTCTTGATGGAGAGAGGGGCGAAAAACGGGATCTCCTTTTTCTGACGGGGAGCGATGGAGACATCGCGGGAGATGGAGTAGAGATGATATTCCATCATCCCCTCTTCGCTGACTTCCTGATCGCTCATAGCCATCTCTTCATACATCCCCATCCCCTTGGCCCGGGCGACAGGGCGGTTCTCTGTGAGACGCTGCACATCCCCGGCCATGAGCTGCAGGCGGACATCTGTAAATTCTTTTCCGGATTCATTGGTCATGGTGATCCAGGAATTGAGGATGCCTTCTGTCTCATCATCGTTCAGGATCAGATTATACTTGGCAGACCAGCGCATGCCGTTGAGAAGATAGCTTAATTTGAATTTTTCACTCCCCTGGGCTGGGCTTTTCATCATCCAGGACAGTGTGGGGCGCACCATGATCTCTCCGCTCTTCTCAAAGGAAAACCGGAAGATCTGGTCTCCCCTGATGGACTGGATCTCCCCCTGGACATCCAGAAGGATGGAAGACCCGTCATAGTTGAGAAGCGTCCCGCGGACATCATCCCCTTTGAGTGTGGTCACGGTGATCTTTCTTCCCAGCTGTTTTTTAAAGAGCTGGGAGGTATTGACCAGGTCGTAGTCGTAGTTCTGTTCATAGATGACAATCCCCCTGTTGTCTACAGGATAGATGGTGATGGATCCCGTATCCAGTGTTTCCGGGACTTCAGGAAGAAAATAGGTATGGACCCCTTTTTTCATCTCAAACCGGACCTCTTCTCCGTAAAGAGCATATCCGCTGTTGTAGACAGTCAGATTACGCGCAGTGAGCGGCAGCAGAAGAGTCATCACGAGGATAAGGATAAGAGAACACTTTTTCAGCATAACGGCCTCCTTTTCATGATGTTTGATTATACCGTCTCAGGAAAATTCTTCAACACATAAAAAAAGCCCGGGGAACCCCCCGGGCCGTGAAGCTGGTGAGCGGATTTGAACCGCTGACCGACGGTTTACGAAACCGTTGCTCTACCACTGAGCCACACCAGCTTATAAGCGCTCCAGTTCAACGGTAAAATGGCGAAGAATGGGAGCTTCGTTCACGATCTTCAATCCTTTTGTGATGGATTCACGGCGCTGAAAGACATTACCCAGAGCCGTGGCCGTGTAATCCATATGATTATTGGTATAGACACGCCTGGGGATGGCTAACCGCAGAAGTTCCAGTCTGGGGTAACGGTCTTGTCCTGTCTCGGGATCCCTGTCGGCCAGAAGTGTTCCGATCTCCACTCCGCGGACCCCTCCCTCGATGTAGAGCTCCACAGCCAGAAGCTGGGCGATATATTGCGCCTGGGGAATATGGGGGAAAAAACGTTTCGCATCGACAAAAACCGCATGCCCGCCGAAGGGCTCCTGTACGGGGATCCCCATGGCTTTACACTGCTCGCCCAGATAGGCGACCTGTCCGATGCGGCTTTCAAGATAATCAAATTCAGTGCTCTCATCCAGACCCTGGGCAAGAGCTCCCAGGTCACGCCCCGCCAGTCCTCCATAGGTCAGATACCCTTCAAACATGATGTTGAAGACAGAGACTTTCTTCTTCAACTCTTCGTTCCTGAACCCCACCATTCCTCCGATATTGGCGATGGCGTCCTTCTTTGCACTCATGGTAAACCCGTCCACATGGGAAAACATCTCTTTGACGATCTCCTTGATGCTCTTCCCTGCATATCCCTCTTCGCG
>Ga0116152_10002015_pt1 | contig 16549 bp, 16 predicted proteins | sample AD_UKC119_MetaG_FD_89894 | JGI IMG/M metagenome (GOLD analysis project Ga0116152, IMG submission 89894) | Active sludge microbial communities of municipal wastewater-treating anaerobic digesters from Hong Kong - AD_UKC119_MetaG | ecosystem: Engineered > Bioreactor > Anaerobic > Digestate... | reverse complement strand
TTTGTTCTCGGCGATGCCGCCCGCCACGTTGAAAATGACCTCCCGCAGGGGCATTCCCATGGGTACCTCGGCGAGACCGCCCTTCTTGATCTTTCCCGCCAGGGCGAAGACCTTGGTGCCCCGGCTCTTGCCGATGCCGTACTCCGCGAACTTCGCCGCCCCGTTCAGCAGTATCCAGGGGATATTGGCGATGGTCTCCACGTTGTTGATGTTCGTCGGCTTGCCGAAGACGCCGCTGTTGGCCGGGAAGGGAGGCCGCGGACGGGGCATACCCCGCCGTCCCTCGATGGAGGCGATCATGGCGGTTTCCTCGCCGCAGACGAAAGCGCCTGCCCCTTCCTTTATATGGATATCGAAGGAGAATCCGGACCCCAGGATATTCTTCCCGAGGAAGCCCTTCTCCCGTGCCTGGTCCAGGGCTACGTTCAGGTGCTTTATCGCCAGGGGGTACTCAGCCCGGCAATAGATGATGCCCTCGTCGGAGCCGATGGCGTAGGCCCCGATGGCCATTCCCTCGATGATGCTGTGGGGGTCGCTCTCGAGGACGGAGCGGTCCATGAAGGCGCCGGGGTCGCCCTCGTCGGCATTGCAGACGAAGTACTTCTTGTCCCCCTTCGCCCCGTTGGCGAACTTCCACTTCAGGCCCGTGGGGAAGCCTGCTCCGCCCCGGCCGCGGAGTCCGCTGGATAGGACTTCGTCGATGACCTGCAGGGGCGTCATGGAGAGGGCTTTTTCAAGGGCCTTGTAGCCCTCGTTGGCAATGTACTCTTCAATTTTTTCGGGATCGATGAGGCCGCTGTTCCGGAGGACGATGCGGACCTGGCTGTCCATGCGCTCGTTCTCGCAGGCCTTGCTTTCGGGGTCGAGGATGACTCCCCGCTGGACGATCTCCCCCCGGCCAACGTGGGATTCGGCTATCTCCCTGGCCATGGCGGTGTCCACCTTGCCGTAGGCGATGGACTTGCCGTCCCGCTCCACTTCAACGATGGGTTCCATGTAGCAGAGGCCGATGCAGCCGACCTTCTTGATTTCAACGTCCTTCTGCCCGGCAAGGGCTTCGGTGAGGGTCTCATAGATGGGCACGGCGCCGGCGGCAACTCCGCAGCTTGCCAGGCCCACCTTCACGACAGTCTTGGGCATTATGGGCACCTCCAGGGTCTATTCCGGCTGGGAAGCCCGGACGGCTTCAAGCACATCCACGGCTTTTTCCGGCGTCAGTCTTCCATGGACCTCTTCTCCCACCATCATGACGGGCGCAAGGCTGCAGCAGCCAAGGCAGGCCACGTACTGCAGGGTGAACAGGCCGTCTTTCGTGGTCTCTCCCTCCTGTACGCCCAGATGGCGCTGAAGCTGCTCACCGATGCGGGCCGAGCCCTGGACGTGACAGGCCGTTCCCCGGCAGAGCCGGACCACGTACTTGCCCTCCGGCTGGAGCCGGAACATGGCATAGAAGGTGGCGACGCCGAACATCTCCGCAGCCGGGATGTCCAGCTCTTTCGCAATGAAGTCCACCGCTTCGGGGTCGATGTAGCCCATTTCCCTCTGCATATCGGCCAGCAGGGGAATCGTAATGCCCTTTCTTCCCCTGTAGCGGTCCGCGAGAGGGAGGAGACGGGTCTCCAGATCGGAACGCGTAAGGGTTGCCGCAGACATGGTCATTCCATTTCCTCCTTGCATATTCTCGGTGAAATACCCCGGACATGGTATGCATTATACCCCCAAGAAGGGAATTTTTCTCTCCCGGTGAAATTCGGTATATAATGAACTTGACCTAAAGGACTTTTTAATATATACCCTATATGGGTATATATTTTGAGGAGGTGTCAGATCATGATAAAAGTGTTTTCGACGAAGACCTGTCCCTGGTGCACCAAGGTGAAGGAGTATCTTGACGGCAAGGGAACCGCCTACGAGAACGTGGATGTGCAGGCTAACCGGGAAGCGGCAATGGAAATGGTGAAAAAAACGGGCCAGATGGGTGTCCCTGTGACACAGATCGGCGAGAAGTACATCGTCGGGTACAACCCGGAGGCCATTGACGCGGAGCTGGCGAAGCAGGATAAGTAGCCTGAGAGGAAGGGGTTGACGTCGTGCCTCGAGGATCGGGAACAGGACCGGAACTTCTCACGTTGTCCTATGGGATGGCGGTGAGCGACGGCGAATCCCTCGCGCCCGGCGGCGCGGTGGATATCGAAGCCGTCGAAGGATACGAGGAAATACTCCGGAGAGGAGACGCCCGCCTTCGGGAAGCTGCTGCCGAAGGGCGGGAAGGTGTGGGCTGGCTCAATCTGCCGGGCAGGGATATCGCCGACGTTGAGGAGACCGGAAAGTGGATTGCGGGTTTCGACGCTCTTGTCCAGGTGGGCATCGGCGGATCGGCCCTGGGGAACCTCATGCTCCACGGGGCGCTGCTGCCCCCGTACTGGAACGAGCTTCCCCGGTCGAAGCGGCAGGGGCCGAGATTCTACATGTCCGACAATGTTGACCCTGCCGACAACCGGGCGATCTGGAACCTCATCGACCCGGAGCAGACCGTCTTCACCGTCATCAGCAAATCGGGGAGCACCGCCGAGACCATGGCCAACTTCCTCTTCTTCTGGGACCGCCTCAAGGTTGATCTCGGCCCGAAAAAAGCGGCGGAGCACGTGGTGGTCATCACCGATGAAGAGAAGGGCGTTCTCCGGCCCTTCGCCGACGAGATAGGCTGCCGCCGCCTCGTTCTTCCCGCCGACGTGGGAGGCCGCTTTTCCGTGCTCTCTCCTGTGGGGCTTCTTTCCGCCGTGGCCCTGGGCATACCGGCAGCGAAACTGCTCGACGGAGCGGCAGACATGGACAGGAAACTCGCGGAACGGGACACCGTTCTCGAAAATCCCGCCTGGCTTCTTGCCGCCCTTTCGGTGGCCCATTACCGGCAGGGGAGGAACATGACGGTTCTCATGCCCTACGAGGATGCCCTGGAGCGGTTCTGCGAATGGTTTGCCCAGCTCTGGGGAGAGAGCCTCGGAAAGAACGGAACGGGCTCAACCCCCGTGAGGGCCCTCGGCGCCATCGACCAGCACTCCCAGATCCAGCTCTACACCGAAGGTCCTGACGACAAGCTCTTTACCGTGATGACCGTGGCCGACCCGTCTGAGGAAATCACCATTCCCGAGACGGAGGAAAAAGCCCTGGTGTCCCTTTCCTACCTCTTCGGCCAGTCCATGAATTCCCTCCGGCGGTACGAGGCCCTTTCCACCGCCGCCGCCATAGCGAAATCCGGAAAGCCGGTGGTCTCCATCGAGATACCGAAGCTCGACGAACGCAGGCTTGGAGCCATGATCCAGTTCTACGAGCATGTGACGGCCCTCGCCGGGTATCTCCTGGACGTGAACCCCTTCGACCAGCCGGGAGTTGAGCAGGGAAAGAACTACACCTACGGCCTCATGGGGCGCCCCAATTACAGCGCCCAGGCCCTTGAAGTGACAGAACTGGCGGAAAAGCTCTCCCTCAGGGAAGTCTCCCTCTAGAATCGGCGAAAAAAAAGCGCCGTCCGCGGGTGAATCATTCCTGCGGACGGCGTCTTTGTATTTCAAAGGCCGGGTTTTAGTCCCACCCGTTCTCCGGTTCGTCCACCCTGTCAGCTACCACCACGCCGAAATTCCGGTCGCCGTCGGTGTACACCGAGAAGGACCCGGAGTAGATGCGGATTCCGGCATGGGACCCCAGGGCGTAAGGGGAGGAGTCGAAGAAGCTTTCATCGAAAATGTTGTTCTTCGCCCCTTCGTAGACCGGCATATAGAGGATTCCGTCGATCTCCAGGTCGGTGAAGAAGTGGGTGCCGAAGGAAAGCTCCGGCATGTATCCCTCCTTGGGGAATCCCACCTCCACGATGCAGGAGCATCTCGTGATCTCGTTGTACTGTACCGGCACGCCGAGCAGGGGGTTGCTGGAACCCACCCTCCCGGGCGCCACGAGAATGAACCGGGAGCCCTTCAGAGTGTCGTTCACCGTGCCTATGCCCCGGGCAACGTCGTGGAAGCGGGTTTCCTGGGCGTACACGTGATGGTCCACGTACACCAGGTAGGGGATGTTTTCCTTCACTCCGTGGGTCACCATTCTGTCCGCCTTGAGAACCACCTTTCTGTTCTCGAGGTCCGGTATGGTTACGGAGTGGGTCTGCTCGCTCAGCCAGAGCGGTCGGGCCTGGACGATCTCCACCAGGTCTTCGCTTGGGTGATAAGCGAACTCCACGTCCGCCGGAACCCCCATCTCCCTGTCGAGGAGGGCGAGAAGCTTCTTCATCCTGTCGAAGAAATGCTTCGACCGGCAGGCAAACTCCTCGAAGGTAAAGCAGACCTTTTCCCCGGTCTTGATGCTGGAACCGTGACGGGACATGGGCGTGAAGTACCCCCCGTCGTCGTCGGGGCTGTAGATCTGGGCATAATCGGGGAAACAGCTGTGGTAGGGGAAAATGTCCTTCCAGATGCGCTTTACGTCCACCGTCACAAGGGATTTCTGTTCCCGGTCTATCACCTGGAAATGTTCCTGGGCGTGGCGCATGATGTTGAAGGGGTTCTGTCCCTCCGGCCGGAGGCACGGCAGGGTCAGGGCGAACGTCCGGGCGTATCCCCGCTTCGTGCTTGTAGTGCCCATGCCGAACACAAGGCGGATGATCCCGTCCTCTGACCGGATCCTGGTGGTCCATCTCCTGTAATATCTCGAGAAACCCACTCCTGCCATGGTGGGGTAGTAATACCTGCCCCGCCATTTGCCCGCGACCCGCATAAGAATGATCCCCATGCGGTCGTTCCCAAGGCCGTGCTTTGTCCGGTAGGCCACCGCCACGGGAAAGAAGGTCCTGGCGTAAATTTTCTTGATGTCCCGCTCCACCTCGGCCGCCCGCTCTTCCAGAGGGGTTTCTCCGTCGTTGAACTCGAAGGTGGAGAGGTATTTCCCGGCAAAGGAGTATTTGAGCGAGTCCTCGAGGACGCTGCTGCTCCGCACCACGATGGGGTCGGTGATTTTTTCGAGGAATTTCAGGACCCCTTCGCTCACCTCGGAGGGGAGTTTTGCCTGGAGGAAGGCGTACTCGATGACCTCCGGCTCTTCCTTCTTCAGCTCCTCCAGGTCGGGTATCTGGCGGAGCACGTAATCGAAGGAATCGGTGGCGATGAAAAGAGACGGGGGAAAGACCACCCGCTTCAGCGTCTCCTCCGTGCTGTCCCGGAGTTTGGCCATGGCAAAGAGCAGGGACCGTCCCTTCCCGCCGATGCTGCCCTTCCCGATGATGAGATGGGCAAAATCGGGATCGTCAAGAGGATCCCATTGGAAATACCGCTCCGTCACCGTGTCGTCGGTTCCGGGAAACTCGGGCCCTAAGGGAAACGTCCGCGACGCTTCGGAGGGTGTGGGCCCTAAAGACTGTCCGTCGTTTTTTCCCATGTCATCTCTCCTTGAACCTCGTCCCCGGAGGGCGGTGAAACTTCGTCCTCCCCTCCTTCGGACCATTTGTCCCGTTCGTCCAGGCACTGAAGGGCATGTAATATATTGTACTTGATTCTCGGATTCCCGGCACTCAGTCCGTCAAGTATACTTTTCGCCTTTACCCGTTCCGTTTCGAGGGAGAAGGGGCAGACGTAGGGCAGAACGGGCAGGCCGAGCCTGCGGGCTTCCTTCCCGATTTTCCGTTCTTCCGCGAACACCAGTGGCCGTATGACCGTCATGCCGGTTCTGCTCTGCCGGAATTTCGGCTGAAAAGCCCTGAACCTGCCTGTATGGAACAGGTTCATCAGCGCCGTCTCCACCACGTCGTCCAGGTTGTGTCCCAGGGCGAGGAGGTTGCACCCATCCTCCTTCGCCGCGGTGTTCAGTATCCCCCGCCGGATGTTGGCGCACAGGCTGCAGGGAGATCGTTCTTCCCGCACCTCGATGATCCCGACGATGGGGTGGGGGCGGACGAAAAAGGGAATATCGAGGGAATCGCAGAATTCCCGCAGGGACGAGACCTCCGTTTCCCCGCCGGTAATGTCCACGAAGCAGGCGGCGAGGGAAAAAGGAACGGGGCTCCTTCTGCGGAGTCCCGCGAGGGCAAGGGCCAATACGAGGCTGTCCTTTCCGCCCGAGAGACCGATCATGATCCGGTCTCCGGGGGCGATCATCCGGAAGCGGCCCGCCGCGAGGCCGATTTTTTTTCTGAGGGACAGGGAAAGGACGGGTACGGCGGATCGGGTCAAAGGGCGCTCCTCCTCTGAAAATCAGGAAATCTGTGATAGAATAGTTCTTAAGACCTATGCCCATGGCGGAAATTCCTTTACCGTACAAGCAGGGGCAACGTCTACTATAGCATAATCGCATTCTTAGGAGTTGAGGCCGTTTTCGGCCCACGTGACGGGGGTGGGGAGATGGAATTGATCAGGGTACTCATTGCGGATGATCACAAACTCTTTCGCGACGGAGTGAAAAAACTTCTGGAACTGGAATCGGATATCGCCGTCGTCGGGGAAGCGGGCGACGGAGAAGAAGCACTCTCCCTCATCAGGGAAAAAGAACCGGACATCCTTCTTTTTGACATAAACATGCCCCGGGTGGACGGCATACAGCTTGTCCGGGAGCTGAACAACATTCCCCACAAAACACGGTATGTAGCCATAAGCGCCTACGACGACGAAGACTGTCTTTCCGCCCTCTCGGCGGCGGGGGTGCTCGGTTTCGTCCTCAAGGCCTCGGGGAAGGTGGAACTGCTCTCCGCCATCCGCTCGGCTGCACGGGGACAGGCCTACGTGGATCCCCGGGTCGCCGGGAAGCTCCTTACCTCCTTCTCCAGGAGAAAAGAGGAGAACGATCAGCTTTACGAGCTGACCCCCAGGGAGAAGGAAATCCTCTACTGGCTCGCCCAGGGACTGAGCAACACGGAAGTTGCCGACAGGATGGTGCTTTCGGAGAAGACGGTGAAGAACCATGTGAGTCACGTTCTCAAGAAGCTCGACCTCCGGGACCGGACCCAGGCGGCCATTCTGGCCTGGCGGATCGGCTTCGCCCAGCTCTCTCCGGAAACGCTCAACCACATACTGGAGAGCGTCGAACGGTAGAAAGAAAAAGCGGCCGGGGGATCCTTTTCAAAGGATCCCCCGGCCGTTTGTTGTCAATTGATCAGGAGCTTGAACCCGACGAGCCTGAGAGCTGGCTCACCACAGAGGCCAGCCAGGACGCCTGCTGCTGCAGCTTCGCCAGGTTCACCTCCGCCTGGGCGAACTGTTCGTACAGGCCCCGTGCCCTGAGCTCAAGGCGGGCTTCCGATTCGGCGATTCTTTTGTCGATGGTGGCGATTTCGGTCTGCCAGGTGGTGATCTGGCTGGCGATCCTGCCTTTGGGTGCCGTGGTGTATCCCACCTCGACCTGGGACGTATCCACCATGTTGCCTATGTAGTCGTCCATTTTTCCCATGACGGTGTTCATGATGGCCGCCACGCCGTCGGGGTCGTTCCGCAGCGCTTCCATGAACTTGTCCGAATCGAATTCCAGTTTCCCGCTTTTGCCGTAGTCGGTGCTCTCCGTGGAGATGCCGATCTGGGAGAGAAGGGTGAAGGGCGTTCCGAGGCCCAGGGTGTCCAGAACTCCGTCCGACGCCGCCAGGGAGAACTTCCGGTTCGGCGATGCCTCGAGAACGAGCTGGTTGTTCACCACCCTGGCGCTGGCCATGGGTATGGGGTACGTCCGTCCCTGGGGGTCGTGGGTCATTTCGTAGGAGCTGTTGATCTTGCTTGCGATGGTCTGCAGGGTATCCTCGGGCGCCACTTCGATAGTCGCCGTCCGGACCCCCACCGTCAGCGTGAAGGAGGTGTTTGCCGTCAGGCCTTCTCCGGCCAAGGTCCCCAGCACGGGACTCCCCGTCTTCGACGTGTAGGCCGCGGTGACGGGATCCGTCATGAGCTGCCTGATCTGGGATTTTGTCTGCCAGAGCATGGAGTTTCCATGGAGCAGACCGAACTTTTTGTAGAAGTCGTCGTTCTTGTACTGGTCGTCCTTCTCGGAACTTGAAGCAGTCGAAGACTCGCTCAGGCGGATATTGATCCAGTCCATGAGGTCGTTGTAGTAGGTGACGTAGTCCTGGATGCCGGTCACTGCCTGCTCGGCGTCCTGGGTAATGTCCATGACCACCGATCCCGGACCGTTGACGGTAAGCTCCACGCCCTCGATGAGGTCGTTCATCTGGTTTGATGATCTGGTGATGGAGAGGCCGTCGATCTTGATCTCGGCGTCCTGGGCTGCGAGGTAGTGGTCCGCCGAGTCATCGTCCAGCTTCAGGAGGGAGAGCAGCCCGGCGTCGCCGTCGATGCTGAAGACGTTGGAGTTCACCGTGTAGGATACCTCGTAGGATGTTCCCGTCGCGGGACCGTGCCCCGCGATCCAGGCAATTTCGTCGCTTCCCGAGTCCACGGTGAAATCCGTTCCCTCGACATAGGTCACGGCTCCAGCCGTTATGGCCAGCGTTCCGTTCGACGGCGCGTCCTTGGCCACGGTGAACCCGAGCTTGTCCCGGGTGCCGCTGCCCCTGGTGAGGGTGCTTGTGTCGGTGGTCTCTCCCAGCCCTGTATTGGCGCTCCTGATGATAAGCCGGTTGTCGATCACCGAGGCCGTGATGCCGAGCCCTTCCCCGTAGGCTTCACCGGTGGCGGGATCAATGGTGATGTCTTTTGCGTCGTTGATCTTCTGTGCGATGGTGGTGATGGAATCGGTGGTGTTGACAAGAATCTCCGCCCTGCGGCCGCCTACGTTGATGTAAAATTTCTGTGAGGCGGCAAGGCCGGCGTCCCCCATGGTGGTTTCGATTTTGTCGCTGAACCGGCTTTGGGCGACGGCCTTCTGCAGGACCTCGATCTCGTGTCTGCCGACGGCGGCGTCGGCTGACACCGTGGCTTTCACCACGCTCTCCGCGTTCACCCCGGAGAGAACCGAGAACTCCGCTGTCTTGGCATTGAAGGTGGATGCCAGCTTGAGGGGAGACAGGGTATTCCTGACGCCTTTCATGGAGGCGGAAAATTCGTTGAACAGCCCGATCTTCAGTTCCAGGGTATCCTGCTTTTCTATCAGGGGTTCCTGGGACTTCCGGGCGTTTTCGAGCAGCTTGTCCGCCATGCTCCCCCAGTCGATGCTGGAGGAAATGCCGGGTATTGAAAAAGTGGACTGGTAATCACCCATGAAACCATCTCCCTGAAAATAAGGGTATAGTGCTTCCCTTTCTTATCGGTTGAGAAGGCCGCCGTCTTAAACGTTCCGGTTCGGGCGCCGGTCATGATACAATGGCTTTCCGGGAATACCCCTGCCTGACGAAGCTTTTTTGTTCCGGGGGCGGGGATTCAAGGCAAACCGACGCAGGGAGGGCTGCATATGAAAGTATATCTTGACGGCGAAGAGATCGCCTTTCCGGAAAACAGCCCGTCAAAAGGGGATGTGCTCGCGTCCGTGAAGGAAACCCTCGGCAGGAAAGCCAGTCTCATCCGTTCTATCGAGGTCGACGGGACGGAAATGGACGAGGAAGGGTTCCTCGCGCTGTCCGGCGGGACGGAAGCCAGGTTTGAGGGCCGGCCGGTCCGTGAATTCCTGGCGGAGACCCTGGCAGACGCATCGGAATATCAGAAACGGCTCGCAGCGGGTCTCGCCCGGGCCGCCGACCATCTCGAAGCGGACCGGACCGGCGAGGGACTCGAACTCGTCGGAAAAGCAGCGGAAGGAATCGGATGGGTCCTTCAGGTGATCCACAACAGCCAGCTCCTTCTCGGGCTGGACGACGGCGAGGTGGGGAGCGGCGGACTCGGTGAAACCAAGACGGCCCTTCTTTCGGAACTCGAGAATGCTTCCCGTTCGGTGGAAGAGGGCAAACCCCTCGAACTGGCCTATACCCTCCGGTCGGGCATTCTCCCCCGCATCGAAAGCCTCGGCGGATATATCGGCGCCCTGAAGGACATCGGGGACAGTACCGTTCAGTAATGGCCCGGGCGGTTTTTCTTGACCGCGACGGTACGCTCATCGAGAATATCCCCTACCTCTCCGACCCCGCGTCGGTGAGGCTGTTGCCGGGCAGCGCCGAAGCTCTCAAAAAGCTGCGTTCCCTGGGATTCCTGATCGTGGTGGTTACAAACCAGAGCGGCATCGCCAGGGGCTGTTTCCCCGAATCGGCTCTTCCCGGGATCCACGGCCGGATCGGTGAACTGCTCCTCAACGAAGGGACCGGGGTAGACGCCTTTTACTACTGCCCCCATGGCCCCGCCGAGGAGGGGTTCCCGGGGTGCCGCTGCCGGAAGCCGGCTCCCGGCATGGGAATCCGGGCATCGGAAGAGCTGGGCATTGACCTCCGGAACAGCTGGATGATCGGGGACTCCCCATCCGACCTCCGGTTCGCTTCCAACTGCGGATGTCCTTTCGTCCTCGTCCGGACGGGTTGGGGAAAAAAGACGGAAAGAGAGATTTCCCCCTTCACCGGAATCAGGGAAAACGAAAAATCTGGTACAATGTTTTTCATCGCCGACGATCTCCGCGCTGCCGCCGGTATCATTGAACAAGCGGAGACCGGTTTTTCCACCGAAAGAGGAGGCTTTTCCTTCATTGACCCTTCGTAAAGGCCTGGTGCTTTTCCTGCTGCTCTCCTTCGGAGTCAGCGCCGTGGTACTTCTGTCCAGCGTGGACTCCGATACCTGGTCCACTATTTTGCGTGCCGACAAGCGGCTCCTGTTGCTTGCCCTCGTCTTTGTCCTCTCGGCGTGGGCCTGTGATGCCTCCCGTTTCTGCGCCCTCGCCCGGTCAGCGGGGGAAAAGATCGACTTCAAACTCGGAATGGTGCTTACATGGCTCCATTACTTCGGCTGTGCCGTCACCCCCATGCAGAGCGGAGGAGGACCGTTCCAGGTCTACGTTCTCTACAAGCGGAAGGTTCCCCTCGGGAAAGGCATCGCCATCACCCTCACCCGGACCCTGCTCACCATCCTCATCCTGGGAATCGTGGTTCCCGTGGCGGTTTTCATCGAACCGGAACTTCTCAGGGGGCGACTTTTCCTCAAGGGAGTCTTTTCTTACGTCCTCGCCTTCATCATTGTCTCCTGGGTCCTGGTGGTGCTCAGCGTGGCGAGACCGGCTGTCATCAAACGGTGGGGCAGGGTTCTGACGCTGTGGCTCAAGCGCTTCGGCGTGGTCAAGCCTGAGCGGGTGCTCAAAATTGTCAAGCGGATCAACCTCGAGGTGGACAACTATAATCTCAACTTCCAGATGTTCTTTTCCTGCGGTCTGAAATATTTCCTCCTCGCCATCGTTCTTTCCGTATTCCACCTGCTTTTCATCTTCTCCGTGCTTCCCTGCCTTATCGCGTCGGTAGGCCTTCCCTTCCACTATCTCCAGGCGATTCTCGCCCAGGCCGTCTTCATGTTCCTGCTGTACTTCGTCCCCACCCCGGGGGCCAGCGGCGTTGCCGAAGGCGGGGGAGCTGCTCTCTTCGGCCTGCTTGTGCCCTGGAACATGGCGGGCGTCATGGCCATAGCGTGGCGGTTCTTTACGGAGTACCTGGCTATAGGGATGGGTGTTGTCGTGGCGGTGAAGCTCCTCGGATGGGGCGTCACGAAGGAGCTTTATGACCAGGAGCCGCCGGTGGAGGAAGAAGTGTCGGAAAACGGATTCTCCGACGATGTCGAAAAAGATGACCGCCGTGAATAAGATACGGGCGGCCGCGTTCAAACTGAGGGGCGGCCTCTGGACCGCCCTTTTTCTTGGGGTGTTTTTCCTCGCGGAACCTGTACCGGCCGGGAGCATTACCGCCGGTTTGTTCCTTGTGGCCCTGGGGCAGGGGGTCCGTTTCTGGGCAGCCGGGTGCATCACCCGCTACCGGGGCGAACATGTGGGAGCCGAGCGCCTTGTCACCTGGGGGCCCTACGCCCTCGCCCGGAACCCTCTCTACATCGGCAACGGCCTCATCGGAGCCGGATGGGGACTTCTCGCCGGGTGGAAGGCCCTGCTTCTGTTCGCCGCAGCCTTCTTCATCATCTACGGACTGCTCATCATTCCATGGGAAGAATCCTTCCTGCGGGGGAAGTTCGGCCGGGACTACGAACACTACATGGAGCGGACCGGGCGCTATTTTCCGAAACGCTGGAATCCCGAAGACCTTGACGGACCCTTCGACCTGTCCATTCTCTGGAAGAGCGAGCGGCACTCGGTCTTCGTCACGCTGGCCGGAACGGTATTGCTGCTCTTCCGGGCGCTGTAGCCTTCCCAAAAAGCACCGGGGCTCCCTCGAGAGGGGGCCCCGGAACTTTTTACACCCTTTCCATTATGCCGCCGAAGAGCCTTTGCCACGTCTCCTCGTAGACCTGTTTCGGAGGCAGAGGCCGGGAAGCGAGCCCCTCGGCGATGGCCGTCTGGGCCACGGCCTCCGCCACTCTCGGAGTGACTTCGTCGGAGAACAGGTCGGGGATGATGCACCGGCGGGAAAGGCGTCTCCGGTCCACCGCCCCCGCAACGGCCCGGGAGGCCGCCATGAGAATGTTCGCGTTCAGCCCCTTCGCCCGCACATCCAGGAGACCCCGGGCAATCCCCGGGTAGGCGTGGAGGTTCGGCATGGCGTTGGATGTTCCCGTGAGCCCTTCGGCGAAGACGGAAGCCCCTGCCTCGGCGGCTTCCGCGGCGGATATCTCCGGCTCGGGCATGGAGAGGGCGAGGACGATGCTTCCCTTGTGCATGGAGCGCACATGAGAGGCGCTGATTTTGCCCCTTGACGAGAGCCCGATGAAGATGTCCGCTCCCTTCATGGCAACATCCAGGGAGGCGCCTCCCCGGGTTTCGCCGAGCCGCTCCGCAAGCTCTTCCTGGACGAAATTCATGCAGCCGTTGCCGCGGCCGATGATACCGCACTTGTTCAGCACCGTGACCTGCCCCGCTCCGGCGTGGAGCAGCAGCCGGGCCACGGAGATTCCCGCCGCGCCGGCTCCCATGATGACGGTGGAAGTGTCCGTCAGCTCCTTTTCCACCAGCTTCAGGGCGTTCTCCAAAGCCGCAAGGACAACAACCGCCGAGCCGTGCTGGTCGTCGCAGAAAACGGGGATGTCCAGCTCTTTCTGGAGACGCTCCACCACGGTAAAGGAGTTGGGGCTCGACACGTCCTCGATGTTGATTGCCCCGAAGGTAGGTGCCGCCATCTTCGCCATGGCGACGATGTCATCGGCATTCCGCGCCTCGATGCAGAGCGGGATGGCGTTCACGTCGCCGAAGTTCTTGAAGAGCAGGCATTTGCCCTCCATCACCGGCAGCGCCGCCCGGGGACCGATGTTGCCCATGCCCAGGACCGCCGAGCCGTCGCTGATGAGAGCGAGCCTGTTGGCCTTCCCCGAATATTCGAAGATGGCTTCCGGATCCTCCATGATACCTGCGGCGGCGTAGGCGCCCCCCTGGACGTAGGCCATGCCGAGGTCTTCCTCGTTCCGTATGTTCACCGTGGGGTAGATCCGGATCTTCCCCCGGGCATTCCGGTGCAGCTGGAGGGCCTTTTCCCTGTCGATGTTCACTGTGTCGCTCTGCCTCCTTCCAGAATTTTTTTTCTTTTTTTCAGGACGTCATTCCTTGAAGAGGGGGAGAAGCTCCTTGAACTCGGGGGTTCCCGACCTGCCCATCAGGTGGTAGATCACCGACTCCACCGGCACCACCATCGCCCCTGCCGACGCCATGGCCGAGAGGGCCCGCTCGGCCTTCAGGGGATCCCTGCTCCCGCAGGCGTCCGAGGCGAGCACCACCTTCCGGCCCTTTTCCAGCAGATCGAGCACCGTGGCCAAAACACAGATATGGGTCTCGATGCCGAAGATCACCGGTACAGGCCGTCCCGTTCCCTGAAGGAGCTCTTCAAAGGCGGCCTCGTCGCAGCAGGAAAACGTGTTCTTTTCCATGGAGGTGACACCATCCGGCAATGCCGCCAGGATTTCCCCGTCGGTGGGGCCGAGCCCCCTGGGGTACTGTTCCGTGTACACGAAGGGAATGGAAAGCACTTTCGCCGCCGCCGCCAGCTTCACCGTATTCCGGCGGATTTCCTCAGCACCCGAAATGGCCGGAAGAAGCCGCTCCTGGACATCCACCATCACCATGCAGGCGGTCTCCCGCCGCAGTCTGAAAGGAATCATATATTCACCTCCGCAGATATTCTCGAATCATTGTACCCCATGAGTCCCCCTTCCGGTTGCCTTGGGAAAAAGAGCAGGGTACAATACCTTGCGGACAGTCCCTCCGAGCCATGAAACCTACAGGCGCCAGCCCACGGATCCATGGCCGACAGGGTGCTCCCGGAAACGGAAGCGCCTCCCGCACGGCAAGGAGGGAAGGACGCGAAGCGTGCCTTTCCTGCGGTATGGGGAGGGGCATTTTTTTATTGAAAGGGAGGAATTCCGTGAGCTACCTTTCGGAAGGATTCATTCAGGGCCTCGGTCTCATCTTCACCATGAACGAGGAAGTCTGGACGGCAGTGATCACCACCCTCAAGCTTTCGTTCCTGTCCATGGCCGTCACCCTTGCCCTGGGCATACCTGGGGGCTTTATCCTGGGCTACTTCTCCTTTCCGGGGCGCAGGATCCTCCGGATCATGGTGGACACCCTGCTCTCAATCCCCACGGTAGTGGTGGGGCTCTTCGTCTATGCCTTCATTTCCAACCGGGGACCCCTCGGCGGCTACGGCCTCCTGTTCAGCATTCCCGGCATGGCCATCGGCCAGACCATACTGGCCCTTCCCATCGTGGTCGCCCTCACGGCGTCCGCTGTGGAGAGCGTGGATGACCGGCTCCGGCTCACCCTCCTCACCCTGGGCGCCCGTGGAAAGCGGCTTGCCCTTTCCACCCTCTGGGAGAGCAGGCACCAGATCCTCCTCGCCGCCGTCACCGCCTACGGAAGGGTCACCGCCGAGGTGGGGGTCTCCATGATGATCGGCGGCAACATCAAGTGGCACACCCGGACCATCACCACCGCCATCACCCTGGAGACGGGCAAGGGAGAATTCTCCACCGGCATCGCCCTCGGCGTCCTGCTCCTCGGTCTCTCCTTCGTTCTCAACTGGTCCCTGGCGGCCCTCCGCAGGAGGACGGCATCATGATGCGGCAGGCCCAAAAAACCGGAACGGCCCCTCTCTACGAGATCAGGGACCTCGTCTGCGCCTATGGAGACGAACCGGTTTTGCATATCGACCGGCTGGACATTTCCTCCGACGGTCCCACCGCCTTTGTCGGCCATAACGGCAGCGGCAAGAGCACCCTCCTGAAGGCCCTCGCCTTCCTTCTGAAACCTGCGGCAGGCACCATACGATTTCTGGGAAACTCAACGGAAGAACGGGAAGGGGAACTCCGCAGAGAAGTGACCCTCCTCCTCCAGGAACCTTACCTCCTCCGGCGCTCCGTCTTCGAGAACGTGGCCTACGGCCTTCGGGCCCGGGGGGCCACGGACCGTCTCGCTGAACGGGTCGCCGAAGCCCTCGAAATGGTCGGCCTGTCCCCGGACTTCGGAAAAAGAGAATGGTTCAGGCTCTCGGGGGGGGAATCCAGGAGAGTGGCCCTGGCCTCCCGACTTGCCCTCCGGACGAAGGTTCTTCTCCTCGACGAACCCACCGCCAATGTGGACGAAGAAAACGCCCTTCTCATGGCCCGGGTGATCGGGGAAGCCCGGGAAAAATGGGGTACAGTTTCCCTCATTGCCTCCCACGATATCCAGTGGCTCGACGGTGTCTGCGGCAGGCGCATCCTCATGAGGCGGGGAAAAATCGAGAGCATTTCCGCCTGAAAACCGCCCATTTTCTTTCCCTGCTTTTTGTTGTGGCGGGAACGGGTATATGTTATGCTTCCCCCATAATAGAAGTTCCGGAGGATTCCATGACATTCGAACGCGGAAATGAAGAAAAATGGACGGTAGGGGAGATTCTTTCAGCCATGGCGGGAACGGAACACCCACGGTACATCCAGAAAATAGTGACCCAGCTGCAGCAGTGGATGGAGGAATCGCTCACATCCGAGACCGCCGAACACGACGGCGATCCGCTCTCCGCGCTCTTTGACAGCGTCCTCGAGGCGGACGGGGAGAAACTCTTCACCCAGCTCGAGTGGGTGGATGACTACGCCGATCTCCTTCCCAACCTGAAAAAACCCTCAGGCCACGAGGATGCCGTCGTCCTCAACGTGGGTCCCACCGATTTCGAGGACAGCCTCCGCATGGCCATCGACTACGCATCCCTCTTCAACCGGAAGCTCTGCCGCAGGGTGTGGATGATCAGCGACACCTTCATCATCGGCGACGTCTACCGGTACATCTCCCACATCCGGGCCCTCGGCTCCCAGGGAATAGCCTTCCGCTTCCTCCTGGTCACCCCCTGGGGCTGGACGGAAATACCCCTCGCCGCCGACGGCACGCCCGGCAACAGGATGATATGGAACAACCGGAAAGGCGGAGCGGCACCGGGAGAAGACGAAAGAAAACGGGACGACCGTTTGACGAGGTAGGCCCGGGGGTGTTACAATCTTCGCCGTTGCCGGAATACCATCTCCGGCAGCGCGGTGTTTCGGGGCGT
>Ga0116152_10002012_pt1 | contig 16561 bp, 14 predicted proteins | sample AD_UKC119_MetaG_FD_89894 | JGI IMG/M metagenome (GOLD analysis project Ga0116152, IMG submission 89894) | Active sludge microbial communities of municipal wastewater-treating anaerobic digesters from Hong Kong - AD_UKC119_MetaG | ecosystem: Engineered > Bioreactor > Anaerobic > Digestate... | reverse complement strand
TATCGGCCAGCATGCCCTTCAGATTGCCGGCGATCGTGACTTCCTGCACCGCATGCACGATCTCGCCGTCCTCGACCCAGAAGCCCGTGGCACCACGTGAATAGTCGCCCGTCACCCCGTTGACGCCCTGCCCCATCATTTCGGTCACGAGCAGACCTTTTCCCATACGCTGCAACAGCTGCTCGAGTGTTGCGGCCCTCTGGCGGGTTGCGACGATCAGATTGTGCGTGCCGCCGGCGTTGCCAGTAGTACGCAAACCCAGCTTGCGCGCGGAGTAGCTGCTAAGCACATAGCCATCGAGCACGCCAGCACGCACCAGCTCGCGATCGCGCGTGGCGACACCTTCGCTGTCGAATGGACTACTGCCCAGAGCCTTCGGAATATGTGGCCGCTCGTGAATATCGAGCCACGCCGGCAACACCTGCTGGCCGGCAGCCCCTAACAGGAACGATGACTTGCGGTACTGGCTGCTGCCGCGAATCGCACTGACAAGGTGGCCAAATAGACCGCGCGCCACCTCTGGCGCAAACAGCACCGGCGCCCGTTGCGTCGCGACGCGGCGAGCCGAGAGCCGCGCAATGGCGCGCTCGCCGGCACGTCGACCGATGGCTTCGGCCGACTCCAGATCGGCAGGGTCACGAGCCGCCGAATACCAGTAGTCACGCTGCATGCCGTCACCCGCGCCAGCCAGCAGCACGCAACTGACAGAATGACTGCTGCTCGGGTAGCCCGCCAGAAAGCCGTGCGAGTTGCCGTACACGCGCACGCCGCGATGCGTGCTCACGGAAGCACCCTCAGAGTTGTGGATGCGCGGGTCGACGGCACGACCCGCCGCCTCGCAGCGTTGCGCCAGTTCGACCGCAGCCTCCGGCGACAGCTCCCAGGGATGATCGAGATCGAGGTCCGGTATGTCAGTTGCCAGATCTTGCCGATCGGCCAAACCAGCGTACGGATCTTCAGCCGTATAGCGCGCGATCGAGCATGCCTTGGCAACCGTCTCGGCGACTGCTTGCGGACCAAGGTCGGCTGTGCTGGCGGAGCCCTTGCGGGTGCCGAAATAGACGGTAATGCCGAGGCTGCGGTCGCGGTGATACTCCACGGTTTCGACTTCGCCCAGACGCACCGTCGTGGTGAGCCCGGCCTGCAGACTCGCGTCCGCCTCGGCCTGCGAGGCGCCAGCGCGTACGGCTGCATCCAGCGCCGCGGTAATTACAGTTTGCAGGGCGGGAATTCGGGAGGCGTCGACGTCTTGCGGCATGGCAGAATTGTACTGTGCCTCACGACGACACAGCAGAAAAGCCGAGCAAGAGCGCGCGCAAGCGCGACGCCCAGGATGCCCAGCAGCTCGGCGAGCGCTTGATCGCCCTCCAACCGGAGGAACTCGACGCTTTGTCGTTGCCCGAGACCCTGCGCGATGCGATCGACCTTGCACAGCGCATTCCGAGCCATGGTGGTCGTGCGCGTCAGCGCCAGTACATCGGCAAGCTGATGCGTTCGATCGACAGCACCGCGATCGAGGCGACCCTGGCCGCCCGTCATCGCATCTCGCTCGAACTGGCTCGGCAGCACAAACAGGTGGAAGCGTGGCGCGATCGACTGGTCCACGAGGGTGTCGGTGGGCGGCGCGTGCTCGCATCCGAGCACCCGGGACTGCCGGAACAAGAGCTCGCATCGCTGATCGACCGATCTCGCAACGTGCATGCACCGGAGGCAGAACGCAGTCGCGCCAGCCGCGAGCTGTTTCGCAGCCTGCGGGCCCTGCTCGTCGCGCCATCTGACAGGTGACGCCCGGCGGGCCGATCTTGCGTGTTAGAATGGTTCGATGCAGCCGTTAGTGGGCATCATCATGGGCTCGACGTCCGACTGGGCGACGATGCAATCGGCCGCCGAGACGCTCGGCAAGCTTGGCATCGCGCATGAGACCCGCGTCGTGTCCGCGCACCGCACTCCGGATCTGCTGTTCGAGTACGCCGGCAGCGCGAAACAGCGCGGTATCGAAGTGATCATCGCAGGCGCTGGCGGTGCCGCGCATCTGCCGGGAATGACGGCTGCGAAGACCACGCTGCCGGTACTTGGCGTACCGGTGCAGTCGAAGTCGCTCAATGGACTCGACTCACTGCTGTCGATCGTACAGATGCCGGCTGGTGTACCGGTAGCCACGTTCGCCATTGGCGCGGCGGGTGCCGTCAACGCCGCCTTGGCGGCGGCGGCCATACTCGCTAACAAGTACCCGGCGATCGACTCGGCCCTGTCGACCTATCGCCAGCAGCAGACCGACAAAGTATTGGCCAGCGCCGATCCCAGCAGCCTGCCGCGAACATGACCGTTGGTATCGTCGGAGCGGGCCAGCTCGGGCGGATGCTGGCGCTGGCGGGTTACCCCCTGGGGCTCGACTTTTTGTTCATCGATCGCAGCGCCGACTCGCCCGGCGGCCAGGTCGCACCGATACTGTGCGGCGATCTGGCAGCACCGCGGTTGTTAGCCAAATTGGCGCGCCAGTGTGATGTCGTCACCTTCGATTGGGAGAACGTGCCGGTCACGGCATTGCAGCCTCTCGTGCGCACGACGCGCGTCTACCCCCCGCTGCGGGCGCTGGCAGCAGCGCAAGACCGATTGAGCGAAAAGCGGCTGTTCGAGAAGCTCGCGATCCCAACCACGAGATTCGCGCCCGTCGATTCCTTGCGCCAGCTGCAAAAAGCCGTTGCCGGAATCGGCCTGCCCGGCGTACTCAAGACTCGACGTCTGGGTTACGACGGCAAGGGTCAGTTCGTGTTGCGTACGTCCGCCGACATCGAGCGCGCCTGGACGGCCGTCGGCGCGGCCCCCTGCCTGTACGAAAACCTCGTGCGCTTCGACCATGAAGTGTCGGTGATCGGCGTGCGGGCCCGGGACGGCGAGATCGCCATCTATCCGCTCAATTGCAATGTCCATCGCGACGGCATCCTGCGCCTTACCCGGGCGCCATTTGGCGCACCGGCGCTCACGCGCCGCGCCAATGCCGCGCTGCGGCGCGTCTTGCAGCATTTCAACTATGTCGGGGTACTAACGATCGAGTTCTTCGTGCAGGATGGTGAGCTGATCGCAAACGAAATCGCGCCGCGCGTGCACAACTCCGGGCATTGGACGATCGAAGGCGCGGTAACGAGCCAGTTTGAGAATCACCTGCGCGCAATCGTCGGTTTGCCGCTCGGCAGCACGAGCGCGCGTGGCCACAGCGCGATGATCAACCTGATAGGCACCCTGCCCGCACCCGGCGACGCACTGTCGCGCGCGGGTGTGCACTGGCACGACTATGGGAAAAGCGCCCGCCCGGGCCGCAAACTCGGTCACATAACCGTCGTTGCCGAGGCGGCCGCCCAACGCGACCGGATCGCCCGAGCCTTGCTCAAGGTCGTCGATCGCGAGACCTGGGTCTCGTTTCGATGAACAGGCGCGGCCGAGCGCTGCGGCGTGAGGCGCGGGCACCGCTGCAATTGCCGTAATATCATCCCCTACGATGTATCTCGAACACTTCAAACTGCAGGAACTGCCGTTCCGGCTGAGCCCCGACCCCCAGTTCCTGTATCTGTCGGCAGCGCACTCGCGTGCCAAGGCGTACATGGAGTCGACCGTGATGTTCACCGACGGCTTCGTCGTGATCACGGGCGAGATCGGCGCCGGCAAGACGACCGTCATCGAGACCTTCCTACAGACACTCGATTCCGACGTGGTGGTCGCGCAAGTGAACCAGACGCAGGTCTCGGCAGTCGAGTTCCTGCAATCGATCCTCGTGCAATTCGGGTTCTCGCCTTTCAAGATGAAGAAGGCGGAACTGATCTCGACGATCAACACGTTCTTGATCGAGCAGTACGCCGCCGGACGCAAAGTGCTGCTGATCGTCGACGAGGCACAGAACCTGTCACTCAAGGTGCTCGAAGAAATCCGCCTGATGTCGGGCATCGAGTCGACCAAGGAAAAGGTGCTGCGAATCATCCTGGCGGGCCAGCCGGAATTGAACGAGAAACTCGATTCAGCGGAACTCATTCAGCTTGCGCAGCGAGTGCGGCTGCGCTTTCACTTGAGCGCGCTGACGCTCGAGGACATGAAGGGCTATATCCGCCATCGCCTCGAGGTGGCCGGCGCCGAAGGGCGGACGATATTCGAACCGCACCTGCTGCCGGAAATCTTCCGTTACACCGGCGGCGTGCCGCGGTTGATCAATACGCTGTGTGACACCGCGATGATGGCAGCCTTCTCGACTGATACGGCCACCGTCGGACCGCACGAATTGCAGACCGCGATTGCCGAGCTGCAATGGGTCGAGTTCGCCGCCCGCACCCACACGCTGTCGTCCCATTCCAGCGGTACCGTAGCCGAGGGCATACAACCCGGCGGTCGTGTGTATGCGCGGGTGCTGCTACGCGTCAACGGTCAGACGATCTCCGAAACGCCGCTCAGAGTCGGCCGGCGCGTCGTCGGACGTACCACCGACAACGACGTGCAGATCGACAGCCGCTTCGTCAGCCGGCATCACTGCCAATTGCTGACCACCGAGCACTCGACGGTGATCGAGGACCTGAACAGCACCAATGGCATTCATATGCGAGGTCGACGCGTGCGCCGCCAGACGCTGCGCAACGGCGATGTCATCACAATCGGGCAGCACGAACTGCTGTACGCCGACGAACGCATCTCGGGCGACAAGGCCGTGATCGATACGATCCCAAATGCCCAGACGGCCGACGAAGACACCGACTGACCCGCTGCAGCCAACGACGCGGTGCGAATCCCTTTGCTGCGCGGAGCGCTGCCGCTCCCGCACCGGCATTCCGACCGGACCGCGCGAGTCGCAGTATGCCGCGGCGGTGAGACTGATCGGCAGCGCATTTCGCGCCTGTTCACGCACGAACAGGCTGTAGTCAGCCCGTTCCGCCCACGGTCAGACCATCGATACGAACGGTCGGTTGACCGACGCCCACCGGCACGCTCTGACCATCCTTGCCACAGGTGCCGACCCCGTCGTCGAGCTTCAGGTCGTCGCCGACCATCGCAACTCGGGTCAGCACATCCGGGCCGTTGCCGATGAGGGTTGCGCCCTTGATCGGTGCGCCGATGCGCCCGTTTTCGATCAGATAGGCCTCGCTGGCGGAAAACACGAACTTGCCCGAGGTGATATCGACCTGGCCGCCGCCGAAGTTCGCCGCATAGACACCCCGATCGACCGACGCGATGATCTCGTCGTGCGTATGCCGGCCCGGGCGCATGTAGGTATTGGTCATGCGCGGCAAGGTCATGTGCGCGAAGGACTCACGCCGGCCATTGCCGGTTGCGGCAACACCCATCAAGCGCGCATTGAGCTTGTCCTGCAGGTAGCCTTTGAGAATTCCGTTTTCGATCAAGGTGGTGCAGCGCGTGGGTGTGCCCTCATCGTCCACATTGAGCGAACCGCGGCGCTGCGACAACGTGCCGTCGTCGACCACCGTGCACTCGGGCGACGCGACGCGCTCGCCGATCCGGTTGGCAAAGGCTGACGTGCCCTTGCGATTGAAGTCGCCCTCGAGTCCGTGACCGATGGCTTCGTGCAGCAATATGCCCGGCCAACCCGGCGCCAGCACCACTGTCATCGCCCCGGCGGGTGCAGGTATCGCCTCGAGGTTTACAAGTGCCTGCCTAACAGCCTCCTGGCCCAGCCGCAGTGGTCGATCGCCGGCAACCAGTTCGGCGAGCGATATGCGCCCACCGGCCCCGGCATAACCCGTTTCACGCCGGCCATTGTGCTCGACGATCACGCTGACATTCATGCGCACGAGCGGCCGCACGTCGCCGGCGAGTGTGCCGTCGCTGGCCGCCACCAGCACGACTTCATGCACTGCGGAGACACTCGCCATCACCTGGATGACGCGGGGGTCGAGCTTGCGCGTCTCGCGATCGACACGCATCAGCCAACCCACCTTGGCGTCGTCCGCCATACTAACCAGTGGATCAGCGGGCAGGTACAACCGATGGCCAGTGGCCGGCTGCAGCGTCCGGGCTCCCAACTCCTGACCACTGCGGGCGATGGCGCGCGCGGCGCGCGACGCCTCCTGCAACGCCGGCAGGACGATCTCGTCGGAGTAGGCAAAACCGGTCTTCTCGCCGGCCAGCGCCCGCACCCCGACGCCCTGCTCGATGCTGGCGCTGCCGTCCTTGACGATGCCGTCCTCGAGCGCCCAGCTCTCTTCACGCGACAACTGGAAGTAGATGTCGGCAGAATCTACAGTCGAGGACGTTACGTCGCCGAGCACACTCTGAATGCGCTCGAGATCGAGGCCACCCGGCTTGAGGATCAGATCCTGGGCAATGGCGAGTGAATCGGGGGTGGCAACGGGCGCGGCGGTCGTAATTGTCATCGGACTACTGTGGGGTCAAAGCACACGGTGTTCAAGCGACGGGAACGCGATACGACGGGCGGACTGCTCGATCAGGTCCAGATCCGCGACGATCGCCCCCGTGCCGCTCGGGAGACGCGCCAGAACACGCCCCCAGTGATCGACGATCATCGAATCGCCGTGGGTCTTGCGGCCGCCCGGATGCGTACCCCACTGGGCGGGCGCTATCATGGTCGCGAGATTCTCGATCGCCCGCGCACGCAGCAGAATCTCCCAATGTGCTTGACCCGTTGGCACCGTAAATGCGGACGGGAGCACGAACAGGTCGGCCCCGCGCCGCGACAGCAGACGAAACAATTCGGGAAAGCGGATGTCATAACAGACGGCCAAACCGAGCTTGCCGGCCGGCGTGTCGACCAACTGCGGCTGGCTGCCGGGCGCAACATGCCTGGATTCGCCATAGCGTTCGCCAGCGGTCTGCAAATCGACGTCGAACAAATGGATCTTGTCGTAGCGCGCGACACGCTGCCCGGTCGCGTCGAACACCAACGACGCCGCTGCCACACGGCCATCCGCCGCCTCCGCCACGCGTAGCGGCACCGTGCCACCGACGACCCACAGCCTGAGATCGCGCGCTGTGGATGCCAGGAAATCCTGAATCAAGCCATTGCCGTCAGCCTCGGCCACGGCACGCTTGTCGACGTCGTTGATGCCGAGGAAGGCGAAGTTCTCAGGCAACGCTGCGAGCACCGCGCCTGCCTGCTGCGCATCCCCCAACAACCGCCGCGCAACCGCAAGGTTGGCGGCGACATCCGGCCCACTCGTCATTTGAATGGCAGCCACGCGATTCATTGCTCACTCTCCGGTAGGCAGACGGGCCAGTAGCGGCGCGTCCCACGGACCCACCATACGAAACGCCATTGGCGGAAGGCTGGCTGGAGATGGCGCCGCCAGCTGGGCGTCGCGCTGCAAGCGACTGCGCAGCGCCGCCCAGGCGGCGGCCAGCCGTGAGCGCTCGGCCGTATCACCGGCCTCGGATGGTGCGCCGGCGAGCGGCTGCCAGTCGAGATCGAGATCGTACTCGCGCCTGACGAGATCGATGCGACCCCGGGCGGCCAGCTCGCCCTGCGCACCTCGCAGTACCCAGCGATCAAGCGTCGCGCTACCAGCGTCGACGGACAGCGCGCTGGCCAGCGAGCTGAAGTCCGCAATGTCGACCGTGGCGGCCGCCAGGTCGGCGCTGCTGACAATAGCTGGTGCCAGCCACGCCATGGGTGCCGTCGCAACTGGCTGCGCGACGATCAGACCATCGAGCACCGTCGCCGCAACCTCACCAGTCATCGTGGCGACTCCCGGTGTCTGCTCGGCCGGCCATGTCAGCTTGCCGTCGGTCGTGAATCGCTTGGCGTCCAGGCTCGCCGCCAGACCTAACAGTTGCAGCACCGGCTTGGCAGGATCCGCGACCACTCGCCAGCTCAACTGGCACATGTCCGCACACCGGCCGCGCACATCGCCCTCCCGCCACAGTTGCGGCAAGCTTGCGCTGACGAGCTCGACCCCGCCGCGTTCGATATGCAGGTTCGCCTGTACTGGGCCGAGCGACCGCTCGCCGAGCATCGCAGCGGCGACGCGCACATCGACCACGCGGGTAGTTGCCGCGGCCGCAACCGCACGCGCAGCAGACACCAGCGCTGGCAGACGAGCGACCTCGACCGTATCGAGCACGACGCCAAACTCGCCGAGTTCAGCACTGTTACGTGTGACCACACCCACTACACCGGGCAGATCCAGTTGCAACTGCAGCTGGTCCGCTCCAGTTGTCGCACGCAGCACGCGGCGCTGGTTAGCGCTCAGCTCCCAGACCGCTGCCTCGGCGCCCAGACTGACCTGCAGCGCGACCGGCAGGGCGCGGCCGGCAGGCTTTGCATAGGGTGACGGCAAGGTGCTCGTCAAGCCGGTGAGACTCGTCTCAACCAACAACACGGGCGGCTGCTCGGCGCGTGCGGGCTCGAATGTCCCAGTCCAGGTGATCTCGCCCGCCAACTGCGAACTGTCGGCAATGCCGAGCGATTGGGCGAGCGCCTCGACCGTTGCCACGCCCCGCAAATTCAGGGTCGGTAGCGTCTCATCGACGGTTTGCTGCGCCACCTCCAGTTGCAAGCTGCCGCCGAACCAGTCCCCCATGAGTGTGGAACTAGTCAGGCGTCGATCCGCAAACTCGAGCGTTCCTCGCAACCGCGTGACTGGCGGCAGCGGTGTGGCGAGCAGCACGCTGGCATCGATGACACGCGCGACTCCTCGCCATACGCCGGCGGTCGTTGTGCCGGGATCGATGGTGGTCTGCAGCTCGAACTGCGCTGCGCCCTGGCCATTCAGTGCCGCGAGCGCCGGCCAGCGCTGCGCCAGCCACGCGGATTCCAGCGGCGCTCGCGCTCTGACAACGGCGCGTCCAGGGCCGTCAGTCGGCAGCTCCAAGCGCGCAGTCTCGAGCTCGATATCTTCGACACGCCCGCCTGTCAGCACGAACGTCAGACGGCCGTCAGCCAGCGCGAGTGTGCCGCGGGCATCTCGCAACCGCGCCTGCAGTTCACTCGCCTCCCAGGCGAGCGCGTCGATCTGCGCATCGAGGCTGGTAGCCGCGGTATCGACTACCACGCCACCCTCTGCATCCCGAATGCCACGCAAGTGCAGTGTCGCCTGCGAGAGCCGCCCAGCACGCAACGGCTGCAAGGCCCGCACCAACGTGCTGTCAGGGGCAAGGTGCTCGAGGGCAGCGAGTGTCGCCACCGCATCGGCCCGCTCAGTAGTCGCGTCGATCGCGACTGGTCCCGCAGGCGCCAACGAGACACTGCCAGCAATTCGTAGGACAGATCGGGCGGCTGTCACGACCAGATCCTCGAGCAACACGTTGGTCGCAGCGGCTTGGCCGCGGGTCACCGTGACGCGACCGGCCAGCGTGGCCACCTCACCCGCGGCTGTTTCAACATCGTCGGGGCCCGCCGCGCGCGTGATCGTCACTGGCTGATTCGAGGCCGGCTCGAACTGCCAGCGGCCCGGCGAGCCGCGCACCACGCCGCTCAGGTCGGATACGCTCAGTTTCAGGCCCGGCAGCGCGCTCGTCAGGCCGCGCGCGTCGGCCCGGAAGTCGAACCGGGCTTCGGCAGCGTCGATATCGCTCCAGCGCAACGTCAGCTGCTGCAGCTCGCCGCTCGTGCGATCGAGTTCCAGCGGCCAGTCGCGAGGTGCTCCTCGCGCGGCGACGGCCGCCAGAAAACGCGCCACCGGCATCGGCAGCCTGGCACTACGCACGACCGCCGCTGCCGCCTGCTCGTCGAAGTCGATCGCAAGCGCCGCGGTCGCGCCGGGGCCGGCCGTCGGTGCGACATAGAAGTTGTCGACATCGACGCGCAGTCGGTCGGACACACGGCGCAGCTGGCCCGACATGTCGATACGCTCGAAGCGCCAGTCGGTCACCGTCGTTAAAGCTCGTTCCGGCTCACCTGGCACAAAAGCCACGCGCCGCAGATTGGCCTGCCATCGACCATTGGTCAGCGCGCCAGCTTGTACGGTCGCCCGGGCATCGAGCGTCACCAAACCCTGCGCCCCGCGGCCGCCGGCGATTTCCTCCAGCGCGAGGCGGCGCCCGATGACTCGCAGTTCGCCAGTGACCGCCGCGGGACGCGTATTGATGCCATCCAATTCGATCGAGACGAACAGACTGCGCCCGATCAATTCGGGCAACAGTACCGAACCGTAGCCCGACACAGCGTCCTCATCGCGGCGTACGACTAGCTGACTGACCTTCATGATGCGCGCGCTGCCGGCGCGGCTGTCGACGATACGCAGCGTGCCGGCTTCGACATCGAAGCGGCCGCGCGGCATCGCGCGCACAGTTTCGACCAGCCGGGCGAGCCATGGCGCAGCGTCGCGCCGTGGGACCTCTGGTGCTGCTGTTGCCGAGGGCCCGTCGGCGTCGGCCGGCTCGCGAGCGGTGATCACTTCGATCTCCGGTGCCAGCAGGATCACTCGTCCCAACGACAGCTCACCACCGCGGAAGATGCCCCAGGTATCGAGGTTCAGCTGCACCTCCGGCGCGTTGGCACGGAATCGTCGGCCGCGCGGCTCGGCCAGTTCCACGCGCGTGAGCACGGCTCGCACACCACGCCAGCCCCAGCCCACCCGCATCGAAGCGAAACGCACCTCCAGACCAGTGCGCTGCTCGAACAATCGTTCGATCACGGCGCGCTGCTGCGGCACTCGCGCGACCACGACCCGGCCGAGCATCACCGCTGTCGCTGCGAGCGCCGCGGCCGCGAGCGCCGCCCAGCCGACACGACGCCACAGCCGTCGTCTACTCGGGATCGATTCCATTTCAGATCAGCACGACGTCGTACTGATCGAAGCCATACAAGGCTTCCGCCTGCAGGCGGATTGGCCGCCCCACCTGGCCCTCGAGCTCTGCCAGCGGGGCGGAGTCATCGTCCAGCAATCGGTCGATCACATCCTGATGTGCGAGGATCAGCAGTTCCTTGCTGCTGAACTGCCGACTCTGGCGCACGATCTCGCGAAAGATCTCATTGGCCACCGTCTCCGGCGTGCGCACGAAGCCGCGCCCTTCGCAGGTCGGACAGGCCTGGCACAGCAGGTGTTCGAGACTCTCGCGGGTGCGCTTGCGTGTCATCTCCACCAGCCCGAGCGGCGAGACGCTGGAGACGTGACACTGCGCACGATCGGCCACCAGCGCGTTCTCGAGTGCTGCTAACACCTGTTCACGGTGGGCCGCGTCTGCCATATCGATGAAATCGATGATGATGATGCCGCCCAGGTTGCGCAACCGCAGCTGCCGAGCAATGGCGACCGCGGCTTCCAGATTGGTCCGGAAAATCGTGTCCTCGAGATTGCGATGGCCGACGAAGCCACCCGTATTCACATCGACCGTCGTCAAGGCCTCGGTCTGGTCGACGATCAGGTAGCCGCCCGACTTCAGGGTGACCTGACGGTCCAGCGCCCGATCGATTTCTTGTTCGATCGCGTGCAGATCGAACAATGGCCGACCGTTGGCCTGCAAATCGATGCGCGTCGTGCTGTGCGGCATGAAGGTGCGCGCGAATTCGCGCATCTCGGCATGGACGGCAGCATTGTCCACGAGGACACGGTCGACGCCGCGCCCCAGCTCGTCGCGCAGGACGCGTAGCGGCAGTGCCAGGTCTTCGTACACCAGTTTGCCAGCGGCAGTTGCTGCGGCCGCCTCACGCACATGCTGCCAGAGGCGCTCCAGATACAGCACGTCCGCCCGCAGGGCCTCGGCGCTGGCACCGGACGCCGCAGTGCGCAATATGTAGCCGCCGTCCTGTCGCTGCGGCGCGAGGTCCGTCATGATCGCCTTCAGTCGGGCACGCTCGGCTTCGTCTTCGATACGCGCGGAGATGCCAATGCCCTCACCGCGCGGCATGAACACTAACAATCGGGATGGCAGCGCGACGAAGGTCGTCAAGCGAGCGCCCTTCGTGCCGATCGGCTCCTTCACCACCTGCACCAGAATCTCGTCGCCTTCGGTCACCAGGCGCCGGATGTCGTCGATCGCCGGCGCGCTCACCATCGTGTCGTCGGGACGCGCCATGGCGATATCGTTGACATGCAGGAACGCAGTGCGCTCGAGGCCGATTTCGATGAAGGCGGCCTGCATACCCGGCAGCACGCGCTGCACCTTGCCCTTGAACAGGTTGCTGACGATGCCACGTCGACTGGCACGTTCTATGTAGAGCTCGGCGAGCACGCCGTTCTCGACCAGCGCTGCGCGCGTCTCACGCGGCGCGACATTGATCAATATTTCAGTCGTCACTCGAGTCCTCGCGTTGCGACGTGCGGCTGCCAATATGGAATATCTGCGACACGCAGCAACTCTGCCGTTTCGTGCAATGGCAGGCCCATCACGCCTGAGTAGCTGCCTTGCAGCGATTCGATGAACACTGCACCGAATCCCTGTACTGCATAGCCGCCAGCCTTGCCCACCGGCTCGCCGGAACGCCAGTATGCCTGCCTTTCAGCAGCCGTCGTCGCTCGAAAACTGACTTTGGAGAGCGACGTACGTTGCCGGAGACCCGCTGAGCTCATGAGCGCGATGCTGGTCAACACCACATGCTGGCGCGCAGACAGACGCGCGAGCATGGTGACGGCTTCCTGCTGGTCCGACGGCTTGCCGAGAATTGCGCCGTCGACGACCACTGTGGTGTCGGCGCCCAGCACCGGCAGATCGCCTGCGCGCCGTTCCCACACCGCCAGCGCTTTCGCGCGCGCCAACCGTTCCACATAGGCGTCGGGCGCTTCGTCGCGCTGCTGAGACTCATCGAGATCCGCGACGTCGACCACGAACGGCACACCGATTTGCCGCAGCAAAGACTGGCGCCGCGGCGATGCGGATGCCAGGCACAGAACGGGGTCGACCGTACCATCGCTCATTGGGCGTATTCATTCCCGGTGGTAGGGATGATGATTCAACAGGCAGTGTGCCCGATACAACTGCTCAATCAGCAGAATGCGTACGATCGCGTGCGGGAACGTCAAGGCGGAGAGCGACCAGCGGAGATCGGCCCGCTGCAAGACCGCTGGATCGAAGCCGTCCGGACCGCCGATCAGAAAAGCGAGATTGCGCCGTGCCAGCCGACGCTCGCCCAACCACGACGACAGCGTCAGGCTGGTGAACGACTGGCCACGCTCATCCAGTGCCACGACGAAGTCGTCTACCGACACCGCCGCCAGCAAGCGTTGTCCCTCGTTTGCCTTGGCCCGCGCTCCTTGGATCCGTGGCGCAGGAGTTAGTTCGCTCAGTGCTGGACGCACGGCCGGCGGCAAACGCCGCGCAAAGTCGTCGAAGGCGGCGTCGACCCACTCCGGGCAACGCGTGCCAACAGCGATGATCCGGACCCGCATCGCGCTGCTACGTCAGCCGCGTGTCAGCTGGCAGGCGAACGCGACCGCAGCTGCCGGACCACTCGTTTGCGTTTGGGCGTCGTTGGCTTCGACGCCGGTGACGGCGCTGCGGTCGCTTTGACGGGCGTCTCCCACAGCTCCTCGAGCGCATACAACTCACGCGTACGCGGCAACATCACGTGGCAAACCAACTCGTTGAGATCGACCAGCACCCACTCCCCCTCACGCGCGCCTTCGACACCCAGCGGACGATAACCCGCTTTCTTGGCATCCTCGACGACACGCTCCGCGATCGAGCGCACGTGCCGATCGGATGTGCCGGAGGCCACGAACACCGCATCCGTGACGTAGGTCAGACTGGTGACGTCGAACATCTGGATATCGACCGCTTTCATGTCTTCGAGCGCGGCCTGAACGATCGCCGGCAAGTTCGACGGTGGCCTGGCTCTGCTGCGCTTGGTGGGGCGCTTGGCGCGTTTGGGAGTCGTCATGTAGTCGTTTGTTGCGAAGCCGTCGTTGCTGGCTGATCAATCCTGAGTGCGAGCATAACACCTCGAATCGCGAATGATTTCGCGCACGGCATCTGGCACCAGATAGCGCGGATCACGCTCGGTCTCGATGATTTGCCGCAGATCAGTCGAGGAGATCTCCAGCTGCGTGACCGCCTGGATATAGAGTTTGCCCGACGGCGCCCGATGGAGCTCCTGTACGCTGCCCGTGCCGCGATCGACCATCAACTCACCGAGCGGTCCCTTGGTGGGTGCTTTCCAGCCGGGGCGATGGGCAACTACGAGGTGCGCGAGGGCGAACAGATCCTGCCATCGATGCCAGCTTGGCAAGCCGAGAAAAGCGTCCATCCCCAGCAGCAGGCAGATTGAATGGTCCGGGAACTCTGCACGCAGCTCGGTCATCGTATCCACTGAGTACGATACTCCCGCGCGCCGCACCTCCCGATCGTCGACCGTGAAGCCGGGCTGATCCGCCACCGCTGCACGCACCATGGCGAGCCGCAGGTTCGCATCCGCCAACGGCTCATTGCGATGCGGCGGATCGCCCGTTGGCAGGAAACGCACTTCGTGCAGTCCCAGCGTCTGTTGTAATTCGAATGCGGTACGCAGGTGCCCGAAGTGAATCGGATCGAAGGTACCGCCGAATATTCCGAGTGGTCGCACGCAGTTCAGCGCCAGGCCGCGACCAGTGGCAGAGCGCGGATACCGGCCAACTCGCTGATGAGGAGCGCCATTTCGTCCCACGCATCGCCAGGCATGAGTCCCTTGATCATGCGATCGGTGCGGGCGGCCCGCTCGGCCAGCAAGGGATAGGGCAACTTGTGAGCGCGCCGCTTGCCCTGTTCCAGCGCCGCCGACGAGCGCTGCCAGGCACGCTGCGACGGCGCCTGCGGCTGCACGGCATTCCACAAGTTCCTGATCTCGCGCGCCAGTGACCACAGGGCCAGCGTGGGCTCGACACCTTCACCGCGCAAGCCGGCCAGAATCCTGAGCGCACGCGCGACATCGCCGGCGAGTGCGGCCTCCCCGAGTTGATAGACGTCATAGCGGGCGCTGTCGGCAACGGCCGCCTGTACCGCAGCAAGACCGATATGTCCGGTCGGAACCAGCAGTCGCAGCTTGTCGAGCTCCTGCTGGGCCGCGAGCAGATTGCCTTCGCAACGCTCGGCGATGAATGCCAGCGCTTCCCGCGAGAGATCGAGGCCCGCGCGACGCGCACGCGTGCCCAACCAGGCGGGCAAACGCGCGGCGTCCACCGGCCACAGCGGCAGCCAAGCGCCACGCGTCGCAAACGCGCGTACCCAGGCTGAATTCTGTGTGTCGCGATCGAGTTTGCCGGTCAGCATCAGCACGACAGTGTCGCGATCCTGCTGCTCCAGCAGCTGCACGATCGCCTTGGAGCCAGCCACGCCGGGTTTGGCCGATGGCAGACGCAGCTCGAGCAGCTTGCGCGCGCCGAACAACGAGAGGTTGTTAGCACCCGCCAGCACGTCGGACCAGTCGGACGCGCGTTCGATGAAATAGACGTCGCGTTCCTCGAAACCCTGTGCACGCGCGGCCGTCCGAATGGCGTCTGCGGCTTCCGATACCAGCAGCGGTTCATCGCCCGACAGCAGATACGCCGGACGCAGCCCCTGCTCGAGGCTCGCGCACAGATTGTCGGCGTTGAGCTTCATGCGGCCATTATCCGCAACTTGTCCCCCGGCCGACCAGCAATTTGAGGCACCAGAGACCGCCACCCGGCCGGCGGCTGCAAAAACAGCTCGCTGTCGGGGTAAGATTGCCGCGCGCCGTGCAACTTTTGGCGCCCAACTCGATCTCATCGCCAGCTGGAGAGCATACGAAGCATGATCGCAATACGAGCAATGGCGGCAGCAGGCCTAACTATTCTGGTGTCTGGCATGGCGCAAGCCGAAACCGAGGGATTCGAGCAGCGGGACGCCCATGTGCATGGCGCGATCGTCGTCAATATCGCCATCGATGACGGCCGTCTGACCGTAGGCGTCGAGGCGCCAGCCGTCAATGTCGTCGGCTATGAGCACAGGCCGCGAACTGACGCGGATCGTGAGGTATTGGCGGCAGCGCAGGCGTGGCTGGCTTCCGGTCGCGGCATCGTCGGCGTGCCGGCGGCGGCGGGCTGCCGATTGCACCGGGTCGAGCTGGAACAGCCGGACTGGGCGGACAAAAAGAGCCACGACCATGAACACGACGACGCCGATGGCCACGCGGACTTCGACGCGCAATTCACCTACCACTGCGCAGCCGCCCGACAGCTTGACTACGTCGATTTGTGGCTCCTCAAGCGCCTGCCGGGCACGACAACGGCGACCGTGAATGTCGTGGCTGCCGAGCTGCAGACCTCGGTCGCCGTTACCCCTGATTCCGCGCGCGTGGCACTGCGCTAGCGGGCGCATCGGGCCTGCCCAGGTGACAGCGACACCCGCCGTCGAGCTGCGCGAGCTGGAGTTTGCCTGGCCCGGCAAGCCGCCATTGCTGTCGATCGCCTCGCTGCAGGTGGCGGCCGGCGAAACAGTGTTCCTGCGCGGGCCGAGTGGTAGTGGCAAGAGCACGTTGCTGGGGTTGTTAGGTGGTATTCTGGTGCCGCAACGTGGTTCGGTACGCGTGCTGGGTACGGAGCTGACCACGCTCAGCTCGAGCACCCGCGATCTGTTCAGGGGCGAGCACGTCGGGTTCATCTTCCAGATGTTCAATCTGATCCCTTATCTCACGGTCCGCGAGAACGTCATGCTGCCGGTGCGGTTCGCAGCGGTTCGC
>Ga0116152_10002011_pt1 | contig 16570 bp, 32 predicted proteins | sample AD_UKC119_MetaG_FD_89894 | JGI IMG/M metagenome (GOLD analysis project Ga0116152, IMG submission 89894) | Active sludge microbial communities of municipal wastewater-treating anaerobic digesters from Hong Kong - AD_UKC119_MetaG | ecosystem: Engineered > Bioreactor > Anaerobic > Digestate... | reverse complement strand
TATAAATTCAGATGTAACAATACATTTAGCAATTACAAAATTCTTATCTTCTTTTAATTTAATTGTACCTGGTCTACCTTCTCGTTCTAGAAGAGAATCTATTGAATAACATAGTTTTCTCCAAGATGTAGGTGCATAGTACAAAGCTTGTTCATTATTATTTAGTTTTTGTTTTATTTCTTCTATTTTATCTAGTTCTTTTGTGTCAGTACGTAGATGCTCGAAAACTATTACTTCTTCAGGAAGAATTTTTTTGGTGATTTTTTTCTCAAAAGAAAAACCACATTTACATACTTTTGTTCGAACTCCTATATAATTTTTACAATTCTGACATTGCTTTTTACCTGGTCCTGGTTTATTCTTAGGATCAGGTTCTTTTATTTTTAAAATATCAAATAAATCCATTATGTTATTTCTGGAATTATAAGGTTCCACATATGAGCAAGCCATCGTAATTTACCAGGCCATTGATTAGGTTCAAATCCATCATGTATCGCTTGTATTCCATCCATTAAAATAATTTCTTCATTGATAAAACCACGATCTCTAAAAAAATTTTCAATATTCATTACTGCTAAATTCTTCGGAGGAAGATCTGGTATTAATATTCTAATTGGATCTTTTAAACCTTTTTCATTTTCATAACAACAATTTTCGCATCTATCATCTACATCGATGCATTTTTCATTTTGAGTTAGTAAATGCTTGTAACACTTATTAAATATCTCTTGACAAAAATTATTTCTCATTGTATAAATCCTAAATTTTTCATTGTTAATATGTGGAAATCTTCATTAGAATAACTAGTCCATCCTTCTTCTTGCCATAACCACATTAGTTTAATTTGTTCATTGTATAATAATTTAGAACAATCTACACAGGATGGATTTCCACTTACAACAGGTTTACCTTCTTTGAACTTGAGATGAAAACAAGAAGATTGTAATAAATTGAAATATCGAGTAGCGCTTGCTAACGCATTTTGTTCAGCATGAACACATATTTTACTACATATTTTTTTACAGAATTCGTTATTTTGACATTGTATACCAGCGGGATAGTTATGTCTTATAATCCATGGTTTATCCCACATATCTTTTAATGAAGGATCGTATATTGATACTATTCTTGTAGATTTGTGACAAGCTGGGTGATTATTCAATAACGAACCTTCTTGACACATTTCTTCAAACATAAGAAGAAGATTTTCTTCGTGTTCTTTACCTAGAGTTTCAACTATTTTATCTATGTTAATCATTTAATAAACTTTCAAGTGGAGAATCTAACCATTCATCGGTTAAACTAAAATAATAATTATACTTATTATAAGTAATAAACTTTCTTATTTCTGGATCAGAATAAGCATCAAGCCATTTTGAAACAATTTCATTTCCAATTTTTTGGCGATCTTTTGAATCAAGATTTTCAACTTCTATATTAAGAAGAAAATTATCTTTTATTAAGTCAGAAATTATTTTTAAATTTTCTAATAATTCATCTTTTAACCCTTTACCTGAATAACCACCTAAGCCTGTTATTTTTAACAATTCATATAAATCATTTTTAATTTTTGATTCTAAAGTTTCTAGATCTTTACGAATAGTAAAAATTTTTTGATTATCATTAATTTGCGATTTATTAACGAATCGCAAATTCGCTGTTTGTTGTAATAATTTAAATTTTTCATTTAAAGAATCAAACTTGATCAGACTTTGTATCGTTATCACAATTTTATATTTTAGATTATCAGATAATGAACTAGTTAGATTAATATTTTGTTCTAAATCTTCCCATTTAATACGATCGAATGAAGATTTCATATAATCAAAATATGTAAAATCTTTATTATCATAAGTAATATAATCTTTTTTTATTACATAATCAAAAACTATTTCATCTTCTGTGGATATGATAAAATTTTCAAAATCTTTATTCAAAAATCTATCTTCAAATATTTTGAAGTTTTGACATCTATCTCTTACCAGAGAAGAAGAAAGAATTATATTTTTTAATTTATCTAATTCAGAAAACATAATTACATTTTCCACAAATCTTTGTTCTGACTCCTACAATCAATCCACATTGTTTACATTTCTTTTGTCCTCTACTAGGTTTAGAGGAGGGATCATAATCAACGCTTGTTGATTTAACTGATTCTTGTTTAACAGGAGCATTTAAAATAGAAAGTAATTCATTAACTGGTGGAACTTCTTCTTCATCTTCGTCTTTTTCATTTTCTTCCTCATAAGTAGGAATTTTTCCATTTAAAATCATTAAAACTTCATTATCTGCTTCTATATCATCTTCCTCAGAAATAATATTTGGTATATATTCTCCAATCTTGGGAGGAACACGTAATCCATTTTCTTTCGTTTCTTGAGATGTTCGAAAAATTTTCTTCTTAGGTAAAATTTTAAATGATATTCGTGGCCATTTTGATTCTGCTTCATTTTTAGCATCTATTTCCTCAAGAAGGTTGGCGTTATCCTCTTTCAAATCTTCAGGAATAAGATTTTTTAGCTTAGATATTAAATCATTTTTTTTAGCATCTGAATCCATTAAACAATTCAATGAACAATAATGCTCATACTTAAAATAAAATGTAGCATCTCCATAAGCATCTATGTTATATGTAGATGATTGAAATTTTTCTCCACAATTTAAACATTTTCTTTCTTGAATTTTTACTGAATACGGATCATCATCACCAATATCAATATCCTTAATTGAATCAGGAATAAAAATATATTGACAGTGCGGACATACTTTTGTTCTTGGTCCTTTAACGATATTATTGCACTTAGGACATGTTTTTTCACCACGGGCCATTAATCACCTGTATAAAATGAAAAAGGAGAGTTTTTATACTCTCCTTTTTGTTTAATCTTCTATTATTTTTAATTATAGTTTAATATTGTAATAAAGGAACTAATATTTTATCTTGCTCTTTAAAGAATGGAATTATTAGTTTTTTTACTCTTTCAAATTGTTTTTGAGAGTCAAAAATAATTTTCCAAGTTTTTGTAAACTTGACATATTTTCCAATTTTTCTATTTAACTCATCATGTTCAGTTTTAACCTGAATTGTTTTTTCTTTTTCGAGAATTTTTAAATTCAAAATTCTCTCCATAGAAGAAGTTCTTTTTGGTTTTTTAAATTTTTTGTCTGGTTTTATAACAGTACCATAAAAATCATGAATATAATCTTTGGATCTGTGCATGAAAGAAATAGACATGTGTTCATGTTTATCGATACCTAATAGTTTATATTTTCTTATTCGAATTTTATTACCAGATGTAAATAGTTTAGAATCTATTTTTAGAGATATTTTTGTTGTTGATAATTCGGATAAATTTGAATTATCATTTTCTTTTTTTAATCTTCTTTTAATTATTCGTTTTGGTGTGCTCATAGATCACTGATGGGTTTCTTTTGCGGGAACTAATATTCCGTTTTTTTCTTTGAAATATGGTAATAGAAGTTCCTTAGTCTTCTTGAAATCTTTTTCAGATTTAAAGATTATTTTCCATGTTTTATGAAAAAAATCTATTTTTCCAGTTTTTTGATTTGTGGCATAATGTTCTGTTTTAATCGTTAAACTTTTTTCTTTTTCAGAAATTTTCAAACTTAAAAGATCATCAAATCTAGCATTTTTTCGCTTTTTTCTCGCGCCTCGTCTAGCTGGCAAACCTAAATAAAAATAAAATTCATGAATATATTCTTCTGATCTATGTGAAAACATAAAATCAATATATTTAACTTTAGGTCGATTAGGATAATCGAAAGTTGATATTTTTAACGTATTTTTAGTAGGAAATCGTTTCGAATTAATTGTTGCACTTATATTAGTTACTTTTATATTATTTGCTGTACTCATAAATCAGATTTCATTTTATTCCCAAACTTATTGTATGAATAAGGCGGATTTCGCATTTCGATCACACCACGAGAAACCTTATAGCATCCATAAGGACACATTACTTCTTTTACTTCAGATCCGTTAAAACCTATAGAATGTAAGTAACAAACACACTCTTTACACCATACTTGTGTTTCATCTGGATTTTTCATATTTTTTCACAATATATAGTAATTCCTACCATTAAGTCATGTTCTGTATGATTATGAAATTTAAATACTAAAAATGACTTTAATTTGAAATTTTCTAAATCAGAATTGAAATAAATTTCCTTTTGGAATTGTGATCTAGAAACTATTATAGGATAATCTAATAATGGTTTATTTTTGTAATAAACATTTTCCAATTCTATTTCATTCCGATGTCCATTACGATCAAAACAATCTATTTGAAACGCTTTGAATTTAAAGGCACCTAAATATATTATATTTCTTATATAGTAAGAAATATCTTCTTTAGATTTACATTTGCAATATAAAAATATTTTCATGATTTTCTCATGTTAAAGTTAATAACCATAGCCTTTCAATTGGTTCAAATTAATAGAAGCAAAAATGCGCATATGTCCATTGACAATGCGCATTTTTTGAGTTTCTTTATCGAAGAAAATATAAATCATATTCATTTCTTATAAATTAATCTATCACCTTTAATATCAAAGAATTTTGATAAAATCTTTACAATTTTAATAAATTCTTGATCGGACTTAAAAATTATCTTCCAATTTTTTTTATAGTTTATAGTTTTTCCACTAATAGGCTCTAGATAATTTCCTTTTTGAACAAAGGAAATAAATTTCTTTTGTTCATCTATTCTGAGATCTCCTATTGAGGATTCGTTATCAGCATATCTTTTTTTTGTTTTCGATATTACACCACGATATCCATGGAAAATATTTTTTGATTCATGATGGATTAACATTTTTAACCATTCATCAAGAATTTTTTCTTTTTTATATAGAGTTCCTATTGATAATGAAAACTTATTATTTGTATTAATTTTTTTATCGTTTACTTGTAATGTAATTTTAGTAGTACTAAACACTCTCTTTAATTTGAGAGTACTTCTTAATCTTTTCATATCGGGATAGCAGGATTTGAACCTGCAATCTTCTGTTCCCAAAACAGACGCGCTAAACCAGATTACGCTATACCCCGTTTTATTGGAGAATACCAGATTCGAACTGGTGACTTCTAGATTGCAAAACTAGTGCTCTCCCAACTGAGCTAATCCCCCACTTATTTAGTTTTTAATAGTCATCGTCATCATTTTCAACAAGATCTTCTAATGATTCAAGTAACTTTCTAGAATTAGAAATTGTATACGATTCATCTCGATCTGTTAAATTTCCACCAAGGGTCAATAAATCTGCTGGAACCGATACTGCTGTTGCTAATGTATTATTTACAGTTCTTGTTAAATTTTTGAAAAATCCCATATGTTTTACCTTTTTACAGATTAGAATTAATTGACTACTTAGTCTGAAAATTACTGTAACTAATCTTTTAATTATACACAGAATGCTATGAAGAAGCCTCATCTGACTTTTGTTTGTTGTGCTGTAAGCATTCTTTAGAATTTAGAAATCTTTTTCGCAGGCCCCTCCCAGAGATTTACTTTTTCCCGCTCTGCGAAATATGAAAGAATCAGATTTAAATTGTTCTATTCTTTCCCCTGTTTTCAGAACCTAATAGGAAGGGTTAACCTTCCTTCTTAGTTACTATTTTTTACCTTTTGCTTTACCTTCGGCAGCAGCTTCGGCTTCAGCTTTTGCTTTTCGTGCAGCAGCTTCGGCTTTTGCAGCTTCTTTTGCAGCTTCTTCTTCAGCTTCTACTCTTCTTGCTTCGCTGAGTAATGATGCAATAACATATCGTTTACCACGAGTTGAACCAGTGTGTGCGATAGTACCTGCGGCTTCAAGTTCGGCAAAAAGTTCTCTTGCTTGTGCTTCATTACCACGACCAAGGTGTGCTCTGATTGCACCGGGAGTTAAACCACGGCTTTCACCTAATCCGGTTTGAGTTAACAAAGCAACAACTTCTTGCTTCCAAGCTGCGCGAACTGCATCATCTTTGAAATCCTTGATAGGATCGTGGTCGACTTTTGCAGCGCGGGGTTTGCTTCCGGCTTTCGAATAACCGACGATATCAGCGACGGTTAAGGTGTCCAAAATATCAGCAAAAGTGCTTGCATTTGCTTCAATTAATTCGGTGCGGGTTTGACCGATTGTTTTTCCGGTGACAAAAAGTGCTTCAAGCATTTTTGCTTTGGGTTCGCTCATTAACATTCCTAATAGATCTTTGCTGTTTTCACTCATATATTTTTTCCTTGTCTCTATAATACTCTATTTTATTAACGTGTTGAGGGTCTTTCGCGCCCTCAGTGATGTACCCTTTTTACAATACGTAAAAATTACAATCAATATTTTCTTTAACAATAAAGGGCGGAGGGTTGCGCGCTCTATGCGCTAGGCCGTTCTCCTATTAAATTTTAATATTTAATTTTCAGTTTTCTTTAACCACTTATCTTCAATCTTATTTGAAGTAATAAGCTGGTCGTTTTGCCTTTCATCCTCATATCTCTCTACTTGTTTTTTCGACAAATGGCCTGTAAACTTCATGGCTTGATAAACATTACCTGAATTGGCAATTAGCGCTTCCGTTGCAGCAAAGTGTCGAAATTTATGAGGATGTAAATTTTCAATATTGGCTTTTTTACCAATATTTTTTACAATTCTCCATGCTGATTCCCTTCTTAATCTAGAAAAAGTCTTATTGATTTTATCTTGATTTATAAACAATGGTCCTTGTTTCGTAACAGGATCATTTATAAACTTTTGAATTTTGTCTAAAAGAATTTCTCCTATATAGAATTCTTTTTTCAATCTTAGACCTTTTCTTGAAATCAAAACTTTCGATTTTTTAAAATCGATTTCTTCGATATCAATAGATAATGCTTCGGATACACGAAATCCACAAAATGCCATTATATAACATAATAATGCATTCCGTCTATCTAAGTAATTTGTAGAATTTTCTAATTCTTGTAGTACAAGAAGAAGTTGTGAAAACTCTTCTTCTGAAGGACCAGCTACTTTTTTATTTTCAATTTTTGGAGATTTTATAAACTCTAAATCCCAATTTGGAATACCATTTGGATGTTTAGAATCTATTGTTAGTGATTTTTGAGTTTTTATGTATGATTTAATTGCAGATATTCTTGTAGCAACTGTAGATGTTGCTTTAGTTTTCATTAAATCATCCAAATATTCACTTATTATTAATTTAGCATCTAAAGCTTCTAAATCAATAAACATATCTAACATGCGTTTGATTTCAGGAGCTTTAGATGTTTCATCTAAAACTAAATTTTCTTTTTTACTTAAAAATTTAGCAAAATCCCATAATGAATAAAAATGAGATTTTTTTGTTGAGTCAGACTTATTAAATTTTGAATACTTAATAAGTCTTTCAATTTTATCTTTGTCTGATTTAATAACAAGTGATTCACTCATATCACTCCTATTATACTATCTTATATAATCCAGTTGAATTTATCATTTTTTGACTTCAACATTTTGTCAATTCTAACCGAATCTTTTGTTGATGAATCTATCATGCATTCATGAGCATGTCTTAATTCAAAAGATGTCATTTTTATGTATTCATCCTTTGAATTTAAGAGATATGTATTACCAACAATACCAAATCCCATAATGAATAATAACGATTCTCCTATTTTTACAGGATCGTTCGGATTTAATATCCATTGAGATATGTAAGGTTTGTGTACATAAGATTGTATGAAAGGATAGTCAGAGTTAAGTAATTTCGTCACATTAACTTTTATCCCTCCGATAAGATTTGTAGAAAAATAAATATCCGAAATATTTGATATTTCGGATTTATTTTTCTTTAATAATTTTGATAAAAACTCCATTACATTGTAATAACTGATACAAATACTACAACAACTATAGTATACAATACACCTTTTATTACTGTACGTTTCTTGGTTGAAAGAATTTCATTTTTTACACTTACTAGTTCTTGTTCTGGTGTCATTTTATTTTCTCCTTAGATAATTTTTTTCTGCTACGTCTTTTAACTCCCAAAGCACCCATCGTTTACCTTGAGTTTTTCCTGTTGAAAAAATCTTTTTTTCTTTTTTCAATTCTTCTAGAAATTTTCTTAGTTGTATTGGATTACCTCCAAGATTTTCTAGAATTTCTGATGAAGTAATTCCTCTCTTTTCTCTATTCGAGGAGAGACCTTCTTCTTTAAGAAGAAGAAGGAGTTGATCTTTATAAATCTCAATATCTTCTACTTCTTTATGTTCAATATTTTTGATATCTTTTAATTTAAGAATCTCATTAATCTTGGTATTTAGAAACCAATCCATTAAATCATTTTCTTTTAGATATTCTAAATATTGTCTGAATGTTTTATCTTTATTGATTCTTAGAGATTCAGATACAGAATGTTTCTGTTCCGGTTTCTGAAGTATATCAAGTAGGTTCATAGTTATATACTAAATAATCTCCTTCTGGTAAGGAAGACTTATTAATTAATGCAATTAAGAAATCTTTTTCGCATTTTATTTGCGGTACAGTTTTACCTTTTTTGCAATTTTCATAATGTCTAAGAACACCGTCTAGATCAACCCATCCACAACAATTATGAATATCTTCTAAACTAGCATCGAAAACTTTTCTCCCAATTTCTGCTAATTCAAAATCACTCATGATATAAAATTCTTTCTTTTTTGGTTCGTACATATTAGTCCTTTTTTCTTTCCAAAGAATATTTTCTTCCTCTTCGCTCACCTTCTGGAATTATTATTAATCCATTACAACCACCTTTTAGTATATCTAAAGTTTTTGTAAGAATTGGTCTATCACAATTTAAAATTGCTTGAATTTCACTTACTGATAATTTTTGTATTTTGTCAATGTTATTTTCTAACTCTTTAATGCAATCATCAATTGATGTAATCGAGTTAATTTTAAATATGTCTGAAAATGTAATTGTTGATATTTCTTCTCTTTCATCATCATTTTCAATTGCTAAAACTTGTTTAGCAAATTCAATTACGTTGACATTTAAATTATCTCTGATTCCTTTGATTATTGCTTCTTTATTATATCTCATGATATTTTTATCATCCTATCGAAAAATACTAGATCTAATATAAAATCTTTTCCTTTTAGAATACGATAAATTATTCTACCTATTACTAGTTCGAATGGAAGAAAAACTAATCCTGATAACATTGCATAATATTGCAACTCTTCTATATCAAGATTATAATCACGATTCAAGAGGAAAAAAGCTATTGCCAATAACCAACACCAAAAACAATAATTTTTTACTTTGATAGTTTCCATACGAAAACCTTATTCAAAGCATTTTCTATGTCTTTAATGTAAGAAAGATCTACAATACTTTGTTCTAGAAATGATAATTGTTCTATCGGAGAACTAAATCGTTTTCTGGGACAAACTTTAATTCTTGTAATAAAGAATGTGATGTCTTTTGATTTTCTTATCAATTTTAGATTAAAAATGAGTTTACCATAGTTCAATTTAATCTCATTGAATGAGTCTAATGCATGGTGGATTATAACTTCAGGATCTGGAACTACATCTTTTTGTAATTCTAAATTAGATTTTAGTTTTGGATCAATTGTACAAAGCTCCTCTACTGTATAGCGATTAAAATTCTTTTCGTTAAAGACCGAAAGAAGAATATTTACAATCTCGTCTTTTTGTTTTTTGAATTTAGTTTTTCTCATTTTATTTTTCCTTGTTCTCTAAGTTTTGTTGATGATATTTGATTATCATAATTAATGAATTTAATTCGATCTGGATATTCAAAACCTAATGATTTATCACCTTCGTTATTTCGATCAAAAATAACGAACGTTGCGGGAATTGAACTTAAAATATCCTCTGTTCCATTATAGTATTTATATAATCTACCCCATGTATCCCAACCTAATGGTAGAATAATCTCTTTTTTAAATTTTTCTTTTAAACAAAAGACTAAAGATTCAAAATCTCCTACGTTTGTTATAATAACATCATAACCCTTATCCTGAATAAAGGATACTCTTTCTGTTATAGAATCAATATTTGTTTGTTTGTCAAACGTCTGAGTTGATATACAGAACGCAGACTTGTAATTTGGAAACAAATCTTGTGTTTGTTTTAGAATCTCTTCATGTGCAGAGGATAAAGGATTAAATGATCCTTTATAAAGGATAACTCCTTCTTTTGTTTCACGAAACAAATCTTCTATTCTAGGATTAAATGAATCTTTTCTTAAATACGCACAAGAGATTGATGATTCATTTTGTTCAATAAGGGAAATTGTGTCAGTTATACTAAACTGACCTTCTCCTAAACATGAACCAAATTCATAATAACCATCGACATAAGGTATTGATATATCTAAGCCTATTGACCTACCTAATAAGTTTATTCCTATTTCACCAATTATTTCTATATATCGAGATCGGGATAAAGATTCATGAATAGATATATGGTATATCTCTACACCATATAACAATGGAAATGGTTTTGTAACCACAAAATAACCATGAGTAGATACATCATTATAATTACCTACTTGAAAATTACAAATTAATAATTTTTTTACTTTATTATTGAAGACATGAGTACTCGCATTTATCCCCATCATATAAGATGATTTAATCGAAACAATTCGTTCGGATTTATCATTTAGTTTAAATAAACTCCATGTATTTTCCTTACTGTAAGAATTAACTGCCTTATTTAAGGTTTTACTAGCACCTGGAACTTGGCATAATAAATGTGAGACAGGACTACCACAACCTAATTCATAAATATCTAAAAATAAATCCGATTTATGAATCTTTTCAATTATGTCTGATATTTCTTTTTCCATTTTTTTAAAAACTTTGTATATTTTTGTTTTGCTTTTTTGGGAATTTTAGAATATTCTATTTTGGAATATTCTTTCGCACACATTTTCTGTTCAATTGTATTTGAACTTTGAACAATTAAATTACGATATTCTTTAGGGGTTAGTTTCCAATATCTTCTAAATTTTAGACCAAAATTAGAAATTTGTTTTTTCCTAGGCATCCATTTAGCACATAATGAATTACCTTTCATTAATTCATTATATGTGATATCGTAAATTATATTTTCGTATTGTTTATGCTTATGTAAATAAAATACAACATCCCATCTATTATAGTCAGGTATAGATCTAATTAAATCATAAGAAAGGACTGACTTTTCAGCTAAAAAATCAAGACCTTTCTTAAAATCTTCTCTATTACCTGTTCCATTTCTAACATCTCCTATCATGAAGACATACTTTATTGTTTCTTCTTTATTAAGATTCCATCTATCTTCTAAATTTTCCATCTTTATTTATTAATACATGACCAGAAATAATGAAATATATTATAGATAATAATATTACTAATATTTTAGTATAGTACATAAATCGCTATACATAATAATATTACAAATAACCAAAGAATAACATTTAAAGGACTACGATAAGATTTAAATGCTAATCTTTCAGGTAGAAATTCTTGAATTGTATCTTTAGTCATCATTAAAATTTCCTTATCGGTAAAAGATTTAGGACTTTCTTGGAGAATTTTTTCTTCTTTGGAAAATTCTCCTCCTAATTCTCGTACAGATAATTTTATTTCATAAGTAAAAGTTTCTTTCATATAAACCTTAGTTTAATAATTTTTTTTCTTTAACCGGAAGAAGATTTAGAATCTGATTTTCTAATTCTTTCATTTCAACTAAAATATCTTCTTCTTCTAATATAAGATATTTTTTTATTAATTCACAATATTGTACAAATTTACAATATGCAGAAAATTTATCACTCTCAGAATGAATTAATTCAATTAATGAGTCAAGATCTTTATTAAAAAATAAATCCATGTCTGAATTAATAACAGCCCATCTAAGCATAGAACTAAAATTAACCTCTCCTCTAATAGATAGATCCTGGATAATTATAGCAAATATGTCAAAAATAGGATCTGATTTTAACAGAGAAGAAATTTTCTGTATTTTGTTAGAATCTTCAGAGCCTGATATTTTATACATTTGAATAATAGAATTTGCAATCTCTCTAGTTTCCATTATCTTCCTTTTCATTTACTATAACAGGAATTCTAACCCCCATTTGTGATTTCATCATTCTATAATATTTAGCAGGACCGCCTAATTCTTTAATTTCAGCTTTAGAAAGTCTTGCTTGATTCATTAATCTAGTCATGAAAAAATTATCATCTCTTTTGTATTGCATTAGAATTTTCTCCCGTATTTAAATCGACTGTATTTATTTCTTGTTTCTTTTTTATAAAATCTTGAATTTTCAGTAACAATTTCATCGCAAAGTAATAAAAGTTGTTCTTTATTACCGACACCTAACATGAGGCCGATATCTTCGATATGAAGACCATCTAATAAACCGGCTCCTGTATTAAGAATAATATCTTTCACTTTTGTTTTATATTTTTCCTTATTGTTAGAAAATTTCGATATTGATCTTAGTTTATCAAAGGATTTTAATTTACAAAATCTTTCATAACCTTTATCAGCAATTTCAAAAAATAGTTTTGATTTATAACGAACTAACTTAGGTTGAGAATTTATAATAACAATTTTATACTCGCCTCTTAAAATTTTTCCTTTTCTCATACCTAATAAAGAAATAGATTCAAGAAATACATCTTCTCTCATATCAAGGAGAACTTGTCCATATCCTTTTATCGGGACTAGTACTTTATATGTAAATCCATCATATTTTCTTACCTCATGTCCTATAAGTTCAATATCTTTGAACTTATTTTTAATAGATATTTGTTTAATATCAGAGGCTTTTGTTCTAGCCCATTTCATTCCAGTTTTATATTGTGACTGGCTATAGCTATCACAAATAAAAGCAGGAGAATTTATAATTTGAGGAATTATTGCAGTTAAATCTTCTGGTATATAGTATTTCATGGACATAAAATTTTATCTCCTATATAAGAAATTACTTCTTCTAGTTTTTCAGGCTTATCAGCTAACGATTTCATATATTTTTTAAGATCTGCTAATTTATAATTTTCTATCAATTCATGTTGTTTCGAATCAATGTTTAAACCAACATAGAATGTTTTGTTATCAACACATTCAATTTTTTCAGATACTAAAATATAGTATTTTTTATTTGATAATACTAATTTTTGCATATCTCCTAATTTTACATGTAAAATACATTTTTGCATAAGATTGTCTACTTTATATATAGATTTTTTACCACAAGGTATGGGATCGTTAGGATTAATTATCATTTTATTTTCTTACTTTCTTGGTCAAAGGAACCCAGATTAAATCTATATATCTGAGATCTACTTCTCCCCAGCAATACGTACAACCTTCGCAAACTTTTTCAAATTTTGAAGATAACATCTCGATAATTGCAGAAGGATATTTATCTAATAACGATTGTTTTGGTTTTAATTCATAAAAATTATCAGCTTCGTTATACAACGTTTCTACAATATCATCAATATCTCCAGAATTTGCTTTTGTTCTTTCTATAAAACCTAGAATCATATCAAGTTCTGGTTCGAGTATGGATAAAACAGGATAATCTCCTGTTGATGTTTTGAGAAACCATTTACCATTTTTTACAAAATATATTTCACCAGGTAATAGATCTTTAATAAGATCTAAATCTAGCCCGGATTTAATAACATCGTGAAGTTCATCATAAGCAATTGTAGCTTTCTGAAAATACTCCCATTTATTTTTTAATTTGTAAAATTTTCTAAATTCTTTTATTTTTTTAATCAGTTTCATTCGATAACTCGTTAGCTATTTTAATTAATTTTTCTCGATCTGATTTTTCTTGATCTATCACTTTATTCATTCGATCTTTATCTATATAACTAGATATTTCTCTATCTAATAGATTTTTAATTATTGTAGGAGACAAAGCATCTAGCTCCCATGAATAATTCCCATGAATTTTTTGGTATTCTTTAAATCTAGAATCTTGTTCTTTTGCCGGATTTGGAGGAGGTCTGTATTGTTCTATTTCATGTCTATTTAGAGCTACTCTTATAACTTCCAAATCAGGAACTTCAAACATTCTTAATCTATCTTCGATGTCTCTAGTCATGTCAATACCAGAAGGATCGTGATCACCAAAGTGAAGAACAATTACTGGTTTGAAAGAATCTTGCATTCTACATGCAGCTTCGTACACTGAAGAGTCACTCGCATACCCTCTACAGGAAAAAAATGGTACTCGATAAGGACCACAAGCTTTAGAAAAGATACCTTCTAAAGCATCTTTTTCAAACCATACTTCAATATAATATTCTTGATCTTCCCAGAGATCTTTTTGATATGAATAAACTTTCGATTTCAAGAATTCTTGAGGAGAGTTATATGATCCCCATTTTTGAACTCCTCTTGTACGATCTACAATTGCATCCCAACTAATAAAACCACCACGTCTTGCTTTACTAATTATTTTACCAAGTTTTTCATAGTTTTCTTGTTTATTAGCTAGATAATTTTTAGTAACAAACTGATAATATAACTGGCGAAGAGTTAAGTCAAACCCTTGTTTACTATATTCTTCAATTATCTCATTTGCTTGATCAATAATTATTCTTGTTTTTGAATGAGGATTATATTTTTCAAACTGATAATAAGTCATAAATTTCACGAATTAATAATATTAAATGTCTTTTCATCTAAAGATCCTAGGGCTGCACATTCATTTTCAATTTCTCTATTACGAGCAATACGCTTGTAATTTTCAATCTCAGAAATTAACCATGTGTTAAGAGTATGTGCAACAAAAGGTAACTCAACTGTTTGTAACCATAGACAGCATAAAGAATCAATTATAAGACATACTTCTTCATCAGAAGGAAATATTTCTATTAAGAATTTTGGATTTGATAATAGATCATTGACTCTTTTTAATTCTTCTTTAGTTGTAACTGCTATTACTTTTTTCCATTGTGAAAAATCTTCTTCTCCTGAAACACCAGTTTGTCTAAATGTTCTTTTTTCATTATTATCAATTGAATAACAATGACCTGTTATATGTTTATCTGAAACTTTTTTAACATATATGTAAAAATTTTCATGAATTTTTTTATATGTACAACCTACTTTAGCAACATCTTTAAACAATTTCATTTTATTTTCTTCTTTGCTTTTTGAATATCTTCTTCTGTTAGACCATGCTTACCATTGGTAAGTATAAATCTATGGTTCAAATCATTCATATTATTTTTATCATCAAAAATGATGATTTCACCAGGTTTGATTTTTTTACCTTGGATATAATTAGCTATCAACCAACCTCTCGGAAGAGTTTTATCTTTCTGAATATTCATTTCAGTTCGATCAACAATCTTACCTCGAAATCCTTTTAGTTTCAAAATTTCTTTTATCTCATCTAATGAGTAGTGTAATCTCCATGATGATGAGATAATTACATCTAATGGATATTCTCTAAGAAAATCTGAGAGTAATCTAACAGCTTTAGAATCAATATGATGATCTGGGATATGACCTTTTTTATGGAGATCTCTTTTTACCAAATCATTGTATTCTTCTGATGAATACCAATCATCAGAGTTTAACACACCATCAATGTCAAGAAACAAATATTTTACAGAGTAAGCCATGTGGGTATTTCTTCTCCTCGATACGGAAGAATTTCTACTTTTCTAGAATTCTTTATTTGAAATATATTAATTATATCTTTAAGTCTATCAAAACATGAAATGCAAAAATAATCAGCAACATTACGCCAGTTTACACCTATATATTCACCTGCTGAATAAATTTTTTCATTTCCTAATTTAGAATGACATGTAGGACATGTTTTTCTTCGACCTAATGAAACAGATCTTATGTATATATTTTTAGGTGTTTGAGACATATACTGCACACTCCCAGATAAATGAGTCTGGATCATCTAATAAATAATCAACTTCAAATTCATTAGCACAATCTTCTACTAGCTTTGTACAATCAATTTCGCCGCAATTTTTATACTCATTTGGATCCGAAGCAACTAATTCTAACATTTGTTCAATCATAAATTCCTTACACATGATTAAGTCAGTAAAAGTTTTTATTGGATCTGTTGATGGTATGTCGAGAGTCATACCGTTTATACCAATTGTCAAACCATGTCCGTAAGAAAAACAGATTGCTTCTTTACCACCTAAAAGTTTTCCGAGTTTGCTTAATTTAGCATCTGGAAATTTATCAAATTTAAAATCGGTTCCCGTGATGTATTTTGGTTTTAACATGGTTTTATCATTTCTAATTTTTCTATTTTAAATAGACTTGATTTATTAATGTATTTTATTTTCTCAAGATATTTTTGATATTTTTTTGGTATTTCAATAGAACCTGAAAAATCTAAAAAAATAGGATCGTATAAAACAATTACATTTCCTTTATTAACATAATCATATTCATGACCATCATGTAATATGTTTTCATTTTTCCAATCATTAAGTTCTTTACATAAAGAAAGAGCAATATCTGTCTCAGTGAAAAATGTAATATCTATGTATTTATCATTACATTTATTATTATGT